>Ga0187893_10001163_pt1 | contig 65295 bp, 71 predicted proteins | sample MA1701074metaG_FD_139574 | JGI IMG/M metagenome (GOLD analysis project Ga0187893, IMG submission 139574) | White microbial mat communities from a basaltic lava cave in the Kipuka Kanohina Cave System on the Island of Hawaii, USA - MA170107-4 metaG ... | reverse complement strand
GACCGCACGATTCCTATAATGGATGCGCTGCAGTTCGCACAGGACCGCGGCGACTCATTTCGCGGCCGCCGGCACGCTGGGGGATCGTCTAAGGGTAGGACGACGGGCTCTGGACCCGTTAGTGGGGGTTCGAATCCTCCTCCCCCAGCCAGGTTCGAAGATTTGACACTTGCCCCGGGCTTGGTGGAAACCCCTTCCAATCCCTTCTTGCACGGCGGCAGGGCATTCTGGCTGGTGGCCGCGCCCCCACCCGCTCCAGAGAGACACTTACCCTCCCAGGAGGTCGCTTGACACCGCCCGGCGGCTACGTTTTCGAAACAAACTCCAGGGTAAGCGGGACCCGTCGTCTGAGCGAATCCGCCACCGGCGATGAGCGCTCGCACCGCTCACGTAACTGGGCCAGCTGTTCAACCGACGCCCCCGGAGCCTGCAGGCGGACCACGCAAGACATCTCATCGTAACCCGCCGCCGGAGCGTCCTCAAAACCCCACAGGGCGCGGATGTTGAAGTGACCGCGTGCTTCGATCGAGAGTTCTTCAATCTGGATTCCTAGCAGCGCCGCGTGGAAGGTGATCACCTCGACGTCGCATGCTGCTAGGGCGGCAAGCATGCTCTGCATGGCGTTGAGTTCGCCGTCACCTCCAATGTGTGTGACGATGTCGTTGAACTCAACGCGGGCGCGGCTTGCTCCGATCCATCGCGCGATCAACTCAGGATTCCGCTCTGTCAGTGAGGCATCCAGGGAGTTTTGCTCCCTGCGTCCGCGCAACTGCCCTACGTCGTAGCCGTTGATCATTTCCTGGGTCTTGGCCTGCCCGCTCATCATCACACCCCGTGAGATCAATATCCGAGCATCGGGCCTCGCGCGCCGGGTGAAGCGAACAAAGACATGTGTGCCACCTGGCGAACGCTCTATCCTTTGGTCACCCGAAAGTTTGTGGCCACGGCCATTGGCTTCAATAGCGCTAGATAGATCGGACACCGGTCCTCCCATGCCCGGCAAATCTGCTGGACTTCAGCTTCGTCGTCGGGGGAGACGATCTCGATGTCTAACTGGAGGTTCTCGAGGTCGGGCGTGATTGCCGATATGCCGAGCAGGCCGCGGAAGTCGGTCTCGCAGCGGACGGTCGCCTGGACGTCGGTGACGCGCACCGCAAACTGGGGCGCGAGAGTATCCCGGATGAAGACCACGGCGCAGCCGGCGAGCGCGCTCAACAGGAGCAGCGTCGGGCTGGGCGCCTGATTCGTGCCGCCGAGGGCGGCCGGCAGATCTGCCCGCCAGGTGAAGGATCCGGCCTGCATCACGGCCTGGCTGCCGTCCGCGCGTGCACTGACCATCGGCCTGACGCGGGCCTTCTCGGGCTCCGCTTCCCACAGCCGTCTCGTCTCGTGGATCGCCTCGGTCTTCATTGCACACCTCCTGCAGCGCTCTTAGGGACGAACCGTAACCGGCTGACCCTCTTCGCCCGCGAAGACCACGAGGATCTTCGTCGGCGCCGATCCGCGGTTGTATCCGTTGTGCCAGGTGTTGACGCTCTCAGCGAAAGCCTCGCCGGCTTTGTACGCTCTGGCGGGGTGATCGTCGGCTTCGATCGTGATTTCGCCCTCCAGGACATACACGAAGTTGGGCACCGGGTGCCGGTGGCGGCCCACCTGTCCGCCGGGCGCGATCTCCAGGGTTACACCGGTGAACTGGCTGCGGGATTGCGGGAATTGAATCGGCTGGCCGGTCGCCGTCGTCGAGGTCTGCAGAACGGTCGCGGACTTCAGGCCGACCTGGGCCGTGGACAGGCCCGCCGAGATGGCCAGGAGCGTGAGCCCGATCATCAGGATCCGTCGCATGCTCAAGCCTCCTTCCGGTAAGGTGACCCGAGCCTAGCACAGCGGGCCGAGTCCCGTCGTCCGGGAAAAGGCCTACAACGATGCGTAATTTTGGGAAGGCCCGGGGGGCCCCTCAGGGAGGCGACTTCGAGATCTTCAGCCCGGAGGTGGCGGCCCAGGCCGCGATCTGGCTGCGGGATGCAAAGCCCAGCTTGTTCAAGATGCGATGCACGTGCGTGTCTACGGTCCGCTCGCTGACCACCAGAGTGTTAGCGATCTCGCGGTTTGAGAGCCCGTGGGCGATCAGCTCGGCCACCTGCCCCTCACGGGGACTGAGCACCGTCTGGCGGTAGGCGGACTGATTCTCGGCGTGTGCCGCACGCCTGGCGTCGCGCGCCGCGCCGAGCCGTTCAAAGGTCTTGCGGGCGGTCCCGAGCTCAAGGCCGGCATCCTCCGTGTTGCCCTCTGCCCGGTATGCCTCGGCGAGGAGCATCTGGGTCGTCGCAGTCTCGTAAGGGGCGTCGACCTCTTGCCACAACTGGCAGGCACGACGGAGCGTCTGGCGTGCTCCCGCCGCGTCCCCTTCGGCGAGCTGCAAGCGGCCCCGGGCAGCCGCGGTCGCGGCCTGCAGCGCGGAGCTACCGTAGTTGCTCGCGAGCGCCGCGAGTTCCTCGGCGGCGGCGCGTCCAAAGTCCAGGTCGCCTGCAGCGACCGCGATCTCCACCGCCGCTGGCAGCAGCCGGGCGCGGGCGAACTGGTTCCGCGGCTCGTCGGCGAGCGCAGCCTGGATCGCGGCCAGTGCCGCCGCGACCTTTCTTTCGGCCAGCCGCAGCATCGCCAGACCAGGCTGCGGCGACTGGCCCAGTTCGTGGGCCTGGCGGAATGCCTCCTCTGCACCCGCAAAATCGCCCATCCGCAGCCGGATCTCTCCGATTTCGCGGAACGCTTGTCCGACAAACCCGAGCGAGAAATCTCTGAGCTCGGCGCACGCGCGGCGTAACTCCTGGTCGGCGTCCTCCCACTGTCCGCGCAAACGCATGACTTCGGCCCGGAGGACTCGGCAGATCCCGGGGAAACCCGTGAGCGCCTGCCGCTCGCACCATCGATTCGCCGCCTCTGACCAGTCACCGGCCCTGCGATAGTCAGCCAGATCGCGGCAGACGATAATCGTATTGCAGTAGATGACCGCGGTCGGATAGAGGCCCAGCTCGCCGCTGACGGCCGCCGCCGTCGCCTCGTCGATGAGGGCGAGCCCCTCAATAAGCTGTCCCTGCGCTATCAGTGCGCGGCCCTGGTCATGAAGACCGGTGGCCTGTAGGTCCCGGTCGCCGAGGCGTGTTCCGATCTCGAGAGTTTTCCTCGCGTGCTCCAGCGCCTGATCGAGGTCGCCGCGATGAATGGCGATCTCGGTACACAAGCGACTGAGCCATCCTTGCTCGGTGCACTCGGGCTCGTCGTGAAGTAGCCGAACGGCCCGGTGCAGCCACGCTTCGGCCACCGAGGGGACGAGCTTAAGGGAGTAGTCGTGCGCGAGCTCGACCGCCATCGCCCCCGCGCGCCGGGGGTTGCCCTTGGCCATGTAGGCGGCGTAAGCGCGCTCGCGCGCCGGGATGCACTCCGAGAGGTGCCCCGTCCAGAACGCCGCGGTGGCGAACGACTCGAGGTCCTCGGGCGCCAGGCCGCTCGTTGCGTCAGCCTGCTTGAGCAGATCAAACGCCTCGCGCCAGGCGCGGCGTGCGGCCGCGTCCCGACCAGTCTGGAGGGCGTCCTGGAGGTCGTGATGCATGTCCTCACCCTCCCGACGCTGCGCGCGCAGACCTTCAGAACCGCAGACTTCGACGGCACTGCGCTCGTTCTCCTGCGACTGAGATGGCATACTCAAGTGTCAAGCCCCTTTTCCCAGTAGCTCCTTAACTGCAGCGGTAGGAACGGGATCCTTGCACAGGGCGGTTCGAAGATCTCTGATGATCCCCAGCCTGGTTCGAAGATCTCACACGTGCCCCCGGGTTCCCTTGTTCGGCTGCCCAACGTCGAGACGTTCCTGCTCCCCGATGCGACGCACCTCCTGCATGTTGACGTGTTCGAAACCGAACGGCCTTGAGCCTTCCAGTTCTCGCGAAGGTCCTTCCGTGTAGCAAACTACGAGTTTTGACGGATCATTCAAACGCTAACTACCGCGGGAGCCGTTGCGCGCCGGGCGCTCGGTACTTGACTTGCTTGGCTTTGCGCAAGGCATCCAACGTCTCGTCCACGGTCAGGAGGACCGTCGTTTCGAGCGAGCTAAGCGCGCCGCCGCCACCAATCGCCAGCGCAACCGCGGCCATGGACACGTTGTCCGGGGCCTCCCATAGGGTGTAGCCGTCGTATTTGCCGAAGGCGTACCAGAACCCATGGAGCTTCCCACCAACCGGCTCGATGTACGATTGAGCAGCCTTCCGGCGGTCCTCTGGATTGCCGATCAGCCTAGCCCAAGTCTCGGGCGTGTAGCTGAACCTCGATAGATAGAGCGGCATAGTCTTTCCTCCTAAGCGTTAGTCGTAGTTTCATATCCACATTTGGAGTGTGTGTTCTGCTAGTAGCTTCCTTCATGCTGGACTACTCTTTCGCTGCCGGTAGCCGCGCAGCAGCCCCGACTGGATGGCATAATTCGATCGCGCCCTCACAGGTGAAGCTCTGGGACGGATCGAAGCCCCTCCAAATCTTCAATGATGGAGAGGTGCCATGAAGAATAAAGAATCCCACTTAAGGTGACTGAATGAGCCCGATGATATTATTGTCTGCGTCTTTTACAGATGCAATCAGCTTACCGCCGCCGACGTCTTTGACTTCTTGCTGTGCTCGTGCACCAGCGTCGAAGAGCAATTGCAGACTCTTCTTAATGTCGTTCACGTGCCAGGAGCCGACGGGCCCTGTCATCCCTGCGTTGTGGCCATTGGGATCCAAGCCTAATTCTTGGTCTCCAACCTTAAAGCCAACATAATAAGCCTCATCCACATAAGGCTCTACACCCAAAAGCTTCCTGTATAGTGTCTTCGCTCGAGCTAGGTCTTTGACGGGATAGATGACTGTTCTGATACCTTGATTCGTGAAGGACTCCTCTCCTTGTCACATCGGCTGGGTTTCGTTCGTCACTACTATGACGGAACGCGACGAGGGAATGTGACCGATGGACGAGCACGAATGGCTGGCGGAGCGATTCGAGGCCAATCGGACCCACCTGCGGGCGGTCGCCTACCGGATGCTCGGCTCGCTGAGCGACGCTGACGACGCCGTCCAGGAAGCCTGGCTACGGCTCAGCCGCTCTGATTGGAGCGGCATCGAGAACCTTGGCGGATGGTTGACGACGGTCGTCGCGCGAGTGTGCCTGGACAGGTTGCGCTCGCGCACGTTGAGGCGCGAGGAGCCCATGGGTGCACACGTGCCGGACCCGATCGTGAGCCGCGAGGACGGGATCGACCCCGAGCACGAAGTGCTGCTGGCCGAATCGGTCGGGCTCGCGCTGCTCGTGGTACTCGAAACGCTGGCTCCCGCCGAGCGGCTCGCATTCGTGCTGCACGACATGTTCGCCGTGCCCTTCGATGAGATCGCTCCCATCGTGGGGCGGTCCCCGATCGCGGCAAGGCAGCTCGCGAGCCGTGCACGTCGTCGGGTGCAGGGAGCGGCCACGATTCCCGACGCCAATCTCACCCGCCAGCGAGAAGTTGTCGACGCCTTCCTCGCTGCCTCGCGCGTCGGTGACTTCGACGCACTTCTTGCGGTGTTCGACCCAGACGTGGTGCTCCGACTCGATGGCGGTGCCGCGCCTCCGGGCACATCGAAGGAGGTCCGCGGTGCATCGGCCGTGGCCGGGCTGGGGTTCACCTTCTCGGGACTTGGCTGGCTCGCACAACCGGCGCTCGTGAATGGAGCCGCAGGAGTCGTCGTGAGTCGCGGTGGACGACCGTTTTCGGTCATCGGCTTCACGGTCAGGCGCGGGAAGATCGTCGCCATCGACATCCTTGCCGACCCCACGCGCCTCCGCCGGCTCGACTTGGCGATCCTCAACGACTGACGAGCCAACCTGCATTCCGGCTCGGGTTCGGCGCATCGCGGTTGCGTCTCGATCACAACACGAGTTGACCCTCTGGCCTGGGCGTATCATGCGACTGCGTTAGGAGCGCGGTGCGTCAGGGGCCGGCGTGGGGCAGTGGAATCAGGTTGAGGAACAGAGGTCAGACGAATGAAAATCGGTTCGATTGTTATCCGTTGTTATGAGTTCGACAAGATGCTGGCATTCTGGCAGGAAGCGCTCCACTACGTCCCCAGAGAGCCTGCGACGGACGGCTGGGTGGTTCTTCGTGATCCTGAGGGAAGAGGGCCCAACGTGTCTTTGGACCAGGTTCCGGAGAAGCGCTCAGGCAAAAGGAGTAGATTGCACCTCGACCTCTACACAGACAACCGGGAGCGTGAGGTGGAGCGGTTGGTGAAGATCGGGGCAACTCACTATCCCTGGAGGTATAGACCGGACCATGACTTTGTCGTTTTGGAGGATCCCGATGGCAACCTTTTCTGCGTGGTTTTGAAAGAGGAAGCACTGGAGAACGCAGAGGTTCAGACCGGCGAGACCTAGGCGTTGGTCCTATTCGCTTGAGCGTTGCAGAACGTTCCTATAGCATAGGACGTGCCGCTGGTGAGGGTGGCGCACACGAGCGCAGATAGCCAATAAGTTAGACATGGGAGAGAGAGATATGAAAATGAATCCCGTTGTCCATTTTGAACTGCCCGCAGAAGACAAGAAGCGTATGTCTGACTTTTATACGCGCGCGTTTGGCTGGCAAGCTCAGCAGTTGGGTCCCGAGATGGGAGAGTACGTTGTCGTGACGACCACTGAATCTGACGCAAACGGTCCAAAGAGACCCGGTGCGATCAATGGCGGCTTTTTTGTCAAGACGAAGGACAACCAATACCCGTCGGTGGTCATCGCAGTTGACGACATCAGGAAAGCGATGAAGGAAGTGGAAGAAGCAGGCGGCAAGGTACTTGGCGGATCCTACGCGCCCGGAGAACCTGATGACATTCCTGGCGTCGGACTCTTTGCGTCATTTGTGGACACCGAAGGGAACCGGGTCTCTTTGCTGCAGCCCGCACCAAGAATGGCTGTTCGTCCGGGCAGCTGACGGAGCCAGAAGCACTCCGGGAGGCTCAGGCGAAGGCATTCTTTCAGAGCGGGCGAAGGACCAGGAGGGCGGTGGTCCGCATGACGCTGAAGCCAGTATGGCTATGGCAGGCCGTGGTCCTCATGGCGGCGCTCGCCGTTGGCGCGGGCGCGGGGCACGCGCTGAGGCCGCCGCCGCGGGCGCAGATCATTCCGTGCCTGGACGAGATGCTTGCCGCCTTGGAGGACGCCGAGAAGTACAGCGCCGGCGCAGCGGAAATCGTCGGCAACTTGGTCGACGGCCGCACGAGCACCGACGCCACCAGCATGTCCATCAGTCTGACCACGCTCCGGGACACGATGCAGGAGATCACCGAGTCACTGGGCGGTGTCCGCACCCGACTCCAGACCCTCTCGACGCGCGGGCGGGTGCCGGGGTGCGTGCGCGCGAGTGAGATCCCGCGGCCACGCCTCAACATTGCTGAGCTCCAGACTTCGTTTGAAGAGGGCGATCAAACTGAAGAGGCCGCGAATTTCTATACCTCCCTGTTTAAAGACTCAAGGATCGTGAGCGCGATGCGCTATGGAGAGGCAGGCCCGGACCGAGGGTGCCGTGATGAGCGCAGCATTCCAACTAGCCGGGCAACAATTCATCGCGCTGAATGGTGGCCCGTATTTCTCGTTCGCCCAGGGCATCTCGCTCTTCGTGAGTTGTGAGACACGAGAAGAGATAGATGAGCTGTATGAGAAGCTCTCCGAGGGCGGAGAAAAACAACCGTGTGGCTGGCTAAAAGACAAGTTTGGTGTGTCATGGCAGGTTGTTCCCCCTGTTCTAGGTGAGATGTTGCAAGACAAGGATGCTGGGAAAGCGAGAAGAGTTATGGAAGCAATGCTCAGAATGCACAAGATCGACATAAAGACCCTGAAGCAAGCGTTTGAGCAGCGATAGTCTAGTACAGACGGCAAGAACGTTGGAGTTGGGGAGGCAGATCAGGGAGCCATAACCCGCACAAGACAACAGGGCGCTCAAACGGCTCCGGTCTCGAAGACGAGGCTACTTCTGGACCACCGGGGTGTATCGTGAAATCGTCGAGCCGGAGCGGATTGTCTATACTGATTCGTTTGCAGATGAGAAAGGCAACCCGGTCCCGGCGTCGCACTATGGAATGACGGGAGAGTGGCCGCTCGAGACGTTGGTGACGGTGACCTTCGAGGAGCATGACGGTAAAACAAAGATGACCTTGCGGCACGTCGGCATGCCGTCGGGCGAGATGAGCGATATGGCTGGGGCCGGCTGGAACGAATCCTTCGACAAGCTCGCCGAGAGCCTTCGCTAGTATCTAGCGAAGGCGTGAATGTCGATCTCAGGGAGGAGTAAGGGATGAGCAGGGTACGGGTCCTGGTTGGTACGCGCAAGGGCGCGTTCGTTCTGACGTCGGACGCGAAGCGCGAGCGGTGGGACGTCGGCGGCCCCCACTTCGCGGGCTGGGAGATCTATCACCTGAAGGGATCGCCCGCCGACCCGAATCGGCTCTACGCGTCGCAGTCCAGCGGCTGGTTTGGGCAGCTGATCCAGCGCTCCAACGACGGTGGCAAGACATGGCAGCCGGTGGGCAACGAGTTCGCGTACGATGGCGTCCCAGGGACTCATCAATGGTACGATGGTACGCAGCACCCTTGGGAGTTCAAGCGAGTCTGGCATCTCGAGCCGTCGCTGACCGATCCGGACACCGTGTACGCCGGGGTGGAAGACGCCGCCTTGTTCCGCACGACCGACGGCGGGCAGACGTGGCGGGAGCTCCCCGGCCTTCGCGCCCACAGCTCGGGGCCGCGATGGGCGCCGGGCGCCGGCGGGATGTGCCTGCACACGATCGTTCAGGATCCTAGCGATCCCAAGCGGATCTTCATTGCCATCTCGGCCGCGGGGGTGTTTCGTACCGACGACGCCGGCGAGAAGTGGCGGCCAATGAACCGCGGCCTGCGGTCCGAAGGCATCCCCGACCCGAATGCCGAGGTCGGCCACTGTGTTCACCGCATCGCGATGCACCCGTCGCGCCCGGGCGTCCTGTTCATGCAGAAGCATTGGGACGTCATGCGGAGCGACGATGCCGGGGAGTCATGGCACGAGGTGAGCGGGAACCTTCCGACCGACTTCGGGTTCCCGATCGACGTGCACGCGCACGAGCCGGATACCATCTACGTCGTCCCGATCAAGAGCGATTCGGAGCACTACCCGCCTGAGGGCAAGCTGCGCGTATACCGGAGCCGCACGGGCGGACACGAATGGGAGGCGCTCACAAAAGGTCTGCCGCAACGCGACTGCTACGTCAACGTGCTACGCGACGCGATGGCTGTTGACTCGCTCGATCCCTGCGGCGTGTACTTCGGGACCAGCGGCGGGCAGGTGTACGCGTCGACCGATGCCGGAGACAGCTGGGCTCCCATTGTCCGAGATCTTCCGGCCGTGACCTCTGTCGAGGTCCAGACACTGCCATGATCCGTGTGGTGCTGCCGACACACCTGCGGACGCTTGCGCGCGTCTCCAGGGAGGTGGAGCTCCGGGTCGAAGGGCCGGCGACGCAGCGCGCCATCTTCGACGCCCTTGAGGCCGCCTATCCGATGCTGCGCGGGACGATCCGCGACCACGTCACACGGCAGCGCCGGCCGTTGGTGCGGTTCTTCGCCTGCGAACGGGACCTGTCCCACGAATCGCCGGACGCCCCGCTCCCTGACGCGGTCGCGATGGGGGAGGAGCCCTTTCTGATCGTAGGAGCCATGGCTGGCGGCTAGTCTCGGACGTGTCGATTTCGCTGCCCCTCGTTCGTTGCATAGGTAGAGACCAGGCTTGTCCGGTCGAGACCGCCCGGAACCCGGCTCCGGACCCCAAACCTGAAGGAGGCACGGACAATGCGATTCATGATGATCGTCAAGGCCAGCAAGGAGTCGGAGGCAGGCGCTCTCCCGACCGAAGAGCAGCTTGCCGAAATGGCGAGGTACAACGAGGAGCTGGTAAAGGCCGGCGTAATGCTCGCGGGCGAGGGGCTCCAGGCGAGCTCGAAGGGCGCGCGCGTCAAGTTTTCGGGGGCGAAGCGCACCGTGATCGACGGTCCCTTCACCGAGACGAAGGAGCTCATCGCCGGCTTCTGGCTGATTCAGGCAAAGTCGAAGGAAGAGGCGCTCGAGTGGGCCAGGCGCGTCCCCTTCGAGGATGGCGAGATCGAAGTTCGCCAGGTTTTCGAGCTGGAGGACTTCGGTCCCGGCGAGGCCGTCAAACACCACGCTCAGTTGAGGGAGCAGATCGCCAGGACGGCCGCGAAGCCGTAGTAGTCGTATGCCTCGGGTTGGTCTAGCGGGCTCAGTCACGGTGACGACTTCCGATACGCATCGCGCCATCGAGGCGGTCTGGAAGATCGAATCGGCGAGGATCATTGCCGGTCTCGCGCGGATCGTGCGCGATATCGGCCTTGCAGAGGAGCTCGCGCAGGATGCTCTCGTCGCCGCGCTCGAGCGGTGGCCAGAAGCCGGCGTCCCGGACAACCCCGGCGCCTGGCTTATGGCCACCGCGAAGCATCGGGCGATCGACCTGCTGCGTAGGAGAACGGTGCTCGATCGTAAGCACGAAGAACTCGGCCGCGACCTCGAGATCCAGCAGCAGACGGCCATGGAGGATCTCGACGCGGCGATCGACGATCCCGTCGGCGACGACCTCTTACGTCTCATGTTCATAGCCTGTCATCCGGTGCTCTCGACCGAGGCGCGTGTTGCGCTCACGCTCCGCTTGCTCGGACGTCTGACGACCGCGGAGATCGCACGCGCATTCCTCGTCTCGGAGCCAACGGTCGCCCAGCGCATCGTCCGGGCCAAACGCACCCTTGCTGAAGCGCGGGTCCCATTCGAGGTCCCCCGCGAGGCGGAGCTCGCCGCCCGTCTGTCATCCGTGCTCGAGGTCATCTACCTCATCTTCAATGAGGGCTACTCGGCGACGGCCGGTGACGACTGGATCCGACCGGCGCTCTGCGAGGACGCGCTCCGCCTCGGCCGTATCCTGGCCGGGCTGCTGCCAAAGGAGCCGGAAGTTCACGGCCTCGTGGCGCTCATGGAGATCCAGGCGTCGCGCCTGAGGGCGCGGATCGGTCCGTCGGGAGAGCCCGTCCTGCTGCTTGATCAAGACCGCACGGGCTGGGATCAACTCCTCATCCGTCGCGGTCTCGCGGCGCTCGCGCGTGCCGAGGCACTCGGCAGCGCCCGTGGCCCCTACGCGCTCCAGGCCGCGATCGCCGCATGCCACGCGCGAGCGCCTACCCCGGCGGAAACGGACTGGGAGCGCATCGCGGCGCTCTACGATGCGCTCGCCCAGCTCGCGCCATCCCCCATCGTGGAGTTGAATCGCGCGGTGGCGATTGCGATGGCGTTCGGCCCGGCCGCAGGCCTCGAGCTCGTCGATGCGCTGAGGTCGGAGCCATCGCTCAAGGCCTACCACCTCTTACCAAGTGTGCGTGGCGACCTCCTCACCAAGCTTGGCCGTTTCGACGAGGCCCGCGCGGAGTTCGAGCATGCGGCTGCGCTTACACGAAACGGACGGGAGCGCACCCTACTCCTCGAGCGCGCCGCGGCGTGTGCCCGCGGATCGGCACCACCCTAGAGCGCAAACGCTCGTCGGAGCCGACGGACGCTCGCATCGGGACCATCGAATCGCGACAGGCATGGAGGTGGAGACGATGGCTCGCGCGACCAAGACCATCAAGAGCAATGAATTGCGAGTGCAGAAAATTACCCCGCATCTGTGGTTCGACAAAGAGGCCGGTGAGGCGGCTAGGTTCTACACCTCCGTTTTCAAGGACTCAAGAGTAAAGAGCGCGACAACGCTTCACAACACCCCCTCGGGCACGGTTGAGATAGTAACCATCGAGCTTCTTGGCCAGGAGTTTCAACTACTGAGCGCTGGCCCGCTATTCAAATTCAACGAAGCCATATCCTTTGTGGTGAGCTGCGAGACTCAGGACGAAATCGATTACTACTGGGAAAGGCTCTCCGCGGACCCGAAGGCGGAGCAGTGCGGCTGGCTCAAGGACAAGTATGGCCTCTCATGGCAAATTGTTCCCAGCGTTATGCACGAGATGCTCCAGGACAAAGACCGGAAGAGAATCGCGCGGGTGACCGAGGCGTTTCTCAAAATGAAAAAGTTTGACATAGAAAGCTTGAAAAAGGCATACAAAGGATGAGCGCTGTAGTGCGAAAGGTCATCATGTGGAACATGGTCACGCTCGACGGCTTTTTTGAAGGGCCGAAGAGCTGGGATATCGGCTGGCATGAACACGTCTGGGGAGAGGAACTGGAGCAGCTTGCCATCGAGCAGTCCAGATCCATTGGCATGCTCCTGTTCGGACGTGTGACGTACCAGGGGATGGCATCCTACTGGACTTCTGCGACCGGCGAAATTGCCGACTTCATGAACAACATCCCTAAAGTCGTCTTTTCAAGAGCTCTGGAAAGAGCCGAATGGAGCAATACGCGTCTGGTGAAGGGAAACGCCGAAGACGAGGTTGCCAGACTGAAACAGGAGGCCGGTAAGGACCTGTTCATCTTCGGCAGCGCCGACCTCTCCTCAATGCTGATGCGGCATGGCCTGATTGATGAATACCGCCTCGGCCTCAATCCTCTCATTCTGGGCGGCGGGAATCCCCTGTTCAAACCCAGTCCAGATTGGATGAAACTCAAGCTCTTGGAGGCGAAGCCGCTCAAGTCAGGGGTCGTGATCCTTCGCTACCGGCCTGCATGAGCACTTCAGCGACCCCGCGACCGCGCCGGCCGATGGATCAGGCGCGAAAATCCGCCTTTCTGCCGATGCCGCACGCCGGCGCCAGGGATGACAATCAGGGCTACGCAGCGGGCTCGTGATCCGGCGATGCTTGACACATTCCCATATGAGAATATATAATCCGGGTGATGCCACGAGCAGCGACCACGACGGATGTCTTCAACGCCATCGCCGAGCCTCGGCGGCGCGAGATCATCAACGTGCTCGTGGGCGGCCGGGCGCACGCGGTCGGGGCATTGGTCAAGACACTACGGATGCCCCAGCCGGCGGTGTCAAAGCACCTCGGCGTGCTGCGCAAGGTCGGGATCGTGTCGGTGAGCAAGCACGGCCGGCGCCGCTTGTATCGCCTCAACGCGGAAGAGCTGAAGCCCGTGCACGACTGGGTGAAGACGTATGAGCGGTTTTGGACCCACCAGCTCAACCGTATCAAGGAGCGGGCCGAACGCAAGGCGAGGGAACGATTGGCTGAAAAGCGGGGACTCGCTACAGACTAGGAGGAGTGACCATGCTGACACGCACAGCAGAACAAGAGATTCACGCGCTCGAGATTACGAAGGATGTGGAGATCGCGGCCCCGGTCGAGATTGTGTTCGAGGCGCTGCTGGAACAGCTCGGGCCGCACCACGAAACGTCGCCGGAGACGCCGCTCCCCATGAAGCTCGAGCCGTGGCCGGGCGGTCGCTGGTACCGGGACCTGGGGAACAGCGCCGGGCATTTTTGGGGACACGTGCAGGTCATCAAGCCGCCTAGGCTCCTGGAGATCTGCGGGCCGATCTTCATGTCGTATCCGGCAATCTCACACTTGGAGTACCGCCTGACGGCGGAGGGCGACGTCACGCGCCTCCGGCTCAGGCACCGAGCGATCGGGCAGATCCCACCCGACCATCGGGATGCCATCACCGGAGGGATGGAGCCGTGGAGCCACACCCTCATGAGGGTTCGTGACGTTGCGGAGCGTCGAAGGGACGCGCTCGGCGGAAGCCGTTAAGCCCTGATGGCGCGGGTCTTGTTCGGCGGCTGGGAGAATCTGCGTCTATTGCCTGACTGAAGGAACCGTAGTGTAGGGGCGCACCCTGGTCTCGCAAGCGAGCGCGCAGCCGGGAGCGACGGGTTCGACTCCCGTTCGGTTCCTCCTCCAAGAGTCATTGATAGAAAAAGGATCTCGCATGGACGCAGTTCGCTTCATGGCCTTGCGCGCCGAAAGCAAATTGGCAAGACTGTCCTCATGGGGAGGACGCCGCAGACCGTCCTGGAAGCCGCCGGCCGCGAGGTGGTGATCACCAACCCAGACAAGGTGTTCTTCCCGCAGGCCGGCCACACGAAGCTTGACCTGGCGAAGTACTACGTGGCGGTCGCCGAGGGGGCGCTCCGCGGCATCGCGACGCGCCCGATCGTGCTCAAACGCTATGTCGATGGCGTGGAGCGCGAGCCGTTCTTCCAGAAGCGGGCCCCCGAGCAGCATCCCGACTGGGTCGAGACGGTGGAGCTGCGGTTTCCCTCGGGCCGGACCGCGCGAGAGATCGTCGTGCGCGACGCGGCGCAGCTGCTGTGGATCGTGAACCTCGGGTGCATCGACCTGAACCCGCACCCGGTGCGCGCCGACGACCTCGAGCATCCCGACGAGCTGCGTATCGATCTCGACCCCGGCCCGGGCGTGAGCTGGGACGACGTACGGCGCGTGGCTCTGATCGTCCGTGACGTGCTCGACGATCACAGCCTGTGCGGCTGGCCCAAGACGTCTGGAACCCGCGGCATGCATGTCCACGTGCGCATCGAGCGGCGCTGGAGCTTTGACCAGGTGCGTCGCGCGGCGCTGGCCCTCGCGCGCGAGGTGGAGCGGCGGGCGCCCGAGCACGCGACCAGCAAGTGGTGGAAGGAGGAGCGCCACGGCGTGTTTGTCGACTACAACCAGAACGCCAAGGACCGCACCGTGGCATCGGCCTGGTCGGTACGGCCGACACCCGACGCACGTGTCTCGATGCCGCTTGACTGGGACGAGGTCGCGGGCTGCGATCCGGCGGCGTTTACGCTGGTCACCGCACCGGTGCGTTTGGCCGAACACGGCGACGCGTCGGCAGGCATCGATGCGGCCGCGGGGTCACTCGACAAGCTGCTCGCGCTGTCCGCCGCACAGGAAGCCGCTGGGCTCGGCGACGCGCCGTGGCCCCCACACTACAGGAAGCAAGGCAGCGAGCCGCCGCGTGTCGCGCGGTCACGACGGAAGGCCGCGAGCGACAAGAAGAACGGCAGCGGCCGACGACAGTCGACACAGCCGCTCGTCACCGTCTCGAAGGCAGAGCACAAAGAGGACGCGCTCGCCGGCCTCGAACGCTGGAGGGCGAGGCATCCCGAGGCCGCGGCGCTGCTCCAAGTGGATGACATCCTTATCGACGCGATGCGCGGCCGCTCGAGCACGTGGACGCGCGTTCGGATCAACCTGCGCCACGTACCCGAGGGCAAGCGCCCCGTCGAGGAAACGCCCGATCCTGACTACGACCCCTGGCGCGGGTCGGGATCCGGGCCGCGCGCGTCGCGCACGCCGAAGACGCCCTCCAGCTCGTAGGCCGGCGTGACCTCCAGCTGGTCGTAGTGGCAGTCTTGCGGGCGCTTGTCGGGACGCCAGCGCAGGAACTGCGCAGCGTGCCGGAAGCGAGTTCCCTGCATGTGGTCGTACGCGACCTCGCAGACGCGCCCGGGCCACAGCGGTTCCCAGCTCAGGTCCTTGCCACGATTCCAGCGACTGGTCGCGCCGGGTAGGCGCTGCCCCTTTGCGTCCGCCTGCGCCTCGGCCCAGTCGCGCCAGGGGTGGCCTTCGAGCGCGTTCTCGCGCAGTGGCGCCAGCTCGGCGACGAGTTGCTTGCGCGCCGAGTTGGTGAACGCCGCTGTGACCCCGACGTGGTGCAGCGCGCCCTCGTCGTCGTAGAGGCCGAGCAGGAGCGAGCCGACCATCGTGCCCGCGCCCTTCTTGTGCCAGCGGAAGCCGGCGACCACACAGTCCGCCGTGCGCGTGTGCTTGACCTTGATCATGGTGCGCTCGCCAGGACGGTAGGGCGCATCCAGACGCTTGGCCATGACGCCGTCTAGCCCGGCGCCCTCGAAGCGACGGAACCAGTCTTCGGCCACGGCGCGATCCCGCGTGGCCGGCGAGAGGTGCACCGGCCGCGCCTCACGCGCCAGCACCTGCTCAAGCCGTTCGCGCCGCATCGCGAGCGGCACGTCGCGCAGGTCCTCGTCGCCGAGCGCTAGGAGGTCCCAGGCTACGAAGGACGCCGGCATCTGCGTGGCCAGGAGCCTCACCCGCGATGCCGCCGGATGGATGCGCAGGAGCAACGCTTCGAAGTCGAGCCCGCCGGCGCCCACGATCACGATCTCGCCGTCCACGACGCAACGCTCAGGTAGCGCGGCGGCGAGCGGTGCGACAAGCTCAGGGAAGTATCGGTTCATGGGTTTCTGGTCGCGGCTTTGCAGCACGATCTCGTCCCTATCGCGAAACACCAGCGTTCGAAAGCCGTCCCACTTGGGCTCGAATTGCCAACCGTGGCCCTCGGGCAAGGTGTCCGCGGCGCTGGACAGCATGGGCTCGAGGGGAGGAGCGAAGGGCAGTCTCATGACGACGCCACGTCCCTAAATGGCTGATGCTGTGATCGCCTGACGGTCGGGGTCGATGCGCATCCGTCGGTGGTGAAAGGCCGCGAGGGTTGACCGGTGAGCGATGCTCACGACCGCCGCGCCCGGGAGCCGCTCACGCACGAGCCCGTAGAGGTGGCGCTCGATCTCCTCGTCGACCGACGATGTGGCTTCATCCAGGAACACCCAGTTCGGGCGGTTTGCCAGGATCCGGGCGAAGCCCAGCCGCTGCTGCTCGCCGCCGGACAGTGCCAACGACCAGTTGGTCGACTCGTGCAGGCGATCGCGCAGGTGTCCCAGGCGGCACGCGTCGAGAATCTCCATCACGGAACTATCGCTGTGCGCATTCTCCGGCCCCGGATAGCAGACCGCAGCCTTAAGCGTGCCGAGCGGCAGGTAGGGCTTCTGCGGGAGGAACAGCATCTTTGCGCCGGTCGGCGTCCGCACTGTGCCGCGGCCGAACGGCCAGATCCCGGCCAGCGCGCGGAAGAACGTCGTCTTCCCGCTGCCCGACGGCCCGCTGATCAGGACCTGCTCGCCCGCCTCGATGCGTTCGTTCACGTTCTTCAGCAGCACACGTCCGGTCGGGACCGCGACGTCGAGTCCACGCAGGTCAAGTGCTGGAGCGCCGTTTTGTTCCACGCGAATGGCGTCCTTCGCCGTGGCATCTTCGCGTGATCGTTCGATCGCCGCGCCGAATGAGGTCAGACGATCGACCGTGGCGCGCCAGTCGGCCAGCTGCGGATATGCGTCGATGAGCCACGACAGCGATCCCTGGACCTGCCCAAACGCGCTGCTGATCTGAATGAGGCCGCCGAGCTGAATGGCGCCGGAGAAGTACCGTGGCGCTCCGACGAGAAACGGGAAGATGACGGCCGCCTGCCCATAAAAGGCCGTGAACCAGGTGAGCGTCTTCTGACGCTTCATCAACTTCCACCAGTTCCCCCAGATGTTGGTGAAGCTGCCGTCCAGGCTGTGCCGCTCGTCCGCCTCGCCGCCGTAGAGCGCGATACTCTCGGCATTCTCCCGGATGCGCGTCATGCGATAGCGGAAATCCGCCTCAAAACGCTGTTGGTCGAAGTTAATGATGCGCAGCGGCCACCCGATCCGGTGCGTGACCAGCGAACCGACCAACGCGTAGACGAACGCCACCCACACCATGTATCCCGGAATGGTGATGGCGGAGCCAAGGAGCGCAAAGCTCAGCGGCCCGGACAGCGTCCAGAGGATCGACAGAAATGACACAAGGGTCACGACCGAGCTCAGCAACCCGAGCGAAAGACTCAGGGTGTTGCTCGTGAGGAGGCGCATGTCTTCCTGGATACGCTGCTCGGGGTTGTCCGTGCCGTAGTCGGTCAGTTCCATGCGATAGAAGGCGCGGTTGGACATCCAGTCGTGCAGGTACTGGCCGGTCAGCCAGCGCCGCCAGCGGATCTCGAGCATCTGGCGGACATAGATTTGGTAGACTGCGGCGACGATGTACGCAAAGGCGAGGACGGTGAAGACCAGGAGTTGTCGCTGGTAGACGGCATAGTTCTTGTTCTGCAGCGCGTCATAGAAGACGCCGTACCATTCGTTGAAACGAACGTTGAGATAGACGATACCGAGGTTGAGCCCGACGACGATCGCCAGCAACCCCAACGCCGGCCACCGTTCCTCTGACAGCCAGAACGGCTTGACCAGCACCCAGAGTTTGGCTCCAAACGCTCGCGCCGTGCGCAGCCGCTGAAGGTTGATCATGATAACGGCACTTCCATAAGACACGCCGCTCCCCTCGTCTACGGAGGGGTTGCCCGTCGTGCGAGTCGAAGCAGAGCGTCATGGCCTATCTTCGGGGATCGACCTATATCTGGCGTGGTGGAGATGACAACGACGAGTTCACGTGTTTCTGCCGCGAGGTGGAGTGTGTCGAGGTCCCGCAGGACGACGTGGATGCGTTCGTCGCGATGCGGTGGGCGCAGCTCGGCAAGGAAGGTCAGGAACGCGCAACGCGATTGGCGGTTGAGAAGGGGCGCGGGAACCTCGGCTGTGACCCCCTCCTCGAGGCACTTGGGATGCCGACCACTTTGGCCGATCTGCGAGAAAAGGCCGAACGCCGGAAGAAGCCCGACGAGCAGCGATGAGGCCTTGGAAGTCACCAGATCTCTCAGGTCGCGTCGCCGTCGTGACCGGGGCGAGCCGTGGCGTTGGCAAAGGGATCGCGCTCGTGCTGGGGGAGTCCGGCGCGACAGTATACGTGACCGGCCGCTCCACGCGCGCCCGGCCGGGCCTGGGTCCGGGCACGATCGAAGACACGGCCGAGGCCGTGTCTTCACGCGGCGGCCGCGGTATCCCCATGGTCACGGACCACACCGACGACCGGCAGGTCGAAGCGTTGTTCGAGCGGGTCCACACCGAGCAGGGCAGACTTGACCTGCTGGTGGCGAATGCCTGGGGTGGGTACGAGGGCTACGACAAGAGCTTTTCTGACCGGTTCTGGGAGCAGCCGCTCTGGCGCTGGGACGCGATGTTTGGCGCCGGATTGCGCGCCCAGTTCACCGCGTCACGTTTCGCCGCTCGGCTCATGATCGGTCAGGGTCATGGTGTGATTGTGTGCACGGGTGGAACTGACAGCCCCGGCTACTACCTGGGCACCGTGCCCTACGATGTCGTGAAGGCCGCGGCGGCGCGCATGGTGGTTGCTATGGCACGTGAGCTGCGCCAGCATGGCGTCGCCGTGCTTGGGGTCTTTCCGGGCTTCACACGGACCGAGGCGGTCGTGGCGGCGTTCGCGGCGGAGGACAAGCAGCCCCCCGGGGACACACACTCGCCCGAGTTCGTCGGTCGGGCAGTTGCGAGGGTATTCGCGGACCCAGACGTGATGGAGTTGAGCGGCACCGGTGCTCAGGCCGCGACCTTTGCAACGCGTTACGGGTTCACGGACGTCGACGGGCGCGCGATCCCACCATTTGTTCTGCCAGGCGAGTATCACCTGGACCGGGTGCAGTAGCCACGTGTCATGGGACGTCCAGGCTACGGCTGGTCGCGCCTGGCCGCCTGAACCTTCGCCCACGAGTCGCGAAGAGTCGCGATGCGATTGAAGACCGGACGCTCCGCGGTGGAGTCCACAGGATCCCGCCAGAAGTAGCCTAGCCGCTCGAACTGATACCGGGTGTCAGGGAGATCCTGGAGCACGCTGGGTTCCACAACCCCCTGTGCAACCGTCAGCGACTCCGGGTTCAGGTGATCGGTGAAGTCGCCGTTGCTCCTTTCTGGATCGGCGACCCGAAACAGGCGATCGTACAGTCGCATCTCCGCGGGCACTGCGTGTGGCGTCGAGACCCAGTGAATCGTGCCCTTCACCGGGTCGCCCTCGGGCTTCCTACCGAGTGTGGCTGAGTCGTGGGAGCAACGCAACTCGACGACCATGCCAGCGGCATCTTTGACGACCCCGTCACAACGGATGATGTATGCGTGGCGGAGCCGCACGCGGCCTCCCGGCACGAGCCGATGGAAGCCTTTGGGCGGATCCTCCGCGAAGTCGTCGCGCTCGATGTAGAGCAGGTTCGAGAACGGCACGACTCGGGAACCTACTCGCGGGACGTCGTGAGGCCAGGACGGGGCGTCGAGTTGCTCGACCCGGTTTTCCGCGTAGTTCGTGAGGACCACGCGGAGCGGCCGTATCACCGCCAGCACGCGGGGGGCACGGTAGTTGAGGTCGTCGCGGAGCGCGGCGTCGAAGAGACTCGGGTCGACGCGACTGTTCGTCTTGGCCACACCGATTCGGTTGGTGAACTCGCGGATGGCCTCCGGGGTCACGCCCCGTCGCCGCAGCCCCGAGATCGTGGGCATCCGTGGGTCGTCCCAACCCTTCACGAAGCCGCCTTCGACGAGCCTGATGAGCTTTCGTTTGGACAGCACCGTGTAGTCTAGGCTCAGCCGGGCGAACTCGTACTGGTACGGTCGTGGCGACTGCGGAAGACCGGACGTACCCCGGAGGTTCTCCAGCAGCCAGTCGTAGATCGCGCGGTTGTTCTCGAACTCCAACGTGCAGATGCTGTGCGAAATCCCTTCGATGCCGTCTGACAGTGGGTGCGCGAAGTCGTAGAGCGGGTAGATACACCAGGCATCCCCGGTGTGGTAGTGGGGAGCATGGAGGATGCGGTAGAGGATCGGGTCGCGCAGTTTCATGTTGGGGCTGGTTAGGTCGATCTTGGCCCGAAGCACATGGGCGCCGTTGGGAAACTCCCCACGGCGCATCCGCCGGAAGAGGTCCAGGTTCTCCGCCATGCTGCGGTCGCGATATCGGCTGGGCCGGCCGGGCTCGGTCAGCGTGCCTCGGTACGCGCTGATCTCATCCTCTGAGAGACTGTCGACGTAGGCCTTGCCGTCCTTGATGAGCTGGATCGCGAACTCGTACAGACGCTCGAAGTAGTCCGACGTGTAGAGTTCCCGCGTCCACTCGAAGCCCAGCCACCGGATATCGTGCTTCATGGCTTCGGCGTACTCGATGCTCTCGGTCTCGGGGTTGGTGTCATCAAAGCGCAGGTTGCACTCGCCGCCGTAGTCGAGGGCAAGCCCGAAGTTCAAGGAGATGGACTTGGCATGCCCGATGTGCAGATACCCGTTGGGCTCGGGTGGAAAGCGCGTGAGGATCTTTGGGTAGCGGCGCTCGCGGAGGTCTCTCTCAATGAACTCGGTGATGAAGTTCGGGCTGACGCGGGCCTCGTGGGTTGGAATACGTGTCTCGGTGTCCATGGGGAACCCTTCACTCCAGAATACACCGGCAGACCCGGAGCAGGAAGGGGACGACCTCGTGCGTAGGCGCAGGGCGAATCAGGGCAGGGGAAGGCCCTCGACAGCGGATGGTGCGGGTCGGACGCGTGATCCAGACACGACAGTCCTCTTCGAACGTTTCGGCGCCGCAGTCTTGGGGCCGTTGTGCTTGAGCATCTGGTCCCGGGTGGTGAGCGTCTGTGCTGCCCGCTCCGTCAGCCCCAAACGCCGCATGGCCGCCGCGGCGGTGGTGAACAGCACGGCCGCCTGGCGTCGGCGCTCCTGCGCCGCAAGGACGCTGCCAAGCGTGGCCTGAGCCACCGCGACGCGCGCGGCATCTCGCCCGTTTCGGGCCAGGGAGATCGCCTCACGCGCCGACCTGGCAGCCTCCGCGAGGCGATGCATGTCCAGTTGCACCCGCGCGATCTCGTCGAGGGTGGCACTGCGCCCACGTATGTCGCCGAGCTTGCCCTTCAAGCGGTGTGCGCGCACAAGCACCTTGAGCGCTTCATCGGTGAGACCCTGCTCGCGGCGAATGGCGCCGAGATTGTTCAACGTCCTGCTCATCTCAATGAGATCTTCACCCTGCTCGAACGCCTGATACGCCTTGCTCAGGAGTTCGACGGCTGGATCAAGACGCTGCCGCTGCCATTCGGCAAGTCCAAGCCCTTCCAGGGCGCGCCCCCGCAGACGCTCCATGCGCAGGCGGGTGGACAACTCAAGCGCTCGCTGGTAGGCACGCCGGGCTGGGTTGGCTTCGCGCAGGTAGAAACGAGCCGCTCCCAACGACAGCAGGGCCCAGATGCACTCTTCTGATCGGGCGATCTTTGCGCGGCGCATCCTTTCCACTGCGCGCTCGAGGATAGGGATGGCCGCGGCGTACGAGCCGCGGCGCACCGCGATCATGCCCTTGAACGCGAGCGATCGGGCGTCTGCGGCGCCCAAGTGGTGGCGCGCGGCGATGGCCGCGGCCGCGCCGGCCCATCGGGTCGCGTCGTCGAGCCGGTCTGCCAGCATCGCGGTGTGCGCGCGCGTCAGCGCTGCCTGGACCGCCAGCTCTGGCGGCATGTCGGGCTGCAGCGCCTCCACGGTTGCCAGGAACTGTACCACGTGTGCACCTTGATTCACCGGGTCCATCCTGTCGGCCAGGCGCAGCAGATTGACCGCGGTCTCGCGTTTGAGCTCGGTCTCGTCGAGCAGGAGGGAGGACACGGACGTCCGGGTGCGGCGGGCGAGGGAGACCACGGTCTCCACCGACGGGTGAGACCGCCCGGTCTCGAGGAGACTGATGAAACTCTTGCTGAGGTCGGGCGCGCCCAGCGCCTGCTGGGTCAGCCCCGCCTGGCCGCGGGTAATCAACAGCCGCCGGCCAAACTGCACCAGCCACTCGGGTCTCTTCGTGGTGGCAGTACTGGGGGAGGGTTTAGGCATAGTAAATATATGGTACCAGCAGCCCGCCGCTGCGGCAAGGCGATTCCAGCCCCCGGCCCGACCTAGCGGGCGGACGCCTTCCCTCCCCCGGTCTATGGTGCTTGCTTCAACTTTCCTATCCGCCTTCCGGCGCGTCCGGACCGGCGGTGTTCCAGTTCAGCGTCGGACTGACCGTTGCCATCGGAGCCAGACCAACCAGCAAAATAGCGGCGATCGCCGCCAACGCGACTCGCAGAACCTTGGGCATCTTTTCGTCCCTCCTAAGGGATATTTGTCTGGGGGCTCGAAGGCTGGATTCAATGTCTACTATTGCTTATCCTTTCGTATATAGAGATAATGAAGGGAGTCGGCCCTCCGGAGGGGACGAGTGCGATCTTCTGAGGATGAGCTACGCGGTGCGGGTCAGCCAAAGGCCCCGGAGGAGCCCGAACGGCTCGTCGCTTACGTGGTGTGCATCAACCCCGAGTGCCGGTACAGCGAGGGGTTCGCCGACCTGCGTGACAGTCCATCCAATTGTCCCGTCTGCGGTCGCGAGCTGCTCCGTGAGTGTGGTACCTGCCACATGATCCTCCGGTCGGCGTCGCCCATCTGCACGAACTGCGGACGCCCGATCGCCCGGGGGCACCAGCCCACCCCGTCAGAGCCCACCCGCTAGTCGCTCGGATCACGCCAGGGAAGTTGCGTGGCTGGCCGACGGCATCGAGCGCGTCGGCGCCAAAATTACGGAGGAAGCGGAGGAGGTCGTCCGGGTGGCCCGTCGAGCGTCAGACGAGCGCCTCGCTGAAGAGACCGCCGACCTCCTCTATCACCTATTGGTCTTGCTGGCCGCGCGCGCGGTCCCAATCGAGCGGCCCCTCGACCCGTGCTCCTGTCCCGCCACGGCTGAAGCCGCTTACGGCTCCTTTGCCCAGGGTCCAACGATCCCCGGGGCCGCCCACTCCATCGTGTTCAGCTCCCCGACGGTCATACGCTTCCCGGCCGCGACGCGGAGTGCGCCCTTGCGGTCATTGATGGGGCCGGTGAAAGGATCGAACCCCATTTTGGGGTTTGCCATCTGGGCCTGACGCTTCATCACGAGGTCATAGACCGAGAGCCGGCCGAGGTCGGGCGTGGTGACTTTCGCGGCCTGCAGGCGGCTCTTGTAGGCGGGGTTGATCGGCACACCAAAGTCTCCCCCGAGCTCCACCGCGCCTTCGGCCAGCAGCCACCAATAATCAACGTTTGCCAGATTCTTGGCCGTGTACGTTCCCGCCTGTACCTTGGACAGGAAGTCCACGTAGATCTTCTCCCAGTGCACGAGTTGTCCGGACACGGTGTGCTGCGGCGCGAACTTCTGCATCGGCGAGTAGTGGCTGAAGCTCGCCAGCTTGCGCTTGGCCGCCTCCTGGACGACCGTCGGCGAGTCTTCCGTGAACGCCAGGACGTCGACGCCTTCGGCGATCAGGGCCGCCGTGGCTTCCTTGGCGGCCGCCGGTTTGAACCACTCGAAGATCCACCGGACATGCACGGTGGCCTTCGGGTTGACCGCGCGGACACCGAGGGCAAACGCACTGATGTGGCGCTTGACCTCGGGGATCGGGAACGCGCCGACATAGCCGACCTTGCCGGTCTTGGTCAGCGCGCCGGCCATCAGCCCGTTGAGGTAGTACACTTGGTAGAAGTCGGCCATGTACGTGGCCATGTTGGGCGCGCGCTTGAAACCGGAGGCGTGCGCAAAGATGACCTCGGGATGGCGTTTGGCCGCGGCCAGGGTGCCATCCATGAAACCGAAGCTCGTCGTGAAGACGACTTTGGCGCCCTGCTGGACCAGCTTGTCGATGAACGGCTCGGCTTGGGCCTCAGGGACACTCTCGACGTAGACCGTTTCCACCCCGGCCACGGTCTTCTCAGCAATTCGCCGCGCTTGATCATGCGCGTGCGTCCAGCCATAGTCGCCGATCGGGCCGATATAGATGAAGCCGGCCTTGAGTTTCTGCTGCGCGGTACCGGTAGCAGCCAGGCTGACCACCAACATGAGTACGCCCAACACGATCAACAAACGCATACGCACCCTCCCCCGGTGAGAACTGGCGTCACCCTCCCGCCAGTTCGATACGACCTTGCGCGGCTCTCCCCTGCCGCGTCGTGCTGCTGGTCATCGCTGCCCGCTGACGTACGGAAGCCCGAGCGCCTCGGGCGCGCCCTCTCCGCGGCGGCTCCCCGCGGTCGCGGCGAGCACCAGGATCGTAAACGCAAACGGCATCATCCTGAGGAGCTCTGGCGGAACCCAGGTTTGCAGGCGGAACGAGAGGTAGTAGAGTGCTCCAAACAGGAAGGCCCCCCAGATCGCCTTCAGGGGATTCCAGCCGGCGAAGATGGCGATGGCAATAGCGATCCAGCCCGCCCCGCCGGTCATCCCTTCGGTCCAGGAGGGACGGTAGGCCACCGAGAGGAAGCCGCCCGCGACGCCCGCCAGTACGCCGCCAAAAGCCACGCTGAGATACCGGACGAGGTACACGTTCACCCCCAAGGCATCCGCCGCGGCCGGCGATTCGCCGGCGGACCGGATCACGATACCCACCCGGGTGTGGTACAGCACGAACCACAGACCAGCGGCCACCACGATACTCACATAGGTCAGGGCGGAGATCTCCGGCAGCGTGGCCAGGAGCGGGATGCCTTCCCAGCCACGACCGAGCACGCCGGTCAACCCGACACCGAGCATCGCGAGCGCGAGGCCTGAGACGTACTGATTCGCACGCAGTGTGACGGCAACAAAGGCGTGCAGGAGCGCCGCGGTGCCGCCGACACCGCCGGCCACCACAAGACCGAGCGCCGGGTTGCCGGTGGTGTGGGCGATGACGAAGGCAGAGAAGGCACCGAGGATCATCATGCCCTCTACCCCGAGGTTGACCACCCCGGCCCGCTCCGCGTAGATTTCACCAAGCCCTGCCCACAGCAGTGGGGTGCCGACGGCGACGGCCCGGATGACAGTGTCAAGCACGTACTCCATCATCGCCCGCCCGACCGTCCGGTCTTCGCCGACACCCACCGGACCTGATAGTACAAGAGCCGCTCGCTCCCGATGAGGAAGAACAGGATCAACCCATTGAACACATCGGTGACGCGAAACGGCATCTGAAGAGCGACCTTCATGACGTCGCCGCTGGAGAAGATCAAGCCAAGAAACAGCGCCGTGAGCACGGCGGCGAGCGGACTCCCCCGGGCGAGCCACGCCACGATGATCGCCGCGTACCCGTAGCCGAGCGAGATCTGTTCCGGGGCCAGGAGTTTGTGGTGGATGCCGGCCACCTCGCCGACACCCGCCAGCCCCGCCGCGCCGGCCGAGACCACCATCGCCACCACGATGGTCTTGAGCGGATCGATGCCCGCATACCGCGCGGCACGCGGATTCTCCCCGAGGACCCTGATCTCGAACCCCAGCCGGGTGCGCGCCAAGAAGAACGCCAGCGAAAATGCGAGGCCGAGTCCCAGGGCGAGCGTGGCCCAGTGGATTCGCGTCCCCGGGACCAGGGCGAGCCAGGCCGTCGCCGGAAACGTATCGGTGTAGGCGAACCCACGGGCGGTCTGTCCCTTCCACGGGCCATGGACGAGCCACTCGACGAAGAAGAGCGCGATGTAGTTCATCATCAGGGTCGTGATGACGTCGTTCACGTCGAGCTTGATGCGCAAGAACGCGGGGAGGAGTCCCCACAGGATCCCGGCCGCACACCCCGCGAGGAACATGGTCACCAGATGCCACGGTGCGGGGAGAGGCACAAACAGCGCGACGGCCGTCCCGCCCACCGCCCCAGCCAGCAACTGACCCTCGGCGCCGATGTTCCAGAACTGGGCGCGAAACGCCACGACCAGCCCAACACCGCAGAGGAGGAGGGGGATCGTCTGACGCAAGATCTCCGGGGTCGCGCGCCGGTCCGTGAGGGTGCCGACAAAAATGACCGTGTAGGCCTTCAGCGGGTTGATCCCAAAAGCCCAGAAGATGGCCGCCGCTGCCACAAACGCACAGAGCACAGCCGCCAACGAGACCACCAGCATCCAGCCCTTGGCGGGCGACGGCGTGGGTTCGATCTGGAACGGACCGAACCGCCTCACCTGCGCTGCCCAGCCATCATGAGCCCGAGGCGCTCGTGATCGGCCTCCGCGGCGGGGACGACGCCCGCGATCTCCCCCGCGAACAACACGGCGATCCGATCCGACAATGCCAGCAACTCGTCGAGGTCTTCCGACACCAGGAGAATCGCGGCGCCTTCCTGCCGTCGGCGGAGCAGCAAGGTATGGATGTGCTCGGTGGCGCTTACGTCCAGACCCGAGGTCGGGTGCGCGGCGACGATGACCGTAGGGTGGGCTGAAAGTTCCCGACCGAGGATCAACCTTTGGATGTTGCCGCCGGAGAGCAACCGGATCGGCGTGGCGGTCCCCGGGGTTGCAATCTCATACTCGGCGATCATCTGCCGCGCAAACCGGTCGATGGCCGCGCGGTCCATGATCGGGCCGTGCGCAAACGGCGGATACCGATAGCGCTTCAACACCAGGTTCTCGGCGACCGACATGGTCGGGACGATGCCTACGTGCATGCGGTCCTCGGGGATATGGGCCACCCCAGCTTCGTGCACCGCCCGGGCCGAGAGGCGGGTGGTATCGCGGTCGAGCACGCGAATGCGCCCGCTCGCCGCGGCACGCAGCCCGGTCACGACTTCGACGAGCTCGCGTTGCCCGTTGCCCGCGACCCCGGCGATGCCGACGATCTCTCCCCGGTGTACCGACAACGAGATCCCGCGCAGCGCCGGCAACCCCCGACCGTTCCTGGCCACGAGGCGGTCGATCTCCAGACCGTCGGCTTCAGGCAGACGCGGTTCCTTTCGCAGCCGGAACTCGACGTCGCGCCCGACCATCATCCGGGCCAGCGCCCGTTTGTCCGTGCCGGCCGCCGGGAGGGTGGCGACCACACGGCCCCGGCGCAGCACGGTGACACGATCGGCAATGGCGGTCACTTCGTCGAGTTTGTGCGAGATGAAGATGACCGCACAGCCGTCCTCTTTCATCCGCCGGATGATCTCGAACAACCCGCGCGTCTCCTGCGGAGTCAGCACGCTCGTCGGCTCATCGAGGATGAGGATTCGGGCGCCGCGGATGAGCGCCCGAACGATCTCGACGCGCTGCTGCTCGCTGGGCGAGAGCTGCCAAATGTGCGCGCGCGGATCAACCCCCAGGCCGTACCGGCTGGCGTAGTCGATGATCCGGGATTCGATCGCGCGCGCCGGAAAGAAGAACGGCCCATCCGTCAAGCCCAGCGCGATGTTCTCGGCCACGCTGTGGCGCCGGACAAGCAAGAAGTGCTGCGGCACCATACCGATGCCCAGGGCGATGGCGTCGCGCGGAGAGCGAATCCGCACCGCCCGGCCGTCCAGCCGGATCTCTCCGCTGTCCGGCTGGTGGATACCATAGAGGGCGCTCATTAGGGTGGTCTTGCCGGCTCCGTTTTCCCCGAGCAGAGCGTGCACCTCGCCGGCCTGGACGTCCAGCGTCACCTCATGGTTGGCCACGACGCCGGGGAACGTCTTTGTGATGTGGTGAAGCGCCAGCGTCACGCGGCGTCCTTGGTACGCGGCGCGAGCACGCCAATGTATGGCAGGTTCCGGTAATACTGGCGGTAGTCGAGTCCGTACCCGACCAGGAAGAGGTCCGGGACTTCAAACCCGCGGTACCGGATCGGCAGCGTCGGGACAATGCGCCGCGCGGTGCGTTCGAGGAGCGTGCAGATCGCCAAGTCGGCCGGATCACGCGCCGCCAGTGTGCGCAGAAGGTAGGAGGCCGTGAGGCCGGTGTCGATGATGTCCTCGACGAGGAGCACGTGCCGACCGGTCAGTTCCTCATCCAGGTCCTTGACCAGACGCACGGCGCCTGAGGGCCCCTTGCCGCCGCGGTACGAGGAGATGGCCATGAAGTCGATGGCCACATGCATGTCCAACGCCCGCGTGAGATCGGCCAGAAAGTAGAGCCCGCCCTTCAGCACGGTGACGAACAGCGCGTCTTTCCCAGTGTAATCTCGGCGAATCTCCCCAGCCAGGGCCCGCACGCGGCTCTGGATCTGCTCCTCGCTGAGGAGCACCTCCGCGATCGGCGGGACGGACATCACCGGGTCGGCGCGGGATGCAGGTCGTACTTGGCCAGTAGGCTCCGGTAGTCGCGGCCGTAGAACATCTTGACGCGCACATGCGGATAGAGCTCGCGCATCCGCCGCAACTTCCGATTCTTGCGCGTGACCAGACTCTGCTTCAGGGTCGTAAGCTCGAGGTAGAGATCGAAATCCGGGAGGTAAAAGTCGGGGCTGAAGCTCTCGACGATTCGTCCCTGCTTGTCCCACTTCAGGGGGAACGACCGGGGTTCGTACGCCCAGCGGATGCCGTAGAAGTCCAGGATCCGCGCGAATTCCGCCTCGCTGGAGTGGGCGAAACGGGCGCCCGGCAGTTCCTCCATTGGGGCCAGTATAGGAAGCCCTGCGGGTGGATGCAAGCCGCGTCGCGCCGTACCCCGGGGCCAGTGCCAGGGGCGGACCGTAGGCGGGGGCGCGCAAATGATGCATAATGGGGGCGACGCGTTGAGGACATCCCGCTTTCTAGGTCAGGAGGATTGAAGGCGATGCCGGAGGCCACGAGGGCCGACGAGCTGCAGCGGTTTCTCCGGCAGCTTGAGAGCCACGACGTGACCGTGCGCAGCGACGCCGCCCACGCGCTGGGAAAGCTCGGCGACGAGGCGGCTGTCGACGCGCTGGGGCGTGCGCTCCAGGACCCCGATGAGTACGTGCGCAAGAGCGCCGTGATGGCGCTGCGCCGCATCAGCGGCCCGGCCGCCGGTGAGGCGCTACGGACGGCGTTGGCCGACCGGAGCGAGCAGGTCGTGCTCCAGGCCGTCAACGGGTTGCGGGACATCCGCGACAAGGGCGCCGTCGAGCCGCTGATCCGCGTGCTGGCGAGGCGCGAGCGGTCGCTGCAGCTCGCCTCCACCGAAGCGCTGGTGCGCATCGGCCCGGACGCCGTGGGCACCCTCCTCATGGCGTTCGAAGACAAGGTCCTGCGGCGGAAGATCGGCACCCAGATCATGAAGATCCTGGTGGAGATCGGACCCCGGGCCATCGAGGCCCTGCTGACGGCGCTGGCGCAGGACAGCCAGGTGATCCAGGTCACGGCCATCTCGGTGTTGGGCCGCGTCGGGGATCAGCGGATCGTTCGTCCCCTCGTGGATCTCTTCTTGAAGGATCCCCGGATGCAGGAGGCCGTGGTCGCCACGCTCGCGCGTCTGGAAGAGCGCGGCGTCCTCGACGGCGGTGAGGCCGGACACGTCGACCGGGAGATTCAGCCACCAAAGCTTGTGATGGAAGCCTTCACCGGCCGGCCGCGTACCGAGGTGGTCGGGCAACTGCGGGCCGCGCTCGAGAATCCGATGCCGAAAGTGCGACGCTTCGGCCTGCGCATTCTGTTCGCTCTCTTCGGCGATGGTGCCTCGGATCAGCTCATCGCGTCGCTCGACGACGAGGACGTCGAAGTGAAGCGTCTGGCCATCCGCGTGCTGGGCAAGCTCAGGGACAAACGTGTCATCGAGCCGCTCGTCGCGCTGGTGATGCGCGAGGGCGGGGAGCAAGTGGAAGAGGCCGTCTGGAACACCGTCAAAGTCCTCACCGACTTGCGGGAGTTCGAGCAGTTGCGCGCACGTGTCGCGAAGGAACGGGCCGGCGCGCGGCCCACCGTCCGTAAGGCGCGCGGTCTGCGCGATCTCTCCCCGGACTGGTGGCGGGAACAGGACTGATCCGCAAGACGTCTGCCCGGAGCCCATGTCAGCGATGGAACCCATCATCGTGCTGGTGACCGCCAGCAACCTGGAGGAGGCGGCCCGCCTGGCTCGAGCGCTCGTGGAGCAGCGTCTGGCCGCCTGTGTGAACATGATTTCCGGTCTCCGATCCACCTATTGGTGGCAGGGACGCGTCGAGGACGCTGACGAGGTCCTGCTGGTCGCGAAGACCGCGCGCCACCTGCTGCCGGCCGCCACGCGCCTGGTACAGTCGCTCCACTCGTACACGGTTCCCGAGATCCTCGCCCTGCCGATCGTCGGCGGCTCGGCCCCGTACCTGGAGTGGTTGGCTAAGGAAGTGCGCGCCGAGGCGCCGTAACTCGCATGCGGGTGTTGCTCACAAACGACGACGGCATTCATTCTCCAGGGCTGCGCGCATTGGCGGAGGCGTTTGCCGCCACACACGAGACCGTCGTCGTCGCGCCCGAGGAGCAGCGCAGTGCGACGGGACACGCGATCACCCTCCACAAGCCGCTGCGGGCCCGTCCTTCCTCCGCCTATCCGGCCGGCGTGAAGGCCTGGGCCACCAACGGCACGCCCGCGGACTGCGTCGTCCTGGGCGTGCGGGAGTTGCTCTCCGCGCGGCCGGACGTTGTGATCTCGGGGGTGAACGTCGGGCCGAACCTGGGCCTCGATCTCACGTATTCCGGCACCGTCTCGGGCGCGATGGAGGGCGCAATCCTCGGCATCGCCAGCATGGCGGTCTCGGTGGCATCGTTTGTGGACGTGCGGTTTGATGTTGCGGCCGCTTTTGCCGAGCGTCTGGCCCGGGTCATGCACGCCCGGCGACTGCCCGCCGACTCGATGATTAACGTGAACGTACCCAACGTGCCGGGCGACCAGCTGAAGGGGGTCGAGGTTACCCGCCAGAGCTCGCGTCGGTATCTGTCGCGTGTGGAGCGTCGCACCGACCCGCGGGGGCAAAGTTACTACTGGCTGACCGGTGAGCCCGAACCGGCCTCTGACGATACGGGCACCGACGGGTGGGCAGTGACGGGCGGGTACATCTCCGTGACCCCGATCCACCTGAACATGACCGACGGCCGCCTGCTCCACGAGCTCGGCACGTGGGCGTTGTCCGTGCGTTAGGGCGCGCGCCAACCGGGCAGGAAATCGGGTACCCGCGGAGAACACGCTGGTAACGTCGCAGCAGCGATCACACTTTTCGTCGGAGCAGCGAATGATCCAGTTCGACGACGTCCGGATGCGGTACGCTACCGGCGTCGCAGCCCTCCAGGACGTTACCCTTCGGATTGAGTCCGGAGAGTTCGTCTTCCTCGTCGGTCCCACCGGCAGCGGCAAGTCCACATTCTTGAAACTGATCCAGCGAATTGAGCGCCCGTCGTCGGGTCGTGTGATCGTGGACGAGATCGACGTCGGCGCGCTGTCGGCAGCGGAGGTCCCGTCGCTGCGGCGCCGGCTCGGCGTCGTCTTCCAGGAGTTCAAGCTCCTGACCGATCGGTCGGTGGCAGACAATGTGGCGTTTGCGCTTCGCGTGACCGGGACGGATCCAGTCGAGATTGCGCCCCGCGTGCACTGGGCGCTAGAGGTCGTCGGACTGGCGGGCCGCGCCGCGGATCTCCCGGTCCGGCTCTCGGGTGGAGAACAGCAGCGGGTCGGCGTGGCGCGCGCCATCGTCAACGAGCCGTCCCTGCTCCTGGCCGACGAGCCGACCGGGAACCTGGACCCGGAGGCGGCGTGGGAGATCATGCATCTGTTGAGTGCGGTTAACCTGCGTGGTACCACCGTCGTCGTGACCACCCACAACCCGACGCTGGTGGACATCCTCCGCCGCCGCGTGGTCGCACTGCAGGAGGGACGAGTCGTTCGCGATGAGCATCGAGGTCTCTACACCGCCGCGCGCTGACGGCGCCTCGACCCGCCCGCGAGCGCGGCACCGCCCGCGCCCGAGCGGGACCCGGGCGGCGCTGTTGGGCGAAGCATGCCGCGAGGCCGCGGATGGCCTGCGGCGCAACGGGCTGATGACGGCCGCAGCGATCAGCACCATCGTCGTGGCTCTGGCCGTGGCCGGTGGCGGTATCCTCGTTTCAGCGAATCTGCTGCACCTGGCGGCCATCCTGGAGGGTCAGGTTGAAGTCGTGGCGTTCCTCCGGGACGGGCTGTCCGCCACGGAGCAGGAGCGGGTGGCGCAGGCGGTTCGGGCGCTGTCGTCCGTGCGCAGCGCCGCCGTCGTGAGCAAGGCGGACGCGCTGCGCCGGTTGCAACGGTCGTTTGGGACGCCATGGTCGGTGAGCGATCTGCTCTCCAGCAACCCCCTCCCGGATTCGATCGAGGTGCGCGTCTTCGACGCCCGGCAGGTCCGGGTTGTGGCGGGCATGATCGGGCGCGTGAGTGGAGTGGAGGAAGTCGTCTTTGGCACACCCGTCGTCGACCGGCTGGTCGCCCTCACCAGCGCTGTCCGGAGCGGCGGCGCGGTGCTGGCAGCAGTGCTGGGACTCGCATCCCTGCTGATCATCGTCAACACCATTCGTCTGGCGGTGGCGGCCCGCCGGCAAGAGATCGAGATCATGGCGCTCGTGGGGGCCACCCCGGCGTTCATTCGGGGTCCCTTCATGCTGGAGGGCGCGCTGCAAGGAGCGCTTGCTGCCGCGCTGACGACGATTGTTCTGGTCGGAGGTTACGTAGCGCTGGCCGCGGGCCTCTCCGCGTCGCTGCCGTTTCTGCCCCTCCTCGCGCCGGTGACCATTCTGCCGACGGTCGTGGCGATTGTCTGGATGCTCGGGACCGCAGTGGGCATCGGCGGCAGCGTCATCGGTCTTCGCCGGTACCTCCGCGTGTGACTGGGACCGTGTGGCGCCGCCTCGGGGCGCTGACCGCGTCGGCCGCGCTCGCTATTGCCGTTGCCGTGCCGGCCGGTGGAGCGTCACCGTCGCTTCCCGACAAGCGCGAGGAGCTGCGCCGCGTTCACCGCAAGCTCGACTCAGAGCGACAGCGGCTCCAACAGACCCGACGCCGCGAGCACCGGATGCTGGATCAGGTGCACCGCGTGGATCGCCAGCTCGACGCGTCCGAGAGCCGGCTGACGCGGCTGGCCGGGTCGCTGCGCCAGGCGCGCCTGCGGTCCGAGGCGGCCGCGGCGGCGCTAGCCCGCGCGGAAATCGCGCTCGCGCGGCGCCGCTCCCTGCTTGCCGGCCGCCTGCGCGACATGCACCGCTACGGCCGGGCAGGGTACCTGGACGTCGTGCTCGGTGCTGCGACCTTCCCGGAGTTTGTCGCGCGCACCCGCATGGTCAACGCGATCGTCCGGGATGATGCCAGGATGATCGACGCCTACACCACGGATCGCGATCGCACGGCGACGCTGCGCGAGGACCTGAACGTTGAGCAGCACCGCCTGCAGGCGCTGCTCCAGGAAACCGAGGAGCGGCGCCTGCAACTCTCCGGGCAGGCCACGGCGAAGCGGTCCGCCCTCCAGGCGGTGGTGCGCCAGCGGGCCGCCGCCGAGCGCGCGATCCGCGATCTCGAGGACGACTCCCGCGCGCTGGCAACGCTCATTCAATCGCTGCAGTCGGGGCCGACGCTCGGTGCCCGCCGGCCGCTCTCGGCGTTTCTCATGCCGCTGCGTGGGGCGATCACGTCCCGCTTTGGGTTGCGGCGCCACCCCATCTTCCGGCTTCGCCAGTTTCACCAGGGGGTGGACATCGCGGCCCCACGCGGCAGCCCCGTGGCGGCCGCGTTTGCCGGCACAGTACTGTTCACCGGCTGGTACGGCGGTTATGGCAAGCTGGTGGTCGTCGATCACGGGCAGGGGCTCAGTAGCCTCTACGGCCATCTCTCCGCCATTTTGGTCAAGCCGGGACAGGTCGTCGCGCGCAGCGATGTCATCGGCCGGGTCGGCAGCACCGGGTACAGCACCGGCCCTCACCTGCACTACGAGATCCGCCAGAACGGCCGGCCGGTCAACCCCGTGGTCCCGTAGCGGCCGCGCGTGTTCCCTGGCTCCCGTCAGGGTAGTAATCTACAGAGGAGTGTTCGAGGATCGCTGGGAGGCGATATACCGTGGTAGTGCGTGTTCGCGTGGTCACGCTGATCCTGGTCGCGATGCTGATCGGGGCGGTGTTCTTTGCCGGGTATGGGGCGGGACAGCGCGCCGCGGCTGGGGCGGCTGACGATCAGGGCTACGCGCTGCTCCGTCAGATTCTGACCCATGTCCGCGGCGATTTCTTGAACCCACTTCCGGACTCCTCGATACTCTTTGACGGCGCTGCGCGCGGGATGCTCGATGCGCTGGGTGATCCCTATACCCGCTATATGGACGCCAAGGCCTTCAAGGAGTTTCAACAGGGCGTGCAGGGTGTGTTCTTTGGGATCGGGATCTTTATCGACATCCGTGACAAGCAGTTGATCGTGGTCCAGCCGATCGACGGGACACCGGCCGCGCGGGCGGGGCTGCGGGCTGGCGACAAGATCCAGCGGATCAACACCGCCCCGACCGACGGCATGGCGCTCCAGGAGGCGGTCAGCAAGATCCGCGGGCCGGCTGGCACCAAAGTCACTCTGCGCGTCGCACGGCCGGACCGGACGTTCGACGTCGAGATCACCCGGGCGCGCATCCAGGTGATCTCAGTGTCCGGGGCCAGTACGCTGGAAGAGCCCGTGCAGAAACAACTGGCCGCCGAACGCCTGGGCTACCTGCGCATCTTACGGTTCGACGAGTCCACGGCCGTGGATGTTGGCGCGTCGCTAGGTGCCATACTGCGCACCTCGCCGCAGGGTCTGATCGTGGACCTCCGCGGCAACGGCGGTGGTCTGCTCAACGTCACCGAGCAGATTGCCTCGCGGTTCATTCCGACCGGGCAGCCCGTGGTGCACGTCGTGGACCGCAACGGCCGGCGCGATACGCGCCGGGCCACCGGTGGCCGCAGCGTGACCGTGCCAATCATCGTTCTCGTCAATGAGTTCAGCGCCAGCGCCTCAGAGATCCTCGCAGGGGCGCTCAAGGACTCGGCCGGCGCGACCATCGTCGGCCAGCAGACGTTTGGCAAGGGCGTGATTCAGTCCATCTACGATCTTCCCGGGGGGGCGGGCGCGGCAGTCACGACGGCCAAGTACCTGACCCCGGCCGGGCGCGATATTCAGGGCAAGGGCATCCCGCCCGATGTTGTGGTGGGCGAGCGTCTGGATGGGAAGGCGGACACCGACATCGCCCGGATCCAGTCCTTGCAGCTGCAGCGTGCCATCGAGGTGCTCAAGCAGCGCATTAAGAATCGCTGAGTGGCAGCCAGGAGTCCTTGGTGAGTCGCCGCAGTGCCCGCTTCTCGTGGTCCGGGGTTGCTGTCATGATCGCGGTGGCCCTGGCTGCGGGCCTTGTGCTCTCGATCAGCGCCCTGTTCGCACCGAGAGCAGGGCGGCAGGCGGCACCCGGCTCCGCGCCCCAGGTGGTAGCCCCCGCGACACCGCCGCGACCCCCGGCGGCTATCCTGGAGCCACGCAGCGAGCCGCCGCGCACCGAGCCCCGGCACGTGCCTCAGGCCCCCGCGCTGCCTGTCCCGCGCCCGGCGGCGTACCTGGTGGCGGTTATCTTTGACGACGCAGGCGGGAGCCTCGAGGCTGTGGAAGAGATCATCGCGATCGGGCGCCCGGTGGCGGTGGCGGTCCTGCCCGGACTGACGCACTCCACGGAGGTCGCGCGTCGGGCCCGGGCCGCGGGTTTGGAGGTGCTGCTCCACCTCCCGGTGGAGCCACACGATGACGCGAAAGCCATGGGACCCGGCGGCGTGATGGTCGTGATGACTGAAGCCGAGATTCAGTCCACCGTCCGGGCCGGTCTGGCGTCGGTGCCCGGTGCGGTGGGTGTGAACAATCACATGGGATCGAAGGGTACGGCGGATCGACGGGTCGTCCGCGCCATCCTCGAAGTCGTCAGAGACCGGCAGTTGTTCTTTCTTGATAGCCGAACGACGGTGGACACGGTCGTCGAGCCGGTGGCCGCCGAGCTGGGTGTGCCGGCGGGGAGGCGGCTGCTGTTCCTGGACAACCAGGAAGACGAGGAGTCCATTAGGCAGCAGGTCCGCCGGTTGATCGCCCTGGCACAGGAGCGGGGTGCGGCGATCGCGATCGGTCACGCCCAACGGATCACGCCCCGCGTGGTCGCGTCGATGCTGGCGGAGTTGGACCGGGAAGGTGTGGCCATCGTACCGGTGTCCACCCTGGTTCGGGCGCGGAAGACAGTTTCGCCACCCTAGGAGGTACCTATGAGCGCACAGGCCATGTTGATGACGCCGAAAGAGGATCCGTGGGACGTCGCGCTGCGCCAGTTCGACCGCGCGGCCGACCACCTTCCTCTCAAGCGCGGCATCCGCGAATTCCTGGCCTATCCGAAGCGCGAGCTCACCGTGCACTTCCCGGTCAAGATGGACGACGGGTCCGTACGAATCTTCACCGGGTACAGGATCCACCACAGCACCGTGCTCGGGCCCACCAAGGGTGGCATTCGGTACCACCAAGACGTGAGCCTCAACGAGATCCGCGCGCTGGCCATGCTGATGTCGTGGAAGTGCGCGGTGGTCGGGCTGCCCTACGGCGGCGCCAAGGGCGGCGTGGTCGTCAACCCCAAGGAACTGTCCGTGAATGAATTGGAGCATCTCACCCGCCGATATGCCACCGAGATCTCGGTGCTGATGAGCCCGGAGGGGGACATCCCGGCGCCGGACGTCGGCACGACCCCGCAGGTCATGGCCTGGATCATGGACACCTACAGCATGCACCGGGGGTATTCGACCCCATCGGTCGTGACAGGCAAGCCGACCTCCATCGGCGGATCGCAGGGGCGCGTCGAGGCCACCGGCCGTGGTGTGGAGATCGTCACGCGCGAAATGGCAAAACAGATGAAGCTCCCGCTGGAGGGCGCCCGCATCGTGATCCAGGGCTTCGGCAACGTTGGCTCCGTCGCCTCGGCTTTGCTCGGGAAACTGGGCTGCAAGATCATCGCCGTCAGCGACACTCGTGGCGGCATTGTCAACACCGGCGGGCTCGACCCCGCGCGGCTCGTCGAGCACAAAGATCGCACAGGGTCGGTGGTCGGATTTCCCGGTGCCGATACCGTCAGCAACGAAGCGCTCCTCGAATTGCCGTGTGAGGTCCTCGTGCCCAGTGCCCTGGAAGGGCAGATCAACGCGGACAACGCCCCCAAGCTTCGCACCCGCCTGATCGTGGAGGGCGCCAACGGCCCGGTCACGCCGGGTGCCGATGACATCCTGGCCAGCCGGAACATCACGATCATCCCGGACATCCTGGCCAACGCCGGCGGCGTGATCGTCTCCTACTTCGAGTGGGTGCAGGGCCTGCAGCAGTTCTTCTGGACCGAGGAAGAGGTAAACCAGAACCTCGAGCGCATCATGGTGAGGAGCTTCGGCCAGGTGCTGCAGGTCGCCGGGGAGCGCAAAGTGAGCCTGCGCACGGCCGCGCTCATCCGCGCGATCGACCGCGTCGCCGATGCCCTCTTTACTCGGGGTATCTACCCGTAGCCTCCGCCGGGATCCTGCGCTGGGCCCTGCTGGCCCTCTCCGAAAGCGCGCGGCTGCGTACCTTTGCACAGGACCACCCGCTCGGCCGGCGCGTGTCCCGGCGCTTCGTGGCCGGAGAGACGCTCGATGATGCGATAACCGTGGTCGAGCGTCTCAGGCAGGCTGGCTTTCTCCTCTCGCTGAACCACCTGGGTGAGAAAACCACGAGGCCGGCCGAGGCGGAGGCCGCTGCGGCAGCCTACAAGGAGATCCTGCACCGCCTCGGCCGGCGACAGGAGGATTGCTACGTCTCGGTCAAGCTCACCCAATTGGGGCTCGATGGCGACCCGGCCGGCGCGGTGGCGCGCCTGCGGGGCATCGTGGCGGCCGCGCAGTCGGCCGGGCGGTTCATCCGGGTGGACATGGAGCACTCGGTCTACGTGGACCGCACCCTCGACGCGCTGGTCCAGCTGCGTGCGGAAGGTTGGCAGGGGCTGGGCGGGGTCGTCCAGGCCTACCTCTACCGGAGCCCGGCCGATCTTGAGCGGCTGCTGGCAGGCGGCATCCGGATCCGACTCGTCAAGGGCGCCTACATGGAACCGCCGACAATTGCCTATCCCCGCAAGGCCGATGTGGACGCCGCATACCTCCGGCTCCAGGAGCGGCTGCTGGGCGACGCCGGCTACCACGCGATCGCCACGCACGACGAGCGCATGATCCACGCAGCCGTTGGGCAGGCACACCGCCTGGGGAAGGCCCGGGACCAGTATGAGTTCCAGATGATCTACGGCGTCCGCCGGGACCTGCAGGAGCGGCTCCGGCAGGAGGGGTATCGCGTCCGGGTCTACATCCCCTACGGAACCCAGTGGTACCCGTACTTTGTACGGCGTCTGGCCGAACGCCCAGCGAATGTGGTGTTCATGCTGCGCAACCTGCTGCGAGGTTAAGGAGGAAGTTTCGAGGCGGTCGGCGAACGGACTACCTCGCTACCCACGAGATTTGGCCCAACTTCGCACGAAGGGGAGATGCGTATGAAGCGATGGGACGTGCTGATGGTCGCGGTCGCCGTCCTGGCGATCACGGCGCTGCTGTTGCCGGTGCAACTGCCGGTGCGGGCAGCGGCGATGCAAAAGGTCAAGATTGCCACCCAGAGCCCGCTGTCCGGTGGACAGTCGGTCCTGGGCGAGGCCATCAAGAACGGAGCCCAGCTGGCGCTCCAACAGAAAGGGGCAGCGCTCAAGGCCATGGGCTTCGATGTCGAGCTCGTTCCCTTCGACGACCAGGCCAAACCGGATGTCGGTGTCGCCAACGCGAAGAACCTGGTCACCGACCCCGATATCCTGCTGGTCGTCGGGCACCTGAACTCTGGTGTCGCCATTCCGTCGTCTGAGGTCTACAAGGACAGTGAGCTGGCCATGGTTTCACCGGCCAATACGAACCCTGTGGTGACCGACCGCGGTCTCAAGAATGTGACCCGGGTCGTGGGTCGCGACGATGTGCAGGGGCAGGTGGGTGCCGCATTCGCCGCCAAGAACCTGAAAGCGAAGACGGCCTACGTGATGCACGACAAGACGGCCTACGGTCAGGGCGTGGCCGAGTTCTTCCGGATTCGCGCGCCGCTCGAGGCGATGCGGGTCCTCGGGTTCGAAGGCACCGAAGAGAAGGCCAACTTTGACCCCATCCTCACTCCGATCCGAGCCCGCAACCCCGACTTGATCTACTTCGGCGGGATCTACGACCAGGCAGGCGTCTTCTTCAAACAGGCGCGTGCCAAGGGTATCAAGGCGAAGTTCCTCGGCCCTGACGGCATGGACTCCACCGAGCTCCCGAAGATCGCCGGCCCCGCCATCGTCGGCATGCACTACTCGACCGTGGCCGGTCCGGTCTCGTATTATATGGGCGCCGCGCAGTTCGCCAAGGACTACAAGGCGAAGTTTGGGAAGGACCCTGAGCCCTTTGCCGCGCAGGCCTACGACGCCGCCTGGCTCGGGATGACGGCCATCGCGAACGCGGCCAAGGCCGCCGGCGGGAAGAAGCCCACCCGGGGTGCGGTGACGAACGAGATGCGGAAGATCCGCGGGTTCAAGGGGCTGACGGCCACCTACACGTTCGACACGAAGGGCGACCCCGTGCCGGGCGTCTACTTCGTCATCGCGATCGGCTCGGCCGACCCCGCGAAGTGGGGTGAGAACAAGCTGGTGCAGAAGCTCAGCATCAACCCGCCCGCGGCAAAGAAGTAGCGCGTTCTGCCGACGGGACCGGGGAGCACGTTCCGAGAGAGGGGAGAGGGTTCGAAAGAACTCTCTCCCCTCTCGGTATCTGCGCGGGACGCGGGCGCGGAGCAGTGCGGCCGGATTGATGATCTGTAGGGGATGACTGATGGAGTGGGACATCCTGATCGGCATCCTGCCGAGCGTCGTCATCGACGGCGTCGTGACTGGCTTCGTGTATGCGCTGATCGCCCTGGGCTACACGATGGTGTACGGCGTGCTGCAGATGATCAACTTCGCGCACAGCGAGATCTTCGTCCTGGGTGCGTTTGTCGGCGCGGAGATCCTCCTCATCCTCCAGGCCCAGGGCATGCTGACGGCGTTCCACCCGCTTCTCCTGCTGGTGCTGATCGTCGTGGCGGCGATGGTGGCGAGCGGTCTCTTGGCCGTCGCGGTGGAGCGCGTCGCCTACCGGCCGCTTCGGAACGCGCCGCGGCTGGTCCCGCTGATCTCCGCCATCGGCGTCTCGTTCTTCCTGCAGGACGCGATTCGCCTGTTTGAGAGCCTGTGGCGCAACGCGTTCTTCCTTACCTACCCCACCATTGAGTTCTTCGACACGCGGCTTGTCATCAGGGGGGACGTCGACATCTCGGTGAAGTCGATCCTCGTCATCGTCGGCGCGATCCTGATGCTCGTTGCCCTGACGCTGTTCGTGAATCGGACGAAGCTCGGCAAGGCCATCCGCGCCGTCGCCGAGGACCAGTCCACCGCCGGGTTGATGGGCATCAACGTCAACCAGATGGTCTCGCTGACGTTCCTGATCGGGGGCGCGATGGGTGGAGCCGCGGGGGCCCTGTTCGGGGTGCAGTTTGGGACGATCAACCCCTTTACGGGCTTTATCCCCGGCGTGAAGGCGTTCACGGCCGCGGTACTGGGAGGGATCGGCAACATCCCTGGCGCGATGCTGGGCGGGTTGGTGCTCGGCATGCTCGAGACCTTCGCAGCGTCGTACATGTCCCTGCTCACCGGCGGGGCGTTTGGGGCCGAGTACAAGGACATCTTCGCGTTTGGGGTCTTGATCCTGATCCTGATGTTCCGGCCACGCGGGCTGCTCGGGGAGATCGTGCGTGAGAAGGTTTAACTGGCTGCTGGTCTCAGCCTATATCCTTGCCACGGCCTACTTCGTTTCCGTCGTGCCGCGGAACCTGCCCTTGTTCCTCCTGTTCATGGGTTCGGTGGGGCTGCTGTACTACTTCAAGGTCCCCGGCTGGTATCGTGCCACGACGCTCGTCGTGCTGCTCGGCGTGCTGATGCCGGCGCTCGGCACCCGGAACACCTTCTATCTCGAAGTGGCGACGCAGATCGGGATCTTCGTGGCGCTGGCGTTGGGCCTCAATATCGTCGTCGGCGTCGCCGGCCTGCTCGATCTGGGGTACGTCGCGTTCTACGCCGTCGGCGCCTACACGTGGGCCATCGTCGGCTCGCCGCAGGCACTGCAGATCTTCCCGAACGCGACCGGGATCTTTCCACTGGGCGGCTGGTGGTTCTTTGTCTTCCTCCTCCTCGCGGTGGTCACGGCCGCGGTGACCGGGGTTCTGCTCGGCCTGCCCGTGCTGCGTGTACGCGGTGACTACCTGGCCATTGTGACGCTGGGCTTCGGCGAGGTCGTGCGCGTCCTGGCCAACAACCTGGACAAGCCGATCAACTTCACCAACGGCCCGATCGGGATCACGCCGGTCGGCCGCCCGCCGTTGTTCTTCGCGCCACTCGTCGAACGGCTGGGCCTGCCGGCGACCCCCGCGGCCCTCTACCCGTTGTACTTCTATTTCCTCGTACTGATCGTCGTCGCGATCGTCATTGTTGTGACGCAGCGCGTCAAGGACTCGCACATCGGACGGGCCTGGGAGGCCATCCGTGAGGACGAGTCGGCTGCGATCGCCATGGGCGTGCCCCTGGTGCGCAGCAAGCTGCTAGCGTTCGCGGCCGGCGCGTCCTTCGCCGGCGCGATGGGGGTATTGTTTGCCAGCAAGCAGGTGTTTATCAACCCCGAGAGCTTCACCTTCATGGAGTCGATCGGGGTCCTGGCGATGATTATCCTGGGAGGCGTCGGTAGCATTCCCGGCGCGATTCTGGGTGCGAGCCTGGTCACGGTCCTCAACCTCCAGGTGTTGAAGCAGTTCTCACTGTCCCTCAACGCCTGGAAGGCAGCCGGGGTGACGATCTTCGGCTACCGGCTGGCCGACCTGCCCACGCAACTCGAGCCCGCGAAGTACGAACGTATGGTGTTTGGCATCATCCTCATCCTCATGATGATCTTCCGGTCACAGGGCATTCTGCCGTCGACGCGTCGGCGGATGGAGCTGGAGGACGCTCACGGCGGCGCGGCCGACCCGCCCGCGGATGCCCCCGCCCGGGGGCCGAGGTAGATGCCGCTCTTCGAGGGTTCCGGCGTGACAAAACGCTTTGGCGGGCTGGTCGCCGTCAACCGCGTGGACTTCTCGCTCGAGGAAGGGCTCATCGTCAGCATCATCGGTCCCAACGGCGCCGGTAAAACGACCCTCTTCAACGTGTTCACCGGCATCTACACACCTGAGGAGGGGCAGGTCCGTTTCGACGGCCACCACCTGGTCGGGTTGCGCGCCGACCAGATCACGGCGTTGGGGATATGCCGGACGTTTCAGAACATCCGGTTGTTCGGGAACATGACCGTGATCGAGAACATCCTGGTGGGGATGCACAGCCGGCTCGACCTGGGTGTCTGGGACGTCTTGCTGCGGACGTCCCGGTTTCACACCGTGGAAGCCGAGGCCCTGCAGCGGGCCGGCGAGCTCCTCGATCTGGTGGGGCTGGCCCGCCACGGGAATGAGCTCTCCAAGAACCTGGCCTATGGCGACCAGCGGCGGCTCGAGATCGCCCGCGCCTTGGCCAGCCGGCCGCGGCTGCTCTTACTGGACGAGCCCACCGCCGGCATGTCGCCGACCGAGGCCGTGAGCCTGATGGGCTTCCTCAGGACCCTTCGGGCGAACCTCGGGCTGACGATCCTCCTCATCGAGCACAACATGCGTGTCGTCATGGCGGTCTCTGACCGCGTGACGGTGCTGGACTACGGCGTGAAGATCGCCGAAGGGACACCGGCGCAGGTGCAAAACGACCCGAAGGTTATCGAAGCCTACCTCGGCAGCACCAAGGGCGTCGCGGCAGTGGGGTAAGAGACGGGCGATGGCGCTGCTGGTGGTCGAGGACCTGCACGTCTACTACGGGCACATCCACGCGCTCCGAGGCATTACCGTTTCGGTTGACGAGGGTGAGATCGTGGCGCTGCTCGGCAGCAATGGTGCGGGGAAGACCACGACCCTGCGCACGGTCTCGGGCCTCCAGCGGGGCCGGCAGGGATCGATCCGTCTTGGCGACGAACGCATCGACCACCGCCCGCCACATGAGATCGTCGGGCTCGGCGTCGGCCATTCCCCCGAAGGACGCCGCGTCTTTGGCCGGCTGACCGTGCGCGAGAACCTCGAGATGGGGGCCTTCCGCCGAACGGACCAGGGCGGCATCCGGGACGATCTGGAGCACGTCCTGACGCTGTTCCCCCGCCTCCGCGAGCGGTTGGCGCAGACCGCCGGGACACTCTCCGGCGGCGAGCAGCAGATGCTAGCGATCGGCCGAGCGCTCATGACACGGCCCAAGGTGCTGCTGCTGGACGAACCCTCGATGGGCCTCGCGCCGGTCCTGGTGGAGTCCATCTTTCAGACGGTGCGCGACATCAACGCCCAGGGCGCCACGGTGCTGCTGGTCGAGCAGAACGCCTACATGGCGCTCAACGTCGCCCACCGCGGCTACGTGCTGCAGACCGGCGAGATCATTCTTCAGGGGAGCGCGGCCCAACTGCGGGAAAACCCCGAGGTGAAGAAGGCGTACCTGGGCGGGTAAGGTCTGTCATGGCGGCCGCGTTTGGGCGGCTGCTCTTCAAAACGTTGTGCAGGTTGCGTGGCATCGTCATGTACTTACGGAGCCCCACCGGAGATCTCAGTGACCCCCAGTGGGGGCTCCTGGACAATGGCGCTAGGTTTGTCGGCTCAGCATTTCACCTTGAATCGCTCGCATCTGCCTACGAATCACCCGAAGCAGTTCTTCGAGTTTCTTCACGTCCCAACCACGTGCCGTCTGTAAGTGATCGATCAACTCCAGGCCGATTGTCTCCAGCATGTTTGTTTCAGACTCCCTCAGTTTGCGCAAGTGGCCCTCGAGTACCAGCAAGTCTTCCGAATCCTCTCTTGGATCGTACGGTTGGAGGAGCTTACTGATCGAGAGATGGAAAAGGTCCTCCAACTTCTTGGTGGCGTAGAGATGTGGATGAACAATGCGTCCATTCTCGAGCATGGAGTAGATGACGTGTGGGATTCCGAGTGCGATTTCGAGTTGGTGTTGCGTAAGGCCCCTCCTTCTTCTGAGGTGCCGAAGTGTGGTTTGAATCCGAGTCATTGCTGATTCCTCCCTTTGAAGTTTCAAGTGGAAGAAACGTCTCCCAACAAATAGGAGACCTCGACGAGGGATTTGATGCCTGTTGATAGAGGGAGCTCTCTGGAACGACGACTGCTAGTGCAGGTTCCTGAAGCTTCGGACCATAGCAGCGGACGTGTGCGGCTCGCCCGACGTTCTCAGCCCGTGTCACCAGTGCCCGCAGAATGTAGCATCACACTGCGGTTGCCAAGACAGAACGACTGTTCGCGGCTTCAGGCGCTGAGCAACCTGACAAAGATCGGTACCAGGATCGAGATGACCACGAGTGTGAGGATCCAGTAGAACTGACGATCCATCCGCGACAGGAGTTCTGCACGAACGAAGTCACTCCGCTCTCCCAGACGCTCAATCTTTCCCTCGAGCCTGCTGAACCGCTCCTCAACCCGTGACTCGAAGGAACCGACACGATCTTCCAACCTGCCAAGTCGTAGTTCAATGCTACCGAGGCGCGCGTTGATCTGCTCGTACGCGCCCTCGAGGTGTGCCATGCGGACCTCAAGCGGGCTCGACGCCATTGCGATCTCATTCTCTCTTGTCGGCCGCCCCTTGTCACTCTTGCAGGACTGGTGCCGGGCGGCCGGGCTACTCTCCGTCCCGCGGCAAGGTAAACGTGAACGTCGTCCCGGCGCCCTGTTTGCTGGCGACGCTGATCCGGCCACCGTGCGCTTCCACGATGTGCCGGGTGATCGCCAATCCCAACCCGCTCCCCCCGGGCGTCGCCGCCCGAGCGCGGTCGGCCTTGTAGAATCGCTCGAAGACGTGCGGCAGGTCGGCGTCGGCGATGCCGTGACCTGAATCGGCCACCGTCACTTCCACCTCGCCATTGGCCGTCCGCCAGTCCACCGCGATCCTGCCGCCGTCCGGCGTGAACTTGATGGCGTTGTCGAGCAGGTTCGTCAGGACCTGCGCCAGCCGGTCGCGATCGGCGAGCGCGACCACGTCCGGGCCGGCAGGTCGCAGATCGAAGTCCCGGGCGCCGGCGAGCGGACGGAGGCGCGCAACCGTCTCCTGAATGACCTGACCCACGTCCACCTGGCTCAGCTCCAGGCTGATGCGCTTGCTCTCAAGCCGCGACAGATCGAGCAGGTCGTCCACCAGCTTGACGAGCCGGTTGGACTCCTTGTCGATGATCTCCAGGAAGTGCCGGCAGGTGGCTTCGTCACGCATGGCGCCGCCGAGGAGCGTTTCGGCGAATCCCTTGATGGACGTCAGGGGGGTGCGCAATTCGTGCGACACGTTGGCCGTCAGCTCGCGCCGCAGACGCTCGAGGCGCCGCAGATCGGTGACGTCCCGGAGGACGGCCACGGCGCCGGTCGATCGGCCCCCGGACCCGGCGATCGGCGCGCAGTGCACCTCGACCAGGCGGTCGCCCACCTCGGATGGCGGCAGTTCCTCCGCGCTCACGCGGCCGCTGTGTGCGGATTCGCTCAGGAGCATGCGCAGGCGCGGGCCGAGCGCGAGCCGTGTGGCCTGCCGCGGCCGGGTGGGCGTCGCGCGGGTGTTGAGCAGATCCGCCGCCGCGCGGTTCGTCAGGATCACCGCGCCGTCGCGGTCTGTGGCGATCACGCCATCCATCATGCCGGAAACGACGGCCTCAAGCTTGGTGCGTTCGGCGGAGAGCGTCGCGATGGTGCCCGCCAGGCGGTCGGCCATGCGATTGAACATCTCGCCCAGGCGACCGATCTCGTCGTACCCGCGCGGCCGCACGGCACTACTCAGGTCTCCAGCGCTCATCCGCGAGGCCACCGATGTCAGCTCATCGATTGGCTCGGCCAGCCCGCGCGCGAGCCGGGCGCCGATGTACCAGGACACCAGCAGCCCGATGCCGAGCGCCAGCCCCAACCAGGGGAGCATCGCGCGTAGCTGATCCCAGACCCACCGAGTCGGGACGGAGACATGGACCACGGCGATCGGCGTCTTCCCCACCACAACCGGCGCGGCGGCGAACATTTGAGTTTGTCCTGTCGCGGCGTCGACACGCAACATCCGGCTGGGGCAGGCGAGCAGGCTGTCGCGCGCGTTCTCAGATGTGGTTTGCGGAAGCGCCAGCACCCGGCTCACGCACGCGGCGACCGCTCGGACCTCGGGCGCGCCGGCCTGTCCGGCCGCGGCGATCGCTTCAAACCCCAGGACGGAGATCGTAGCGTCCTTGCGCCACCTGAACTCCTGGGCGACACGCTCCAGGCGCGCCGCCGGCGCTCCGCCGCCTTCCGCGTACTCCTCGAGCATGCGAGCGATCAGTCGCGACTGGGTGACGATCACGCGGCCGTAGGTCTCGGTGTACTGGACCTGCAGCCGCCATGTCACGAAGACCGCCACAAAGACCAGAGAGAGGAGAACGAGGAGGAGGTAGGACGTTGTCAGCCTGGTTCGGATGGAGCCGTGCCTCATGCCCGCACCCGCCTCCGCGGCTCAGCCGCGGCCCGCAGTTTGTACCCCACTCCGCGCACCGTCACGATGAAGGTTGGACTCGCGGGGTCGTCTTCAATCTTTTCCCTGAGACGGCTGACGTGCATGTCCACCGTCCGCGTGCTCCCATAGAAGTCATGCCCCCAGAGGTGTTCCAGGAGGAAGTCTCGGGTGAAGACCCGGCTGGGGTAGCGCATGAAGAGCCGCAGAAGTTCGAACTCCCGCGCCGTGAGGTCCACGGTCCGCCCGGCCAGGGCGACCTCGTGGGTCGAAGGATCCAGACGCAGCCTGCCGACCTCCAGCGGTCCCCCCGGACTCGCCGTGGCCACCTCGCGCACACGCCGGCGCATGACCGCCCGCACGCGCGCGACGAGCTCGCGCGGACTGAAGGGTTTGGTGACGTAGTCATCGGCGCCGGATTCAAGGCCGACGACGCGCTCAAGCTCGCCGCCCTTGGCAGTGAGCATGATGATGGGGACCGAGGCCTCCCGGCGTAGCCGCCGGCAGACCTCCAGCCCGTCGAGCCCGGGCAGCATCAGGTCTAGGACGATCAGGTCGGGGCGCTCGGCGCGCGCCTTGGCCAGCGCCGTGGTGCCGTCGCCTGCGACCAGCACCTCGTACCCCTCCTGCCGGAGATTGTACCGGACGAGCTCCACGATGTGCGGCTCGTCGTCAACGACCAGGACGCGCTGTGGCATGGCTGCCTTACATCACGGCCCGGACTTCGCCCCCGATGAAGCCGGTGGCGGCGATCAGCCCCGCTCCGAGCAGCGTCAACACGATGATCGCCGTGCGGCTGACCGTCGAACGTCGTCGTACGATGAAGCTCACGAGATACACCAGGGTGGCGCCAAATGCGACCGTCGAGTGGAGGCGGTGCCTGTCAACAAACGCCTGTCCGATGCCCTCGGCAACCAGGGGCCGGAAGTCGATGAAGCCCGAGATGACAGATGCAACAGCCCCCAACAGGCCGAGGCCGATCAGGAGGCGTGAGGCCCGCTCAAAGAACCGGTCGCCCCGACTGAGGTAGAGCAGGTCAAAGAGGAAGCTGGTGAGCCACAACGCGACCGGGAAATGAACGATGAGGGGATGGTACAGGAGCCGCATGTTCCACCTCGGGTTGAGTGCTTCTTCTCCTCACCACGGGGCGATCCTGCCATTCCCAGCCACCCTGTCACATGGCCGTAACAACAGTGTAACTCGACGGTGGCCGCGCGTCGCAGGGCACCGGAAGGTCGCGTCGAAAGCTCACGCGTGAGAACTGAGCAGGCGTTTCCGCTCGCGTTCGTCGATGAGGAACTGCGACAGGCCCGCGCCGGCGGGCTGTGGCGATGGCCGCGGCGCCTGGAGGGGCCGCAGGAGCCGATCGCGCGCTACGACGGCCGGGAGATCGTCAATCTGTGTTCCAACAACTATCTGAGCCTGGCCACCCACCCGGCGCTGAAGGATGCGGCCCTGCGGGCCACGGCGGAGTATGGCGTGGGGTCGGGCGCCGTACGGACGATCGCCGGCAACATGGCCATCCACGAGCACCTCGAAGCGGAGCTCGCGGCGTTCAAGCGCACCGAGGCGGTGCTACTGTACCAATCCGGTTTCGCGGCGAACGCTGGCACCGTGGCCGCGCTGCTCGGCAAAGAGGACGTGATCGTCAGCGACGAGCTCAACCACGCGAGCATCATTGATGGCAGCCGGCTCTCCGGCGCGGAGAAGAGAATCTTCCCCCACAAGGATCTGTCCGCGGCGCGCGCGTTGTTGTCCGCCTCGCGTGGCGCGCGCCGCGTACTTCTGATTACCGATGGCGTCTTCAGCATGGACGGCGACATCGCCCCGCTGCCGGCACTCGTGGAAGTCGCGGAGGAGTTCGGCGCGATCATGATGGTGGACGACGCCCACGCGAGCGGCGTGGTCGGGCGCGACGGCCGCGGTACGGTGGACCACTTCAACCTCCACGGCCGGGTGCACATCCAGGTGGGCACACTGTCCAAGGCGTTCGCTGGGCTCGGGGGGTACGTGGCGGGCAGCCGCGCGTTGATCGACCTGCTGATGCACCGCGCCAGGCCGCTGCTGTTCTCGACGTCGCACCCACCGGCGGTGGCCGCGTCGTGCCTGGCCGCGGTTCGGCTCGTGCAGCAGCACCCGGAGTTGATCGCCCGGCTTTGGGAGAACACCCGGTTCTTCAAAGACGGCTTGCGGCAGGCCGGGTTCGATACCGGGGTCAGCGAGACCCCCATCACGCCCGTGATCGTCGGAGACGAGGCGCGGGCATTGCAACTGTCTGATCGTCTCTTCGAAGAGGGCGTGTTCGCGGTCGGCATCGCGTTTCCGACCGTGCCCCGTGGACGCGCCCGGGTGCGGACGATCGTGACAGCCGGGCACACGCGGGAGCACCTGGAGCGAGCGCTGGAGGCGTTTGCACGCGCAGGCCGGTCCGTGGGAGTGATCTAGGCTGTCGGCCACCTTCAAGGCCTTCACCAACTTGCTCACCCCCGCGCAGGCCAGGGCCGCGTACGCCGCGGCCCTGCGCGTCACCTTGCGCGGCGCCGAGGCCGTGCCGCTGGCCTCAGGGCTCGGCCGCGTCCTGGCTCGCGATGTGGTATCCACGGTCGACCTGCCACCCTTTGATCGGTCCGCCGTTGACGGATGGGCGGTTCGGGCTGCAAACGTCGCCGCGGCCAAGCCCGACCGTCCCGAGCGGCTGAGCTTGCTCGGCGAAGTACGCATGGGCCAGGCTGCGGATGTGGCGGTCGCTCCGGGGGGTTGCGTGCGTATCCCCACGGGCGGCATGCTGCCCGCCGGCGCCGATGCGGTCGTGATGCAGGAGCAGACCGAAGTCGACGGCGCGACGGTGCTCGTCCGGCGCGCCGTTCGAGCAAGAGAGAACGTAGTCGGGCGCGGTGAAGATGTGCGCGCTGGCACTGTAGTCCTGCGGCGCGGTCGGCGACTACGGCCCGCGGATCTGGGTATCCTCGCCGGCCTGGGGCTGGTAGAGGTGGACGTCGCCCTCCCGCCCCGCGTGACCATTCTGGGCACCGGCGACGAGGTGCTTGCTCCGGGCCAACCGCTCACGCCTGGCCGCGTCCGCGACATGAACGGCCTCGCGCTGGCGGGTGCGGTGCAGGCCGCTGGTGGCATCGCCACGCTGCTCGGCGTCGTCGTGGATGAGGGCCCGGCGGTCGAGGCCGCGCTGCGCCGCGCGGTCGTGGATCACGAGATGGTACTGGTTTCTGGAGGCTCGTCGGTGGGCGAGCGGGATGTCGTCGCTGATGCCATCCGCGCCCTCGGTCCACCCGGCATCATCGTGCATGGGGTAGCCGTGCGGCCGGGAAAGCCCACGGTGCTGGCGATCGCCGGCACCGTGCCGGTGATTGGCCTGCCGGGTAATCCGGTCTCGGCCCTGGTGATCTTCGACTTGTTTGCCAGGCCGATACTGGAGCAGATGCTGGGGATCGACCCATCGGTACGACCCTGGGACATGGTTGGCGCACGGCTGGCCGCCCCGCTCGCGTCCGCCGAAGGGCGGGAAGATCACCGCCGGGTGCGCCTGGAGTCCCGCCGCGACGGCATCTGGGCGGTCCCACTGCCGGCCGGGTCCCAGATTCTCACCTCACTGACCGGTGCCGATGGGATCGTCGTGGTGCCGCCGGAGTCCGCGGGATTCGCCGAAGGGGACGTGGTCGAGGTGCGCCTGTTGTGAGAAAGGGCGCGGCGAAACTCACGCACGTTGATCAGACCGGCCGGAGCCGGATGGTGGATGTCTCGGCGAAGCCGGCCACGACCCGGGTGGCCGTGGCCCGCGCCCAGGTCCGCATGCGGCCCGCGACCCTTGCGCTGTTGCGGGCCAACAAGATTGCCAAGGGTGATGTCCTGACGCTGGCTCAAGTCGCGGGTGTGATGGCGGCCAAGCGCACCGCAGAGATCATCCCGCTGGCCCACCCGCTGGCGCTCACGGACGTGCAGGTTCACGTGACCGCGCACCGGACTCTGCCGGGTGTCGCGATCGAGGCGACAGCGCGGACCGTCGGGCAGACCGGCGTGGAGATGGAAGCCCTTGTCGCGTGCGCGGCAGCCGCACTGACGGTCTATGACATGTGCAAAGCGGTGGATCGCGGCATGACGATCGACCGGGTGCGGCTCGTGCACAAGAGCGGCGGCCGCAGCGGCACCTACGACCGGCCGGGCGAGCGGCGATGAGCGACGGCCAGACCGCTCCGCTCGCCGGCGTGACCGTGGCGGTGCTCACGCTCTCTGACACCGTGGCGACGGGCAAGGGCGCTGATGACAGCGGCGACCTGATCGTCGAGATGGTCACCGGCCACGGCGCGTCGGTGATCTGCAGAGACGTGCTGACGGACGACCGCAAAGCGATCGCGCGTGCCCTGATGCGCTACGCAGACTTCGACCGGGTGGCTCTGGTGCTGACGACGGGTGGCAGCGGCGTGGCGCCTCGCGACTTGACGCCTGAAGCCACACTGGATGTGGTGGAAAGGCTCGTGCCGGGGCTGCCAGAACTCGCACGCCACCAGACGGCCGCCGCCACACCGCTCGCCGTCCTTTCGCGCGGCGTGGCCGGAATCCGCGGCCACACTCTGATCATCAACCTGCCGGGAAGCCCCAAGGGCGCGCGGGAGTGGCTGGAAGTGTTGTTGCCGGTACTCCCGCATGCCCTTGGGTTGCTGGCCGATAGGCGCCAACAACCGTGGGGTGTGCCGCACACTCCGTAGGCCGCTTGACGCTCTTTGTGGCCCGCCGATATAATTGCTTCAGGACGGGCGCGGTGCGCCCGTTGTCGCATACAGGGCGATGATCGGGAGCAGTAGGCCAGTGCTCCGCCCGCAACATGAGAGAGCCGGTGGGTGGTGCAAACCGGCGGCGGGAGCGGCCGAACTCACCCGGGAGCCGTGAAGACGAGGGGTAGAGTCCCTAAGCCTTCACCGCCGGCCCACGAGACGGGCAAAAGCGGACTGACGCGTCGAGCTGTTGACGTGGGGCAGTAGCTCAGGGGGAGAGCGCCTCTTTGGCGTAGAGGAGGTCGCGGGTTCAATTCCCGCCTGCTCCACCAGCCACACGCGTCGGTCAACCAGGGTGGTACCGCGGAGGCCGTCTTCGTCCCTTGAGAGGAAGGCGGCGTCACTGTTTCTGGGGGAGCGTGGTCAGGGATGCAGGCGTCGAGTCGGATCTGGTTTGACGGCAAGTTTGTCCCGTGGGACGACGCGCGTATCCACGTCGCGTCGCACGTCGTGCAGTATGGATCAAGCGTCTTTGAGGGCATCCGCGCCTACGAGACCAAGACCGGACCCGCGGTCTTTTGCCTGGGACCGCACATCCGTCGCCTGATCGACTCGTGCAAGATCTTCCGGATCCAGCTCCCGTACTCGGCGGAGCAGCTCACGAAGACATGCGTGGAGGCGGTCAGCATCAACGGGCACCAATCGTGTTACATTCGCCCGGTGGTCTTTAGGGGTGTCGAGACCTTCCAGGTCGATCCGCGCAAGTGTCCGCTGCACGTGGCCATCATCACGATCGAGTGGGGCCGGTACCTGGGCGCGGAGGCCATCGAGCAGGGCGTGGACGTCATGGTGAGCTCATGGCGCCGCATGGCGCCCGACACGCACCCGGGGATGGGCAAGATCGGCGGCAACTACGTGAACTCGGCGTTCATCGTGATGGAGGCCGTCGATAACGGCTACGCCGAGGGGATCGCGCTTGACGTCCAGGGCTACGTCAGCGAGGGCAGCGGCGAGAACATCTTTGTCGTGCGCGACGGCGTCATCTATACGCCGCCGGCATCGGCGTCGATCCTGGGTGGGGTGACGCGCGGCGTGGTCATGACGTTGTGCCATGATGCGGGCATCGAGGTCCGCGAGATGTCCATCCCACGCGAGATGCTCTATGTCGCCGACGAGATCTTCTTTACCGGCACCGCGGCCGAGATCACACCCGTGCGCTCGGTGGATCATCAGCCGATCGGGGCCGGCCGGCGCGGGTCGATCACTCGACGCCTGCAGGACGAGTTTTTCGGTATCACGGAAGGGCGGCTACCAGACCGGCACGGCTGGCTGACGCCCGTGCCGGTGATGAGCAAACCGTAGGGTGCGAGGACGCACGACAGGACTGACTGATGCGATACGATCATCGCGAGGCTGAGAAGAAGTGGCAGGCTCGGTGGGAGGTCGACGGGCTGTACCATGCCCGCGATGACGATCCCCGACCCAAATGGTACTTCCTGACGATGTACGCATACCCCTCAGGCGACTACCTGCACATCGGGCACTGGTATGCGATGACACCCTCGGACGCCGCGGCTCGGTACAAGCGGATGCGGGGCTACAACGTGACGTTCCCGGTTGGCTTCGACGCGTTTGGTCTGCCGGCGGAGAACGCCGCGATCGAACGCGGCGTCCACCCGTACAAGTGGACGATGAACAACATCGATGTGATGCGCCGGCAGCTGCGCTCGATGGGCGCGATGTGGGACTGGCCGCGCGAGGTCGTGACCTGCGATCCCGGCTACTACAAGTGGAACCAGTGGTTCTTCCTCAAGATGCACGAGCACGGCCTGGCTTACCGGAAGCTGTCCCCGGTGGATTGGTGCCCGAAGGACAACACGACCCTGGCGCGCGAGCAGGTCGTGGGGGACGACCGCGTCTGCGAACGTTGCGGGACGCCGGTCATCAAGAAGAATCTCGAACAGTGGTTCCTGAAGATCACGGCCTACGCCGATGATCTGCTCGACTTCTCGGCCATCCAGTGGCCAGAGCGTGTCATGACGCTGCAGACCAACTGGATTGGCCGGAGCGATGGCGTTGAATTCGGGATTCCGGTCAAGGGGCGCCGGGAGACCGAATTCCGCGTGTTCACGACTCGGCCTGATACCGTCTTTGGGATGACTTTTGCCGTCCTGGCGCCGGAGCACCCGCTTGTGGACGTCCTGACCACACCCGACCGGAAGGCCGAGGTGGAGGCGTACAAGTTCAAGGCTGCGCGGGTATCGGACATCGAGCGTCTGTCGACGGAGAAGGAGCGAGACGGCTGCTTCATCGGTGCATATGCCATCAACCCGATGAATGAAGCCCCGGTGCCAATCTACATTGCTGACTACGTGCTGTTGGCATATGGCACCGGGGCTATCATGGGCGTGCCCGCGCACGACACGCGCGACTTTGACTTTGCCCGTAAGTACCAACTGCCGTGCCCGGTCGTCGTGGCCCCGCCGGGGTGGGACGGCGAGCCTCTACAAGAAGCCTACCTGGGCGACGGCACGATGGTGAACTCCGGGTCGTTCGACGGCCTGCCCTCGGCCGAGGGGCGGCAGCGCATCGCGGACGCCATCGTGAGAAAGGGCATCGGCCAACCCAAGGTGCACTACCGGCTGCACGACTGGCTGATCAGCCGGCAGCGGTACTGGGGCACGCCGATCCCGATCATCTACTGCAAGGCCTGTGGCACCGTACCGGTGCCCTACGATGACCTGCCGGTGGTCTTGCCTGAGGATGCGGAGTTCAGGCCGACGGGCGAGTCGCCGCTCAAGCTGCACGACGGGTTTCGCCGCGTCACCTGCCCCCGCTGCGGGAAGCCGGCCGAGCGCGAGACCGACACGATGGACACCTTCATCGACTCGTCGTGGTATCAGTACCGTTTTGTGAGCCCCCACGACCAGGCGGCGCCCTTTGACTCCAGGGCCGGCGCCTACTGGCTGCCTGTGGACCAGTACACCGGCGGCGTCGAGCACGCGGTGATGCACCTGCTCTACACCCGGTTCTGGACCAAAGTTATGCAGGAGATGGGGCTGGTCTCGTTCGCCGAGCCCATGAAGCGTCTGTTCAACCAGGGGATCATCCTCGGCCCGGACGGGCACCGAATGAGCAAGTCGCGCGGTAACGTGGTGAATCCGGATGATCTGGTGGAAAGCTACGGGGCCGACGTCCTGCGTGCCTATTTGATGTTCATCGGTCCCTGGGATGAAGGCGGGCCTTGGAACCCGCAGGGCATCGAGGGGATCGTGCGGTTCCTAGCGAGGGCGTGGAGTCTGGCGACGGAGCCCGCGGCCGGCTCCGCGAGAGCCGCGCGGGCGGATGGAGGGGAACCTGTCCGGCCGCGGGACCTTGAGTACAGGACCCACCGCACGATTCAGCGCGTGACCGAAGACTTCGAAGGGTTTCGGTTCAACACGGCCATCGCCGCGCTGATGGAGTTCTCGACCTTCCTGCAACGTGCGAAAGCGACGCCGCTCGCCGGTGATACCCAGTGGCACGAGGCGGTCCGCGCCCTGGTGCTCCTGCTGGCGCCGCTCTGTCCGCACATCACCGAGGAGCTGTGGGTCGAGCATCTGCGAGGGCCCTATAGTGTGCACACGCAGGCCTGGCCGGCGTTCGATCGCGCCAAGGCCACCGCCGAGCAGGTCACCTTGGTGCTGCAGGTCAACGGACGCGTCCGCGATCGCGTGGATGTGCCGTTCGGTATCGCGGACGACGACGCGCGGGCGCTGGCCCGCAACAGCCTGCGCGTCCGCCAGTTCACGGACGGCAAGGAGATCGCGGACGTCATCGTCGTCCCCGGCCGGCTGGTCAACGTCGTCACGCGCTAGCACCCTCGTAAGACCTACGCAACGTGGCCGATAGACCCCAGGGATGAGGTCCCGGGTCATTCTTGATAGACTAGTCAGACTAGTCTATAATGATTGTAAAGGAGCCGACGATGACTGCGTATTCGACGTATGAGGCGAAGGCGAGATTTAGCGAAGTGCTCCGAAGGGTGAGGGCCGGACAACGGGTTGTGATTACCTACCGTGGGACAGAAATCGCGGAGATTCGGCCGATTCGGCCCGGGGCGAGCCTGGGAGCGTACGTCAGCAGGCTCGAGGAAGAGGGAGTCGTGAGCAGGCGACGCAAGCCCACGGGGCCGCTGCGATCGCTCGCGAAGAGGCCAGGTGCCCTGGCGCGCTTCTTGGACTCGCGCGAGTGACGCTCGCATACATCGACACATCGTGCCTGGTGGCCGTTGCGTTCAGCGAGCGAGGGGCGGGCGCGATGACGACCCGGCTTCGTCGGTTCGACCGGCTCCTCGCTTCAAACTTACTCGAAGCCGAGTTGCGGTCGGCGCTTGTTCGAGAGGGTGTCGGCGGCACCGGAAGGGATCTCCTGTCCTGGGTGACCTGGGTCTATCCCAATCGACCCCTCACGCCAGAGTTCGACAGGATCCTTAGGGCAGGTTATGTCAAGGGCGCTGACCTGTGGCACCTGGCGACGGCACTGTTCCTGTCTCCCTCCGGCGCTGGGTTGAGCTTCCTGACCCTAGATAGTCGACAAGGAGAAATGGCGGGGAGTCTCGGCTTCAGCACCTGAGGTGCGGGCATAGCCGGTTCACATCGTCCACCGGCAAACCCCACGACATGTCCGATAGGATAAGCGGGGGCGGTACTCGTTCAGCGCTCCGAACAGATCGCCATCGCCGGCCTGGGCCTCGCGCTGGTCCTGGCCGTCTTCATCGTCGGCCGTGCCCAACGTGCGCCTGAGCCCGTGGCCGTCGCCACGCCCGCCGCGCCGGCCCGCATCCGGGTCCACGTGGTCGGTGAGGTCGTCTGGCCCGGTTCCTATCTGGTGCAGGCGGGCGCACGCGTTCAGGAGGCGATCCTGGCCGCACACGGGCCCACGCCCATCGCCGACCTCAACCGGGTGAACCTGGCCGCCGTGCTGCGCGACGGAGACCGGGTGCTCGTCCCGCGGATCGTCCAGCCGCCCTATCCCTTCCACCTGGCGCCCCGCGCGGCCACCCTGCCCAGCCCACGCCCGAGTCCACTGCAGGGGGCAGGGGAGCCGACCTCGACGGTGAACGTCAACACCGCGACCGAAGCGGACCTCGAACGCCTCCCCGGCATTGGTCCGGTCCTCGCGCGTCGGATCGTGCAGTACCGCGAGGCCAAGGGACTCTTCCGGCGGTTGGACGATCTGCTCGAGGTCGAGGGGATTGGGCCAAGGTTGTTCCGGCGCCTCCAACCTCTGCTCCGGCTCGATTGAGGGAACCATATCCACAGGGCGTCCGTAGGATGAGTGGTGGAGCCGCGGGCGCGGGGGCCGCGTGGCACAGTCGCGCTCACAGGGTCGAGACTCGTATACCCCGGACGAGGTTGCGCGGTTCGAGGAGCTCGTGGCCCGCTACAGCCGGCACGTGTACGCGATTGCGTACCGGATGGCCGGGAACGAGGCCGACGCCAAGGACCTGGCGCAGGAAGCCTTTATCAGGGTGTGGCGGGCGTTGCGCCGCATCGAGCCAGGCGCGCCGCTAGAAGGGTGGCTCCACCGGATCGTCACGAACCTGTATATCGATCTGCTCCGGCGGCGGCCGAAGGTGCATCTCCAGTCGCTGGATGAACCGGTGGCGACCGACTCGGGGGAGATGCAACGGGAGCGGGCGGATCCGAACGTCGACGTGGAGCGCACGGTGCTCGATGCCGCGCTGGATCGTCGCGTACAGGAAGCGCTACTCGACTTGAGTGCGGATCTGCGCATGGTAGTGGTACTTGCCGACGTGGAAGGCTATGCCTACGAGGAGATTGCGTCCATGATGGGAGTGCCGATCGGGACCGTCAAGTCACGCCTGCACCGGGCGCGGCGCACGATGCGGGACCGGCTGGCGCCCATTCGTAGGGAGTTGCGCCAGTCGTGAGCACGCATCGCATCGAGCGCCAGCTCAGCGCCTACCTGGACGGCGAACTCGGGGCCGAGGACACCGCCGAGGTGCGCGCGCATCTGGACGGGTGCGAGTCATGCCGCGCGGAGCTGGAGAGCCTGCGCGCGACCAAGACCCTGGTCGGCCGGCTGGGGCAGCCGTCGCTCCCAGGCGACTTTGCCGCAGGGCTATGGTCCCGGATCGAACGTCCGACCGCCCGGCGCTGGTTCTGGTGGCCACGTCCCGCGATGGCCCTGGCGGCCGCCGCGCTGGCTGTGGTCCTCGTGGCCGTGCCGCTCGTGAGAGGCCATTTGGATCGGCTGAGAGCGGCGGAGGTCGGGCCGGACCTGTTCTTGCGGTCGTACGCGCCCGCGGCGGCGGCGGACCCGTTTGTCGATCGCGCGTTCATTACACTCGTCTCCACCGACGCCGGTCTGCGGTTGCTCGGCGAGGACCCGAGGGGCTCCCGCTGATGTCGCGCGCTGCGGCCGCTCCGCTGCTCCTTCTTCTCATGGTTTCCCTGGTCTGGGTGCTCCCGGCAGCCTCGCAGGGGGCCCTGGAGCGCTTGTTGGGTGGCGTGACGGTCGAGCAGATCGCGCGCCACGCAGTGATCGCGCCCCAGATCGTCGACTACGAGGGCACCAAGGTCCTCTCCGTGCTGCGCGGGCAGACCATGGAAACGGTTACGGTGAGCGAAGCGCACAAGCGTCCCAACCGGATGCGCCTTGAGTTCCTCTCGCCGGAGAGTGTCGCCGGGCGGCTGGTCGTCGATGATGGGATCCAGACCTGGCACTACGAGCCGCGGCTCCATGTCGTCATCCAGGGCCCGACGCTGCGGCCGCCCGCGGAGGGATCGTCCGAACGCCTCCTGGAGCGTTACACGATTTCGCTGCTCAACGTGGAGGAGGTCATCGGCCGGCAGACCGCGGTCCTGAGCCTCAAACCACGACAGGGCCGCGGCGAGCGCCGTCTCTGGATCGACCGGATCACCGGTGTGGCCTTGCGCACCGAGGAGCGCGATCCCGACGAAGGGCTCGTTTCGACGACCTACTTCACACGGATCTCGTACGGGCTCAACTTCCCGGCGGCGCTGTTCCTGCCTCGGATTCCCGCGGGGGCCCGCGTCCTGTCACCGGTGGAACCATCCGCGCTCCTGACCTCCACGCCGCAACTGGCCCAGGCGGTCGGGTTTGCGATCAACGTGCCGCAGACACTCCCCGGAGGCTTTGCCCTGGTTGGGGGCGAGCCCGTGCACGGCGGACCGTTGCGCGCCGCCTACCTGCATTACTCCGACGGGGCACGCCCGCTCGGGTTGTTCATCGTGCCGGCCGCCCGCCTCGGGCCGCCCGGACGCGGCGCGGCTGTCGCGGCGCTGGGCGCGCAGGCGCGCGCCATCGGCTGGGGACCCACCCGCATGGTGCAGTGGGAAACCCGAGGCATGCGCCTGACGTTGATCGGCCCACTGCCGCTGGCCGACCTCGTACAGATCGCCCAGAGCCTCTCCGCTCGCTGACAGGGGTCCGTCCCGGGCCCACCGAATGCCGCCTGGCATGACCCTCCGGGAGTTCCAACGGCAGATCGATGCGACGTATGGCACCCGCGACCGCGCCCGCGGCGTCGACGGCACCTTTCGGCACCTGGTTGAAGAGGTCGGCGAGCTGGCCCGGGCGCTGCGTGACGGCGATCCCCAAAAACTGGAAGAGGAAACCAGTGATGTCCTTGCCTGGACGGTGACGGTCGCGTCGCTCTGTGGGGTTGACGTCGAGCGCGCTGGCGCGCGCTACGCGAACGGCTGCCCGAAGTGCGGCGCGACACCCTGCGCTTGTCCACCCGGATCATCCTAGCTGCCGCGGAAGTAGTCGCAGGGCTAACGCGCGAACGCGAGCACCATCTCGCGAATCAGCCAGGCCGCGAAGATCGCCGTGCCACCCGACGGGTCGTAGGGCGGAGAGACCTCCACAAGATCGCAGCCGACCACCCTTCCTTGCCTCAACACGCCTAGGAGTGACATGAAGTCCTCCGCGTCGAGCCCCAGCGGCTCCGGGTTGCCGGTGCCGGGCGCGATCGCCGGATCAAACCCGTCGATGTCCACCGAGAGATAGAGGGGGAGGCCGGCGAGACTCGTCCACACGTCCTGAGGCACCGCCGCGCCGCGCGTCGCGGCCGCCAGGGACGACGCCCGCGCCCATTCGTCACGTGTGCCGGACCGCGCACCCAGCACCGCGATACGCGGCGAGCCCACGATATCCGCGGTCCGGCGGACGGTTGTCGCGTGTGACCAGCGCTGTCCTTCGTACTCGTCACGCAGGTCCAGGTGTGCGTCCAGGAGCACCACCGCCAGATCCGGGTGTCGCCCGGCCAGCGCCGTCACCGCGCCGACCGTCACCGTGTGCTCGCCTCCAAGGAGGAGCGGCAGCGCCTGCGCTGCCGCGACAGCGTCCCGCACTCGGCCGATCATCGCCTCTGGAGAGCAGCCCTCCAGATTCAGATCGCCGGCATCCGCCAGCCGGACGTCCGCCAGGTCGCGCCGCTGGATGGGGCTGTAGGTCTCGATGCTGTCGGAGGCCCAGCGGATCGCCGACGGGGCTGCGCGCGCCCCGAGACGGTGCGTGGCCGTGGCGTCGTATGGCGCGCCGATGATGACCGCGGCCGGCTGCGCGTGCGGTCGCGCGGAGAGAAACGGCATCGGGCCGCGCCTGCGGGTCTAGCCCGCGAAGACCTCGCGGAGGAATGGCGGAGGCGCGAACAGATAGCGGTGGGTTGCCGGCATGTAGTACCGGGTCGCGATCCCCGCCATGCGCCGCGAGAGCTCGGTCTCATCCAACGCTGCCGGGTCGCGCGACTGTGCGGCGACCGTGAAGGACCAGAGCACGCCAGGATACGTCGGCACGGTGCCGAGGTACGTCCGCACCGAGCGAAAGTGCGCGGTCATGTTGCGCCGAACCAGGGCGATGACGTCCTGCTGATAGAGCGGCGACCCGCTCTGCACCGCCAACACGCCGTCGGGTCCCAACACTCGCGCCAGGTGGCCGTAGAACTCGGTGGTGAACAGCACGAGGGATGGACCTTTGGGGTCGGTCGAGTCCACCAGCGCGACGTCGAATAACTCGGCCGTCTCGCGGACGAAGCGGATGCCATCCTCCACCAACACACGGGTCCGGGGATCCTTGAACGCGTCTCCCGGGATCGAAGGCATCAGACGCCGAGTCACCTCGATGACGTCACCGTCAATCTCCACCATCGTCGCGTGGGTCAACGGATGCCGCAGGGCCTCGCGCAGGAGTCCCCCGTCGCCGCCGCCGATGATCAGCAGCCGGCGGGGGGACGGATGGGACAGGATCGGGACATGGCTGAGCAACTCGTGGTAGATGAACTCATCGCGCTCGGTTGTCTGCACCGCGTCGTCCAGGATCAGCATCCGGCCGAAGTCCTTGTTCTCGACCACCTGGATGTGCTGGTACGCGGAACGGCTGTCGTGGAGCCAGGCCTCGACGCGATAGGTCTGCGCAAAGCCCTCGCCACCCGGATCGGTGATCCACGTGTCGGTGCGCGGCGTCTCGGGGGGTGACGGCCCCACCGCGCTCACTCCGGCCACAACAGGACCGCGGCCACGACGCAGCCGGTCCGCTCGACCGTGTGCTCCTTGACGGCCACGTGCGTCTCCACCAGACGCAGCCCTCTCGCGGCGAGGGCATCTTCCGCCATGCGCCGGACGATCTGGCTGGCATTCTCGGCGGTGCCGGTGTGCGAGTGCTCCATGATCACGCCGTATCCCGCGTCACCGATGCCGATGGCCACCGCCGCGGCAATGCGCTCACCGGGGGTGTGCCGGCTGATACGGGCATAGACGGCCGGCATGAGCATCCCGGGCTGGTAGGCCCGCATCGCGACGATCTTGGCCCCCAGAGGGAAGATACTGGTCACCCGTAAGAAGTTGAGGTTGGCGATGCCGGCGTCCATCAGGGCGTTGTCGAACGCGTTGAGGTCGGTCGGACCCTCGCCGGCTCCTGAAGCGAGTGACACCGCCTTCGGCAGACTCCACATGACAAGGCGCTAGTATTCCATCCACCCATCAACGTTCCTTCCGTCGGTGGGTTTTTCAACGCACAGGGAGAAGGGGAGGCGTGTGTTGAAAGAAGCGCTATGGTGCGCCGGAACCGGAAGCAGACCAGATGGAGTCTAGTGGGCATCTGGATGGCCGTGATCGCGGTGGGCTCGCTCGTGCCCGGTGCCACCGCGCTTCCGGCGTCTGACTTCGTCTTTCACGCGTTTGCCTACGGCGTCCTGGCCTGGCTGCTCGCCCGCGCGCTGGCCGCCCGCCCGGCCCTGCTCAATGCCGTGGGTGCCGCCGTGCTCGCGTGGCTGTTCGGGTTTCTCCTCGAGGGGGCTCAATCGTTTCACCCGGACCGCACCTACGAGGTGCGTGACCTGATCGCCAACGCCTACGGGGTCGCGGGCGGCGCCGTCCTGGCGCTCCTTCTCCCGGGTCGCCTTGTCACCGTGCTGCTGGTCCTGGCGATCTCGGGGTCGACGCTTTCGCTCGGGCCGAGGGGCCTTGGGGCGCTGGTACTCGCTCAGCCGGCGCCGCAGCCGACGCAGCTCGGACTCGTCACCCTGCCGCAGGGCGGCCTTCAGGCGGCTCGTGGGGTCGGCATTCGCGCCGTGAAGATTCTCGCGGACTGGAGTCAGATCGAAGCGCGTCAGGGGGAGGTCGCTTGGGGTAGCCTCGATCGCGCGGTCACCGCGGCTCATCAGGAAGGGATCATGCCGATCCTCGTGCTCGCTCACACGCCCCGATGGGCGAGCGTGGCGACGGGCGTCGACCTGAACCGAGCCGAGATCTACAGCCGACAGCCCCCACGCGACGTGCGCGACTGGGAGCGATTCGTCGCCGCGGCGGCTGCGCGATACCGGGATCGGGTGCGGGCCTGGCAGATCTGGACCCAGCTCAGCCTGCCGCACTACCGCGGGACCGGATCAGAGTATCTCGCCCTGCTCAGAGGCGCACGCGCGCGCATCAGGGCGGCCGACCCGGGTGCCCGGGTCGCGATCGCGACGCCGGGAGGCATGGACCTGGGTTTTGTGGTGCGCGCCGTCACCAACGCTGCGGAGTCGTTCGACACCATCTCCCTGGCTCCGCATGACCTCGCCCCGGAGGCCCTGGTCCGTCCGCTGGCGGCGCTCTCGGTGCGTCTGCGCAGCACGGGCAAGTCCCTCTGGATGGAGTACGGACCGGAGGCCGGACACCCGGCGGAGCGCGCGGCTGCTTTCTGGGCGCGGCTGCACGCGATCGCGCAGGCCGCCGGCGTTGAGCGGCTGTTTGCCATCGACCTAGCCAGGGCTGAACCGGGCGTGCGGCAGATGGGCGCCGTCCTGGCCTCCAGGCCGTACGTCGGGTACCTGGTGCGCGATCCGGACGTGTTCGCGCTGGTCTTCGGCGGCGCCGACCCCGTCGTGGTCGCCTGGGCGCGCCCGGAGGGCCGCACGCTCGAGTTGTCCGCGAGCCCTACGTTGCGGGCGAGAGCGCTGGATGGCCAGACCCTGTCGGTCGAGACCCGCGAGGGGCGCGTGCTCGTGCGGCTCTCGGAGGCGCCGGTCATCGTCAGCGGCGTCTCACCAGGCGTGGTCGACGAGGCGCAGAGCACCGCCGCATCACGCGGGCCCCTGCTGCCGACGCTAGCGCCGGACCGGGACTACAGTCGCGGCGTCGAGGTGACCGCCCGCCTCGGCCGTGGTGGGGAGGAGCACGGCCTGTACAACCAGCCGTTCCGCACGCGCCGCAACGGTGCTGTGGAGCCGGTCGAGGTTGGTGGCACCGAAGCCGTGCGCACCAATGTAGGGCGTGACGTGATGTACGTGTACTTCGACGTGGATGACTCCTTTCTATACTTTGTCGAGGGCGGGGTGCCGGTCGAGGTGACGGTAGAGGTGTGGGGGGCTGGCGCACCCCGGGTGCTGGGGTTCAACCTCCTGTATGACTCCACCGGCGGCTACCGATTCACGCCCTGGCACTGGGTGGAGGCGCGTCAGGGATGGGTAACGTACACGATTCGCATCGCCGACGCGAACTTCGCCAACACCTGGGGATGGGATTTTGCGATCAACGCGGCCGGGAATCGCGTCGAGAACCTGACGGTACGCGTCGTGCGCGTCCGGAAGGAAGCGCCGTAGGACGGACCGACGGACCCGTGACTGAATCCGTTGTATACTGGGACCGGAGTCAATCATGACGATCAACATCAGCAGCGCCCATACGGTTGAAGTTGGCTACGATGAGTTCTGTGGCGCGCTGGCGGCGCGGGATCTGCAGCCCCTCTGGAAGATCGCCAAGCAATTGATGCCGGAGGTGCCGCTTCCAACCACACAGCCGTGGATTTGGAAGTGGGACGACATCCTTCCGCTGGCCAAGCGTGCTGGCGAGATCGTCACCCTCGAGCGCGGCGGCGACCGGCGCGTGCTGGCGTTTGCGAACCCCGGCTTGCGGGGCCTGCCGTTCACCAGCACGACCCTGTGGGGCGCCGTCCAGTACCTCGGCCCCCGGGAGTCGGCGCCTGCCCACCGGCACTCGCCCTCGGCGATTCGATTCGTCATGACCGGCTCGGGGGTCTACACGACCGTGGACGGTGACGCAGTCCACATGGAACCCGGCGACCTGATCCTGACCCCGATCTGGAACTGGCACGATCACAACAACAGTGGCGACGAGCCGATGGTCTGGTTCGACGGCCTGGACCTGCCGCTGGTCACGACACTCGAGTCGATCTTTTTTGAGAACCACCCCGGGATGTTGCAGCCGGTCGAGGGTCACGATCTCTCGGAGCGCACGTTCACCGGCGTGGGGCTGCGGGAGCTGGGCGCGGTGCCACCCGCCGTGCACTCGCCCCTACTGCGCTACCGCTGGGGGGAGACCGACCGGGCGTTGCAGGCACTGCGCCAGGCGCGCGGTGGCCCCCACGTGAGCCTGGAGTACACGAACCCCGTGACCGGCGGCCCGGTGGTGGCGACGTTCGCGTGTGAGATGCATCGCATCTACCCTGGGCAGCGCACCGCCACACGGCGGAAGACGGGTAGCTCGATCTATGTGGTCTTTCGCGGCACGGGCCGTACGGTGATCAGCGGGCAACTTTTCGAGTGGGCGCCCGGCGACGTCTTCGTGACGCCATCCTGGGCCGCGGTCGACCACGCGGCGGGCGAGACCGCCGACCTGTTCGCTATCAGCGACCGGCCCGTGTTGCAGGCGCTAAATCTGTATCGCCACGAAACCTCCTCCGCGCCGCAGGAAGTCGTCGGCCGTTTCTCGCCATCGTGAGCCCAACCCTGGCGGAGCGACATGGTTTCCAGGTCAACACGCGCGGGCACCTGATGCTCGGCGGAGTCGACGCCGCGGACCTGGCGGCGCAGTTCGGCACCCCGCTGTACGTCCTCGACGAAGGCCGCATGCGGGCAAACTGCGGTGCCTACCTCGAGGCAATGCGGCGGTACTATGCGGGGCCCAGCCAGGTGCTGTTTGCGGGCAAGGCGCTCTGCACGGTGGCGACGTGCCAGATCGCGCATGATGAGGGACTGGCGATCGACGTCTGCAGCGCCGGCGAG
>Ga0187893_10001162_pt1 | contig 65332 bp, 55 predicted proteins | sample MA1701074metaG_FD_139574 | JGI IMG/M metagenome (GOLD analysis project Ga0187893, IMG submission 139574) | White microbial mat communities from a basaltic lava cave in the Kipuka Kanohina Cave System on the Island of Hawaii, USA - MA170107-4 metaG ... | reverse complement strand
TCAGGTATTTCAGCGCGCCGTCGAAGTCCCCCTTTTTGTACAAAACCCACCCCAGACTGTCGAGATAGGCGCTGACGCGCGGCTCCGCGCCGACGGCGTAGCGGATGAGTTTTTCCGCCCGCTCAAGGTTCAGCCCTGCGTCGGCCCAGACGTATCCCAGGTCGTTGGAAACGCCCACGTGATCGGGGGCCAGTTCCAGAATCTTTTCCAGCGTGTCGTAGCAGCGCGTCAGCCGCCCGGAATACTGATAGATCGTCGCCAGTTGCCGGTAAAGCGTCAGCACGGCTAATTCGTCGAACGGCCGGTTCGTATTCAGACGCTCCAGTTGCGGCGCCAGGAGTTTTTCCGCCAGTTCCTCGGCCTCGTTCCACTGCCGCGCGAGCACGAGCAGCCGAAGCGCCTCCTCATACGCCTCCGCGTCGCTCACCTCCCGGAGCATCTTTCGGATCGCCCCGACGGCCTCCTCCGGCCGACCGGCCAGCACGTACACCCGCGCCAGCAGCCGCCGATGGATCGCGGGCGCGCCCGGTTCGGCCGCGACCGTCCGCGCGAGTTCCAGCGCCGACGCCCACTGCCGGGCGCCCGCCAGGGCCTGAATGAGGAGCCGCACGGCGTCGTCGCTCTCCGGCTCGAGCGCGCAGAACTTCGCGCAATACACGACGGCCTCCGCCTGCCGTCCCGATTCACGCAGCAGATCGACCAGCGCGTCCCGCGCGCCGAGGTCCTTCGGTTCGGCCCGGATCCACCCCTCGAGCGCGGCGATGCCCTCGTCGACCCGCTCCGCGCGGCGGAGTAGATCGAGGTTCAAGGCCCGCCAGCGCCCATCCTGCGGCTGGTCTCGAAGCGCCTGTTCGCACACCTCGACCCGGCCGAGTATTCCTGGCGCCCCGCGAAGGCCGCGACCAGTTCGCGGCGGAACTGCATGAATCGCCCGGAAAGATCCTCCCGTCCCAGCAACTTGCGATACGTCTCGATCGCCAACGGATAGTCGCCGGCATCCAGCGCCAGCGAGCCCATTTGCATCAGATAGCCCGAGTGCCGCGGACGGTCCCGCAATAAGGACTGGAGCGACGTGATGGCCTTCTCGAACTCGAGAGTCCGGGCCAGCAGCGTGATCCGCAACTCGGCGGCCCGCGCAAAGTCGGGCCGGACGCCCAGGGCGCTTTCGACGACCGGCAGCGCCGGCTCAAAGTCCCGACCCGCGACGTAACTCAGCGCCAGGTCCATCGCCGACTCGACGTCCTTCGGGTCGTCGCGGATCAACTCGCGCAGCGTCCGGCGGTACTGTTCGAGCCGCGCGTTTCCCGGCTTCGACGAATCCGTGACCAGCGTCACCAGGGCCTCGACGCGGCGGAGGGCCTGGCGCGGGGCCTCCAGCCGCCGCATCTCCGAGTAGTGCTTTCGAGCGGCCTTGAGATCCTGCGCGCTCAGATAGGCGCGGATCAGGGATTCGCGCGCCTCCACATGCGACGGGTCGGCCCGCGCCACCAGGTCCTCGAGCAACTGGATCGCGCGGCGCGTCTCGCCCCGGCGGTCCAGCAGTCCGACCAGCGCCATCATCGAGGCCGTGTCCCGCCGATCCAGCCGGATCGCCGCCGAGAACGCCGCCTCGGCCTTCGGCAGATCATCGAGCGCCTCGCACGCCGTCCCCCGGACGCGGTAGACCGCCGCGTCGCGCACGCCCGCCTCGATCGCCGCGTCGGCCGACTTCAGCGCCGGCTCCCACAGCCGCCGCTCCAGTTTGATCTCCGCGAGCATCGCGTGCGCCGCGCCCAGCGTGGGGTCCGCCTCGACCGCGTCCGTCAGAACCGAGGCCGCCTCGTCGCTTCGGCCGTCCAGCAGCAGGAGTCGGCCCAGGATCGGCTTCAGCGCTGCCCGTTTCGCCGCACCGGCCCGGGCCCGCTCGATCAGCGCCGCGCGGTCCAGCCCCGCGGAGACGATCCGCGCCAGTTCCCCGCACACGCGCTCATACGCGTCGCCGCGCCGCTGCAAGACTTCGACCAGATGATCGAGACATCCGTCGTAATCTCGCAGCGCCGCCAACTCCGCCGCCAACTGGAGCCGCGCGTCCGGTTCATCCGGCTGAAGGTCGACCAGCCGCCGCAACACCGCGGCCGCTTCGCTCGTCCGCCCCCGCTCGCCCAGACGCTGGGCCACGCGGGCCAGAAGCGCCGGCCGCGCCGCCGCGCTTCCGAGGCGGATCAGTTCGTCGTCGATGCGCGGGCGGCCGGCTCCCAGTTCCTCCAGCGAAGTCAGCAGGGCCAGTCCGGCCGCATGGTCTTCGTCACGCAGGCAGGTCTGGCGGGCCAGTTCAATCGCCTCGTCGAATCGTCCGGCCCGCGCCAGGGCGCGCGCGAGCCGCCGTTGCAGGTCCAAGTCATCCGGAAACAGCCCCAGGCCCCGACGATAGGCCGCAATCGCCGCGTCCACCTGACCCAGTTGTTCCCGTATTTCTCCGATTTCCCGCGCGGCGCGGGACCGGTACAGCGCCATCACCTGACGCAATTCAGGGTGCTGGCGCAGGTGCCGCCCGGGTTTCTCGACTGCGCCCAGGAATCGCTCCAGCACGTCGGCCGACGCTGCAAGGTAGCCCTCCTCCTTCAGGGCGAGTCCGAGCAGCGCGTGGCACACCACCGTCTCCGGGCCGTCCGCCTCCGCACCGGGGCATAGCAGCGCGCGGCGCAGATGCGCGATGACGCCCGGCAGGTCGGACGCCCGCCAGGCCAGGTCCCCCAGCAGCAGGTGCGCGGCTGGATCATCCGCCGCGAGTCGCAGCGCCTCCTCCGCATGGGTTCTCCCGAGCGCGGTGTTGCCCTGAAGCAGGGCCGCCCGCGCCATCAGGATCCGCGCCTCGACAAAGTCGGGCTGGACCTGAAGCGCTCGGGACAACTCGTGAATCGCCTCGCCCCACAACTCCTCGTCGAACCGATCTCGTCCCGCCTGGTAATACCGCCGCGCAAGCAGCGGAATCACCGGCCGCGTCGTCGCGGAGGCCGCAGGTCGGTCCACGGCCCCGATTCGTTCGAGCGGAAGCAGGGCCCGCTGCGGATCGTACGAAGCCGCCGGCGCCGTCGTGGTCGGACGGGGCCCGGCGCAGCCCGCCAGCGCCGCGAGGGCCAACGCGGGTAGAATGCGCCGACGGCTCGCGGTTCGTACCAGGACCCGGTGCATGCGATTCGGCAACCTCAAGACCTCCGAGATATTGAAATCCTCAGTCGCCCTGACGAGCCCCGCAGGCGCCGCTCCTGCATCATTCGCTCCCGGTTCGCGCCCGGCTCATCGCCGCGACGCGGGTCGACGCGCCGGCCGTCGAACCCGCCCGGAACGTCTGCGCGTCCGGGCCCTCGCCCTCCGATGCGGCGCGGCCCGCTTGCGCGCACGCTCCTTGCGGCGCGACGGGCGGGTCGGCTTTGGCTTTGCGGCGGGCACGGAACGGCTCTCCGTGGCCCGCGCCGCGACGGTCGACTTGACGGGAGCGGCGGGCGCCGAAGCCGGCACTGGAGCGGGGCGCTGCTTGCCGTCGTTCGCGGCGGCCGGAACCGTCTCCGCTGCACGGATCGGGTGCGTCCAGGCGTGGCGCTTCAGGACCTGGTAGAACTCCTCCGCCCGGGCGGCGGGTACCACGCGAATCAGGAATTCCTGCGCCGCGGCGTGGGACAGGGTCGGCTCGATCAGCCCGTTCCGCTGGAGCCACGTGAGCGTCACCCCGTCGAGCGGCACTTCGTGGCTTCGATGCCGGCGCAACATGAACAGGGCCAGCGCGTGCGGGTCGATCCCGTCGAGGTTGGCCAGGAACGACCGGGCCTCTTTGCGAGGCAGCGACTCCAGGAACGACAGATCGACCGTGTGGCGGCGATTGAAGATTCCGTTGAGGACGCGCAGGACGGCCTCGGCCGCCTCGCGCGGCGCGATAAACCCCGGGCCCAACAGGTCCACCATCTCCAGGGCCGGCGTGACCCGCAGTTCGTTCAGGTCGTCCGTCGCCTGGCGCAGCCGGGAACACGCCGCCCACACGCGGTGCTCCGGCGCGAAGCGGGCCAGCACGCAGTAGATGATCTCGTCCGCGATCGGCCGCGGCGGCTGAATCCTCGGCCGCCCCTGTTTTCGGCGAAGCGATTCGAACAAGGCCCTGATCTGTGCCGGGTGGCCGGCCGGCCGTTTCATTGAGGGGGATGCTCCGTGTGCCCTTCGTCTGCGGCCGCGGTGCGGCGTTCGCGCTCCTCGGCCAGGCGGTCCAGTTCCGCGATGATCTCGATCCCCTTCTTGATGCCGGAGTCGATCCGGAATCTCAGGATCGGGCATCGTCGCAGGTCCAGCCGCCGCGCCACCATCGACTGCACCACCCCCCGCGCGCTCTCCAGGCCCCGCACCGTCTTGCGCGTGTCGGGGTCTGCTCCCAGGACGCTCACGAAAACGTCGGCATACACGCAGTCGGCGGAGATTTCGACCCGGGTGACGCTCGTCAATCGGCTGATCCGCGGGTCGGACAGCCGCGTGGCCACCGCGTCGCTGACCACGTCGCGGACGATGCGGGCGATGCGCTCAAGTCGATGCGACATGTCGGCTGACCTGCCTGTCCGCTCCGGACGACCCGCGGGTCGCCCGGCGCCCGTGGCCCGCACCCGGCCACGATCGGGGGCTCCCTCACCACAGTTCAATGTCGTAATCCACCAGTCCGACGCGGTGCGCGCGGCGGACCTCGTCGACGATCTTGCTCAGGCAACTCTCGACGAAACGGGACTCGTTCGCGACCAGGGCGATTCCAAGTTCCGCCCGGCGGTGCTCGTCCTGCCAGTCCGTCTCGGCGATGGAGATATTGTGCCGGTGGGCCAGGCGGTCCTTCACGCTGCGCAGCGCCCGACGCTTGTCCTTGAGCGACAGCGCGTCCGGGATCGACAGTTCCAACCGCAGCACTCCGACCACCATTCACGCCCCAGGCCATTCGATCCGAGCCGCGCGCCGACGCCCGCAGACCCCCGGCCGGCCTCCGCCGTTCGGTTCGCCGGCGGGTCCGCTCAGCCGTCCAGCGTCCGCTCGATCCGCGTCACCTCGTACGCCTCGATCACGTCGCCGGGCTTGATGTCGTCGTAGTCCTCGACCCGCATCCCGCATTCCAGTCCGGCCCGCACCTCGCGCACGTCGTCCTTGAAGCGCCGCAGCGACGCCAGCGCCGCGCCTTCCTTGATCGGCACCCCGTCGCGGACGATCCGCACCTGGTGGTTCCGGGCGATGACGCCGTCGCGCACCATGCAGCCCGCGACCTTGCCCACGCGCGAGACCGTGAAGATTTCGCGCACCTCGGCCCGGCCGCGGGACTCGATCTTCTCCGTTGGCGCCAGCAGCCCGGCCAGCGCCTTGCGGATCTCGTCGGTCACGTCGTAGATCACGCGGTGCTGGCGGATGTCCACGCCCGCATCGTCCGCCGCCCGCTCGACCGCCGGGTCGGGCACGACGTGGAACCCGATGATGATCGCCCCGCTGGCCTGCGCAAGGGCCACGTCCGACTCCGTGACGTTGCCCACGGCCGCGTGCAGGATATTCAGTTTCACTTCCGTCGTCGGGATCTCGGACAGCGTCTTCTTCAGCACATCCACCGAACCCTGCACGTCGGCCCGGATCACCACGTTCAGTTCCGGCACCTCGCCCCCGGCCCGGCTGGCGAGGACGCTTTCCAGCGTCCGCGGCTTGGCGACCCGGACCTGCGCCGCCGCGCGGCGCTCCTGACGAACCTCCTCCGCCACCTCCTTCGCCTGCGACAGGTCGTCCAGCACATAGAACCGGTCGCCCGCCTCGGGCACGTCGTCCAGGCCGAGCACTTCCACCGGCGTGGAGGGGCCGGCCTCGCGCACCCGCTGGCCCCGTTCGTCGCGCAGGGCGCGGATGCGACCGAAACCCGGGCCGCACACGACGACCGCCCCGGGCTTCAGCGTGCCTTCCTGCACCATGACGCGGGCCAGCGTGCCCAGCCGCTCGTCGCGCTGCGCCTCGATCACCAGCCCCGACGCCGGCACCGCAGGATCGGCCTTGAGATCCAGCAGGTCGGCCAGCGCCGCCAGGTGGCTCAGCAGGTCGTCCACGCCTGCGCCCGTCACGGCGCTCGTCTTGATCACGTCGGTGTCGCCGCCCCATTCCTGCGGCACCAGTTGTTGCTCGGCCAGTTGTCCGTATATCTTGTTTACGTCGGCCGAAGGAAGGTCGATCTTGTTCAGCGCCACGACGATCGGCACCTGCGCCGCCCGCGCGTGGCTGATGGCCTCGATCGTCTGCGGCATGACGCCGTCGTCCGCCGCCACGACCAGCACCACGACGTCCGTCATCTGCGCTCCGCGCGCCCGCATCGCCGTGAAGGCCTCATGGCCGGGCGTGTCGAGGAACGCCACCGCCCGCTCGCCGATCTTCACGCGGTAGGCCCCGATGTGCTGCGTGATGCCGCCGGCCTCGCCCGCCGCCACTTTCGTCCGGCGGATCCGGTCGAGCAGACTCGTCTTGCCGTGATCGACGTGGCCCAGGACCGTCACGATCGGCGGGCGGGACGCGAGGTGGGTTCGCGACCGGGCGGCCGCCTCTTCGCGCAGCCGGTCCAGCGCCGACCGGGCCTTGAGAATCTCCAGTTCCAGGCCGAACTCCAGCGCGATCAGTTGCGCCGTCTCCGCGTCGATCGCGTCGTTCAGCGTCACCAGCGTCCCGGACTCCTGAAGTTTGCGGAACACGTTCGAAAAGGGCACCCCGGTCGCGCTGCAGAACTCGCGCAGGATCAGCGGTTCCTGCAACTGCACCTGCTGCGGCCGCCTCGGCGACGGACGCGGCGGCGCCCCGGGGACGCGCCGGCCCTCGTCGGCCCGCAGCCCGCTGATGCCCCGGCCGCTGGCGTGATCGAGCCGTTCGCGCCGCTCGATCAGGTCCCGGTCCCGCCATTCGCGCAGCAACTCGCCCGAGAGCACGCCCGAGTCCGCAATCGACCGCCGCGGATTCGCCCGATGGCGCGGACTGGCCGTCGGCGCCGCCCCCGGGCGCTTGCGACGTCCGGGTCCGGTGGCTTCCTCGTCGAGCGCATCGGCCCCGGGACCGCTCCCGCGGCCCGGGCGACCGGTGGACGGAGCCGGGGCGATCGGTGGCGGACCGGCCGGCCCGAATCCCGGCCCCCGGGCGGCCGGTCGAGGCGTCATCACGACATCCGGCTTTTCGATTCGGACGACTCGCGGACCCTGCAATTGGGCCGGCGCGGGAACGTTCTGCGGACCCGCCGGAGCAATGCGCGGCGGCGCTGAGGGCCTCGCAACGGTCGACGGCGGCGGCTCGGCGCGCGGCGGAGCTGCGCCGGCGTCGGTCGCCGGCGGGGAAGTCGCGGTCGGCGGAATCGCCGGCTCAACGGGCGCTTCAGCAATCGCGACCTCGCCGGTGGGGGTCGTCTCGGGCGCGGCCTCGGCTGCCAGCGCGGCCGCGGCAGGGGTCACCACGGCCGGCGGTTCGGTCGGCTCCGGCGTTGCAATCGTTTCCGCAGCGGCCGCCGCGGGCTCGGCGGTTTCGGCAGCCGCCTTCTTCGTCTTGCGGGGGGGGCGCTTGACCCGCACCCGATTGAGATCGACGTGTTCGGACTCCTCGACGGCGTCCGTCCGCCCCCCTTCACTGAACCACTCGCGGATCGTCGCCTCCAGCCCGGCCGACAGGACGTGCATGTGGTTCTTCAGCACGATGCCTTCCTTGGCGCATTTCTCGATGATGGTCTTGCTGGAGACCTGCAACTCCTTTGCCAGGGTATGCACGCGCGTCTTGGTGTCCGTCGTCAACGGTTGACTCCTGCACGGCCGCTACGGCCGCCGGCGCTTTCCTTCCACTGCCTGACGCCGCCCGGACTCTCTGCCGGCGGCAAGCCGCCTCCCGCGCGGCCGACGCGCCCGAGCGCGGGCGAGGCCCGTTACGTCGTTTCGATCTTCTCCGCCAGTTCTGAGGCCGTGCCGTCCGCCTCGGCCGCCGACGCCTTCTCGGCGGAATCGGCGGGCGTCTCCGATCCGGCCTCCGGTTGGGCGGCCGCGCCGGCTTCGGTCCCTTCGGCGGCCGGCGCTTCCTCGGCGCCGGCCTCGGTCTCGGTGGCCGATGCCTCCGCGGCGGCGGCGGCCGCCTCGGCGGCGAGCAACTCCTGGGCCGCCAGTTTTTCGGCCGCCATCTCCGCCTCGACTTTGCGGGCCTCCTCCGTGCACACCTGCACGATCCGCTCGGCCAGTTCGCGCGGGACCTGGAGTTCGGAAACCAGCGGCTCGACGCCCACCTGTTCGACGTCCATCACGTTGATCATGCCCAGCAGCGAAATCTTCTCCGCCAGCATCTCCTCGACGCCCTCGATGCCTCGCAGCGTCGCCGCCAGCCGGTCCAGTCCGCGGTTGTATTCCTTGGGCGTCAGGATGTCGATGTCCCACCCCGTCAGCCGCGCGGCCAGCCGCACGTTCTGCCCGCGCTTGCCGATCGCCAGCGACAACTGGTCCTCCGGAACCACCACCGTCGCCCGTCCCAGTTCGAAGCACAGCGCGGTGTCCTGCACCTCGGCCGGCTTCAGCGCGTTGGTGATCAGGATCTGCGATGACTCGTTCCACCGCACGATGTCGATCTTCTCGCCGCCGAGTTCCTCCACGATGTTCTTGATCCGGCTCCCGCGCACCCCGACGCATGCCCCCACCGCGTCCACCTTCGAGTCGATCGACGTCACCGCCACCTTCGTCCGGTAGCCCGCCTCGCGCGCCAGGGCGCGGATTTCGATGATCCGCTCGGCCACCTCCGGCACCTCCAGTTCGAACAGCCGCCGGATCAGGTCCGGGTTCGTCCGCGACAGAATGATCTTCACCTGGTGCGGCGCCTCGCGGACCTCCAGAATCACGGCCCGCACCCGCTCTCCCGGCTGGTGCGCCTCGCCCGGAATTTGCTGGCTCTTCGGCAGGAATCCCTCGGCCCGCCCGAGGTTCACCACCAGCGACGGCCCCTCGAACCGCGACACCGTGCCCGTCACGATCTGGCCGCGACGCTCGGAGTATTCCGCGAAGATGCTCTCGCGCTCCGCTTCCCGCAGTTTCTGGATCATCACCTGCTTGGCCGTCTGGGCCGCAATCCGTCCCAGTTCGACCAGCGACACCGGCTGCCCGTCCAATTTCGCGCTGATGTCGCCCGACAGCCGGTCGATCGTCACCACCGCGTCGCGCTCCAGTCCGTGCGCCTTGCGGATGGCCGAGACCATCGCGGCCTCGAGGTCGGCCAGGACGCCTTCCTTGTCGATATTCTTGTCGCGCGAGATCGCGTCCACGATCCGCATCAGTTCCGAGTTCACGCTGGCACCCTGCTCCGTCCTCGTTGATCCATCGATCGCCGGGCGTTCGCCGGTTCCGCCCGCGGCGGCCCTCACCGCGGAAACAAAAAAACGGGCCTTTCTGCGTGCCCGCCTGCCCGGCGGCCGGGGCCGTCCCACGACCCCGCCGCATTCGTCGCTGGCGGGAATCTCAAATCATCGCCGGACTCCGCTCCGGTCGTCCGGCCGCGTCGAACGCTCCGGCACGCCGCGCTTGGCTCGGGTCAGGCGACACGGGTCATCGCTCCGTCTTCCGACCGGCTCACGTTGCGTCCGAGCGGGCCGGGCTCGAACAGGTGCGTCCGGCTGGAGTCCGGGACCAGGCACACCGCCTGTCCCTCGCTCACCGGCGCGCCCGCGCCGACCCGCGCGACGACCCGATTCCGCCCGGCCGTCGTCGCATGCACGTCCAGCCATTCTCCCTGCGGTTCGACCAGGTCGATCCGCGCGTTCAACACCCCCGCCCGAACGTCGCGGCCGCCCACAGGCATCAACCCGATCGCCGTCGGCCGGATGCCGAGCACCATCGGCTCGCCCGCCAAACGCGCCGCCGCTTCCGACGCCGGCCCGCGAAACGGAATGCGGCACGAGCCCTCGTCGAACTCCGGCGCGCCGCGGTCGGTCACGACCCGGCCGTTCAGGAAATTCATCGCCGGCGTTCCGACGAACGACGCGACGAATCGATTCACCGGCCGCTGATACACCTCTAGCGGCGGGCCGACCTGCTGGAGCCGGCCGTCCTTCATCACCGCGATCACGTCGCCCAGCGTCATCGCCTCTTCCTGGTCATGCGTGACGTAGAGCGTTGTCGTCCGCAGCCGCCGGTGCAGGTTTTTGATCTCCGTCCGCATGTCGGTCCGCAACTGGGCATCGACGTTCGACAGCGGCTCGTCGAACAGGAACGCCTTCGGGTCGCGCACAATCGCCCGCCCGACCGCGACCCGCTGCCTTTGTCCCCCCGACAGCGCCCGCGGCCGCCGGTCCAGCACGTCCTCGATGCCCAGCATCCGCGCCGTCTCCCGGACTTTCCGGTCAATGTCCGCCCGGCTCAGGCCCAGTTCGCGGCGACGGAGCAACAGCGAAAACGCCATGTTCTTCCACACCGTCATGTGCGGGTACAGCGCGTAGTTCTGAAAAACCATCGCGATGTCCCGATCCTTCGGCTGCACGTCGTTCACGACCCGCTCACCGATCTCGATCGTCCCGGACGACGGTTCCTCCAGCCCCGCGATCAGGCGGAGCGTCGTGCTCTTGCCGCACCCAGATGGCCCGACCAGCACGACGAACTGTTCGTCGGCCGCTTCGAGCGTCAGTCCGTCGACCGCCGTCACGCCGCCCGGATAGACCTTGCTCACGTTCCGTAAAGTCACACGTGCCATGCAGTTACACCGGGCGGGGTCCTGCGGTCCGCGGACGTGTCCGGGATTATAAGCCCACGGGCGAGCCTGTCAATCGCACTTCCCCCCGACTGCCCGACGGCGCGAACCTTCGCCAACACGCGCCTGGGGGCTCCGGGCACGGGCCTGAGGGGCTGGACGCCCCTCTTCAATCGGCTACGCTGCGATAGAGGAATTGCCCCTGCGGAACGGCCGGCTGTTCCCCGCGCGGGACCTTCGGTGCATAATCGTGCCACGACGCCGAACAGGTCGCCAACCAGGACCGTTAAAAGAAGATCGGCCGCTGCGGCGAAAGCGGCCGGGCCGCGCGACGGCCCAAAGGCCCTGGCCCGGATCGGCCCCGGATGGCAATGAGTTCCCAACGGCATCCCATACGGAGACATGAACCATGACCAAGCGACAAAACCGAACAGCACTGACCCTCATCGCATTGGGTCTGCTTGTCCTGCCGGCCTGGGCCGCCCCGCCCGAGGCGCGCGGCGTGCCGCTCATCCCGCGGGACGTACTGTTCGGAAACCCCGATCGGGCCGGGCCGCAGATCAGCCCCGACGGAAAGCACCTCGCCTTCCTGGCCGAGGTGAACGGCGTGATGAACGTTTGGGTCGCACCGATCGACAAGCCCGATGCCGCCCGCGCCGTCACAAAGGACACCAAGCGCGGCATCCGCATGTACCGCTGGGCCTACGACAATACCCACATCCTCTACATCCAGGACAAGGACGGTGACGAGAACTGGCACGTCTACGCGACCAATCTGCGGAACACCAAGACCACCGACCTCACCCCCATTGACGGCGTCCAGGCCCGCATCGAGGAGGTCGGCGAGCGTTTCCCCGACGAAATCCTCGTCCTCCTGAACGACCGCGACAAGTCGCTGCACGACGTCTACCGCGTGAACATCGCGACGGCCGAACGGCGGCTCATTCAGAAGAATACCGGCTTCCTCGGCTTCGTGACCGACGACGATTACAACGTCCGTTTCGCCTCGCGCATGTTGCCGGACGGAAGCATGGAGGTCCTCAAGCCGCAGGAGGATAACTGGACCCTGTTTACCAGCATCCCCGCGGAGGACGCACTTTCCACCAACATCCTCGGCTTCGACAAGTCGGGCAAGACGCTCTACATCGAGGACAGCCGCGGCCGGAACACGAGCGGACTGTTCGCCTTGAACCTCGCCACCAACGAAAAAAAACTGCTTGCCAGCGATGATCGCGCCGACGTCGGCGCGGTCCTGCGCCACCCCACCGAGAAAACGATCCAGGCCGTCAACTGCGAGTACGACCGCCGCCGCTGGATCGTCGTCGACCCGCAGATCGGCTCGGACCTCGAGTTTCTCAAGACCGTCAACCCCGGCGACGTGCTGATCACCAGCCGCTCGCTGGACGACAAGAACTGGATCGTCGCCTTCGTCGTCGATGACGGCCCCGTGCGCTATTACCATTACACGCGACCCGACCGCAAGACCCGGTTCCTCTTCACCAATCGCCGCAAACTCGAAGGCCTGCCCCTGGCCAAGATGCACCCCGTCGTCATCAAGTCGCGCGACGGTCTCAATCTCGTCAGTTTCCTGTCGCTGCCGGTGTGGACCGACCCCAAGCACACCGGCCGCCCGAACGAACCCGTTCCCATGGTCCTGCTCGTCCACGGCGGTCCCTGGGCACGCGACACCTGGGGCCTCGACGGAATGCACCAGTGGCTCGCCAACCGCGGCTACGCCGTCCTCAGCGTCAACTTCCGCGGCTCGACGGGCCTGGGTAAGAGTTTTGCCAACGCCGGCAACCTCGAATGGGCCGGCCGCATGCACGACGACCTCGTCGACGCCGTCAAGTGGGCCGAGAAGGAGAAGATCGCCGACCCGAAACGCGTCGCCATCATGGGCGGGAGTTACGGCGGGTATTCGACCCTCGTCGGGCTGACCTTCACGCCTGAGTTGTTCGCCTGCGGCGTAGACATCGTCGGACCGTCGAACCTCATCACCCTGCTCAACTCGATCCCGCCCTATTGGAAGCCGATGCTCGACCTCTTCACCACCCGCGTGGGCGACCATCGCACCGACGAGGGCCGCAAACTCCTCTCCGAGCGCAGCCCCCTAACCTACGTCGAGCGCATCCAGCGACCCCTGCTCATCGGACAGGGCGCTAACGACCCGCGCGTCAAGCAGGCCGAGTCCGACCAGATCGTCAAGGCCATGCAGGACAAGAAGATCCCCGTCACATACGTCCTGTTCAGCGACGAGGGCCACGGCTTCGCCCGCCCCGAGAACCGGCTCGCCTTCAACGCCGCCGCGGAGGCCTTCCTCGCCCGGCACCTGGGCGGCCGAAGCGAGCCGATCGGCGACGATTTCAAGGGCTCGACCATCAAGGCCCCGGAGGGCGCCGAGGGCGTCCCCGGCCTGGCGGACGCGCTCAAGAAGATGTAACTGTCGGCGCAACCCCGCGGGTGCGCTCAGTCCGAGCCGCGGACGCGCTCAGTCCGAGCCGCGGGCGCAAGCCCGCGGACGCCTTCATCCCAATCCGAGCCGCAGGCGCGCTTAATCCGAGCCGCGGGCGCAAGCCCGCGGACGCCCCCAGCCCAATCCGAGGTCCGCGGGCGCAAGCCCGCGGACCGTCGATCCGCGTGCGCCTCACCGGTGTCGCCGCCCGTCGAGCGTCCACCATGCGGCCTCATCGCGCGCCAAGTCGACCGTCGCGACCGTCTTCACCCCGGCCCGATACAACGCGCCGGGGTTGATCGCGCGGACGCCTCCGATGCGACGATCATCCGCAACATGCGTGTGCCCGTAGAAGACATAATCAAACGCCCCGTCGGCCAGCGCGTCGCGGAACGCACGCTCGTGCCCGTGAAACACGCCGATCCGCCGCCCGCCGAGCGTGACCGACACCGGCCCCTGCGGCCACGGCAGCCCCAGCCGCTCCACCAGCGCTCGCATCTCGGGGCGGACGCGGTCGCAGTTGCCCCAGACGAAGTGCACGGTCCGGCCCGCCAGTTCCGCCAGCACGTCGTCGCCGCACACGTCGCCGCAGTGAAACAGCGTCTCCGCGCCCAGCCGTTCCAGCAGCGCCACCGCCGCCGCCGTCGCCGCCGCGTCCCCGTGGCTGTCCGACATCACGCCCACGACCATCGCTGGCTCAAACCTCGGGCGAACGCCCTTGATGCAGTCGCACCAATCGGCTATATCTTGCCGGTCGTCCCGACGCGGTTCCGCGCGTCGGCGTCCACCGGAGCGCTGCCATGGCCCAAGTCACGGAATCCTACCATCCGGGACTGGAAGGCGTGATTGCCGGCGAAACGGCCGTCTCCGCCGTGTACCAGGACAGTCTGCTCTATCGCGGTTTTGCGATCGACGCCCTCGCCGACCACGCGACCTTCGAGGAAGTCGTCCACCTGATGCTTTACGGCGAACTGCCGACCCGCCGCCAACTCGACGACTTTCGCCGCCGCATCGACGACCATCGCGCCCTGCCGGAACCGGTCGTCGACGCCCTCCGCGCGATCCCGAAGGAAGCCGAGGGAATGGACGTGCTGCGCACGGCCGTGTCGATGTGCGCCCATTTCGACCGGGAGCCGGCCGACGCACCCGAACCCCTGCGCCGCCAGGCCGAGCGCATCCTCGCCGTCATCCCGAGCATCATTGCCGCGCGCCTCCGTCTGCGCGCCGGGCAGGAGCCGATCGACCCGCGGCCCGGACTCTCGCACGCGGCCCAGTTCTTTCACCTGGCCTTCGCCCGCCGGCCGTCGGCGACGGAGGAGAAGGTCCTCGACCTGACGTTCATCCTGTACGCCGAGCACGAGTTCAACGCCTCCGCCTTCAACGTCCGGGTCTGCGCCAGCACGCTCAGCGACATGTGGTCGTCGGTCGTGTCGGGCATCGGCACGCTGAAAGGCCCGCTGCACGGCGGCGCGAACGAGGCGGTGGTCCGCATGTTGCAGCCGCTCCGGTCAGCCGAGGAGGCCCGCCGCTGGCTGGACGACTCTTTCGCAAACAAGCGCCTCGTGATGGGTTTCGGCCACCGCGTCTACAAGACGGGCGACCACCGGGCACGCATCCTGGAGCGTTACGTCGACGAACTGGGCCGCGCGCACCCGGAGGGGTGGCGGGTCGACGTCTGGCGGACGATCAAACAGGTCATGCTTGAACGCAAAAACCTCCACCCCAACCTCGACTACCCGTGCGGCATGGTCTATTACTTCCTCGGGCTTCCGGTCGACATCTACACCCCGCTGTTCGTCGCCTCGCGCGTCTCGGGCTGGTGCGCCCACCACATCGAGCAGCACGAGAACAACCGTCTGATCCGTCCGCGCAGCCGCTACACCGGACCGCCGCCGCGGGAGTTCGTCCCCATCGATCGCCGCTGATCCGCGACGCCGCCGCCCCGTTCGGCGGCTCGGAGTCGAAGGCACTCGCCCGGGAGCCGGACGGCCCCGCGGTCTGAACGGTCCGTTACCCCCCTTGCGTCGCGCGCCGGCTCGATCCATCCCCCGCCGAGGACGTAATCGCCCTCGTAGAACACCGCCGCCTGTCCCGGGGTAACGGCGCTCTGTGCCTCGTCGAAGCGGACCTCGACCCGGTCCCGATCGGGGCAGGTCAGGGTCGCCGCCGCCGGCTGATGGTTCGACCGGATGCGCACCGCGGCCCGCATCGGCCCCTCGGGCGGATCGATCCACCACGTCACGCCGCGGACCTCGGCCCCCGCCGACCGCAGCGCCTCCCGCGGCCCGACGATGACCCGGTTGGCCTCCGGCTCCAGCCGCGTGACGTAGACCGGGCTGCCCGCCGCCACGCGCAGTCCGTGACGCTGGCCGACGGTGTAGCGTGGCAGGCCGTCGTGTCGCCCGAGCAACCGGCCGTCAACGTGCCGGATTTCCCCCGGCTCAAACGCCTCGGGCCGCCGCCGGCGCACCACCTCCGCGTAGTCTCCGTCGGGCACGAAGCAGATGTCCTGCGACTCGGGTTTGTCGTGCACTCCCAGGCCCAGCCGCCGCGCCGCGCCGCGGACCTCGTCCTTGGTCAGTCCGCCGATCGGGAACAGCGTCCGCCCCAGCGCATCGCGGCTGATCCCGAACAGGACGTACGACTGGTCCTTGCGCGCGTCCGCCGCGGCGCGCAGGCGCGGCCGGCCCCCGCTCCGTTCCACCCGCGCGTAGTGGCCGGTGGCGATCCAGTCGGCCCCGACGACACGGGCGTAGTCGAGCAGCCGGCCGAACTTCAAATCCTGGTTGCACACCACGCACGGGTTGGGCGTACGGGCCGCCGCGTACTGCGCGGCGAAGCGATCGATCAGGCGGTCAAACTCGGCCTCGAAGTTCAGCGCGTAGAAGGGGATTCCGAGCCGGCCCGCGACGCGCCGGGCGTCGGCGGCATCGACCGCCGAGCAGCACCCCTGGCTCCGCGGCGCGATCGGGAGCAACTCCGAGCCGCCGGCGGCGTGCCCGACACGCATGAACACGCCGCGGACGTCCCAGCCCTGCTCGACGAGCAGGCCGGCCGCGACGCTGCTGTCCACCCCGCCGGACATCGCCACGAGTACACGGTTTCGATTCATGCGTCGCCATTATAGACCGTGGCGTCGGCGGTCGCGCACGATCAGAGTCGGACGCAAAAAAAAGCCCGCGCGGCATCGCGGCGCGGGCGATAGGAGTCTTCGCGATGTCCGTACGTTACTCTTCGTCTTCGTCCTCCGGTGCGGACTTCTTCCCGGCCGCCGGCTCGGCCGCGTCTTCCTCTTCCTCAAAACCTTCCTCGTCTTCCATGTCGTCCTCGCCCGCCATGCTCGACATGTAGGCGTCCTTGAAGGCGGTGACGAGTTCCATCGGCACGAACAGATCCATTCGGCCTGAGCCCCCGTCAATCGTCATCGACCCGCCGACCGGGGCGTTGACCTGGCTGAGTTTGAACGGAATGGCCTCGTCCTCGCCCATCGCCGTCATGACGCGCTGCACGCAGTCGAGGATCGCGTCGAGCGCGAGGTACATCTCGCCGGTCTTTTTCTCCGGCAGTTGCTTCGAGACCCCGGCGATCGACCGGTCCGCGTCGAGACCCTCCGAACCCTTCTTCACCGCCTCGACGAACTTCTCGAAGTAGGCCTTGCCGCCTCCCACCGTCATTACCGTTTGCTCGCCGCCCACGCTGCCGTATCGCATCAGAAGACCGTCCGGGCCGAGCAGTTTGCCAAGCGTCTCCAGATCCTCCTCGTCCATCTCGCCGCTGTCCACCAGGGCCTTCAGGTTCAGCCGAAGATGATCGACCTTCGTCCCGGCGATCGTCTCGGCCGCCTCCTGGTACTCCACCAGATCTGCGTACGGCTTGAACTCTTCGTCGCCGGACAGGTCCTTCCAGATCGAGACCATCCGGCCGATCAGTTTGCGGGCCTCTTCGCTGTCGTTCACCTTCGAGACCGCCGCCGCGGCGATGATGCCGTCCGGCCCCTCCGGCAGCGCGCTGCACGAGAAGGCCTGTTGTCGCGTCATCTTGCCGCCGAGGGCCATCAGTCCGGCCAATTCATCCAGTTTTTCCTTGTTCACCTTCTCCTTCAGTTTCAAGGCCGAAACGATCTTTTCTGCGACATCCTTCGTGTCTTTTTCGAGGGTGGCCGACTCCGTCGTCATGTAGCCCACCGCCAGCATGAACCGGTCCTTCGGGAGTCCGACCAACAACGACTCGACCCGCGGCGTGGCCTTCTTGAGCGTCTTGGCCCACTCGCACCCCGAGCGCGGTGTGGCCATCGCGCACAGCGAAACGCCCGACTTGGCGATCGTCACGCACAGGTCCGCCGACGTCACGTCCCCGAGCGTCTCGATGAACGACTCGATCTGCTCGGTGACCTGGCCGGCCTCCGGGCTCATCATGGCCATCATGCCGACGATGCCCTTGAGTTGGTCGCGGAAGGCGTCGATCCAGACGTGCGCCGCCAGCGAGATGATGATGTCCGATTTCGAGAAAAGCGCGAGCCGCGGTTTCTCGATGGTTTCCGCGAGGGACTTCTTCGCCTTCAGCACCGCCGAGCACGCCTTTTTCGACCCGCCCAGCAGCACGTAGCCGCCCTTTTTCGCGAGGAAAACGTCCTGTCCCATCAGTTTCCCGCGCACCAGCCCCGCCTCGTCCGCCTCCGCCCCGGCGTCGTCCGCCGCGGACTTCCGCTCGGGCCCCTTGGTCTTCGGTCCGGCGACCTGCTCGTCGCGCTCCTCGCCCCCGCCCTTGTCGCCAGATTCCTCATCCTCCGTTTCGGACAGCGTTCGGATTATCGCGTCGCCGTCCGACGCGGGGATGATCATCACCTGCCCCTTCTGTCCGAGTTCCTTGACCTCCATGGCCACGATTGCGAACCCGCCGGTTGCGTTCAGCCCCTCGGTCAGTCCGAACTGCCCCGCCGCCATCATCGTCACCGGAGGCAGCGTCATGCCCAGCGTCTGGCTGATGAGATTCACCTTCTCGTCGAGGTTTGCCTTCAGGTTGGGGATGGCCACGAAACCCCACGCATCGGCCGGAATCTGGCGCAGGATGTCTTTGACGGCCCCCGGCTCCGCATGCGCCGGCAGCGCCGCGGCTGAGCAAAGGCCGGTAAGCAGCGTGAGTCCCGCTAGGCGACGAAGTATCATCGTTCTCTCCTTTGGTTAGTATTCCGCGGTTCGGCTCGCGTCCGCCGCTGGGGCGAGGGTCGCACTGGCCCCACGGATGATCGCGGCGCGGGCCTCGGGCCCGCATTCGCGGCAACAACCCTCCGGCCGCCCGCCGCGAGAGGGGAAACCCGTTTGTACCCCGCCGCTCACAGGGGGTCAAGCGCGCCGTCAACAGCGGTCCGGCCGAAAAACCCCGGCGTCCGGCCGCCTGCCCCGGCCGCCGTTTATTTCCGGTACACCTTGACCTCAAACGCTCCGCGGCCCTTGTGTTCACCCGGCCGCGCCATCTGTTTCGCAAAGTCCCGCAACAGCGACACGCTCCGCAGCGCGTCCTTCCTCGATACGTACGCCTCGCACTGGATCGCCGTCCCGCTCACCGTCAGCGCCCAGCCCACGAGCGGCCCGCGTCCATCCGCCTTCACACGCGCACACGCTGCGTCCGCCGGCATCGTCGTGCTCAGGCCCACACCCACTTCGACCGATGGCCGCTCGCGGCACTGGTCGATCTCCGTGCTCAGCGCCACCAATCGCGGGGCAAACTCGATCAACCGTCCCACGTCCAGCATCGCCAGCACGTGGGGACGTAGCGGAAGCACGCGGATCAGCCCGGCAACGCGGGGGTCGTCGGAAAACCGCCGGCCGTCGTCCGAAAGCGCCCGCCCGAATGACTCCAGTAGTTCGTCGTCCTGCGACAATTGGTACCCGAGGACGTCGGGAGCCACCGCCGCAATCTGGCATACCGGCGACGGACCGTAGAGGCCCTCCACCGCCGCACGGTCGGCCGGATTGATATTGGACGCGTCCAGCCGGAACTCGTGCACCTCCAGGTTGCCGCGCCGAGTCGACCTTAATCCCTCTTGGACTCCCAGCCCCGGAACAAGCACAGATGTGATGCGGGCGCAACTCTGTGACAACTCCGTCAATTCCCGGAACGCCTCCTGCGAATCCGGCAGATGGTACGCGCCGATCAGTTGCAGCCGGCTCCGCTCATCCACGTCCACCAGCCACGTGGTCGACTCCATCCGGCCTTCGAACTGCTGGAAACGCCGCAGGAGGGTCGCCCGTTGCTCGACGGGGACCTCGGCCGTCAGTGCGGGCGCCTCGAACAGCCGCTCCAGCATCGATCCGCCCAGCGACGCCCCGGCCGGGCACCGCCAGTTAACCGACACGGCCCCGACGAACGGACGTTGCGGGATCCCGCTCCACGGCGCGCGGTCCGATCGTTCGACCCGCGAGAGGTATTCGCTCACCGCGCCGCCCCGCCTGAACTCGAGCCGGTGCGTCAGCCGCAGTCCCCCGCCATCGTTCAGGCGCACCGATAGGGTGACGAACTCGAGGTCGGCCAGCACGCGGGCCGTTCCGTCAAACATCCAGTTGGTCACCACCTGGTCGACCTGCTTCCCGACATCGTCCGGGGCGCCGCCCGACATCGTCCCGCTCAGCACGCGCAGCAGCGCCAGGGCCGACGCCATCTGCGTCCGCCACGAACTCGCCGGCAGATAGAGGACGAAATCCGCCCCCTCCGCCGCCGCGGCCGATTCCGCGGACAGTCGTGCTGCGAGCGTCTTGGATCGCTGCCGCAACAGCCGCCTCACGTCCCGACGTGACGCCCCCTCGATCTCGAGCCCCTCGCGCACGGCGAAATAGCGGTTTTGCTCGCCGATCTTTCGCGTCAACAGCCGCAAACCGGTCGTCCTGGAATCGCTCCGCTCCGGTCGGGATTGATCCGCCTTCGGTCGGTCCTCGCCCAAGGGAGGAGCCGCGGGCGACCGGTACGCGACGAGCGCCGACGGCCGATCCATGCGACTCGAATGCAGGAATACCAGTGCGGCCGGGCGGTCAACATCATGCGTGACGCAGCAGAGCCCGATGTGTTGTTCAAGGAGTCCGATGACCGCGCCGTCCTCGCACGGCATCGCCAGATCGAGCCGCAAGGCCGCGAGGCGCTCGGCCGTCAATCGCGGAGTCGGCAGCAGGATCACCGCGGCGACGTCCTGCGGGATCGCCTTCAGGACCTCGGGCGCCCCGCCCAGGACGTTTGCGGTTACGAGCGACAGCGACACCGCCACGACAAAGTTCAGTCGGGTCGCCCAGGGGCCTTTTTGGCCGATTAAAAAATTCATAACCTTATATTTAAAAACAGGTTAACACCACGTTCCCCCGCGGACACTCCACAACACATCCAGCCCGCTTTCTTCTAAACGGCCCACGAAGCAAGACTTAACGCCGCAACCGGCGATCAGTCGTTCCCGCTCCACCAGCGGCCGCGTCCCTTCAACGCGGCACGGGGGGGGGTCGGACGACCGGAAACGTTGGCGAAACTCGTCGATTCGTCAACCCTCGCTCGCGCGGTTTCCGGCGGAGGGCGGCGCGCCGCCCCGCTGAACGCGCCGTCTGCCCCGCACGGCATCGAGCAGCGCGCGCGAAAACGAGTGGCGCGGATCGCGGAACAACGCGTCGCAGGACGCATGCTCCACCGCCCGGCCCTGAAGCATCACCAGAATCTGGTCGCACAGGTGGCGCACCACCGCGAGGTTGTGCGAAATGAACAACAGCGCCAGTCCGCGCTCGCGGCGAAGGTCGTCCAGCAGGTTGATGATCTGCGCCTGCACGGACACGTCCAGCGCCGAAACGCACTCGTCGCAAATCAGCAGCCGCGGTTCGGTCGCCAGCGCCCGTGCGATGGCGATGCGCTGCCGCTGACCGCCGGAGAACTCGTGCGGGTATCGCCCGGCCGCGTCCGCGGACAGCCCCACGCGCCCCAGCAGCAGGCCGACGCGCGCCCGCAGGGCGGCCCCGCGGGCCAGCCGGTGAATCTCAAGCGGTTCCGCGAGCGTCGCGCCGATCGTCCGCCGCGGGTTCAGACTCGAGTACGGGTCCTGGAAGACGATCTGCATCTCGCGCCGCAGAGCGCGCAGCGCCGCGCCGCGCGATGCCAGTACGTCGTGGCCGTTGAAATGGATCCGTCCGCCCGCTGCCGGTATCAGCCGCAGAATCGCCCGCGCGAGCGTCGTCTTCCCGCATCCGCTCTCGCCCACCACCCCGAGACTGCCGCCCGCATCCAGCGTCAGGGACAGGTCGTCGACCGCGCGCACCGTCCGCCGGCCGCCAAGCGTGAATTCGACGCGCAGTCCTTCCACCCTCAAAAGACTGCGTTGTTCCGCCGCAGGGCTCATTCCGGGATCGGTCACCGCAATCGAAAGCGTCACGGCTCCACCTTCCAGCACCGGGCCTCGCGACCGCCCGGGTGCCGCGTCACGCCCGGTTCCTCCTCTCGACACTGCCGGTCGTCGCGCCCCAGCGAACAGCGCGGATGGAACCGGCACCCCCCGGGCCGCGCGCCCGGCTGCGCCACGACGCCCTCGATTTGGGGCAACGGCGCCCGCCGTCCCGCCTGCCCTGTCGGCCCGTCCCCCGGATCGATCCGCGGCACGCACGCCACCAGTCCGCTCGTGTACGGATGAAGCGGACGGGAAAACACGGTGTCGCTCGGACCCTGTTCGACGATCCTCCCCGCGTAGATCACGGCCACGCGGTCGGCCACAACCGAAACGACGTCGAGGTCGTGCGTGATGAACAGCAAAGCCAGGCCCGCCGTCCGCCGCAATTCTCCCAGCAGCGAGAGGATTTCCGCCTCCACCGTCACGTCCAGCGCGGTCGTCGGTTCGTCGGCGATCAGCAGGTCCGCCCCGCCCGCCAGCGCGATCGCGATCATCACCCGCTGGCGCTGACCGCCGGACAACTGGTGCGGATACCGGTCGATGCACGCCGCGGGGTCCGTCAGCCGAACGCGCTCCAGCATGGCCAGGACCGCCTCCCGCCGCGCGCGCCGCGTCCGTGCCGCCTCGGGGCAATGAACCGCCAGCGCCTCGGCGACCTGCGCGCCCGCGGTCATCAAAGGATTCAGCGCCGTGGCCGGCTCCTGAAAAATCATCGCCATTCGCCGGCCGCGCACCGCCCGCCGCTCCGATTCCGGCCGCGAAAGCAGATCGATACCGTTCAGAACGATTCGCCCGCCGGCCACGCGCGCGGCGGAGGGCAGCAGCGACATCAACGCCAGAGCCGTCAGGGACTTGCCGCAACCGCTCTCGCCCACCAGCGCCAAGCACTCGCCCCGCCCGATCTCGAAACGCACCTCGTCGACCACGCGAACCGTCCCCCATTCGCCCGCTACGTCCACGCACAGGTCTTCCACCCGCAGCAACGGCGCGATTTCGCACGACGCCGCCGGGACCGCGTTTGCTCGTTCCGTTGGCATCATCGTCTCGCCGCGTCGCGCTACCCGCCTACCCGCGCGGGTCGAGGGCGTCGCGCAGCCCCTCGCCCAGAAAGTTCAGTCCCAGCAGCGTCAGTGACAACAGCCCGCAGGGAAACGCGAGCATCCACCAGAAAGATTCCACCGGGTTGATCGCCGCCACGCCCTCGGCCGCCAGCGTTCCCCAACTCGGCAGCGGCGGCTGAATCCCCAGCCCGAGGAAACTCAGAAACGACTCCTGCAACATCGCCTGCGGCACCGTCAGCGTCGCATACACCGCCACCGGTCCCGCCAGGTTCGGCAGGATGTGCGCGCGCCACACCCGCCACGGTGACGCCCCCAACGCCCGCGCCGCCTCGACAAACGGTTGCGCGTTCAGCGACAGAACCGCCGCCCGGACGATCCGCGCCATCGTGAGCCAACTCACCCCCGCGATCGCCAGTATCAGAACCGCTACTTCGCTTCCACCCGCGCTCAGCCCCGCCTGCGTCCGCAGCAGTCCATCCAATCCGACCTTCAGCAGGATGGCGATCAGCAGGTAGGGCAGTCCATAGATGATGTCGACCACCCGCATCATGGCCGCGTCGATCCGTCCGCCACCCAGCGCCGCCAGCGATCCCCACGCCAGCCCGAGCACCACCGCGAACACCGCCGCCGACAGTCCCACTCCCATTGAAACCGCCCCACCCACGACGCACCGCACCGCCAGCGACCGCCCGAGCAGGTCGGTCCCGAACGGATCGACCCGGCTCGGCGGCGTCCGCGCCCGCGAAAGGTCGGCCCGCGCGGCGCGGTCGCGCCAGGCCGTTGCACCCGCCGCGCACGCCGCCGCGATGATCGTAAGTCCCGCCGCGCTGGCCGCCGCCGCGCGGTTCCTTCGGAATCGCCGCCACGCCCGGCCGCCGAACGGCCCGCTCTGAGCCGCCGGCATCCTCATGGCGCGCCCGCCGTTGCGGCACGCGGGTCGAGCAGCGTCGAGACCACGTCGCACGCCAGGTTCAGAAACACAATCAGCGCCGCGTACACCAGCACCGTCGCCAGGATGAGCATCTGGTCGCGATTCAGCACGCTGTTGACGAAATGCACGCCCAGCCCCGGGACGTTGAACACCCGCTCGACCACGAACGACCCGGTCATCGCCGAGGCCGCCGCCGGTCCCAGATACTGAACCACCGGCAGCAGCGCGTTCCGAAGCGCGTGCCTCAGCACGACCGTCCGTTCCGGCAGCCCCTTGGCCCGCGCCGTGCGGACGTAGTCGCTCGCCAGCGCCTCAATCATCCCCAGCCGCGTCAGCCGCGCGATGTACGCCATCGGCACCAGCGACAGTGCCGCCGCCGGCCGCAGCACGTCGGTCGCGCTGCCCCACGTCCCTACCGGCAGCACCGGGATCGCCACGCTGAACAGCACCAGCAGCACCGCGCCCGTCACGAACGCCGGCACGCACACGCCGACCACCGAGAGGCCCAGCGCCAGCACGTCCGCCGGCCCGCCGCGGTGCACCGCCCCCAGCGTCCCCAGGCCCACGCCGCCCGCGACCGCCAGCAGCAGCGCTGACAGGCCGATCATCGCCGACACCGGCAGTCCCGCCGCGATGATCTCGTTGCACGTCCAGTTGTCGTAGTACAGCGACTGTCCCAAGTCCCCGCGGATCGCCCGCCCGAGGTACCGCAGGTAGAACCGGACGTTGTCCTCCATGCCGTAGCGCTGCCGCAATCCCTGCTCCACCACCGGCGACAGCGCCCGACCCGCGCCCTGTTCGAACGGATTCCCCGGCACGCCCACGACCAGCAGAAACGTCAGCGTGTATACGGCCAGCAGGATGAACGGGACTTGCAGCGTTCGGACGAGCACGCGGCGGATCAACGCCGGACCTCGAGCGCGGAAAGAGACGGCAGCAACCGCGGGCCGGGAACCAGGCCCCGCACCACCTCCGGATCATACGCAAAGACACTCACCGCGTGAAACAGCGGCAGCACCGGCACGCCCTCCCTCATCAGCCGCCGCTCGCATTCGGCCAGCGCCCCCAGCCGCGCGTCGGGGTCCGCGGTGAGGTCCGCCGCGTTCAGCCGCGCGTCGTACGCAGGGTCGTCGTACCCCGAGTCGTTGTTGCCGTTGTCGCTTCGGAACACGTCGAGAAAACTCGTGGGGTCGTCGTAGTCGCCGTACCAACTCGCGCGCGCCAGGTGGAACCGACGCGCCTTCTTGTCCTCCCGGTAGGTCTGCGCCTCCTTGCCGACGAGCGAAATGTTCACTCCGAGATTCCGCCGCAGCATGGCGGCCACCGTCTGGGCGATCAGTCCGTGCTCGGCCTCGGTGTTGAACAGCAGTTCGATCGGAGGCAGTCCGCGGCCGCCGGGGTAACCCGCGTCCGCCAGCGCCTGCCGCGCGGCGGGGGGGTCGTATCCCAGACCCGCAATCGCCGGATAGCCCCGCAGCGCGCCGGGCGGCACCAGCGATTCGGCCGGCCGCTCGCCCCGCCGCGTGACCTCACGACCGATCTGCGCCCGGTCCACTGCCTGACAAATCGCCCGCCGTACGCGCGGATCGGCCAGCGGGTTGGACCGGCCGTCCGCCAGCCGCGCGCCGCAGTTCAGGTTGTAGAAATAGGTCCCGAACGCCGGGACGGCATGAACATCCCGCCGCCGATCACCGTTTCGGTTCACGGCCGCGGCGAGCGGCGACGCCGATTCCGCCACCAGCCCCGCCGCGTACGGCGCATCCACCGACAGCAGCCAGTCCACCCGTCCGGTTGCGTACATCAGCCATGCGGTGTTGGCGTCGGCCACGTCGAGCCATTCGACGGTCTCGATCTGCGTCTCGGCGGCCCGTCGATAGTGGTCGTTCCGCCGCAGGCGCAGCCCGCGCTTGAACCGCCACGATTCGAGCACATACGCGCCATTGTAATACGTGTTTTCCGGCTTACACCAGCCGGGGTCTTCCAGCACCAGCCCGAGGTTGGTCGTTCGGACATACCGCTCCACGCTGCGACGATGCACCGGCAGAAACACCGGCAGCGTCAGCAGGTCGAGGAAGTAGGCGACCGGTCGATCCAGTTCCACCCGCAGCGTTCGGCCGTTTTCCGCAATGAGCCCCACCTCCTGCGCGAAGCGCCGGTCGGCTTCGGACCGGTGCTCGGCGGCCCGCCGCGACCGCTCGGCGGGGGGGGTCCGACCCAGCCGTTCGATCTCGCGGCGCCGCCATTCCACGTAAGGCCGCACGCCCCGGATGCACTCGAGGAAGAACCCGTAATGCCGCCCGGTCCCCGGTTCAATCGCCCGCCGCCACGAAAAGACAAAGTCGTCCGCCGAGACCGGTTCACCGTTGCTCCAGCGCGCCTCCGGCCGCAGGCGAAACCGGTAGACCGTCGGTCCGCCGCCGGAATCGGCGCTCGCCTCCGCCCGCTCGCTCGCGGCCGCCACGATCCCTCCCCCGCGCGGATCGAGCGCGTACAGTCCCTCGTACAGTTGCGTCACGACGCGAATATCCTGCAACCAACTGATCTGGGCGGGATCGAGCGTCACGATCGAGACGCCGTCGGCGACGGTCAGGTCGGCCCGCGGTTCCGCCGGGCCCAGCCGCGCCAGCGCCGTCAACGCCGCTAGTCCCAGCACGACGCCCACGAGCGACGCCGGCGTCCCGACACGCAACACGCCCCGGCGCATTGAACCGCCGGCCTCGGCCCGCGCCGTGCCGTCCGATGAGCGAACGATCCGGTAGGGGGGTTCGCGCGACGTACCGCCTCGTCCCCCGCGGATCACGGCGGCGGCCGGCCGACGCGTGTTCATTCCTTCAGGCCCGGCGGCACGTTCCAGGGGGACTGGTTCAGCACCCCGCTCCCGCCTTCGCCGCCGATCCACGCCGCCAGCGCGGCCCGCGTCGCCTCCCGATCGGCCTTCGCTCGCATTCGTTCGCTGACTCTTTCGGTCGGCGGCTGCGGGGCGCCGCGGGTGGCCTCAATCATTGCACGCAGCGCTTCTTCACACCGCGCGGCGGTATCCGACAGGGTCGGTCCGGCGCCCTCCGGCCCGAGTTCCACATACCGCTCCGCGTGCAGCGCCAGGAAGCGCGCCAGCGCGGTGACTAGTTGCGCCCGCAGCGCCGGATCTTTCACCTCGGGATAGACCCGGGCCGCCGCCGCGAAGCCCGCTCGGTCGGCCTCCTCGTTCCGCGGCTGGCCGGCCAGTCGCTCGAGCCGGCCGCGAAACACCGTCGCCAGCGACTGGGCCACCGCCTCGGCCCCGGCGAACTGCGGCGCCGCCGCGGGAAAGTCGATCGCCTCGTAAATCATGCGCAGCGCAATCGGGTCCGTCTCGGCCGCCCCCGCCTGCCCCAGCGAGTTCAGGACCGTTTCGTACTCCGTCGCCGACTTCATTTGCGGTCGCAGGCCCGCGATGCCGCGCGCCGCCCAGTACCGCACCGCCGCGTGCGGCGATTGCAGGCCCGACTCCAGACCCGCCCGCACGCCCGGCGAGGGCATTTCCAGCAGCCCCAGGATCAGCGTATGCGCCACCTCGAAGTCCTCGCCCGACGCCGGTCTCGCCCACGCACGCCCGCACTCGGCGGCCAGTTGTTCGCGGAACGCCGGCGTCGCCTCCGCCGTCTGGTACAGCCGCACCGCCTCGTCACGGATGCGCGCCCGCGCCGCCGCCGTGCCGCGGAGCAGCGCCGCCGTCTTTTCATCGACCCACCCGCCGATGCGGTCCTTGTCTTCGCGCGTCAGGTTGGCGTTTCGGACGAGGTCGGCGATGTTCGGCTGGCCCAGCGCCGTCGACGCAATCGCCAGGCACCAGACGACGCCGACGGATGGCCAGGTACGGATCACGCGGTTGTGAGTCCTCTCGCCGTCCCTTCACGGCGCGGCGCGGACGGACCTACGATGCGGCGGCAGGTCCCCCTGCGGTGCGCCGGCCCCGCCGGACCGATGCCCCGCGGGACAGTAGCGGGCCACGCCTTTCCCCGTCAAGCCGCCCCGTTTCACGATAGCCGTTCGCGCGGCCCCATACAACGCCCCGCGCCGGGCCCGCCGCGGCACACCATCCTTGACCGCTGCGCCGCGACCGATATAGTGATAAATGCCGCCTGACGAAACGCGGCCCGCGCGACGCCCGCCATGAAATCGGAACACATACCCGCGCCGGCCGTCCAACGGCTGAGTCTTTACCTCCGCGAACTCGAGGCCATCCGGGACTCCGGCTCTCAGACCGTTTCCAGTCGCCGGCTCGGCGAATTCCTCGGGCTCACCGATGCCCAGGTCCGAAAAGACCTCGCCTATTTCGGTCACTTCGGTCACCCGGGCGTCGGCTACGAAGTCGGAGACCTCATCGCCCGTATCCGACGCATCCTCGGCACCGATCGCGCCTCCAACGTCGTCCTCGTCGGCGCGGGCAATCTCGGCTCCGCCCTGGCTGCTTATCGCGGCTTCGCCCGGCGCGGGTTTCACCTTGTCGCGGTCTTCGACAACGACCCGGCCAAGATCGGTCGGCCGCTCGCGGGGCTCGCCGATCTGGTCGTCCGTCCCCTTACCGACGTCGCCGCGGTGGTCCGCGAGTTTGACGTGCGCCTCGCCATTCTCGCCGTTCCCGCCGACGCCGCACAGCAGGTCGCCGAGTCCCTCGTCGCCGCCGGGGTCCGCGGCCTCCTCAACTTCGCGCCCGTCGCTATCTCCGTCGCCGAGGACGTGTCCGTCTCAACCGTCGATATGGCCGTCCAACTCGAACAACTCAGTTTCCGGATCGGTGCCGCGCGGCGCGCGTCGGCCCGGGCGATATAGCGGCCGATGCGGACCGGGCACACCGTCCCACGCTCCCTGCCTCGCGGTCCGATCCGCTCGTCGGCGTTGCACGGCCCGCGCCCCAAGATATGATCGCCGCGCCGCGGCGCGAGTGAACCGGGAAGGACCCTGGACCGATGAACCCGCCGGACCCCGCCCGATTCGTCCACCTGCACTGTCATACCCATTACAGTCTCCTCGACGGCGCAAACCGCATCCCCGACCTGGTAGCCGCCGCCCGCCGCCTCGGCATGAAGGCCCTCGCCATCACCGACCACGGAAACCTCTTCGGCAGCGTTGAGTTCTACCTGGCGGCGCTGAAGGCCGGCATCAAGCCGATCCTCGGCATGGAGGCCTACATCGCGCCCGGCGACCGCCGCGAGCGCGATGCCCGCGGCATCAGCGAGGCCAGTTATCACCTCCTGCTCCTGGCCCGCAACCGCGCCGGCTTCCAGAACCTGATGAAACTCAGTTCGATCGGCTACCTCGAGGGCTTCTACTACCGCCCGCGCATCGACCGCCAGGTCCTCGAGGACCTCAGCGACGGGCTGATCTGCACCAGCACCTGCCTCGGCGCGGAAATCCCGCAGGCCCTGCTGAAAAGAGACCGGGCCGAGGCCGATGAAATCGCCCGCTGGTATCTCCGCGTGTTTGGGCCCGAGCGCTTCTTCATCGAGGTGCAGAACCAGGGCGTTCCCGAACAGACCCAGATCAATCCCGAATTGATCGACCTCGCCCGGCGGCTCGGGATCGGCGTCGTGGCCACCAACGACGTACACTACCTCACCGCCGACGACGTCGAGGCGCACGACGTCCTCTGTTGCATTTCCACCGGCAAACTGGTCACCGACGAGGATCGCCTCCGCTATCCGAACCAACTCTATCTCAAGTCGGCCGACGAGATGGCCGCCTGCTTCCCCGGCCTGCCCGAGGCCCTGTCCAACTCCCGCCGCATCGCCGACCAGTGCAACGTCGATCTGGACCTGACGAAGCGCCACACCCCCGTCTACCGCCCCCCGGACCGCAAGGCGCCCGATGAGTATCTGCGCGAACTGGTGCTGCGCGGGGCACGCGAACGCTACGGTGAACTCAACGACGAACTGCGCGAACGCATCGATTTCGAACTCGAGGTCATCCGGGACAAGGGCTTCGCCAGTTATTTCCTCATCGTCTGGGATTTCGTTCACTACGCCCGCGCGCGCAACATCCCCTGCGGCGCCCGCGGGTCGGGCTGCTCCGCCGTCGTCTCCTACGGTCTGCACCTGTCCCAGCCCGACCCGTTGCGATACGGCCTCTACTTCGAGCGCTTCCTCGATCCCGACCGCGACGAACTTCCCGACATCGACATCGACATCTGCCAGGAAGGGCGGGAGGAAGTCCTCCGCTACGTCCGCGAAAAGTACGGACACGTCGCCCAGATCATCACCTTCGGCACGCTCAAGGCCCGCGCCGCCCTCCGCGACGTCTGCCGCGTGCTCGGCGTGCCGCTCTTCCGCGCAGACCAGATCGCCAAACTCGTCCCCGAGCAACTCCGCATGACGCTCGACCGCGCCGTCGCCGCCGAGCCGGAACTCAAACGCCTCTATGACGACGACCCGCAGGTCCGCCGCGTGATCGACATCGCCCGCCGCCTGGAAGGTCTCGCCCGCCACGCCGGCGTCCACGCCGCGGGCGTCGTCATCGCCGACCAGCCGCTCGACCAGTTGCTGCCGCTCTACCGGCCCACCGGCACCGATCAGGTGATTACTCAGTTCGAGGGCGGCACCGTCGAGAAGGTCGGCCTGCTCAAGATCGATTTCCTCGGACTGCGGACGCTCACCGTCCTGGAACGTGCCCGCCGGCTCGTCGCCGAGGCGCACCGCGTCACGATCGACCTGGAAAACCTCGACCTCGATGACCCGAAGGTCTACGCCCTCTTCGCCGTCGGCGAGACCGCAGGCATCTTCCAGTTCGAATCCGGCGGCATGAGGGACGTCCTCGTGCGCATGCGCCCCAATCGCATCGAGGATCTCATCGCCGCCAACGCCCTCTACCGGCCCGGGCCGATGATCAATATCGACGCCTACATCGCCCGAAAGCACGGCCAGCCCTGGAAGACCGCCCATCCCATCATCCGCCAGGTGCTCGACGAGACCTACGGCATCATCGTCTATCAGGAACAGGTCGCCCGCCTCGCGATCCACCTCGGCGGTCTCGAGCGGAAACGGGCCTTTCGCCTCGCCAAGGCGATCAGCAAGAAACGATCCGAACTTATCGAGGCCGAGCGCGAACCGTTCATCACGGGCGCGGCCGCCAACGGCCTCGACCCCCGCACCGCCGAAGACGTCTTCAACCAGATCCTCCCCTTCGGCGAGTACGCCTTCAATAAGGCCCATTCCACCGGATACGCCCTCATCGCCTTCCAGACCGCCTACATGAAGGCCTACTGGCCGCTCGAATACATGGCGGCCGTCCTCACCTGCGAGATGAACGACACCGACGCCCTCGCGGAATACATCGAGGAATGCCGCCGAATGTCGATTTCCGTCGGCCCGCCCGACGTGAACGCATCCGACGCCGACTTCACGGTGTTGCAGTCCTCCGGGGGGGGGGAGGCCGCCGACGGCGCGCAGCGCGGTTCGATCCGCTTCGGCCTGGCCGCGATCAAAGGCATCGGCCACAAGGCGGTGGAGGCCATCCTGGCCGCCCGGCGCGAGGGCGGACCATTCTCGGGTCTCTACGATTTCTGCGAACGCGTGGACCTGGCCGCCGTCAATCGCGGCGTGATCGAGGCCCTCATCAAGGCCGGCGCGTTCGACGCTACCGGAGCGATGCGCCGCGCCCTTTTCGACGCGCTCGACCTCGCGCTTCGACTCGGAGTTCAGGCCCAGCGGGACCGGCGCGACGGTCAACTCAGCATCTTTGATTCCCTCGATGCCCGCGCCGCGCCGCCTCCGCCCCTCGGCACCGCCGAATGGTCCGAAACCGAAATGCTCGCGCACGAAAAGTCGGTGCTCGGCCTGTACGTCACCCGCCACCCCCTGACCCTTCACGCCGATGAGTTGCGCCGTTTCGCCTCCGCCGACTGCGCCGACCTGGCCGATCTCGCCGACGGGACGTCGGTCATCCTCGGCGGCATGATCAGCCGCATCCGCTTCTCCGTCACCAAGTCAGGCCGCAGCGCCGGGTCAAAACTCGCCGTGCTGACCTTCGAGGACCTCAGCGGCTCGGCCGAGGCCCTCGTCTTTCCCGAACTGCTCGAACAGCACCGCGCGCTGCTCGTCCCGGACCGCGTCCTTTATCTTCGCGGGCGGGTAGACCGGCGCCGCGAGGCGCCCTCGCTTCGGGTCACGGACATCATTCCGCTGGATCAGGGGCCGCAGCGACTCGCCTCCGGGGTCGTCGTGCGCCTCTCCACGCTCCGTCTCCCGCCCGAACTGCTCGTACAACTGCTCGACGTCTGCCGCGGCCATCGCGGCGACCGTCCGCTCTTCCTCGAAATCGAAACCCCCGTCGGCCTTTCCGCGACCGTGCGGTGCAGCGAATCCGTCTCGGTCGCGCCTAGTCCGCGGTTCGGGGCCGCCGTCGAGGCCCTCCTCGGACCCAACCGTGTGACCGTAATCGGCAACAGGCGTGTTTCCGCCGTCGCGCCTTCGTCCCTGGTCCCCGCTGCCGACTCCTCCGGGCAACCACGCTCCGGGGCGGTTGCCGGAGTCTGAGGTCCCGAGGCGACGGCGCGGCCGCTTCCCCGACCGACTCCAAGTCCCATTGCATTCAGCCGCCCTTCACCCGTCCGCGGCGACCTGTCCGCGGCATCCAGCATCAACCGCCTTCCGTCGGCACGAAGGTCTGCCGATAACGGCGTCGAGCGACCCGACCCTGAGGACACGGTCCAGCCCGCCCGGCTGCACCGACATGTTGGAATGACAGAATTACATTATATTAGAGAATAGGAATCCGGCCGACGTCCGCCTGCCGCGAAACGGGCGCGCCCGTGCGAACAACCGGCGGGCCATGCAGGTGCCCCGGGCGGTAGGGGGGTCCATCGCCGCACAAGGCCGCTCCTATCCTGCCCCGGTTCACGGGGCGCGGTGCTCCACGAGGGCGTCGCCGCCCATTCAAGAAAGGTTCACCCTCCGTCCGATGATTCAGCATGGCCCGAAGGATCGGCAACACGCTGCGCCGGGGCTCCGCGCGCTCGAAGAACCCCCGGCGGGGGGGCAACGGCCGACGACGGCGGTACGGCCTCGAGGTCGAAATGACCATCCGCGAGTTTGCAGGCGCATCGGTCGCAACGCGCTCGGCCCGCCGCCGGGTCGTTCACGCGCGGCCCGGCGGCCGGCCCCGGGAACAACTCCTTAATGCCGTCGCCCCGAACGACCTGGCCCGGATGATGGCCGGCCTCGGCAATCCCAGCCGGGTGCGCGTGGCCCGCGCGGTGCTCTCCGGGGCGAACACGCACCATGCCCTGTCGCAGGCCGTGGGGCTGCGGACGGGGCCGCTCTATCATCATCTCCGTGAACTGGAGCGATCAGGACTGTTGATGCGCGTCGACCGCAACCGCTACGACCTCAGCCGGCGCGGTCGCGATCTGCTGCTCGTCTGCACCGCCTCGATGAACTTTCGTGGGAATGGCGCCGCCGGCGCGTAGACGCCTGCTCCCCCGGCCCTCATCGAACGAGATTCATAACGTCTCATAATGTGTGTTATGTTGCGTTCGATGTCCTGTGGCGTTCGCACCTACGGCCGGCCGGCACCCGGTGGCCGACCCATGCCCGGAATCCGCGCGAAATCGAACGAATCCCACGGCCGGATCACCTTCTGGTTGATATCGTAGCCGTACGCCGCCATCCGGTTCATCGCCGCGTCGATCACGAACACCAGTTCCGTGCCCGTGTTGAACTGGTTCGTGACCATGATGTAGTCCCCGCCGCGGTCCATCTGTCCCGTCGCCAGCGCAGGCCGGGGCATGGAGCCGACGACGGCGATGCCCACCAGCAGCACCACGGCCGTCACCGACAGGATTCCGATCGCGTACGTATTCCGATCCATCGCTCGTTCTCCCGTACTGGTCGTCAACTTCGGAAGTCCCGCTGCAGGTCGCGCCGGTCCCGGTGCACGATCCGGCGCGTCGTCCGGTCCACCTCGAAGCAGTGCAACTCGCGGTTCGCCAGGTCGATCACGAACAGCGCGTCCTTGTTCGACTGAACCACCGCCGACACCGTCAGGTAATTCGATCCCAGCGGCACCGCTTGCCCGTAGGCCGCCGGAACCGCCCCCGTCATCATCAGCAGCGTCGCCCCCAGCACCAGGTTGATCCCCACCAGCAGCACCACCACTCCGCGCTTGGCCATGTTCGCCGTCCTTTCTCTGCACTGTCCCCGCCGGGCGCCGCCCGAACCGCAGCGCCCGCAGCGACCCGTCAATTCGATCAATCCAGATGTCCGCGCTTGCTGTTCTTGAACGCCAGCGCCAGACTCGCGATCAGAAACAGCCCGGCCAGCCCCCACCCGGCCAGCGGCGCCTGCGACTTCAACTCCGGCAGAATCGTCATCGCCGGATCGCCCGCATCCTGGGCCGAGAGTTCCGCGGCCGCCAGGAGCGCGAACGCCGCCGACCGCGCAACGACCTCACGCCATCTCATGCCCGTTCCCGGTCTGCGTCGTGCCCGCATCATCGCGCGATTATACGTCCTGTTCGAATATCGGCCAGCCGAATCGCCGGCGTCGAGCCGCGCGGGTCGCCCTCAGCGCCGCGCCGATGCCTCCGCCGCTGGCCGGCTCCACGCCGCCGACGCCGCCTCGGCACACGCGCGAAACGCCTCGGACCCCAGCGTCACCGTCCGCCACCGCGGAGACCGCTGCCGCGCGTGTCGCCGATAGTCGTCCAGGCGCACCACGACGAACTCGTACTGCCGCCCGGCGAGACAAACCCTCGCGCCCGTTCCCGGCGCGACCTCGCCGCGTACCGACCGGCCGCCCCGAGTCTTCGTTCCTTCCTCCAGCCAGTACGCGAAGACAAACGCCGCCTCGAAACCATCGCCGAACGCCTGCGCCCACCGTTTCAGTCCTTCCAGGTCGCCGCGCGTCACCCAGCACTCCCGCCGGGTCGACGCCGCCCCGCCGCGCACCTTCCGCCCCTTCACGTCCACCAGGTAGTTCACGCCTCCCGGCGGATACACGATGTAGTCGAACATCTTGATCCGAGGCCGCCCCCCTGCCGCGTGCCGCGCGTCATCGACCGAAACGTACGCAACGCCGCGCTCGCTCAGGAACCGCTCGAACGCCTGCTCGTAATGGCTGCGGCGGATCGTCGTCATCCCTTCGGCCCCAGCACCGCCGCCGGATTAGCGAGCAGGTCGGCCAGCGGCGCCTCCCTCTGTCGGCCGCTCGCCATGTCCTTGATCGTCACCACGCCGCGGTCGCTCGTCTCCGCGCCGACGAACAGCACCGCCTTCGCCCCGCGGGCCGCCGCTCGCTTCATCTGCTTCGCGACGCTCTGCGCCTCGTACGCGAAGTCTGCGACATACCCCCCCCGGCGCAGGGCCGCGACCAGCCCCAGCGCCGCCCGCGACGCGGCCGACGCCCAGCCCTCTCCGCCGCCCTCCTGCGCCCGGATGACGAACACGTCGGCCCCCCCCGCCGCCGCCGCCGGTAGCCGGCCCAGGTCGCGCAGCAGTTCCAGCAGCACCACGTCGCCCATGCCGAACCCGACGGCCGGGAGCGGGTCGCCCCCGACGCCCGCCAGCAGATCGTCGTAGCGTCCGCCCCCGCAGACGGCGCGAAGTTGGCCCCCGCGGTCGTGGATCTCAAAGACCGGCCCGGTGTAGTAGGCCAGGCCGCGCACGATGTGAAAATCAGTTTTACAGAATTCCAGAATTCCACAATCCTGTAGCCGCTCCAGCAGCGCCCGCGCCGCCCCGCTCGCCTCCGTTACCCGCGCTCCGCCCCCAAGCGACTCCAGCGACCCAGCCGACAGCCGCTCCCACAGACCCCCGAACGCAACATAACGCCCCAGCGATGCCTCCCACTGCCGCGCCGCCTCTTCCGCCGGCAGACGCGACGCCCGGTCCAGCAGCCCCAGCGCCTCGCCCAGCCGCTCCGCCGGAATGTCGGCCTCCTCCAACAGCGCCGACACCACCCGCCGGTCGCTGATCCGAACCACCACGTCCGCCGCCGTCAGACCCAACGCGCGCAGCCCGTCCACCGCCACCAGGATGCACTCCGCGTCCGCCACCTCCGATTCGACGCCGAGCACGTCGGCATTCCACTGGTAGAACTCGCGCAGCCGCCCGCGCTGCGGCCGCTCCCCGCGATACATCCGCGCCACGCAGAACCACTTGATCGGCCGCGGCAGCGACGAGGCGCGGGCCGCGACCATTCGGGCCAGGGTCGGCGTCATTTCCGGGCGCAACGCCAGCGAGCGCCCGCCGCGATCGGTCAGGGTGAACAACTGCTCGACGATCTCGTCGCCGCTTTTGCGCGTGTAGAGTTCGGTGTGTTCGAGCGTCGGCCCCTCGTATTCGCAGAAGCCGTGCCGGATCGATGCCCGCCGCCACGCCGATATGATCGCGTCCAGTAGCGCGAAGTCCTCCGGATAAAAGTCGCGTGTGCCCTTGACTGCCGGAATCGTCTCGCCCACGCCTCATCCTGCCCGCAGCCGGACGCGATCCTATGAGCCCCCCACCGTGCGGTCAATCCGTTCCGCCTCGCGCGCAAGACCGTCTTTTCCGCATGAGCGCGCCTGTCCCGCACCAGACCGTCATTCCCGCGCAAGCGGGAATCCAGTATCCCCCGCCCCGCGCCGGCCGATCCGCGACCGCACGCTGCCCTTCGTATAATCGCCCCATGCGCGTGCTCGTCGGCCGTTGTCGCGGCAGGAAACTCGTCGCGCCGCCGGGACGCGACACCCGGCCCATCCTCGACCGCGTCAAGGTCGCGCTGTTCGACCGCCTCTCGGCCCGCTGGGGCCCGCCCGGCCCCCTCCCGCCGATCGACGTGCTCGACCTGTTCGCCGGGGGCGGCAGTCTGGGCATCGAGGCCCTGTCGCGCGGTGCGGCGTTCTGCTGTTTTGTCGAACGATCCCGACCGGCCCTGCGCTGCCTCCGCACGAATCTCGACACGCTCGACCTCGCCGCCCGCGCCCTCATCGTCCCCGCCGACGCCCTCTCCGCCGCCATCCCGACGCCCCCGAGTGGAACCTACGACCTCGTCTTTCTCGACCCCCCCTACCGGCTCAGCCGCCGTCCCGCCCCGCTGGAGCCGCTGTTCATACGCCTCGGCCGCGAGATTCCCGTCGCCGCCGACGCCCAGGTCGTCTGGAGACACGAGCGCTGCAACCCGCCGCCCGCGCCCCCTTCAAACTGGCGGGTCGCCCGCCGCTCCGACCACGGCTCGATGTCCCTCGCTTATCTTACGCCCGTCTAACAGAATGGTGACACGGGCGTCTCGCCTGTGTTCGCACCGCCAAGACGGCGGTGCCGCTGGTTCATTCTGTTTGTCGCTCTCAGCCCGTCGCATGATGAACCGCCGCCCGCCCACCGCGCTGAAAGACGCCGCCCTCGACATCGTTCGCCGCCTGCGCGACGCCGGCCACGTCGCGCTGTTCGCCGGCGGCTGCGTCCGCGACATGCTCATGCGCCGCCGCCCCGCCGATTACGACGTCGCCACCGACGCCACGCCCGACCAGATCATCCCCCTCTTCCGCCGCACGCGGAAGGTCGGCGTCCAGTTCGGCGTCGTGCTCGTCGGCGTCGGCCCGCACTGGATCGAGGTCGCCACCTTCCGCACCGACGCCGACTACCGGGACGGCCGCCGCCCCACCGCCGTGCACTTCACCACCCCGCGCAACGACGCCTTGCGGCGCGACTTCACCATTAACGGCATGTTCTACGACCCCATCGCCCGCGAAGTCGTCGATCACGTCGGCGGCCGCCGCGACCTTTCGCGCCGGCTGATCCGCGCGATCGGCGACCCCTCGCGCCGATTCGCCGAGGATCACCTGCGGATGCTGCGGGCCGTCCGCTTCGCTGCGCGTCTGGGCTTCCGCGTCGAGCCGCGTACGCTGAACGCCATCCGCCGCCACGCCCGGCACATCGTTCGCGTCTCCGCGGAGCGCATCGGCGAGGAACTGCGGCTGATCCTCACCCATCCCGGCCGGGCCGTCGCCTGGCGGCTCATCGCCGACACCGACCTGCTGCCGCACCTCTGGACCGGCGCGGACGCGACGGCCGCCCGCGTTCGGGAGACCGGCGCCCGGCTCGCCGCGCTGCCGGCCGATTCCTCCTTCGAACTGGGCCTCGCCGCCGTCCTGCTGCACGCCGCGCCCCACGACGTCCGCCATGCCTGTGCCGCCCTGCGCACCAGCAACCGAACCCGCGACACCGTCGCCTGGCTCTGCGCGCAGTGCCCCCGCTTGGACAAACCCGACGCCCTGACGCTTGCCGACGTGAAACTGCTCATGGCCCGCCCCGCGTTCGAAGACCTGCTCGCGCTGTTCTCCGCCGATCTCCGCGCCGCCCGCAGGCCGCTCGCCGCCCATCGCCGCCTCGTCCGCCGCGCCGCGGCCGTCCCCGCCGATCGGGTCGCCCCCCCGCCGCTGTTGACCGGAGACGACCTGCACCACATGCGCGTCCCCCAGGGGCCGATCTACCGCGACGTCCTCGACCGCGTCTATTACGCCCAACTCAACGAAGAGATCGCCGACCGCGCCGCCGCCTGTGCGCTCGCACGCCGGCTGCTTGACGGTGCGTGACGCCCCAACCCCGCGCGCCGCTGCCGCCCGACGCGCGCCGCGGTATAATCCCCGGCGCCGGGAGGAATCGTTCATGACGCCCCGCGTCCGATCTCCGCGCCCCGCCTACACGCTGATCGAACTGCTCGTCGTCGTCGCCATCATCGTGCTCCTGATCGGCATCGTGTTTCCCTCGCTCGTCGCCGCCCGCGTCGAGGCCCAGCGGATCAAGTGCCTCGCAAACCTCCAGGCCATCGGCCAGGCCTGCCAGGCCTACGCCACCGAAGACCCCAACTATTACATCATCCCCGTCCATCCCGTCGCCGAGCGCGGCTGGCGCTTCGATGGCGAGTTCGAATACGGCGGCGGATGGGCGACCCTGGCAGGCCCCGTCGGGAACATCTTCCGCGCCCTGTCGCCGGAGTCCCGCCCGCTGAATCGCTTCCTGTTCGCCGCCGGTGCGGTCAACTCCCTCGACTACAAGATGTTCCGCTGCCCGGGAGACACCGGCATCGTCGACGCCCCGCGAAATTACGACCCCAGTCTTCCCATCGGCGTGCCCATCGTCGACATCTCCGGCACCAGTTACCGCGTCAACAACCACATCAGGATGTACACCGATACGCATTTCTACGGCCCCTACCTCCGCAGAATGCACCGCGTCCCGGAGACCGGCTCCACCGTCCTCATCGCCGAGACCCCCGCGCAGGTCGCCGTGTACAACCCCCCGCCCTTCATCTCCCCCGGCTGGCACGGCCGCGACGGCCACTTCAACGTCGCCTTCGCCGACGGACACAGCGGACGAATCCAGATTCAGGGCGGAAATGAACCGCCGCGGGAGGAATACGACGGCTACTGGATCTTCCGCGGTGACGGCTGGCGGCTCGATTGCTATCCCGATCCCCCCATCCGCGATCGGTTCTGATGACTCACTCCGCCGCCAAACCACCCGACCCGACTTCCGGTGCGTTGCGACCCGCCGCCCATGCGCGGAGCGGACTTCTGCCTCCCGCCGCGACAACCCCGGCCCCCGCGCCGCGCCGCGCAATCAGGACCGCGATCGTGATCGCAGCCCTCGGTGCGGTCGGACTGGTCGCCGCCATGCTCGTTTGGCCCGGCTCATCCGCGCCGATGCGGCCCGACGTTCCCGGACTGCCGGAGTCCTATGCGCTCGCGTGTGATTCCTGCTCGCAGCGGTTCGAAATCCCCCCCGCAGAATACCGCAGGGCCTTGCTCAAACGGGCCGACACGTCCTCGAATCGCATCCGCTGCCCGCGCTGCGGCGCGCCCGGTGCGGCCTTTCGCTCGGATCACGGCGTGCCCGGTCTGCCCGCCGCGGACCCCGAGGCCGCCCGAAACGCCCGCTGGCCCGGCAAACCGCCCGGATGATCCGCGCCGGTCCCTCCACTTCCTGTTTGACCCGGCCCGGCGATTCTTCGTATACTCAACTCAAGCACGAAGCGGAGCCCTTCCCATGACCGACGCGGGCAACTCCCGTCACTGCACCAGGTGCAACGCCGCCATTCCCGACGACCACATCGCCCGCCGCGTCGCCGGCCTCGTCGACAAGAAACTCCTCTGCGCCGCCTGCATCCAGGAACTGCGCCGCCAGATCGTTGAGTCCCGCTCCGGGCTGATCCAGCCGCCCGCCGAGTCGCGCGTCTCCGACAGCGGCGGCATCCTCCACGCCGGCTCCGGCACGACCGCCGCGCCGCGGACCGACGCCGCGCCCGCGCCGGCGCCCCCCCAGACGCCTCCCGCCAGTTCCGGCGCGCTCGCCGCGCCCGCCCACGACGACGAGCCCATCTCGCTCACCGACGCCCCCGACCCCCGCAAGCCGACTCAGCAGGAATCCAAGATTCGCTCCTTCGTCCAGAGTTCGCTCATCCACGGCTATGAAGCGGCGAAGTTGCAGCGCCCGGTGCTCGGCTCGGGCCACGGCGCGACGCGCTGCCGCTCCTTCCACGGCAAGTTGACCGACGCCGCCCTCTCCTTCATGGACAACCAGATCAACGAGTGGATCGACAACAACCCCGACATCGAGATCAAGTTCGTCGCCTCGTCCATCGGCGTCTTCGAGGGCAAGCACTCCGAACCGCACCTGATCCTCACCCTCTTTTATTGAAAACTTCGTCTGCCCCGCCCGCCTACGAGCGGCGGGCTTTACCCCCGCCGTCGATCCGCTCGTCAATGAACGGCCGGCTTTACCCCCGCCGTCGATCCGCTCGTCAATGAACGGCCGGCTTTACCCCCGCCGTCGATCCGCTCGTCAATGAACGACGGGGTCTACCCCCGTCGTGAGAGCGGTTCCCGCTTTTGTGGACGATGAATACTCCCGATCCGAGCCGCGGGCGCGAGCCCGCGGGCCAAACGGGCGCTGATCCGCTGATTCGGGCTTGCTGTAAACCAGAAGCAGCCGTATCCATGGCAGGGCGCCTCGCCGTTAGGGGGCGTCATACTCGACCCGCCGGCACGCGCGCCCCGCAGCGCGGATTGCATTCCAGACCGGCTGCCCCATACAATCACGGCAAAGGAACCCCGAGACGGCGCTACCTTACGCGCGAAAGACTTTTGAAATGGGTTTAATGAACATGGCTCACGACCGTATCCGGTGTCCGCGAACAAGGCGTAGCATCCGTGATAACATGACAACTGTTTGGGGAACCGTGTGGTCGAGGGGTTCGGTGGGGACTCTGGCGTTGGTACTTATCGCCTGCGATCAGACGCGTTTTCCAAAGCCCTTTGCAGGAACGGTGCAGCAGACCATGGGAGAATCGTTGCCGGGGCACTCTCCGTTTCTCTTGGTTAGATGCGTGCCACCGCGGCGCCCGCTGCGTGTAGCAATGTCTCGCCCCGTCGGAAGCGACGCCTCGATCGCGATTGCCGTATGGATGGATCGGACGATGGCGCGACTAGACCGAGGAGGCGAGTCATGGGCAAACCTTTTGATCGGTCACATTTCAGCTGCTGATTTCGAATACCTCCTCGATTACTTGGAAATTCGGTGGTCCGACTTGAATGCCTGTAAGGATGTCGTCGCACCCTATGATTTCTCCTATTGTACTATGGAATATCTTTCATGCGAGAGAAGGCGGTACCGATTCACAACCTGGGCGGGGGCACCTCAAGCGAGTCGCGCTCTCGACGAGCTTACTGGGTGGCTTCGAATCCTTGAACTAGAGGAATGCCGCACGACACCCGTTGACAAGTGGCCAGCGATTCTCACGATGTCTCCGAACGATCGCTCATGAGCGGGCGCGGTTGCCGTCTTCCCCGTTTGGGACAGAGCACTTGACCGCCGACCAGGCCGGCGGCACAGCGGCGGCCCCGTGCGCGACAACGGATGGCCGGGTCATCGTTCTCAGTATAATGGACGCGACGAACCCGGCGGGCCCCATGCTGTCGCTTGCGACCCTCGACGACATCATCCGAACCTGGTGGCCGCTGCCGGTGGCGCTGGCGGTCGCGTGGCTGACGTGGGAAACGGTCCGCTGGATTCAGCGCGGCCCGCGGTTCGGCGGCCGGCCGCCGGGCACGCCGATCTTCCGGCGTAGTTGGGGATCGGGCCGATCGCTGCGAAGCCGCTGGTCGCGGTTGTGCTGGGCGAACAACTGCCTGCGCGTCGAACTCTACCGCACGGAATTGCGGGTGCGCTTGATGCCCCCGTTGTCGTGGTTCCCCTTCGCGGCCCTCTGCAATCGGATGGACGTTCAGCACCGCGTCCCGATGGGCGACATCGTGGGGGTGGAGGCCGGCCGCCATTGGGGGCACCGCGCCGTGACGATCTCCTATCGAGACCGCCAGCGGGGCGTCCGTTCGTTCGAGTTGATCGTCCGCGAAGTGGAAGGACTCATCGCGGACCTTGAGCGCCTCGGCTGCCCGACTGGGGGACCCGAATCCACCGCCAAGCGGGAAAAGCCAGAGCGATTGTCCTCCACGCCTGCCGCGCCCTGACGCCTGCGCGTGAACTCGCCGCGAACGCAGCGCATAATGCCGTCGTCCGACGCGCGGCCGATACTTGGGCCTCGGCGGCGTCGTTCCTGTTCGGGTCTGGAAGGCGGCGTCCGCGTGGAGGCGTCTGGTGCATCGCAATCGACACATGCGTCCGCGGACCGCGGCGGGCGGCCGTGGGTCGTGCTCGCCGGCGGCGGCACCGGCGGGCATCTCTATCCCGGACTTGCGCTGGTCGAAGCCCTCCGCACGCGGCTCGACGCGGCCGACATCACGTTCTTCGGCACGACGCGCCCGATCGACGAACGGCTGACGGCCGCGCAGGGCTGCGGCCTCGTCCGTCAACCGGTGCAGCCGTTCCCGTCGCGGCCGTGGCGTTGGCCGGCGTTCTTGTGGAACCTGCGCCGGGCGGTGGCTGATGCGGCGCGGCGATTCTCGGCGCGGCGTCCTGCATTTGTCCTGGGCCTGGGGGGATACGCCGCCGCGCCCCCGATCCTTGCCGCCAGTCACCTCGGTATCCCGACGGCGTTGTTCAACCCGGACGCCGTCCCGGGCCGGGCGAACCGCCGGCTGGCCCGCCGCGTTGGGGAAATCTTCGTTCAATGGCCGCAGACGGCGCGGCACTTCATGGGAGTCCGCGCGGCGATCCACGTGACGGGCTGCCCGGTCCGCGCGGCGGTGTTTCGCGCGACGGCCGGTGAAGGCCGCGCGCGGTTCGGCCTGGATTCACGCCGGCGGACGCTCCTGGTAACCGGGGCGTCGCAGGGGGCGCGATCGATCAACGAGGCATGCGTGGCGCTGTCAGACCTTTGGCGCGCGCGAAGCGACTGGCAACTCCTGCACCTGACCGGCGCGACCGATTTCACCGCCGTGCGAGACGGCTACGCATCGGCCGGCGTCGAGGCCCGCGTGCTCGACTATACCGACGACCTTCCGCTGGCGCTGGCCGGCGCGGATCTGGTGTTGTCGCGGGCCGGCGCCTCGACGCTGGCGGAACTCACCGCCCGCGGCGTGCCCTCGGTGTTGCTGCCGTATCCCTACGACCGCGCGCGGCATCAGCGCGCGAACGCCGAAGTCCTGGCCGAGCACGGCGCCGCCGTGGTGATCGACGACCGCCGCGAACCGGGGGCGAACGCCGTACGGCTGGCGGAGGCCCTGCGCGGGCTGATGGACGACGCCGCACGGCGCGACCGGATGGCCGATGCGGCCCGATCGCTCGGTCGCCCCGAGGCCGCGGATCAGATGGCGGAGCGGCTGCTGGAACCGGCAGGATCGTCCGGGTCGTAGCGGCGCCGCGCGAATCGCCGCGACGTTCAAGAAACGATCCGGCACGGCCCGATACTCCGGAGGGAGGGATGGAACAGGCGCCTCCCCGCGAATCGCGTCATCGCCGCCGGACCGTGCCGATGGGGTCGGATGTCGCTCAGCCGTTCGTTGGCGGTTCTTCATCCCTCCGGTTAGCATTCGCGGTCGCTCGGGACTCGTGCCGGGCCGATCTCAACACGGAGGTTGTATCGCCATGCCGGAACTGAATCGGCGGGCTTTGGCGCCGTCGCCCCCGGGATCCCCCCTCGCCGACCTCGCTCAACCCCCATCAGGTCATGGGGGGCTAGACGCGGGTCCGCACCCCGAGGGCGGAGCGGGGCGTCCCGCCATGCAGCATTGGACTTCATCCTATGCCGGTCGCCGGATTCACCTGATCGGCGTGGGCGGCAGCGGGATGCGCGGCCTCGCGGGCGTGCTGCTGCGAAGCGGGGCGCGCGTCGGCGGATCGGATCGTCTGGACAGCCCGGCCTTGCGCGAACTTGCGGCGTTCGGCGCGACCCTGCACGTCGGGCATGATGCGGCCCACCTGCCCGCGGACTGCGATTTGGTCGTCTGCTCGGCGGCCATCGCCGCGGATCACCCCGAACTGGCCGAGGCCCGTCGGCGCGGCCTCATCATCCGCAAGTATGCCGAGATGCTCGGGGAGGTCATGCGGCTGCGCACCGGGGTCGCGGTCGCCGGCACGCACGGCAAGAGCACGACGACGGCCATGGTCGCGTGGGTGCTGCGGCGGGCGCGGCTGGATCCGACCTTCGTCATCGGGGCCGAGGTGGAACAACTCGGCGGCAGTTGCGGCGTCGGCGACGGGCCGTACTTCGTGGTCGAGGCGTGCGAGTACGACCGATCCTTCCTCAACTACGCCCCGCACATCGCGGCCATCCTCAACATCGAGGAAGATCACCTGGACTGCTACCCGGACCTTCCGGCGATCATTGCCGCGTTCGGGCATTTCGCCGCCCAGGTCTCGGCCGACGGTTTGCTGCTCGTACAGGATGGCGACCGGGCCGTTGCCGCCGCCGCGCGCAGCGCCTGCGCGCGGGTCGAGTCGTTCGGCTTCGATCCGGAAGCCGTCTGGGCGGCCGCCGATCTTTCCGCGCAGGACGGCTGCTACCGTTTCACGCTGCTGCATCGCGGGCGCCCCGTCACCGAACTGGAACTTTCCTCCCTGCCCGGCCGACACCAGGTCTGCAACGCCCTGGTCGCCGCAGCCGTGGCCCATCACGCGGGCGTTTCGACGGCCGACCTTGCCGCCGCGCTGGCGACGTTCCGCGGGGCGCTGCGGCGCTTGACCTACCGCGGAGGCGGGCGCGGCATCGACGTGTACGACGACTACGCCCATCATCCCACCGAGATACAAGTCACCCTGCGAGCGTTGCGCGAGCACCAGCCCGGCCGGCGGCTTTGGGTCATCTTTCAGCCGCACCAGCATTCCCGCACCCGCTTTCTGCTGAAGGACTTCGCCGGGTCGTTCGGCGCGGCGGATCATTTGATCGTCCCGGACATCTACTTCGTTCGCGACAGCGCGGCCGAGCGCGCGGCGGTCTGCGCGGCCGATCTGGTCGAACACGTACGGGCGCGTGGGGGCGATGCGCTCTACCTGCCGGACTTCGGAGCGATCATCGTGCACGTACTCGAGAAGGCGCGGCCCGGGGACCTGGTGATCACCATGGGCGCGGGCGATATCGGGAAGGTGGCGGATGAGTTGGTGCAACGACTTGCATGAGATCTGCCGCGCCCAGGTGCCGCTCGCGCCGCTGACGTGGTTCGGACTGGGCGGCCCGGCCCGGTGGCTCGTCGAGCCACGAAGCGAATCGGAATTATCGACCGTGCTGCACCGGAGTGCGGAGAGCGGCGTGCCGGTTCGATTCCTCGGGCTGGGCGCGAACCTGCTCGTGCCGGACGAGGGCGTCGACGCCGCCGTGATCCGCCTCAATGGTCCGGTCTTCCGGCGGATCATTCCGGCCGACTCGTCGATCGAGGCCGGGGCCGGGGCGCACCTCACAACGCTCGTCCGCACGGCCGTGCACGGCGGACTGGCGGGGCTGGAGGCCTTGGCCGGAATCCCCGGCACGGTCGGCGGGGGCATCCGGATGAACTGCGGCGGCCGCCACGGCGAGATCGCCTCCGCCGTCGAATCGGTGCGTGTTATCTCCTCGCAGGGTCGCCTCCGCGACTGCCCGGCAGATGCCCTCCGCTTTCGCTATCGGGCGTGCGAACTGGGCGGAGAACGGGTGGTCTCGGCCCGCTTCCACCTCGAACGGGCGGACCGCGGCTTGGTGCTCGAGCGGTTCCGCGAAATCTGGCGCGAAAAAAGCCGATCGCAGCCGGCCCTGCGGGAGAAGTCGGCGGGGTGTATCTTTAAAAACCCGCCCGGCGGAGCGTCCGCGGGCCGGCTGATTGACGAAAGTGGCCTGAAGGGGGCGCGGATGGGTGGCGCGGAGGTGTCAGACCGTCATGCGAACTTCATCGTGGCCCACACCGGCGCGCGGACGGCGGACGTGCTGGCGCTCGTGGAACGAATCGAAGAACGGGTATTTATACGGACCGGGGTGAGACTGGAACGGGAAGTCGAGGTTTGGTAGACGCCGGGATTATGCCGAAACATGAGAACCAGTCCGGCCTCGCCGCGCGGTGCGGATCGTCCGCCCCGGCGACCCGGGGCCCTGCCGCAGGCCGGGAAAGACCATGACCACCCCCACACGGACCAGCGACCAGGTCGTGCGACCCAGCCAGACCGTCGCGCCGCCGAAATTGACCATCACGGTCCTGTCCGGCGGTCCCGGGGCGGAGCGCGAGATCAGTCTGCAAAGCGGCGTGGAGGTCGGCGACGCCCTCGCCTCCCTCGGCCACACGGTCTACCGCGAGGACATTGCGCCGGAAAACCTCGCCGCCCTCGCCCGGCAGGTGGACGCGGTGTTCGTCGCGCTGCACGGGACCTTCGGCGAGGACGGGCAGGTGCAGTCGATCCTCGAACGGCGGAAACTGCGTTACTGCGGTTCCGGGCCGGAGGCCTGCGCGCTGGCCATCGATAAGCCGCGGGCCAAGGCGCAGTTCGTCGAGCGCGGGATCCCCACGCCTCGCTGGGACGTGGCCACGCCCGAATCCTTCCGCGCCGCGCTGGCCTGCTGGACGCTGCCGCTGGTCGTCAAGCCGCCGAAGGAGGGCAGCAGCATCCATTGCCACGTGGTCCGCGATTTCCCCGACCTGCGGCCGAAGACCGAGTCGGTGCTTGAGCGGTACGGCGCGTGCCTGATTGAGGAATATGTTCCCGGCATCGAACTGACCGTGGGCATCCTCGGCGACCGCGCCCTGCCGCCCATCGAAATCCGGCCCGCCCGCGACTTCTACGACTACGCCGCGAAGTACGAGCGCGATGATACGCAATATCTCTTCGACATCGACCTGCCCGCGGAACTGTTGCAGCACGTCCAGGACATGAGTCTCGCGGCCCACCATGCCCTCGGCTGCCGCGATTTTTCGCGCGCCGACTGGCGCGTCGATCCGGCCGGAAAACGGCCCTACCTGCTCGAGATCAACACCATTCCCGGCTTTACCACGCACTCCCTGTTGCCCAAGGCGGCCTCGCGGGTCGGTCTTTCCATGCCGCAACTGTGCGACGAGATCGTCCGCATGGCGCTGCGCAGGCGTCCGGCCTGATCGGGAGCCCGACCGTGAGCCGCCGAGCCGATCCGCAGGACAACGTCTCGACTCGCCTCCGGCTGCGCCGCGCCGCGGTCGGCCTGGCAACCCGCATGATGCCGGCCGGACAGGCAGGCCGCATCGCCGTCGTTGCGGTCCTGTCGATCGCTGCACTGGTGGGAGCCAGGGGGTTTGAGGCGGCGGTCCACGGCCTGCCCGCGTTCGACGGGGCGGTCGCGGTGGAGTGGGAGCACCTGCCCGACTGGCTCACCGCAGCGGACAACCGGCGGATCCTCGCCGGACTCGAAGAGCAGTGCGGCCTCGACGCAGCCGACCGCATCTGCGAACCGACGCTGCCGCGCCGCGTCTTCGATCGACTCTCGCGGCCGGAAGTCGGCTGGATCGCCGCCGTGGAGCGCGTTACGGCTCGGCCGGACCGCGTCCTGTCGCTCCGCTGCCGGTTCCGCCGGCCGATCGCATGGGTCCGATGCGGAGAATCGTGCTACTTGGCAAGCGACGACGGCGTGCGCCTGCCCGGCCGCTATCGTCCTGAGTCGGCGAAGGACTCCGCCCTGCCGACGATCGCCGGCGTGCGCGGCGCGCCGCCGCCGGTCGGCGGGACGTGGCCGGGTGCTGATGCGCGGGCGGGGCTGCGGGTGGCGGCCGCGTGCGCCGCGCACGACTTCGCGCACCAGGTTCGCGCCGTGCTGGTGTCCAACTACGGGGGCCGCGTCGATCGCCGCCGTCCGCAGATCGAACTACTGACCGACCGCCCGCCGGGACGCATCTGGTGGGGCCGCGCCCCCGGCGAGGAGCAGGGTCTGGAGATCAGTGCCGCACAGAAACTCGCCCTGCTTAACTCGCTTTACCGGCGTTGCGGGCGCATCGACGACCACCGTCCCTACGTCAACGTCATGAACTCGCCGCACTCCGTCGCCGTCCCCGCATCGGCGGAAAATGCGTCGGGATGATCGTCCGGTCTTCGCGGCGTCCTGCGCCGGAGCGCGTGAAGCGCCGCCGGAATAATGTCGACCGATCGATCCAACGGCTCTTTTTTGGGGGGCAAAGGAGCGCCCGCTAACCGGCGGCGAACGCCGCCGGGTACTCCACGACTCCGGGACATCCCGAAAGCGCGTGGACCTGAAGCGCCAACGCCATGAATGCGTCCGGGGAGACCGGAAACGGCGCTTGAATTCCGAACCGGGAGGCGGAAACGAAGCCGAATCTCCCGTAGTAGCGGCTGTGACCTACGACGATGACCCGAGTGTGACCGAGACGACGGCAGCAATCGAGGCCGATCTGCATGAGCGAAGAACCGACTCCGCGGCGCTGCCACTGAGGCAGGACGGCCATCGGCGCCAGCGCCAGTGCCGGTACGGAACGAGTCGGCCCGCGGATTCTGATCGAGGTGAAAAGGATATGACCGATGATCCGTTGTTTGGCATCCGCGACCAGGGATAACTCGGGCGCGAAGTCGGGCAGGCATCGCAGGGCACGCACGAGCCGACTCTCGCCGTCCTGGCCAAATGCCGACTGGTGGAGTCGATCGATCGCGATGTGATCTGATTCGACCTCCGCGCGAACAATCCAGTCCATCGCATTCTCCGGACACCGTTGCCGCGCCTCGTCCGCCGGGCTCACGCAGTGCCCATCGCCCGCCGTATCACGGTGACGGCCCAGCCCAGCGCCGCGCCTACAATGAGGAAGCCCGCGACGCCCAGCACCGCGCACTTCAGCAGTTCCCGCGGCCGGCCGTAGCGGGCGATGGTCCAGACTGCCGACACCCCGTCCTTCCAGGTGATCTTCTTGCCCTCCGTGTAATCTCGCCCGGCGTAGGAGATGCCGACCTCGTAGATGCGCCAGTGCCCGCCGGAACGATTGGACCGGGCAATCTTGGCCGTGATTTCCGGCTCGAAGTTGAAGCGATTGGATCGAATCGAAATCTCCCGCAGGACCTCGGCCCGGAAGACCTTGTAGCAGGTCTCCATGTCGGTCAGGTTGAGGTTGGTCAGCATGTTGGACAGGAGCGTCAGGACTCGATTGCCCACCATGTGCCAGAAGAAGAGTACGCGGTGGGCGTCGCCCCCCGTGAATCGCGAGCCGTAAACGACGTCGGCCTTGTTCTCCACGATGGGCCGCAGCAGCGTCGGGTAGTCCTTCGGGTCGTACTCGAGGTCGGCGTCCTGCACGAGGATGATGTCGCCGCTGGCAGCGGCGAAGCCGGTCCGCAGCGCCGCGCCCTTGCCGCGGTTGCGGTCGTGGTGGAAGACGTGCAGGTCGGCTGCGGGATGCTCGGCCCGCAGAGCGTCGTACAGGTCGCGCGTGCCGTCGGTCGAGTAGTCGTCGACCAGGATCAGTTCCTTTTCCAAACCGACGTCCTGGGCCAGCACGCGGCGGACGATCTCCCGCAGCGTCGCCCGCTCGTTGAAAACCGGCATGATGATCGAGAGTTTCCGCATGACCGCGCGCCCGGCGTCCGTCTAGCGACGGTAACCGCTTGACTGCGGGGCGACAACGCGGGCGGTGCGACCATCGGCATAGCCGGCCGCTTTCAGGCCCGGTTACCTCCTGAGCAAAGAGGCATTCGAGGACGAGCGTATTAACCTGCATGCAGCCGTGCAGCGGGATCGGCCGATACAAACGGGTTGCCCGGACCCGCTTGCCGGCGGACGGCGGCCGGGCTATGCTCCGCCTCGAAGCGGGCTCCACAGGAGTGTCGAGATGCTGGTACGAATCCATCGCTGGTCGCGCCGACTGTTATTGGGTGCCGCAGCGCTGCCCGTCTGCCAGGGCGTCGGCGGATGCGATCCCGTGTCGACGCTGGTCCAGTTCGGAACCAACTTTGCCAATATCACGGCCGTGTCGCTGAGCCAGTTGGCCGTGTCATCCGTGACGCAGACGCTGCTGGGCATGTTCCCCGGCTCGAATCTGCTCAGAATGCTGTTCCTGAACTCGGGGTTTTTCCCGGGGCTGTGATCGCCCCGGCCTCGCCAAGAGGACGCACCGATGCAACGATCGAAGACTCCAAACTCCGGTGGATGGGCAACGCTCGTCGCCGCGGTAACGCTGTTTTCGGCCGGCGGTTGCCAGACCTTCGCCGAGTACGCGACCGCCGCCTGGATCAACAACGTGCCGCGCACCGTTTTCAACAGCGCGCTTCAGATTGTCATCAGCATTCTGAACGGGACGAGCAACTTCCTGTTCCAGTCGGGCGGGCAGTTCGGCGGCGGGTTCGGCTCGTAATCCGATGCGCGCGCCGCTGACGCGACGGCGCCCGCCCGCGATCCATCGACCGCGGACGGGCGCCGTTTGTTCATCGACCCCGGTTTCTGTTTTCAGCGACGGCGTTCGAAGCCGAACCGCACGCTGACGGCCGGGCGTTCGCACGCCCGCACGCGTTCCCAGCCGCCGGGGCGGACGCACACCTGCTCGGCCACGCGCTCCACCCTTGCCGGCCGCACGCAGACCTGCCGTTCCACCGTCGTCCAGCCACCGGGCTGCACGCAGACCCGCCGGCTTTCCCAGCACCAAGTCTCCGGCCGGACCAGTATCTGTTCGGTGACGGTGACCCACTGGCCCGCCGCGGCGGCCGGCCGCGAACCGCCCAGGAATGCGCCGACGTGCACATTCCGTCCGCGACGCGAGCCGACGTTGACCTGGACGCCGAAGCCCCCCGCCTCGGGTGCGGCACAGGCAGCAGGCTGCCAGACCCGCCGTTGCCGCGTCTCGTAGACCGCCGGAACCAGCACCCGCACGCGCTCTTCTCGGTAGATCGGTTCGACCCAGACGCGCTCGGCGCGCGTTTCGAACACAGGCGGGACCTCCACCATTCGGTATCGGGTCTCAAACAGCGGCTCGATCCAAACCCAGTTGCCGCTGCGGTCCGGCGGTGGCGGACGCCGATCGTGCTCCGCGCGAGCAGGCGCGGCGGCGAGGGCCGCCACGGCGGCCAGCCCGATTCTTCCGGTTCCCATTCGCAGCGATTTGGCAGTCATGGGTGCCTCCCTTCGTGACCCGAGGACTCGCGTCCTCTCATGCGTTCAGACACCCCGCCGGCCGGATGGTTGGGAAGCGTGCGCGCCGTCGCACCGGGAGAGCCGGCTTGGGGGCGCAAGATTTGCGGGTCCCCCCGGCCGCGCCTAGGATCGACAGCGTATTTCACAGCCGGACTCAGACGACTCGGATCGTTCGCATGGCGCGACTGAGCGAAGACGAAATCGCGCGGCTCCGCCACGCCGTCCAGACGTACGACGTGCTGCGGCGCGTCGTCCGGCAGATCGAAACCTTGCACCGGCTCGTATTTCACCGCTACGAACTGGACGCTACGAAATTTCGCGCGGCGGCCGAGGAGATCCTGATGGCCGACGTCGAGATGCGCCATCGCGGCAATTTCGACGGCGTGTATTTCGCGCTGCGGGCCGCGGAAGATGCCGGGAAGAAGTGGGACCAGGCCGTCGCCGATTATGCGGCGTCGTCGCACGCGTACTACACGACGCCGCTGGGGTTGTTGATCCGTCGCGACCTGTTCGGCGACGCGGCGTCGTTCGTCTCGCCGCAGGCCATGCAACTGGCAACCGCGTTTCAGGCGGGGCGATCTCTGGCGTCGCCGTCGGCCGGCGGGTCGCACGCAGGATCGCCCGGGACGCCGGCGGGATCGGGCGGCGCCTCCGGCTCGGAGCCGAGCAATCGCTGACGGACTTCATCCGCGATCCGGCTGCCCTCAGGCAGGGCGGCGAGCCGGTAAAACTGACCGGCCGTCGATTCGGCGCGAAGGAGATAATGGCAGACGAGCCAGAGGCGCTCGGAGCGCTCGCCGGGCGACGCCGCCTCGCCCGCGCCGCCCGATCCTGTCCCGTTTCGGGTCGTGGGGAGTGCGGGGCGGGGGAGGAGGTTGTGCGCTGGAGGTTCTGTCGGGCCGACGCGCCGGAGGTCATCGAGCCAGCCGGCTAATTCGGGCCACGGCACGACCGGTCCTTCGACCAGACCGTCCGGTCCGGCGAAAAACGTCCGCACCGTCAACCGCCGCGTGGAGCGCGTTCGGGGACCGCCGCGTTGCAACACCAGCCACCGGAACTGAGCGAGGGGCGCCATGTATCGTAATTCGGGGCGATCGAACCACGCCGCGGCTCGCTCGATCGTGCTTCGTATTGTCGCGGCGCGCTCGAACTCGAGCGCGGCGGCCGCGCTGCGCATCCTTCCCGCCAGTTCCGTCACTCGGCCGCCGTTCCGTGTTCCGCCCGCGAACGCCATCGCGCTTCGCAGCATGTCGCGGTACGCCTCCATCGAGAAGCGCCCATCGCACGGCGCGGGGCACCGGCCCATGTCGAGGTACTCGCAGGCGCGGCCGTGCGGCGCCTGGCGCAGGATGTCGTAGCGACGGCAGAGGTCAAACAGGTCTTCCAGCACGGCGATGGTCGATTCCGCGTCGCGTCGTGCGGGCATCGGCCCGACGAATTCCGCACCGTCGTCAACGTCGGACACCGGCGTGATCCGCGGCGCCGGCTCGCAGACGTCGAGCCGCAGGAACCAGGCGCGGCCGAAGCCGAGCAACTTGCGGTGGCGGCCTGGGTAGAGACGGGCGGCCGCCGCGTGATAACGGTAAGCCGTTTCAAACCGGCTGAACGAAGGCGTCCAAAACACCCAGCGTGCGACGGCGGCGAGGTCGGCCCGGCGCGTCCGTCGTTCGGTGTCGGATGCGCACAGCCGGGCGGAGACGACGCGGCGCAGATCCTCACACGATGCGAGGAGGATCGGGCGCTGTTGCGCATCGGCTAGGAGGTAAACGCCGCCGGTCCGCGGCAACGCCTGCGGCTGCGGGGTCGCGTCCGCCTCGAGCGGCATTCGATGGGTGAAAAGATGGGCCGCCCCGGACATCGGAACATCGTTCCTGCGGACAACCGGCCTCGTCTGCCGGGCGCTAATTGCCGGAATTCATGCCTCCCGGCCGGCGTTTGCCCGGGACAGGTGTCGTCGAGAGTTTGGCGCGGCCGGTCGCCGAGACGGCCTTGCCGGGTCCGAACCGCTTCAGGCCGTCGAACGAGACCTCGGGAAACTTGCCGGATAGTTCGGAAATGAGTTGCTCGAGGGTGATCTGGACGTCGAGTTCGAGCGTGTCGGGGTCGGCCCAGCGGGCCTCGGCGACATACAGCCCCACCAGGAAGCCCTCGAATTGGTCGGGCGTTTCCTTCCCGATCGTCTGTCCGACCGTCCGGCCTTCGTCCAGCGGCAGTCCCAGAACGAATTCGATCAGGCGGGTGCCGGCGTCGGTCAGGGCCGCGGCCCGGACGGCGTCGATTCGCTCCCGGCCCTGTCCGGTCGGATGCTGAGGAATCTCCTCGTTCGCCTCACGCGCGTCGACCACGGCCGGACCACGGTCGGGCCTCTTACCCGACGCACGGTTGTCATCGCCCTGTTCCGGTTTGTCGTCACGGTCCTCTGAGGGGGGGCTTTCGTTCAGCGGCGGCTTTGCGGTCGCCTCCTCATCCGCATCCCATCCGCCGGCCTCTTCGTCCTCGTCCTCCGCCATTTCCTCGGCCGACGGCGCGGACGGTCGGTCGGCTGCCGCCGCGCTTCCGGGTCGATCGGCGGACGGTCGTCGACCGCGCTGGCCCGGCAGCCGTCGCACCAGTCCCATGAGTGAAGATCGTATGTGTCCACCTTTCGGCCGCGGGGCGCGGTTCGCGTCGCGCTCGGCTGATTTCCGGTCCTCGGTGCGTGCGGACAGGTTGGGCGTGTCCGCGTCAGCCCCGTCCGTATCGTCGTCTGCAACCGCTTCCTCATCGGGTGCCGGGGCCGCCCGTTCATCCGGTGTTGCTTGATCGTGATTCGTGCGCGCGTCGGGCCGGGGAAGCGGGTCATAGGTGATTTCCTGTTCCTCGACCAATTTGACCGCCGTTTGATCGGACAAGACCGACAGGTCCGGCGCGGGGGGCGGGGGCGGCATGTACTGGCCGGGCCGTTCGCCGGCCGCGAACTCCGGCCCGGTTTCGACCTTGTCCGGCGCGCAGCCGACTGCCGTGAAGGCCAGCAGGCCTGCCCAAATACCGAGGCGCCGGATTGATTCACGAGCGGGCATCGTCATTCCCCTATCGGCCCCGCAAGGCGTCCGGTTCATCCAGGGTGATTGCGGCCCATTGCGAGCCGCAACCGCAGGAGCCGGAGCGGCGGACGATGCAGATAATTTCTACCGGGAGCGTATGAGGGGGGTCGTCGGGCGTCAAATGAGACAGGTTTTCCCCACATCCGGACCCGGGAGTGGGCAACTTTTCCCATTCCGGGGGGCCATGGATTCGAGCGTCCCAAGAATCGGCCCCCTAATCGCCGGCAACGGGTTTTTTGAGCGGATTCGAGGGCTGGCACGCCGCTTGATACAGGTGGGGTGCGGGATTGTCGGGGCGAGCAATTCCGTCATCCTCGTTCGTGCTCCTCGCGGACTATTCAAAGGAGAAACTCAATGATCAGTGGCTTGATTCAGCAGGTCTGTTCCGTCGTCGCCAGTCTGCTCGGCGCCCTGCCGGTACCCGGTTTGGCGGACGGCGTGAACGCGGTCTGCGGACAAATTGCGGCCTTCTTCCAGGCCCTGGGGCTGTAATCCCACGGCGGCGCCGGGTCGGGCGCCAACGGCTCGCGGGCCGCCGTTCTCAATCGTCAAAGCCCGGAGCCGCTTCGATGCGGCCCGGGCTTTGGCGTTTTTTCCGGGCAGCCGGAAAGACGACGAGCGGAGCGCGCTCCAAGGCATTCGGGCCGCGGTGCCGACCAGGGTGAACGAGGATTACTGGCGGGCAGACTGCTCGAGGCGCTCGAGGGCATCGACTGCCTCCGCACGCAGCCGAAGACTCTTCGGAGATTCGGCGGACTCGGTCAGCACCATCAGCCGTCGGTAGACGTCGCGGGCTTCCGACGGGCGGCCGAGTCGTTCGTACACTTCTCCCAGACGCGCCAGGGAATCGAGAAAACCGCCCTGCGGGTTGGCCTCCACGTCGGGGCGGATGGATTCCAGCGCGGCGGCCGCCGCGGTCAGGTCGCCCGCAAGAAACGCAGTGACGGCGAGGTTGTATCCGTACTTCACGCGGCGGCCTGGGACGTCGCGGCGGGCCTGTTTAAAAACGGCGCGGGCCTCCGCGAAGCGGCCCTGATCGACCAGCAGCGCGCCGAGCCGGTCGTAGGCCGATTCGTGGTTGGGTACCAGTCCCACGATCCGTCGGAGGTCCTGCTCTGCGGAGGCGGTGTCGCCGCGGTCGGCGGCCATGCGGGCGCGGAGGATAATGGCATCGATATGGCCGGCCTCGATGCGGAGTGTTTCGTTGAGGTGGGTGAGGGCGGATTTGAGCCGCCCGTCGCGGTGCGCGCCGATCGCGGCGCGGAACTGGGCCTCGGCCGAGCGCGGGTCGGCGGCCGCGGCCCAGGCCCACAGCGTTCGGTCGTCGGTCCAGGCGCGGTTGTAGAGGGCGGTGAGCGCGGCCAACCCGAGCGCGGCGAGCAGCCCTGCGAGTACGGCAGCGCCACCGGACACAACCATCCCTGGTTCGGCTTTGTCACGAGGAGAAGAGGATGAGACTTTCCCGTCGCGCCGGGCGAACGCCTCGAGCCACTCGACGATTCGAGTCACCACCACGAGCAGCAATCCCCAGAGCGGCAGGTAGAGGTAGCGGTCGTGGACGCGCTCCTCGGGCGGAAACGCGCGGATGTTCAGGGCGGGCGCGAGCAGAAGCACGAACGCAAGGAGACCGAACCGGTGAACCGGCCCGCGACGCCAGCAGCGCGCCGCGGCGAAGACCGCGACGACCAGGACGATCGGCGGCGCCCATTTCCAGACCGGTCCAAGCGCCGAGGGGGCGTCGCGCAGCGCATGAAGCGGGGACATCCAGAACGGCAGCAGCACTTGCCGCATGTAAAATACCAGCAACTTCGGGACGTTTGCGGCCACCGCGCTCCAGGGCGGGGCCTGAGGGTGTGGGCGACCGAGCAGGTCGCCGATCAACAGGAACCGTAGACCAAAATACATGCCGACAACGACGAGGTGCGGCGCGGCGGCGGCGAGGGCGCGACGCAGGCGCACGGCTCGGCGCGCCACGGCGTTGCCATCCAGGGTCCATTCACAGGCGAAGATCAAAAGCGGGAACGCGGCGGCTGACTCCTTCGAGAACATGGCGACGGTAAAGCAGGCGGCGGCTGCGAACAGACCCGTCCCGGTCGGTCGCTCGCGGTTGGCAAGCCAGATCCGCAACGCGCCGAAGAGGCCCACACCCACGAGCAGGTCGGGCGAGCCGGAGACCCACGTCACCGACTCAACATGCGCCGGATGGGCCGCAAAGAGCCAGGCGACGACGGCCGCGGCGGCCGGCGGGGCGCGGAGTCTGCGCGCGACGCCGTATGCGAGCAGCGTGACGGCGGCGTGGAGCAGGAGGTTCGTGACGTGCCAGCCGACCGGGCTGGTTCCGAACAGTTGATAGTTGAAGATCAGCCAGGCGACAAAGACGGGCCGCCAATAGTTGCTTATGGGTCGATCGTCCTCGGCCTTGAAGGCCCAGACATCTCTCGCCAGCGCGCGGGCGAAGGAACGGGGATGCTGGATGAGGTAGTTGTCCGTGATCTGCCTGTGATCGTCGTGGACGAAGCCGCCGCCGAGCGCGTTGGCGAACGCCAGTCCGATGAGCAGCAGGGCGATCGGCAAGGCGAAGCGCGGCGACGAGGGTTGGATGGTCATGTTCGACGAGCGCTCAGCGGTCGACCGCGGCGGCGGTCAGCCGCGGGCCTCGGCCTTGGGTCGGCGACGCGGCGGCGCCGGCCCGCCGTCGGACGGGGTTTCTTTCCGAGCCGCGAACGGCGGGGCGGCGGATCCGACGACGCCGCGCTTCGTCAGTGCGACGGCGGTCGTGACGATGTCGGCCTCTTGTGGCAGGACGGTGTCGGCCGCGGGGCCGAGCGGCACGTAGGTGTCTCGGGCCGAAACGCGAACAACGGGCACGCCGGGACCGCATCGCTCGGCGACGGCGGCGACGATCGCCTCGCCCGGCCCGCCGCTGCGGCGGCACTCATCGACGACCAGCACGCGCCCGGTGGCAGACGCTTCGGCGGCTATGAAATCTTCGTTGAGCGGTGAGAGCCAGCGGAGGTCGGCCACGCGGGCGGCGATGCCGTGGTCGCGCTGGAGCATCCGGGCGGCGCGGAGCGAGAGGTAGAGGCCGTTGCCGAACGTCAGGATCGTCAGGTCGGCCGGGACGGGTTGTTTATCGTCGTCCGTCGGCGCATAGGTTCGTCCTTCCCCGAGCGGAATGGCGGTATCAGGCGGCGGATAGGCGAACTGCCACGCTCCGTCGCCGGGTTCGTGCAGATCTTTTGTCATGTAGAGGGCGATCGGCTCGAGAAAGACGCAGACGCGGCCGTCGACTCTCGCCAGCGCCAGACAGGTCCGCAGCATTCCGACCGCGTCGTCGCCGCGCGCCGGCACGGAGACCACGAGGCCCGGGACGTCGCGCAGGACGGCCACGCTGTTGTCATTGTGGAAATGGCCGCCGAAGCCCTTCTGGTAGGCCAGCCCGGCGATGCGGACGACCATCGGGTTGCGGAACTGGTTCTGCGAGAAGAATTGGAAGGAACAGGCCTCGCCACGGATCTGGTCCTCGGCGTTGTGGTAATAGGCGAGGTACTGGATCTCGGGAATCGGCAGGAGGCCGAAGGCGCCGAAACCGATGGCCAGGCCGAGGATGGTGGTCTCGTCGAGCAAGGTGTTGAAGCAGCGGGCAACGCCGAAGGCGCGGGTCAGGCCGTCGGTGACGTTGTAGACGCCGCCCTTCTTCGCCACGTCTTCGCCGAAGACGCACGCCTGGGGGTACTTGATGAGCGTGTCGTACAGGGCCCAGTTGATCAGCACCTTGAGGTGCCGGGGCGGCTGGTTCTCCGGGAGTTTCGAGGCGTCGCCGAATAGGCGCAGGCGCTCAGGCGGGTCGGGAGGACGGCGGGCTTCGGCGTTCACGGCGGCGGGCGTATACGGGGCGAGCGGGGTCGTCACCTCGGCGGCGCTGGACAACTTGGGGCGGCGAACGACCTCGTCTGCGACGGCGGCGACCCGGCGGCGGATCGACTCGTACATCTGAAGCAATTGCGGAGCGGTGGCGACGCCGCTTTCCAGCAGCGTGCGGGCCGAACCAAGCAGGGGGTCGTGGGCCTCCACGGCGGCGATCTCCTCCAAGGTGTGATAGGTCGTCTCGATGTCGCTGCCGGCGTGGCCCAACATGCGGATCGTCTTGAGGTGCAGGAAAACGGGGGCGCGGAGGCGGCGGCAGGTCTCGACGGCCTCGCCCGTGACCTCGAAGGCCTCCACGAGGTCCAGGCCTGAGCACGCGAAGTAATGGAAGCCCGGCTGATGGCGGAAGCGCGACTCGACCCAGCCCTCCGGCGTGTTGACGGAGATGCCGATACCGTTGTCCTCGCAGACGAAGAGGATCGGCAGCGGCAGTCGCTGGTGGCGGACCCAGGAGGCGGTGTTGAACGCGCCGGCCGCGACGCTGTGATTGACGCTCGCGTCGCCGAACGTGCAGAGAATGATGCTGTCGGCCGGCACAGGCAGGGGCAGGCCGAGGTGCCTGGCGCGCTCGATGGCGATGGCCGCGCCGACCGACTTGGGCACGTGGCTGGAAATGGTGCTGGTTTGCGGCAGGACCCAGAGGGGCGCGCTGCCCCAGATCTTGTGGCGGCCGCCGGCGATCGGATCCTCGCTGGATGCGGCCTGCGACAGGAGGGTGTCCCAGACGGGCGTCGCGCCGCGAATGTGCTTGGCCCGCTGGACCATGAGCGCGCCGCTGCGATAGTGCAGCAACGCGGGATCGGTATGGCGGGTCAGCCGGCCGACGACGGCGTTGCCCTCGTGGCCGGCCGAGCCGATGGTGTAGAAGGCGGCGTTACGGCTGCGGAGTTCGCGAGCGATCAGGTCGAGGTGGCGGCAGATCATCTGCGAGTCGAACAGGGCGAGCATCTCGCGGCCGGTGAGACTGAAGCCGTAGCGGACGGGCGACTCCGGCGCGGCGGAAGCCGCGGCCCCGGGATGCTCGGCGTCCCATTGGCGCAGGAAGGCGACGAGATTCTCGTCGATGACCCGGGCGCGGTTGTGGCTCATCGAAGGAAGAATAGCCGACGAGCGATTACGGCTCAAAATCGGCCCGGCGGAATCTCAAGCACTAAACGCATCCGATCGAGACGAATGCGCGAATATGCCGGGGTGTGGAACCGCGATCGGTTGAAAGGGTCGACGGTATGTTCTATCCTACTGGTACGGTTCCGGGGTGTTGCCGCGCGGGCTTCCGCGGCGGTTCACCGAGGGGTCGGAACGGGTGTCGGGGTCCGGATTTAGGCGGGAGGCGGAGCGATGTCGAATCGGCCGTTTGCCACCTGGGTTGCGGCGGTTATCGGGTTCTGGGGGATGGCGCCTGCCCAGGCGCAGGATAAGGGCGGACCTGATTGGGTGGAGCCCCCCGGCCAGGATACTGCCGGTCGTTACTTCCAACAGGCCAAGGGTCCGGACGCGTTTGGTCGCCCGCTGCAGAGTTTGTCGGGCCGGCTGGACGGAAAGGGCCTCGACGATTACGAGGATTTGTTTCTGATTCGAATCCCGGATCTTTCGCTGTTCGCGGCGCGGACCGAGTTTCCGAAAGACCCACCCATTCCCCCGCTGGTGAACACGATGTTGTGGTTGTTCTATCCCGACGGCCTGGGTTTGCTGGCGAACGACGACCGGCCCCCGCCGCCGCCCATGTTGGTTCCCCAGTTGCTGTCGGCGTTCGACTTCCGGGACATTCCGCCGGAGAGCGTCCCGCCTCCGGGTTGTTTCTACCTGGCGGTGAGTCGCTTTGACAATCAGCCGTTCAGCATCGGCGGTCGCATCTTCAATCTGGACGATCCGCCCGGACGAACGCAGATTTCACTGGCCGACGGTCCCGGCGCGGACGATCCGTTTTCGGATTGGGACCGCGTGGGCGACCCCGCGGTGTTCGGATCGTACGCGGTCTATCTGGATGGCGCGCAGTGGTGTCCGGAGCCGACCAGCGTGGTTCTTCTGACGCTGGCGTTGGCGGGTCTTCGGCGCCGCCGCCCCGGGGCTTCGCGCATGGCCGGGCGCGAGGCGGCGCGGCGGCTGGGACCTTGAAATGGCTGCGCGATCGCGCGGCGACCGCGGACTTGGAGGGTCCGCTCGTCGTCGTCCCCGAAGCGCGCGCGAACGACCTCCAAGGCAGCCGAATGCAAACGCTCGGCCTCGTCCGCACGACCGAGGGCCGCGGCGGCTTCGCCGAGCAGACTTTCGGTGAGCGCCGTCCTCCAGGGGATCGGGCGGCTTACGCTCCGCCGGATGGCGAGCGCCTCGCGGAGCACGGTCTCAGCTTGGCTCGAGTCACCGCGGGCGAGCAGGATCGTGCCGAGGAGGTCGAGCGTTTCGGCGACCTCCGGGCGTGGAGCCCGACCCAGCACGTCACGCCGCATCTCCAGCGCCTGTCGGGCGATCGTTTCTGCTTGGTCGAGATCGCTCTGTAGATACTTCAATCGCGCCAAAGTATGCAGACTTCGGGCGGCCGACGCATGTCGTCGGTCGAGGAGGCGCTCCTTCAATGAGAGGGCCTCGAGCAACAAGGCCTCGGCCTCGGCGTATTGACCCATTCCGATGAGGCACGCCCCCAGCCCCTGGAGGCATCGGGCCACGTCCATGGGGCTTTGCGCTTGGGCCGCGCGGGACATGGAGAGCGCCTCGCGGAAAAGCGGTTCCGCTTCTTGGTAGCGGAGACGTTCCAGCAGACAGGAGGCGAGGTTGTACACGCCGCCCGCCACGTCCGCGCGGCCGGCCCCCAAGCGTCGACGCATCGACAGCACCCGTCGGTAGAGGTTCTCCGCCTCGGGCAAATCGTCCTGCTCGCGCCGACACGCGGCCAGATGGTTCAGCGACTCGGCGACGTCGAGGTGTTCGTCGCCGTACAAGCGCCGCCGCATGTCCAGCGCCTCGCGATAGAGCGACTCGGCGCGGTCGTAGTCGGCCGTCCACCAACAGGCGGCTGCGAGGTCATGAATACTGCGGGCCAAGGCAACATTCGGATCGCGCAGGACCCGCCGACGGATCTCCAGCACGCGGCGGCGCTGGGCCAGGGCGTGGTCGTAGCGTCCCAGGTTGACGTAACTTTCGGCGATCATCTCTCGGACGTCGGCCTCAACGAGCGGCTCTCGAAAGGGCGCGCGGTCCAGTTTGGCTGCGGCATCGTCCAACCATCGTCGCACGGTCAGTTCCGAGTCCCGCGCCGGTCCGCCCGGTCCCGTGGCCGCGAACATGCCCCGCAGAAAGGCGATGAGTTCCCGGCCCTTTGCGGTTTCCTGCTCCGCCTCGATCCGCTGCTGTTCGGCCAATCCCGCCTGCCAGGCGGTGGAGATGACGCCGGCGGAGAGCGCGAGGAATACGACCGTCGCGCCGCCGACCAAGACCCGGTTCCGCCGCGTGAACTTGCGGAGCCGGTACCACGTGCTGGCGGGTCTCGCCAGGATCGGCTCGTCCGCGAGCCACCGACGGATGTCGGCGGCCAGGTCCGAGGCCGATTGATAGCGCCGCGCCTTGTCCTTCTCCAGCGCCTTGGCGATGATGGTCTCGACGTCTCCGCGAAGATGAGGTGCTGCGGCGCCGAGGGGCGGGGGCTCGTCGCATGTGATGCGTCGCACGACCTCAGGCAGCGGCTGGTTGGACGGGTCCAGCGGCAAGCGCCCGCTCAGCAACTCGTAGGCGACGACTCCCATCGCGTAGACGTCGCAGCGAATATCGATTTCCCGCACGTCGACCGCGCACTGTTCGGGACTCATGTACGCCAGCGTGCCGACCAACTGACGGGCGTCGGTGTGCAACGTGGCCGATTGCACGTCGGCTTCAACGAGTCGCGCCACGCCGAAGTCCAGGATTTTCGGCTGGCCGGACTCGTCCACGAGAATGTTCGCCGGTTTCAGGTCGCGGTGGATGACGCCTTTCTGGTGCGCGTGATGCGCGGCATCGCAGATCCGCGCCAGCAGTTCCAGCCGGGCCCGCGTGTCGAGGCCCCGGCCAAGGACATAGTCGCCCAGGGGCTGGCCCTCCACCAGTTCCATCGCAAAGAACGGCTGCGGACCCTGCCCGGTGTCGGCCGTGCCGGCTTCGAAGATTTGTGCGATTCCGGGATGTTGCAACCGGCCCAGGACCTGGGCCTCGTGCTCGAATCGCCGCAGCATCGCCGGCGTCGCCAGGCCGGGGCGGATGAGTTTGACGGCCACGCGGCGACGCGGCTGATCCTGGAGGGCCAGGTACACGCAGCCCATCCCGCCGACGCCCAACAGGTCGAGAACGCGGTACGAGCCGATGGCCGCAGGCAGCGACGGGGAATCTTCATCGCGGGCCGCGGGGCCGGCGTCGGTCGCCGGGAATCCCGAGGCGGCGTCGTGATGCGCCAGGAGCGATTCGACCTCCGCCTGAAGGACCGCGTTGCCGCGACACAAAACGGCCAACATGCTCGGACGCTGCCGCGGCGCTTCGCGCAACACCGCGAGGAAGACCTCCTCGACCCGGTCGGCCTCGGTGGGCATCACTTCACGCTGGTTCGGGCTTGGTGCGGCAAGCGGCTGATTTCGCGGTGTAGCCACGCCTTGGCATAACTCCAGTCGTTTTTCACGGTCGCCGGCGACACTTCGAGTATCCGGGCGATCTCGTCGATGCGGCAGCCGGCGAAGTAGCGGAGGCGCACCACGTCGCATTTGCGCTTGTGATGCGCCTCCAGTTGATTCAGCGCCGCGTCCAGATCCAGCACGTCCACCAGTGCGGTGGCGGCGGCGGGCACGTCGTTAATGTAAACGCGCTTCATGCCTCCGCCGCGCTTCACCCGTCCCTTGCGGCGTGCATGATCCACGAGGATGCGCCGCATGACCTCGGCCGCGGCACAGAAAAAATGAGCGCGGTTTTCCCAGCGGCACTCCTTCCCGGCAAAAAGGCGCAGATAGGCCTCGTGCACCAGCGCCGTCGGCTGGAGCGTATGCCCAGGCGGCTGTTGGGCCATCTGCCGTCGTGCGAGGGAGCGCAACTCCTCGTAGACCAGGGCGAACAGGTCAGAGGCCGCATCGGCGCGGCCATTCCCAAGGGCCGCAAGCACTTGCGTGACACGATGGGTCCGCGTGGTGGACATGTAATCAGCCGCTCGTCCGGTCATTTTAGCCGGTTTCGTCTATTTCGGCGCATGTCACCAAGAGCGAGTCCTCCCCGCGGTTCGCTTGAATCGTCGAGGCGCGCGGAAGGAGGCGCTCGTCGATTGGAGGAACGAACATGTCAAACGTAAGCAATTTGGACCGCGAGGTCCCGTATTGGCGGATGTCCGCCTTGGTCGCAGCCGTCCTTTTCGTGGGCGTGTCCCGCGCAGGGGCCCAGGGCTGGGTGAACGTGTCGTTGGGGTCCGGCGGACCGACCGGCCGGCACAGCGCGGCCATGACTTACGCCGACCTTGTTGGCGGCCCTCCTCCGCAGGACGTGGCAGTTCTGTTCGGAGGGTTCGGGGTACGTGAGAGCCAGCCGCCGGGTCCCCTGAACGACACGTGGCACTGGCATGGCGCGTTGAGGACCTGGGAACAGATCGTGCCACCGATCAGCCCAGGGCCAAGGTTTGGGCACGCATTGGCGTTCGACGCTGCACGGCAGAAAGTCGTTCTGTTCGGCGGTTCCGACGAGAATGGTATTTCGTCGGAGACCTGGGAATATGACCCGGCCGTGGGCAACTGGGCGCTGGTCAGCGTGGTCGGACCGTCACCGCGCCGCTATCACGCCATGACGTATGACGAAAGCATCCAGCGAGTTGTTCTGTTCGGCGGAGAAGACGACGGCGATACTCCGCGCAACGACGTCTGGGTCTTTGAGGGAGAAAGTGCGAACTGGGTGGAGGCAAGCCCTTCGGGCGACGTCCCGGACGGTCGCAGCGAACACGGTTTCACCTTCGATCCCTCGATCGGCAAGTCGGTCCTGTATGGAGGACTGAATATCGGCGGCCAGCCGCTCTCGGACACACGGCTGCTCCAGGTCATGCCGGTCGGGCCGGGCGGATACGCGGCGCTCTGGTCGCAGTGTGCAGACGCGGGCGGCGGTCCCGGTCCGAGATTCGGCCACGCGTTGACCTATGACGCCTGCCTGGGCGCCACGATCCTGTTCAGTGGCGTGCCGGATTCGGCGGTGGCCTACGTCACCGGCGACACGTGGCAGATGGTTGTACAGAACGGCCAGTGCGTCTGGTCAGAAGCCCCGACCGTGTATCCCGCGGCGCCGACGCACCGAAGGAACTACGGCCTGACGTACGACCGGCGATCGGCGGAGGTCGTGCTGTTCGGGGGCCAGGATATCCGGGGGGTGAGCACCCCGTTCAACGCGGATACGTGGGTCCTGTTGTGCCTGCCGAGGTTTGCTGAACAGCCGCAGTCGCAAGTCGTTCGTCCGGGGGCGGAGGCCACCTTTACCGTCACCGTCACCGATTTCCCCAAGTTTCAACTTGAGTACGACTATCGCTGGCGAAAGAACGGCGTACCGATCGTGAACCAACCGCCCCGGATCACGGGGGCCGACACCGACCAATTGCGGATCGAGGGGTGCACATCCGCGGACGACGGAGCGTACGACGTTGTTGTCCGACCGGCGCACCCGCTGTATCTGCCGGTGGTCGATCGCTTGAGCGATCCGGCGTCGCTGTCGGTCGTGCCCGACCCCGGCGACCTCAACGCCGACGGGGTCGTGAACGGCGAGGATATCCAACCGTTCATGGCGGCACTCCTCGGTCCGCAGTGAGGACATTTTACAGGCAGCGACGCCGCGCGTGAGGAGACGTGGGGCCGGCCAACGCCCTCCGCGGTCATTCAATTACGCATCGGCCTTGCGATAGAGCGTAGCGGCCGACCTTAGGGTCGGCCGCTACACTCTGCGGCAGGCTGCAATCGTGGAAAGACAAGCGCGTCGCTTGTGAATTCCGGCCACGCGGTGCGGCGCGTGGCGCGGTGGCGCGCAGCCGTCTGAGTTGGGTATAATGAGGCCGACCGACGCGGGATGGCGATGTTCATCGTGCTGTTTCGATACAAGAAGCCGGGGGACAAGGCGCCGGGCCCGGTGGTGCAATACCGCATCTATGCGCGAGACCTGACGGACGCCTGGGCGCAGGCGGAGCGGTATGCGACGTACCAGGGCGTGGAGATTGTGGACGTGGTGCCGGTCTAGCCCGCATATTTCACGAGTGGATGCGGCGACGGTGAACCGGCTTGGCGTTCTTGTGCCGGGTGCTGCGAAGGCTGGTTTTCGAGGGATCGGCGCGCACCGCCCCCTT
>Ga0187893_10001161_pt1 | contig 65365 bp, 68 predicted proteins | sample MA1701074metaG_FD_139574 | JGI IMG/M metagenome (GOLD analysis project Ga0187893, IMG submission 139574) | White microbial mat communities from a basaltic lava cave in the Kipuka Kanohina Cave System on the Island of Hawaii, USA - MA170107-4 metaG ... | reverse complement strand
ACGTAGAATCCCATTTCCATCACCGCGCGTTGATGTCCCTGACTTAGTTTCAACAGTGTGAGCGGCAAGCCGATTTCGTTGTTCAAATTCCCGGGGCTCTTCAGCGTGCGGTAGCGCGTGATCAGCACTTCAGCGATCATTTCCTTCGTGGTGGATTTGCCCACACTACCGGTCACGCCGATGACACGGACATTCATTTTGCGCCGCCAGAAGCGAGCGATCTGTTGCAAGGCAGTGACGGTGTTCTCAACGCGCAAGCATACAGGCGCGGCTAGATTCGCGTCTGAGATAGACACCGTGGAGGGAAGCGAGCGCAAGTCAACGATCCGGTGAGAGGCGTCCATATCCCGTTGAATTAAAGCAAACGATGCCCCCCGTTGGAACGCCTCGCCGATGTAGTCATGTCCGTCCGTTTTTTCGCCGGGGATGGCGACGAACATCGAACCGGGGATGACCTGACGCGAATCGATCACCGCCTCAGTGATCACGGTTGAGGTAGAGGGACGAATATTCGTCAGGGCTTCGATTGCGTCGGCGATGGTTAGCATATCATTTCGGTGAAAGCGCCAGGCGGACGTTATCCGGCGGAATGTTCAACAGGATGACGGTCTGCTCGGCAACTTTTGAGAACGCTGGGGCGGCGGTTTCGGAACTCCAGGGAGAGGATGTCGGCCGTTCGAGCCAGATGTAAATCATGAATTGCGGATCGTCCACAGGTCCCCAGCCGATGAAGGAAACATTCGTGCTCGAAGGATCGTAGCCGTACTCGGTGGGAATCTGCGCCGTGCCCGTCTTGCCTGCTACGCGGTAGCCGGGTAACAGCGCGCCCGAGGCTTCAGCTTCGAGCGACCTCGCCAGCATTTCACTGAGTATGTTCGCGGTTTGCGCGGAGATCGGCGAGCCGCCGTATTGCGAAGGGACGTTGTATTGATGCCCATCACGCACCATGGAGTACAGCACGTGTGGCGTGACCATCTTCCCGTCGTTGGCAAACGCCGATGCCGCCATCAACATCTGCAACGGTGTGACAGTAATCCCTTGACCAAACGCGTTGGTACCGAGGTCAACGTTATACCAGTCCGAGTCGCCCGGAGTCTTGAGCCTGCCGACCGCTTCGCCGGCGAGATCCACCCCCGTGCGATGACCGAGACCGAATCGCTCCATGTAGCCGTAGAAGGCCTGTGGTCCCATTTGAGTGGAAATCCAAGCCATGCAAACATTCAGCGAATGTTGCAGGCAGCCGTTCATATCCTGCTGACCCCACGAGTCGCGGTTCCAATTCCGAATGGTTATGCCGCCAACCTGAATCGAGCCGGTATCTACGTAGGTGGTTTGCGGAATGACAGTTCCGGAATCGAGCGCGGCCGCCATGGTGAGAATCTTTATCACCGAGCCCGGTTCATACGGTGTCCCGATGGATCGGTTGTATTCACTGCCGTCATTGTACAAAGAAAAATAAATGCTGTAGTTGTTCAAATTCATGCGGGGAGTGGTCGCCATGGCATGGATTTCGCCATTGCGCGGATTCATCACCGTGATCGTGCCGTTGATCGCGCCGTATTCAAGGAGCGCATCATCCAGAATCGATTCAACTCTCGACTGTAGATCGCGATTGACGGTAAGCACAAGTGTGGTGCCGTTGGGGACACGCGGAATTTCAGTAGCCTTGTTCGGGTCGCTCGGCACCCAGACTTGCACAGGATTGCCAGCCAGCAGGTCATTATATTTCTCTTCGATACCAAAGTAACCGCGTCCGTCACGGGTTACAAATCCTAGCACGTTCGATGCAAGCGAGCTTTCCGGGTAACTACGCTGGTAGTGAGGATTGAAGGCGATCCCGTTCAGGCGGTCATCGTCCGCGTCTTCCATTTGTTGAATGAGTTCCTGAAGCGAGGCCACAATGCCGGCGTCCACGTAATCTTGAATCACAACGTATTGCCACGTTTCAGGCGAATTCATAAGTTTGTTGAATACCTCTTCGTACGTGAGGCCGAGGTACGTGCCGAGGATGTAAGCAACCGATTCGGGATTCTCGACATCACCGAGACTCACCCCCACTTCGTAGACTGTGCGATTACCGGCTAGCAAATGACCGTTGCGGTCATAAATCTCGCCGCGCTCCGGGTAGAATGTGCGGAACTCGCCCGCGTACAGATCTCCTTGCGAGAGAAATACAGAAGCCTGTTCGCTGTTTTGGATGCGAGCCATTTGCACGAGGATTCCCACCCCGATCAACGCGAGACAAAATACCAGGAACAGGGAACGAACCGCGTACTGTTGGCGCATGTTACTGCATGCCTCCAAAGCGGATACGCTCATCGAGCCATTCGATCAGCGATTGAGTATACTCCGCTGGGACGATGCGCTCGAAGATCGCCACATCCTCCGCGCCGAGCAAGATGGCAGGTTCAGGAACAACAAAGCCCGGGACAGCCAAATATTCCAGTTCGCCGGGCTGAACCGGGCGATAGCCCAATTGAAGCGCACGCTGTTGCATCACAGCGGTCGAGGTCAAGTCTGCCAGTTGAGTTTCGAGGTCAGCATTGGTGCGTTGGGTGGTGGTGATCTCGATACGCAGTTCCTGAATCTCGCGCCCCGTCACCGCCGCTTGCGCAGTAACGCTGAGGTACAGCGCGGCGATCATGGAAGCGCCGATCACAAAAAGCAAAAACGCGCCCACATACTGACGCTGTACGCGCCAGGGAGCTTGTTTGTATGCATGGATGATGTGTGTAGCCTGTGCCTGCATAAACGACCTTTATATTTGGGCGATTGGTCGGCGACATTCACGAAGAATGTCTTTACATTTTTTCGGCAATGCGGAGTTTCGCACTGCGCGCTCTCGGATTGTCTTCCGTTTCTTCTTCCGAGGGCAGAATTGGTTTTCGATTTACCTCTTTGATCGTCGCCTTGCGTTCGACTTCATACAGCTTTTCGTAAGGCGGGTTGACTAGGTCCTTGCCTTGTTCTCTGAAAAAATCCTTGACGATTCGATCTTCCAGCGAGTGGAAGGAAATCACAGCGAGTCTGCCTCCGGGATTCAGGCTTGCCACGGCTTGGGGGAGGACTTCCCTGATGGCGGTGAGTTCGTCGTTCACCGCGATACGCAGGGCTTGGAAGGTCCTCGTGGCGGGGTGGAGCCGATTCCCTTTCCGTGGGGAAGCCGCTTCGATGACTGTGACCAACTGTCCCGTCGTGTGAAGCGGTCTCGCCTTCACAATGGCTCGTGCGATCTTGCGCGAGTCCCGTTCTTCGCCGTATTCGTAGATCAGATCTGCGAGTTCGCCTTCCGAATACGAGTTGACAATGTCAGCGGCGGTTTGCACTACGCCCGGACCAAAGCGCATATCAAGCGGGGCATCATGCTGAAATGAGAAACCCCGTTCGGGGGTATCGAATTGCATCGAGGAGGCGCCGAAGTCAAGGAGGATGCCGTCAACCAATTCCCATTTCAGGGTTTTCAGTTGCGCCGCAAGAGACGTGTAGGAGGCTTGCGCCAGATGGGTGCGATGTTCGTAAGGAGCCAAGGTCTCACGAGCGATCGCCTGCGCTTGCGGGTCTACATCGAGACCGAGCAATTGCCCATCTGGCGCAGATGCCTCCAAAATGCCGCGGGCATGACCGCCCGCGCCGAGTGTTCCATCTACATAGCGCCCACCGCGACGAGGTTGCAACGCGTGTATAATTTCTTTGTAAAGTACAGGTTGGTGCGGCGCGTCGGTCATAACGGCGACCAAAGGTCGTCACTATGACGACGAAACGTTCTTCGAAAGGTCCAGTGTGGAGAAGCGCTGTTCGTTGGCTTCCACATCCTGCAGTTTCTCCATCTGGTTCTTCCAGTCGGCAGGAGTCCACACTTCAAAGTAATCGCCCTGCCCCGCGACGGTGAGTTCGCCGTTGGCGATGCCGAGGAATTCACGCAGGTTTTGCGGCAGGAGAATGCGCCCGACCTTGTCCACTTCCACAGGGTACGCGTTCGAGAGGATGAGCCTGCGCAACATGCGAGCGGACGCGTCAGCCATGTTCATGTTGTTGATGCGGTCGTACACGTCCTTGAAGTACGCATCCGTCATCACCATCAGGCACTTATCGAATCCCTGTGTGATGAAGGCGCCAGCCGCCAGCAAGTCGCGATAACGCGCCGGGATCATCAGGCGACCCTTATCATCGAGGTTGTGCTGGAACTGGCCTAAGAACATATGTGCTACAATCCGTTTTAATGGATGAACGCCGGAGAGCCGGCGTTCCTACCACTTTCTACCACTTTTTCCCACATTATACAAGGTTCAAGGGAAAAAGCAAGGCAGTGTAACCAGTTTGTCGCACAATCGGGACTTTATTACCACCATTCGTATGGTCATTTCCTCCCCATTCAACCTATTGGAAGTAAAAAAATGGAATGATTACGCCCTACTCGACAGCGGCGACGGCTTGAAATTGGAACGATTCGGGAAATATGTTTTCGTACGACCTGAGTCACAAGCCTTGTGGAAGCGCGCCTTGACGGCTGAGTGGAAGAATGCAGATGCGGTCTTCATCTCCACTGGCGAGGAAAGCGGCGGACATTGGGATTTCAAGAAGAAGATGGATGAGCAATGGACGATGCACTATCCGCTCCCTCATTCAAAGAACGGATTAACCTTCAAAGTGATGACGACCCCCGGCCGTCATCTCGGCGTCTTTCCTGAAGTCGCTTTGCACTGGGACTTTATGGCTGACATCCTCCAGCGAGCGGATTCTCCTCCAAACGTTCTCAACCTCTTTGGCTACACAGGCTTGGCGACCCTAGCGGCCGCTTCTGCCGGCGCCAAGGTGACACACGTGGATGCATCGAAAAAATCCGTGAGTTGGGCGCGTGAGAATCAGGAGTTATCGGGGCTGAACGACGCGCCCATCCGCTGGATCGTGGACGACGCGTTGAAGTTCGTGCAACGCGAAGCGCGACGCGGCGTGAAATATGATGGAATTATCCTTGATCCGCCAAAGTTCGGGCGCGGACCCAAAGGCGAAGTGTGGGAAGTGTACAAGTCTTTACCAAATTTATTGGAAGCCTGTAGGGAATGTTTGAGTGAGGACCGCTTGTTTGTTGTTACGACGATCTATGCAGTGCGCGCTTCTGCTATTCATGTAGCACAGGCGATGGACGATATGATGAAGGGGTTTGGGGGAAGAGTAGAAATGGGAGAATTGGTCACGCGCGAGCAAAGTGCGGGGAGATTGCTGTCGCAGGCGGTTTATGCAAGATGGGAAAAATAAACGACTTAACGGGGATTGACTGGGAAGGTGAATAACCAGGGACCATGATAATAATCCCATTTCACGTCCTGGAAGACTCTTTTATAAACCGGATCCGTCGAAAACAAATCAACCGGGAACTTAACATAAACAAGCCCTTCAAAGCCATCAATTTCCATACAGTCAATTTCAATTGTTCTATTTCTTTCCGCCATCTTCTGACTTACTTCCAGGCAGTGATCGGATTGTCCCGAGGCCCTTGTGTATAATCTTTCCACTTTCAAAGAAACCATATCGGTTTGCGGCGGGACACTTATCTTGAAAAGCAAATACTCGCACCTTTGCGTTATCCCGCCTTGCTCGTCATATTTCCAGTACATCGTCCCCTCTTCCATGGGAGAAACCGTTACACCCCCGGCTGTTAAATTTGACCCCGCAGGTATGTTGGAATGAGTCAACATCCAATCGCGTTGGTCCGGTAGATCATAGCATACATCAACTCGATACCCATTACTTCCCTCTGTATGCGCGCTGATTAGGCTCATCTTGATATTATTTGCATATGTATTAATAACAGCAGGAGGGGTCAAGTTTTCCATTTTCCCAGTTCCTGTCTTTGACGTAATCAGGATGTAAGATAAGCCAATAATAACCAGCAAAAACCCTCCTGTCTTAGCCGCGTTAAGTTTATTAGCCATTTCTTGGATAACCTCTCTATGGAACAGTAACAGAAAACCCCCAAGGGCCCGTGATTTCGCTCTTTAATTCTGAGCGAAACAACTCAAAAACCTGATCCTCACTCATTGAGGATGGGTGGGAAATCACTTCAAACCCCCATCCTCTTCCTCCATCACGATTATCAAAATAGCATACAAAGTTCACTTCGGGATATTTCTGTTGAATATTATGCAACGCATTTGCACAATCCCCTTCTGTCATTACATTGAAAGCGTCAACTATCAATTTATTTATCTTTACAGTTAGTAAATCTCCGCTTTGCAAATCTCTCTCGGTAGGAAAAGTAAGACGAAAGCATCGCGTTGGCAAGAGATCAATAATAGGGTTTCCTCCTTGGTCGACTTGCCCATATATTTCAAGCACCCCTCGATCATTTCCAACAAGAAGTTTAGCCTCAGGAATCCATTCCTGATCGTTTTGGAAATCTATACACATATGTACATCAACCAAAAATGGATTCAGTTCCACTTTACGGAGAGTGATCGTGATGTTATTTGCACTGGAGGCTTGCGATTGCTCAATTGTCCATGAACCAATTGTACTGGCAGTTAAATCAAAAGAAAATATGCCCGACTGAGGATATTGAATCGTTGAACCGCTTTCATTATAGAGCGTCATACCTCCAACCGTGACCTCAAACCTGAGATTTATTTTCGTTTCTGGCACATGGCTACGATAAAAGTTCTGTAAGACCAAATATATCCCCTGTCCTGAATACATACAATGAGTCCTAATGTCGTTTATAGGTTCAGCATAATCATATTCAGGATATAGAATCCCATTTTCGCGAAGCACCGCTCGAAAAACTGGGCACGGCAACATAAATCCTTCAGACACATTTACACCATCTATCTTGTATTCTATTGCTACACGCGTAGTGTCAGCATAAACCCACACAACTGAAACAATAATACCATTTTGTGTTGTAGATGCAATAACTGGAAATTCTGTAGGGCTTTCAGTTTGAGGAATATCTGTTTTGGTTATTAAGATTGATTGATCAGATTGCGTTGTTAAGTCTTGGTGATTACTCTCTTCGTTTGCGAAGACCGATCCCTCATACAACAGCTTGATGCTGATTACAAAAATCACAAAAACTAAAATCAAGAGCAGGAATACAGTCCTGCTCCTTACAAGCCTATTTTTTATCATCTAATCATGTTCCATCTTTTTCAAGAATGCGACACCGAAATAATAAAAGTATACTCCCTGGCACATGCTCCAACTCATGCTCATGTCCAGGGAGTTATATTTTATGGATTGTCAGATTCTATGGCTTGACCGTAAATGCCCAGGGACCCTCAACGGTAGTTACAAGAGCGTTATACACCAAACCAAAGGCTTCCTGATCTGTCATGTTTGCGGGCTTGCCGACAACTTGGATGTTCCCCCATTGGATGACGTTGTGCAGGAGAAATCCACATTAGGGCTGGTAACACTCAATCGAGCACGGCCACTAGCGCATAAGTCTTCCGAGACAACTTCAGGAAGCGTGGTTTGAATCTTTGTCACAACCACCGTGACCTCTCCATTAATATCTTTACTCCTGCCGTTAAAGATTACACGGTAACATCTCGACATGCTTGAGTAAGTCGCAGGGTCTTTGGCACCTTGCAACGCTACTTCTTCGACTGCCATCTCACCGGCACGGGTCTGTAAAGAGGGGTAGGGCAACCAGTCCTCTGTGGTAGGCAGATCAATGCAAATTTCCGCAACGGGTTTTTCCAATCCTAAGTCAAGATTCTTGAGCGAAATAGTCACTCCATTACGAGTGGACTCTTGAATGGATTTTCGATTTACCGTTGGTATTGCCGCTTGAGTTTGTAGGACTGAAAGAATCAAGATCGCTGTCACCGCTATGAAACCTACAACACCAAGGGCCTTGAATCTAAGGCGTTTATTTGACATAAGATTTTCCTTTCTTGGAATCCAAGTCGAACAGTTTAGGCGCAACCAAAGGCTGTTATTGCATCAAATCCAGACCCAACAAAACCTTGTTTACCTTTGCCGCATCGGACCACAGTGCCATCATACATGTTTGTGTAAACATAGACATATATGCTGCTTTCGTAACTCATTAGGAGGGTCGTTTTGCTTGAATTCCAAAGCTCAGCACGCAGACGACGGACTTGTCCGGGAGACTCGTTTGTGGTGCGCGTCCAATTTGCCGCACACTGCGGGGAGTACCGTAAATCCATGCGGACCGTACCCGATGAAGCGGTAGCCCACTTTGCTACAGCAGTATATGCGTCATTTTGACATACATATTGGGTCGGATTCTTGTTGTTGCATGAACTCGCATAACAAGACAGCGCATACACATTTTGCGCAGGCAACAACAGGGCAATCAGCACCAAAATTAAAGAAGCTCTGAAAAGTCTGTTGAAATATATTTTCATAGTTATTCTCCTGTTCAAGTCAAAGTAGTTGAATCGGTTATAGTAGACTGGCAAATCCATCTATTGGGAAGAGATAGCTATCATCTGAACTCATTGATTTGCCAACAACCATCTACTTGCATTCTTGCGGAATAACCTGTATGGTGAGTATGCCATTTTCAACTTTCTATTTCAAGTACGGAAATCCGTACCTTTTTCTACCCACCAGTGAACCGCCTCAGTTCGGGATGTTACACGCAACTTCTCATAAATATTCTTCAAATGCTTTTCCACGGTATTGATCGAGATCGTGAGGGACTCAGCAATTCCATTATTATCCTTTCCTTCAGTCAGGAGTTGCAACACATCGCGTTCGCGCTTCGATAAACTTTCCCATATTACAGTAACTTCCTCCCTCCAACGTTTCGCGCGTTCGATTTGTTCCTTGTCAAATATTAAATTCCCCCGAGCTACGCGGCGGAGGGAAGATAGCAACTGTGATGCCTGCATTTTTTATCGAGGTATCCTACTGCGCCTGCCTCCATCATATTCGCAAGGTAGGCGTCCTTATCGTGAGCAGTCAACACCAGCGTCAATGTTTCGGGATAATTTTCGCGAACCCACTTCTCCATTTCAACCGGATCAAGATTGGGCATCTTCAGATCCAGCAACAGGATCCGCGGCCGCAACTCTGCAACTTTTGGTTTGATTTCATTTCCGTCCTGAACTTCAGCTACAATTTCCATATCCGGTGCTTTTTCAAGGATGGATCGAACGCCTTCGAGAGATAAAGGATGGTCGTCTGCTACAAGAACTGTGATTTTGGTTGGTGGGGTCATTGACATAGCATCCTCCTAAAGTGCCAATTGTCTCAAATTTGAGTATACAATATTTTATAGCCCCCCCGATTTTTGTCAATCTACGTTTTACTGACGACTCTCCAACTCCTTCAGCCACTCCAAGGGCTTCTCCCACCGCACGCGCGGATTGATATTAAAGGCTTTATCCGGTCTGTCCCATTTTGGTCCCGGCGGTCCAGATTCATCACTTAGCGCGCTTTTCACTCCCCACAAGCCTTTGTAATTCACCCATTCGGGTTCGGGATTCAACACGACGCGCCGCCATTCTTTTACTGTCGGGCGAGTCACCCTACGGTCAGACATGATGCGTTTGAGATAACTGCTCGATTTCACCACCGGCTCGCGCAGGTTATCGCCTTGAAAACCAACGCGGAATCCATCACCCGAAGCGATTTCCATCGGCAGGCTGACCACGTAATGATCCGCTTCGTCACGCATATAAATGAAGGCATCTTCAGCAAGGAAGTTGGTGCGGCTTGTGGTCAATTCCTTGAGCGCGATCTGCCGCGCCTTTTGGCTGGGGTTGAAGAGCAGGAAGAGGTAGTGGATCAAGCCATCCACCCAGTAAATGAGGCGTTGAACGCGTCCCGCCTCGTAGAGGTTCGGTGAGCGGATCACCTCAGGCTTGCTGTAGTTGGCGTGTGATCCGAGCGCCACATAAACGACGGGATGCGTAGTATCCCTTTCATTCTTATCTTTCGCCTTGATGACCTTGTCCCACAACTCGATGTTGCCTGCGCCGTGTTGTGAAAACAGGACGGCATGAGGCGAATCGTTCTTGAGGTAGACCGCGGTCATCTCCCAATCGCCTTCGTGATGGTTCATGCCGTTCGCCGCGAGCCGCCAGTCGTTGAAAGCGTAGAAAAAATGATATTGCAGGATCGTCCAGTTGTTCCCCTCCGCATCCTGCTCGCGCACAACGCGCCCATAGTAGACGGGTTGGGGATCTTTCTCCAATATTTTTTCATAGAGAAAATACGATTTGCGTGCGATGGTCTCGGTGGCTTGCGAGAGCATATCCATGATGAGACCGGGGCCCTCGGGAATGATACGGTCAAATATGAATTTCATCGTGCGAATGGAAAGGTAGAACAACGCAACCAGATAGATGGGGAACAACACTAGGTATTCCACGGTCACGCTCACATATTCGCTCGGACGCAGGAAGAACCAGATCGGTGCAGCCATCAGCGCGATAAAGACCAGCGAAGCCAGCGCGGCAGGGATGATGCGCAGCCGAATGGTCGAGGCAAGCATGAAAATGATCAATGCGGCTGCGAGCGTCAGCGCCAGCGCGATTTGGACGCCTGCAAGGCCAAGGAAATACCAACCGACCCCAACCGCGGCAACAGAAAAGACGCCCCACCAGATCCATGCGTCAAAATCGTACAGCGGCTCATTGATAAAGCGCAGGTAATACTGACCGCCCTCCAGTTTGCCGATCATCGTGGCAGGCGGCTCGTTCAGATGGAACAACAGATTTGCCGCGCCGATCGGTCCGCTGGGCAGGATGTGACAACGTTCGAGATAATGTTCCACAGCCATCGGAAAAAAGCGTTCGCTTTTTGCAAAACGTAACACGGGCTCGTATGTGGCAAGCAGATCGGGATCGTTCATTTCATGTAAGAGACCCTAAAGGCTTCCGGAACCTTTAGGGTCTGACCGTTATTGAAAGTACTGTAACGCCAGACGCAACCGCTCTTCGGAATCGCCGGACGCGTCTTTCGGGATGGACTGGATCGCGGACTGCGCCTCCACCACCGAATATCCGAGCGCGGTGAGCGCGGCAAGCACCTCTGAATCCGCGTCGGACATCTGGGCAACCTGCTTCAAGCCATCGAGCGGTTTCAGCTTGTCTTTGAGGTGCAGCGCGATCTTCTGCGCGGTCTTTTTACCGACCCCCGGCACGCGACTCAACATTTCGGCTTCATCGGCAAAGATCGCCCGCTGGATGACATCCAGCGTCATGGAAGACAATACGGATAACGCGACTTTTGGTCCAACCCCATCCACGCCAAGGAGCATGTTGAACAGGTCGCGGTCGCCCTGAGATTCAAAGCCATAAAGCGTAAGCGCATCCTCGCGGACAACGAGATGCGTGAACAAAAAGGCGGTTTCGCCCGTCTTGACCCGCATTCGCAACGGCGCGGGGACAAAGACGCGCAATCCTACGCCGCCCACCTCGACAATGAGGGATGTATCTTCGATTTGCGCAACTTCTCCGCGGAGGGTTGAGATCATAAGAATATTTTACCGTAACAATAGGGGCGAAGCATGCTTCGCCCCTACAAGAATTAATATCTTTTCGTATTCAAATGCGTAATCGCTATCGCCAGGGCGTCGGCGGCATCGTCAGGTTTGGGGATGGAGTCGAGTTGTAACAATGCGCGTACCATTTCCTGCACTTGTCTTTTTTCGGCGTTGCCGTATCCTGCCACCGCCTGTTTAACTTCTTTCGGCGTGTATTCGAAGACCTCAAGTCCGGCTTGCTGAAGCGCGAGCAACACAACCCCGCGTGCTTGTCCCACAGCGATACCTGTGGTCACGTTTCTCGCGAAGAATAGTTTTTCGACAGCGGTTGTTTCAGGTCTGTGTTCTTTGAGGAGTTTTTTCAACTGGGTGTAGAGCATCTCCAAGCGCGCCGATGCGGTTGCATCTTTCAGTGTAGAGATAACGCCATAGGAAACCGGGACCAATTCCCCGTCACGCGTGAGGCGCACGAGTCCATATCCCGTTGTTGCAGTACCAGGGTCAATGCCTAACGCGAGGGTCATTTAAATAATTGTAGGGCGATGCATGTATCGCCGCTACGAAAATTGATTATGCCGCTTCGAGCGCGGCAAGAACCTCATCTGAAACCTTGAGATTCGAGTAGACGTTTTGCACATCGTCGAGGTCTTCGATGGTTTCAAGCGCTTTGAGGACTTGCACCGCGTCGTTCGCGCCGAGTTCCATTTCCTGTTTCGGGTGCATTCGCAAGCCCGCTTCATCAGGCTGAACGTTAGCTTTATGCAGTGCATCTGCAATCACTTTAAATGATTCGACAGGCGCCGTGATTTCGATTGTTCCGTCATCTTCCACAACATCGTTCGCGCCTGCTTCGATTCCAAGCTCAAAGGCTCTATCAAAATTCATCGCGCTCGAAGGGAAGGAAAAATAGGCAATGCGTTCAAACTGCCAACCGACCGCGCCCAGTTCCGCCATATTGCCGCCTGATTTGCTAAATGCATGGCGCAGATCAGAAACAGTGCGATTGCGATTATCGGTGACAGCTTCGACCATAACTGCAACGCCATGCGGCGCGTACCCTTCATACATAATGGATTCGAATGCCGCGCTATCTTTATCTTCGCCTGCACCGCGTTTGATGGCGCGCTCAATATTGTCTTTGGGCATATTTTCTGCACGGGCTTTATCCACTGCAAGCCTGAGGCGGAAATTTGAGTCGATATCACTGCCGCCTTCACGCGCCGCAATTACAATTTCACGTGCGAGCCGCGTAAAAATGGCGCCGCGTTTCGCATCTGCCGCGCCTTTTTTACGCTTAATCGTTGACCACTTGGAATGACCTGACATGCCTTGCTCCTTACCGTTGAAACCCACAAGGGGGAAATTTTTGTTTGAAAAATTATATCATGGCAAGAATGAAGGCTTGCAACACTCAGGGTTAGCGAACAAGTTGATACAGGGAATAATTTTCGTTTGCATAAACAAGGTGAAGGATTTCCGGATAATACAGATACGGATCGTAGGGCGCATCAAGCAGGAGATAGTCGGCATCGGTGGTTAAGGCAAATTCAACCAGATCATTCATATACTTCACTCGCCGACCAGATGCATCTCGAAGCCCTACCAGTTTCGCCATCGTCGAATACTGGTCATACCAAACCAATAATTGGTGCCGGTCTGTATATGCCAATGGAGCGCCATCTTTGTACGTATACATAAGAGGGCGGAAAGCGTAATATCGAACCGCTACATTTTCACCCTCTGAGAAAATGCGAGAACCGACGGGTGTCTCCTCTCGAACTGCATTCATAACACCAATCAAATCCAGATTCTTTTCAGGCAGAGGACAAACAATCCGCGCCTTCACCCAACATTGGACGTTCTGATTCACTGCCTCACGAAATTCGGGGCGTAACTCAAATCCTCTGGCTCCCCAGACAGCCAACAGGAGCAGAGCACAAATGATATACGATGTTCTTGAAGCAGACGGACTTAGAATTTGCTGATCTGGAAGCCTGTCCCGCATAATCCACAAGAAGCATATGGCAGACAACAGAATCAATGGCATCATAAATCGAAAGGTTCTCAACAACTCAAATTCAGGCGGGATTTGTTGCAATTTTGCAAATATCGTCTGTTCCGCGATTGGGAGCACTGCGCCAACAAGGAATACCCCCAGCATCCATGCCGTTATTTGTCGTATCGCAGGAAATAACTGATTTGATTCGCGCCACTTTATCCCGTAAATTACACCACCTACCGCAAGCGCACAGATCAGATACCATACCAGGTCAAACACGTTACCAATACGGCTGGAAAAGAAATGTAGTACCACTTCTATCAAGCCGGTCTCTCGCATCATGAAGAATCGCTCTCTTAATACTTCTATCAGTAGATCGTAATTTTCCAATGTGTTCGTGCCTTCAACTGTGCTACCAAAATAATTCATTAGGAAGGGAGCCAGTATGATCACTAGGATCAGGGTCGCCAATGTCATCATCTGGACTTTTTTCCAAAAATCTGCACCGTCTGCAGACACCCACAACCCCAGCATGATGGCAACGGCCCAAACCGGGGTGCTGACCGGATGAATGTAATTTAGAATGCCCAACCCACCCATAATTGCGGGCCACCATTTTGGATCATACCCGCGCACAATAGCTAACGCCAGCAGGAATGGGAGCACCGCCTGATAGAGGAAACGAGGCAGTGGATCCAGAATAATTCCCCAAAAATCGTAGTATGTAGCAACAGGAACAGAAAGAAACAGAGAAACATAGAATCCCGCCCAGGGATTCCTGAATATTGATTTGCCCAACACATAGTAACCAGTCAGATGTATAAAAATGAAAAAGGGGAGCAAAAAGAGAGAAGCCGCTCCATAATTTCCAAAGACTGCCTTCAACCCGCGCAGCATCGGGAAGAAGATCATATTGTAGCTATTAATATTTTTTTCGTTGGCTAAAAATGGATCGCTTGCGAACAGACCGAGTTCATCTTGTGCGGCAGCAATAGACGCATAAACCGCCATATCTCCGCCCAGCAATGCAAAGGAATTAAACTCTGTTCCGCTCCTTCCTAGTGTAAGAAAGATAGATATCGTTATAAAAAGGATTAAAAATAAAACGTGCAATTTTTTTCCCAACATCAATAGCTACCTAAGATTCATTATACACGAGAAACGTCATTCGTTAGATCGTCTTCGCACGTTCTGCCATTTGATTCCGCAGATCGGCTGTATCTTTATCAATTGTAAAGAACGCGCCGATGTAAAAGATAAAACTGATCAGCCAGGCGGATACGCAAATGGCAAGTATCGAAAACGTCCTATCCTGAGTAGCCACAATGATCGCGCCGGTTAGAGCAGGAGCCGCCACTGCACCACTGTTCTCGATAAAATACTCTATCGCCTGCGCTGTCGAACGGACTTCAGGGACGGTTACATCATATACGGTCGCGACCACATTGGCCGAAGAAAGCGGCATGAAGATCGCCGTAAGGCACATGAGGATGAAAAACCGATTTGGTTGATCAAGCGGCGTGGTCATTGCAAAGTAGAGGAAAAGTGCGCCGAGCAAAACACCCGCACTGGCGATGATGATGCGTCCTTTCTTCATACGTTTGAAAAGAAGATCGCCGAGGAATCCGCCAACGAAATATCCTGCCGCGAGGATCAAAATCACAGGCGCCATGGTGGCGATGATCCTATTGGAATCGTAGCCGCGCTCCGTTTCCAAATAGCCGAAGAAAAAGAACGTGATCACATTCCATGGGAAGACGCCTGCAAACCCCTGTAAAAAGATAAACCACATTGTGCGCTTCTTGAAGATTTGCTTCGCTTCTACCCACGAAAAACGAAAGGTTGCCATTTCTGGCATGTTCTCGAATTCGGGCTCCGCTTTGCCACGCGGCATTTCTTTGACGCCAAAATAAATCAACAATGCCACAACTAACCCGAGACTGCCTGTGATGTAAAACACCGAACGCCATCCGCCGATCATGGGTGCAACCATTTGCCCGAGAATCAAGCCAGCCAAAAAGCCTATCGGTTGGGCAAGTTGCAAAATGCCATATACCTTTCCGCGCAGGTTCGGACCAAAATAGTCAGCGACTAATGTATAGATTCCTGGATACGATGAATCGTCAATGCCTGTAGAAGCGCGCGTAATTAAAAACCCAGTATAGGTGCGGACAATGGCATTCAACCACGTTGTTGCTCCCCAAATAAAGGAAGCCAATGCCAGCAGTTTGGCGCGCGCATAACGGTCATATAAATATCCCCACAACGGATACAACACTGTCGCGACCGCCAACGCGCCGGAGTTGACCAACCCCCATTTGAAATCATCCAACCCAAACGCTTCACTGATCTGTACTTGCAACGAACCGATCATCAGCTTATCAGTTTGATGCAACAGCATGAAAAAGAAAAAAATAATAACTACAAACCAGCGGTAATTAGAATTTTGTTGCGGCATCCATTACCTCCTACAGAAAAGACTACAACATAAACAAACAGCCTCTTTGAGAGGCTGTTTGTTTACTTGTTCCAAAGTTATCGGTTGATCAGGAACAGGATACCGGCTATGACCGCGCAAATTCCCGCAACCAGATCCCAAGGACTACCACTTAGGAAATTTAGGAGGCCAAGCCCAGCAAGGATCAGGTAAATCCCGAGCAAAATCCATTTGAGGTTACGCATCGTGTTTTCTCCTTTCTTACCTAATGAAAAGCAGTTGGAAGGTAACGTAGCGGTCGATCAACATCGGCCGATCATCCATCAATGGAAACCCAGGGTGGCGTTATCGGTTACGGATTTCACCCATAAGGAGCATCGTCAGAGATAATTTCTTTCGCCAGTTTCTGCAAAGCAGGTACATCCACGTTTTTGTCTTCTACATGGACGGCTTTCCAATATTGATCCAACAAGTCCAATGGACTCAAACTGCTCACCACCTGCCCTTCAGGCATTCGCACGCGGGCTTCCACTTTTGGTTTCTTGACGAGATGAAACTCAAAGGCCTTCTCTGCAAATTTGCGTAACGCAGATTCGTCTATCAATACATCAAACTCTCTTGGATATTCAACGACCAATTTGACAATCGCATTGGACAAATCGTTTGGCAACGCGGATTTAAGAATCTCCGTCACGTTCTCGCTGGACCTGAGAACTGCCCGCCGTTCAATGAACGGACGCGTCCCTTCGATTTTTCTCCACTCCACCTTCGACCCTCCGCGCGTGATCTCCGCGATGACGTAAAACTTATCGTCCTTTGCTTCGCCGAAGTCAATGCGCTCGATGGAACCAGGATAAATAACAGGCGGATGCTCTCCTTCATTGACATCTTGTGGTTTATGGATATGTCCCATTGCCACATAATCCAATCGTTTATCCTTCACCAGCGATGTAGGCAACACCATATCGTGTCCCAGCATCACCATGCGCTCTGCGCCAAACAATGCGCCTTGAATAGACGCATGAGCTGTGAGTATCAGAGGGAGGGTTTGGTCCGCTTCATTGATGTATGCCTCAATGAGACTGGAGATTCGCGATTCCAGATTGGAGAAGATTTCACTGGGTTCTGCCGCGCTCATTTCAAGATTCGCTATCAAACCCGAGCGCGTGATCCACGGCATGGCAATCACTTGAACTGGTACATCCCATAAGTCTTTTGATGTGAGAAATTCTGGTCTCTGCAATACACGCACAAACGGCACTTGTAGAGTATCAAATTCCTGGATTGCGTGGGCACGCCCCGCGGCAGGAGATAAATCGTGATTACCTACAAGCAACAATGTAGGGATTTTTGCTTGTGATAATCGAATGATACGTTTGCCCCACTCACGCTGAAACGTCGGTGCGGGAGAACGGTCTTTGTACGCGTCCCCCGCGAAGATGACCATGTCTACTTTCTCGGAGATCGCCGCATCAATAATAGTATCCAGCGACTTGAGAAAATCAAGCACGCGCACAGGCAAACCCGTTTCGGGATCATGGCGTCCGTAGTTTGCCATGTCAATGTGAGCGTCAGCGAAGTGAAGGAGTTTCATGTTGAAAAGTTGGAAAGTTTGCAAGTAAAACGTTTGAACGTTCAAACCTGCAAACTTGTCAGCGAGTTAGGGTTGTACTCCCAAATCCTGCAATGCCTGTATCGCGGGACCCCAATTGGGATGTAAGCGAAGCGCTTCCTGATAGTCAGCGATAGCGCCAGGGGTATCGCCAATCATATATTTTGCTTGTCCGCGCCAGTACATACTTTCTTCCAATGTTGGCTTCGAGATCGTTTCGATTAAAGTAACGTTCGCGAGATCAATCACATCCTGATAACGACCTGTGTAAAAATAAGCCCAATATGGTCCTGTTTGATACCACATCATGCGATATGGACGTTCTTTATCATCCTCTCCGAGTCCGTTGTAAATTGCAAACGCCTGATCGAAAGCAGTTGCCGCGTCGGCATACTCTTGTAATGCCACATGGCTTGTCCCTTTGGCGTACCAAGCAAAGTATTGGTCAATGCCCGTGAGATTTTCAATTCCATCATCTGCTATATCACGTGCGTGCTGAGCCGCCCAGCGTTCATCAGCATAGGGACCGAGAACTTGCAGCAATTCGGCTTCGCGTTCGGGGACGTACACAACGATGAAAATATTGTTGAACGAAAGCCACGCTTCACTCGACGTGAATTCTTCATACGTGAGTGCGAAGTTGGGACCGTCGTTCCACGTGTCCTGAACGATCAGCACGCCTTTGGCATCGTCGTAACCGGTAACAAACTGATAATGCCCGAGCCAGGCCACTTTACCGGTGTAATCTTTTTCGTAATAGCCCTTTTCTGCGATGAACGGAAAGCCCGCGGCGAGCAAACGTTTGGCAAGGTCAATGTCGCCGCCCGGACGCGACAACGCGCGGAACTCGGTCTCGTCGTTGACAAAATCCACCATCTCGTAGGGCATCACGTTGACATCTGACCGCCCCTGCTGAATGAAATCCAATTTGGGGTCTTGCACACCCGGCTTGATCGAACGGGCAACATCGTCTCGGTCACCCTCCCAGCCGACGAAGTTCAGCGCCATGCTGATGTTGGCGGGCCCGCAATAATTCCAGCGGTTCTTCTGATCTTCGTAGCGGAAATCCGTCCACGAAACAGAAGAAGGCAGGGGCGTGGAAGTGAACGTCGGTCGAAGCGTTGGACCGGGCGTAGGAGTCGATGTCGGCTGGATGGTTTGAGTGGCGACATGAGTCTGCATCATCTGTGTGACAGCCGCATCCACCTGCGATTGTTGCTGCGGTTGAAAGATGGCTTCATCCGGCGGATTGATGAGGTATTTGACGCTCGAGATCCAGCCTTCGACGCGCGGCATGGCGCGTGAATATACGGGTGGAAGGAAAAAGATTCCAACACCGAGTACGAGCAGAATCGGAACGATCCATTTGCGATTAAAACGATTTTGCATGCGGAGGATTATAAAACAAAAAGACCCGTGAAGTTTACATACCTCACGGGTCTAATTTCCTTATTATTCTTTCACTTCGCCGTCAATCACATCGCCATCCGTTGGCGGTGTAGACGGACCGCCCGGCGCTTCGGGTTGCGGCTGACCTTGTGCATAGAGTTGTTGACTCAATGCATGGAAAGCCTGCTCCACTTTTTCAGACGCCTGTTTGATGCGATTGATATCATCGCCCTGTGCGGCAGACTTCAGGTCGTTGACCTTCGTCTCGATCTCGCCGCGCTCAGCCGACGGCACTTTGTCGCCGAGATCGCGCAACGCTTTCTCGGTTTGATAGACGAGGCTGTCGGCAGTGTTTTTCGCGTCGATCAACTCGCGGCGCTTGCGGTCTTCCGCTTCGTGCGAGCGGGCTTCGTTAACCATGCGGTCAATATCGTTCTTGTTTAAGTTGGTCGAAGCCGTGATCGTGACTTTTTGTTCCTTGCCTGTGGCTTTATCCTTCGCGGTCACGTTTAGGATGCCGTTCGCGTCAATGTCAAAGGTCACTTCCACTTGCGGGATGCCACGCGGCGCAGGCGGGATGCCATCGAGTCGGAACCGCCCCAGCGACATGTTGTCGTTCGCCATCGGGCGTTCGCCCTGCAGAACATGGATGTCCACAGCGGTTTGATTATCCGCGGCGGTTGAGTATGTTTCCGTCTTGCGGACGGGGATGGTCGTGTTGCGCTCGATCATTTTGGTCAATACGCCGCCGAGGGTTTCAACACCCAGCGAAAGCGGGGTAACGTCGAGCAACAGAATGTCTTTGACTTCACCGCCGAGCACTCCACCCTGAATCGCCGCGCCGATCGCGACGACTTCATCGGGGTTCACGCCTTTATTCGGCTCTTTGCCGTTGGTCAGCTTGCGTACGAGATCTTGCACCATCGGCATGCGCGTAGAACCGCCGACCAGAACGACTTCATCGAGTTTATCGGCTGACAAACCTGCATCCTTCAACGCGGCTTCAAAGGGTTGTCGGCAACGAGCAAGCAGGTCCTCGGTCATTTGCTCGAATTTCGAGCGCGTCAACTTCAACTGCATGTGCTTCGGTCCGCTCGCATCCGCGGTGATATACGGCAGGTTGATCTCCGTTTCCATCACGGTGGAAAGTTCGATCTTCGCCTTTTCCGAGGCTTCGCGCAGGCGCTGCAACGCGGGGCGGTCGTTACGCAGGTCAATGCCCTGCTCCTTCTTGAATTCGTCTGCCGCCCAGTTCACGATCTTCTGATCCCAGTCATCACCGCCGAGGTGTGTATCACCGTTGGTGGCTTTGACTTCGATCACGCCTTCACCTACTTCAAGAATGGATACGTCAAACGTACCGCCGCCGAGGTCGAAGACGAGAATCGTTTCATCTTTCATTTTGTCAAGTCCATACGCGAGCGCGGACGCCGTCGGCTCGTTGATGATGCGCATCACTTCCAGACCTGCAATCTTGCCTGCGTCCTTGGTAGCTTGACGTTGGCTGTCGTTGAAGTACGCCGGAACGGTGATCACCGCCTGCGTGACCGGCTGACCCAGATACGCTTCAGCATCGGACTTCAATTTGCCCAGCACCATGGCTGAAATTTCCTGCGGGGAATATTCGCGGTTCGTGATGGGAATCTTCACCCGCACGTCGTCCGATGATCCCTTCACGACATTGAAAGGAACCATCTTGCGTTCCACTTCGGTCTCATCGAAGTGACGACCGATGAACCGTTTGATAGAGTAGATCGTATTCTCGGGATTCACAACCGCCTGGCGCTTCGCCGTCTGACCGACGAGTCGTTCGCCGTTCTTGTTGAACGCGACCACCGACGGGCAGAGCCGCCCGCCCTCCGCGGTCGAAATGACGGTCGGCTGTCCGCCTTCCATTACAGCGACTACGCTGTTGGTTGTACCTAAGTCAATACCGATAATTTTGCCCATAAGAGTCTCCAGTCCTCGTCATTGCGAGCGAGTGAAATGAGCGAAGCAATCTCCAATATCGTGAGGGAGATTGCTTCGGCGGGCAAACGCCGCCTCGCAATGACGGGTGTAAGTATTTTCAATGCTCACATAGTACCTGTCCAACGCAAGAAAACTGTTAACGAAGTGTAGAATTTGAATCGAAATTCTCGCTTGTCCCCTTCCCTCTCCTTTAAGGAGAGGAGGCTTCGCTGACTTTTACCCAATCGAACGCGGCGAGGACAGGGATATTCTCATAGGAAGCGGCGGTGAGCCCCACTTTGCCTTCAGCAAGTTCATAGCGCGCTACATCCACGCGGCGTAAGACAGTATCGTTTACATATAAGGAAAGAGTTGTATCGGAACAGATCAAGCCGATGGTTTGCGTTGCGCCGCTGGGTTGAATTAGATTTGATGATCCATCATTTGTGACAGGGAGATACTCCGCGATACCATCGGTCAACCATTTGCCGTAAAGAACGTTGTATGTCCCATCTGTGGAGACGTTGAACTCAAACCAGCCTTGCTCTTCCCCATAGCGACAGACCAAGCCCACAGACGCCGGAGTGCCGCCCTGATTTTGAAATTGCACATCAATGCGGACGTCCGCATAATCCTCCGCGCCGTAGAGCGCGTAAAGCCACGTGAAGGGCGAGTCCATTTGGAGGAGAAGCGCGCCATTCTCGGTTCGGACATTCGGGACGGCATCGTTCCCTGCTTGCAGAATTACCCAGCCTGCAAGGGAGGCGTCGAATTCGTTGGTGAAGAATCGCGGAAGTGGGGTCGGCGAAGGCTCGAAGGTTGGAGTCGGTGCGGGGGTTGGGGTATCAGGCAAAAGGGTGGGAAGAGGCGTTGACGTGGGGAAGAGCGAAGTCTCAGAAGTTGGAGTCGAAGTGGTGCCCTGACAGGCAGTGATGAAGAGAATGAATCCCAGCAGGAGTTTTTTCATCCGCATTTTATAACACAAATGTCCAGCGCTCAGGCTGGACATTTATCCATGAATACCTCGCGCAAGATCAATCGCAGTTTGGAACACCCATAAAACAGGGCCATTGGTCCACGATCAAACCGACGACGCCTGCGGCGAATAGGAATGAAATCACAACAACAATGATGAGATGGATCGGGTATGCAAACAGACTGCCCCCCGTCCGTAAGGTTCGGACGATCGGCTTGCCAGCAATCATCCCTGCCGCAATTGGAAACGCAATGAGAACAAGGGAAAGTACCATACCCGGGAGATACGCCACTTCAGGGTTTGGTCCATTGAACAGACGATCCACATTCACCCAACCAAGGAAGTTCAGCAAAGGAAATATGCCGGGAGCCAGAATCAGGGCAATGCTTATCAACAATGTCCACTTGGGATGAGTGAGGAGAGTGTTTCTTTGTGTAGGAATTGGATTTGCCGTGTTATGGTTCTCTGTCCGCTTGGCTAGCAAGATCGGCAGCAGGATGATGCTGGTGGCAAATAAGTTGAGCCACAAGACAAAAAACAAAAAATAAGGAAAATCTTCATTGAATTGGCGCCTGTTGACGACTTCCATGATGATGAGTGGTGAGATGAGGAACAAACTAATCAGCGCCGGTGATCCGATGGTCTTAAGTATGTTTTGCATAATAACTCCAGAAATAAGCATTAGATGTTCTCTAAAAATTCCTATAGTTGTTTCTATGAACATCCATAGAACAAAACCGAGCCATCCCTCTTCTGTTTGTCGTTCCTCGCACAGATCATTGAAAGTCTGCTCCATGGACTCTGCAAACTGTTCCCTGAATCCGCTTGGATAAAAGGTCAGGAGTTTCTTGTAGAGCGCGAGAGCAGTTGATTGTTCATTCACAGGAAATTTAGGAAGAAGATTTTGCCATTCTTACTTCTAATCGCAGTTCGGAATGTGTAGAACGTCGCACCGATATATATCAGACCCTAATCCGACAAATAATACAACGCCGCCTGTGATTAAAATCGCGGCCAGGATCACGTTGAGGAGATAAAATTTTCGCTCCCCATTTGCTCCCTTTTGAAGCATGGGGCGGGCGACTATGAAACCGCCCACGGGAATAAGAAGCAAAACGACCGCGAGCAGAACATACTCCAAAGGACCTGTGTGGGTGTCTGGTCTCATGAGTGAGTAGAACGGCTCTATCCGACTTCCAACAATCGTATTGAGTATTAGGAACGGCAGAGCGAATAGAAAGCCGACAACCGCCGCTGATTTTGGATTTGTAGAGATATATTTCATAGTGTCTCCTTGTATGAGTAACAGAATGTGTTCCTGGACAATTCCCATGGCTGTTTCGATGAACGTCCATAGTACGAAGCTAAACAATCCTTTTTCGGTTTGCCTCTTATCATTACAAAGATCTTGGAATGTCTGCTCCATGGACTCGGCAAGTTGCTCTCTGAATCGCCTTGGGTAGAAAGAAAGAAGTGTCTTGTAGAGCGAACGAAATGCGTTTTGTTCATGCACCATATGCAATGGTTTTCGGATACAGTTTCCGCTGTTGCGCCAATGTGACGATACGCTTATAGCGTTCAAGTTCCGCCGCAAGCGCCCTCGCTCCAACACCTGTAAGCTGATAATATATGCGGCGTTCGTCATCCATGTCAGGGTCAACGCGCTTATCGCTCTCTTCTACCAGTCCTGCGTCGAGCATACGTTTCAATGAGCCATAAAGCGTCCCTGCACCCATACTGACCTTTCCCTGTGAGTCGGCTTCAACTTGTTTCATAATTCCATAGCCATGACGTTCTCCGTTTGAGAGCGCGAGTAGGATGTGGAATACGGCTGGGGTGAGAGGTGGAGTGGAAGGCACGGCAGTCATGTCTGCACTATATCCGCGACGGATATATATGTCAAGGGGCAAATAAAATGATCGTTCAGCAGTTCAACTGCTGAACGATCATTGTGTGGAGATGCCGGGAATTGAACCCGGGTCCGAAAGACTCGACCCTCGGAACTCTACGAGCGTAGCCCACCGATGATAGTCATCACAGGGATCTCGGCGGGCAGGTAACCCTGTGACCATCTGCTGGTCTTTCGCACATTTAGCAGAATCATGCGCGGCACTCACACCATTGTTTCGCCCGGTCCGTCACCGGGTGGAGGGCGGCTCCGGCGGACGTGGCGCCCTAAGGCGCCAACCGTTATGATCTCATCGCTTACGCGGCGAGGGGCATAGCGGCGTAGGAAGTGCGATTGGCACTTGATTGTTTGCGCTGAGTTTACGAGTTCGGCGCCTCTCGGCTCGCATTCCGGGACCAGCCTCTCCCGTCGAAGCCTGTCATCCCCAAAATGCTTTTGCATTATAGCATACTTGCAGAGAGGTCTCCCCGCTTGCCCTCAAGACTGCTTTATGCTAGACTGTGACTCATTATCTCACGGTACCCTACAACATGAGCGAAAAAATCCTCATCATTGACGATGACCTCGACACCCTGAGGCTGGTCGGTTTGATGCTCCAACGTCAGGGCTATCAGATCAGCGCGGCAACCAACGGACAACAAGGGTTGGACAAAGCCTTCGACGAAGACCCCGATTTGATTCTGCTCGATATCATGATGCCAGACATGGATGGCTACGAGGTCACGCGGCGCTTGAGGGCGAATCCATCCACCATGGAAACGCCGATCCTGATGTTCACTGCCAAGACGCAGATGAACGACAAAGTCATCGGCTTCGAGGTGGGCGCGAACGATTACCTGACGAAACCCACGCATCCCTCCGAACTTCAAGCGCGCGTCAAGGCTCTGCTTGCGCGTGCCAGCGAGAAAAGAGGCGACAGCCCCTCCGGCAGGAACAACGGCAACGGCTTTGTCATCGGCGTGATCAGCGCGCGCGGCGGGCTGGGAGCGACGACCGTGGCACTCAACGTGGCGGCAGGCTTGCACGCCCGAACCAAAAGCGAGGTGGTCGTCGCTGAGACTCTTCCGGGCCGCGGCGCGCTCGCACTCGAGCTGGGCTTAACCGCCTCCCACGGTCTGGCAGATTTGCTCAGCCAGTCGAGAGTGACCGACATTACACGTGATAGGATTCGCGAGTTACTGATGCACCACACCTCGGGGATCAAGATATTGCTGGCATCGGACCGTCCGCGCGACATGCACCTCGTCGGCCAGAGCGCGAACTACGAGGCAATCGCTTCCAAACTCGGTGGGCTTGCCCGCTTCACCGTCCTTGACCTTGGCGCCGGATTGCAATCATTCACGCAGGTGATTCTCCCGCATTGTGACGAAATCCTTATCGTTCTCGAAGGCAACCCCAATACCATCATCACCGCCAAGGCGGTGATCGAAGACCTGCATTCTTTCGGCGTCAACATGACGAACATCCACCCGGTATTGAACAACCGGATCCGTTCGGACACACAACTTCCCACCAGTCAGGTGCAATCGAAACTGGGTCACGAGATCGTGACGACCCTCACGCCTGCACCGGAACTTTTCGTGCAAGCCGCGCGCCTGCAAACCCCGGCGGTTCTTAGCCAGCCGGAAAGCCTCACCGCTCGACAATTCAGCAAACTTATGAATTTCATCGTCGAGCGAGAGGCAATGCCTCGATGAACTTCTTCCCCGCGACTGCAACTGCGCTTGAGGATGCGGCAGGGTTATTCCGCAAAGCCAAGCGCGTTGTTGTATTAACGGGAGCCGGCATCTCCACCCCTTCGGGAATCCCGGACTTTCGCTCGGAGGGAACAGGCTTATGGTCCCGCGATGAACCGTTGGAGATCGCATCGCTGAACAACTTTCGCACGGCGCCGGAAAAATTCTTTCAATGGTTCCGACCGCTTGCCGGTCAGATCTTCAACGCAGAGCCGAACGCTGCACATATCGCACTTGCAGATCTTGAACGGCACGGAGTCTCTGTGGCGATTGCAACCCAAAACATTGACGGGCTTCATCAAAAGGCAGGCTCGGAGAAAGTTTTCGAGTTGCACGGCACGATACGCACACTCTCCTGCACACAATGCTTTAGACGATACGAATCGCCTCCGTTCTTGAAGGCTTACATCGAGCAGGGTACAATTCCGTCATGCGCGAACTGCAATGGAATACTCAAACCGGATGTGATATTGTTCGGCGAGCAGTTGCCCCAGTCTGCGTGGTTTGAAGCGCAACGCGAAACGCGTCAGGCGGACTTGATGCTGGTCGCCGGTTCCTCGCTGGAGGTTTTGCCTGCGGCAGGGCTTCCGATGCAAGCCGTTGACCGCGGCGCACACCTCATCGTCATCAACAACACGCCCACCTACATCAACGTCCGCGCGGATGTGGTCCTCATGAACGACGTTGCCGCAATCTTGCCGGAAATCATCAAACGAGCAATTCATGGCTGAGATCAAAACCCAAACTCTCGGAAGTTACTTGCGGCTGATCGAAATCTCCCGCGATCTCGCTTCGACTCTCGACCTCGACACCCTGCTGGACGATATCGTGCGCGCCGCGGCGGATATCACATACGCCGAAGCGGCTTCGATTCTCTTGTACGATGACACATCGCGACAACTCTATTTCCAGGTCGCCACCAACATTGACGAACCCACCATGCGCGGTCTGGTCATCCCACTCGACAAAAGCATCGCAGGATGGATCGTGACCAACCGTAAATCTGTCCGAATCGAAGATGCTCACAAGGATGAACGGTTCTTCAGCGACGTGGAAAAGACCATCGGATATTCGACCAAATCATTGTTGGGGATTCCGCTGGTGACGAAAAACAAGGTTGTGGGCGTGCTGGAAGTAGTGAACAAGAAGCGCGGCAAATTTACTGACCCTGACGAATCCATGCTCACCGTGCTCGGCGCGCAGGCAGCAGTCGCCATCGAGAACGCGCGCTTGTTCCAACAGTCTGATTTGATTCAAGAATTCGTGCACGAACTTCGTACCCCACTCGCATCCTTAAGCACCGCCACATATTTATTACTTCGCCCCGAAATGTCGCGCGAACAGCGCGACCAGATCGTCAACAACATCCACAACGAAACGTTGCGATTGAACTCGCTAGCCTCTTCATTCCTTGACTTGGCGCGCCTCGAATCGGGACGTGTGCAATTTCGCAAGACGCGCTTTAGCGCGGCAGACTTGCTCTACGAAGTGCGCGATGTGATGATGACCAAGGCACAAGAGACGAGCATCCAGATCCGCGTGGATGTACCCAACGATATGCCGCTCATAGAAGCCGACCGGGACAAGATTAAACAAGTATTGCTCAACATCGTCAGCAACGCCGTCAAATACAACCGCCCGAACGGTTCGGTCATCATCACCGGCAATTTTTCGGAGGCCGAACTCTCGATGACCGTGCAGGATACCGGCGTAGGCATTCCGGAAGAATCGATCCCCCACCTCTTCGAAAAATTCTATCGTGTGCGCGAACACGAAAACAAAGCCACCGGCACCGGGCTTGGGCTTTCCATCTGCAAGCAGATCATTCAGGGACACAATGGGCGCATCGAAGTAAAAAGCAAGATGGGGGTCGGCACCTCGTTCAGCCTATACCTGCCGCGTGCTCCAAAGAGCCACCCCCACGAGTAGAGTCACGGAGTGACCAAAACTTTGAGCGTGCCCGGTTGTGCGGCGCGCTCGAATGCCTTTAACCCATTCCCCAGCACGAACTCATCGTCAATCAAAACCGTCGGGTCAACTTGCTTCGACTCCATCAAACGAAGCGCGGGCTCGAATGGACCGCAACGCGAGCCTATGAGGTTCAATTCATCTACAACAATGGACGAAAAGTTAACGCTCATCTCGCCCTTGTAAGTGGATTTCAACACCAGCGCACCCCGCGGACGGACAGCCTGCCGCGCCAGCGTAAATCCGCCCGGTGACCCGGTCGCTTCCACCACGATATCCCACCTCCATGGCTGAACTTCCTCCTCGGAAATGATTCGGATACCGTGCGCAGTCAGCAGATCTTGTTGTCGTTTGTGTCGCGCGACCACGCGCAGGTCGCAACCTGTCAGTGCAAGCGTCTGGGCGATAAGTTGCCCAAGCCGCCCTGCGCCGACGAGCAGGACCCTGTCCGTGGGCTTGATATTGATCTGCTGCTGAATTTCCAGCGCGGCGGCGAGGGGTTCGGTGAAGACAGCCATCTCGTCGGGCACTGAAGCGGGGATACGATGCAAATTCGCAATAGGTAATTGGGTAAACTCGGCGAACGCTCCGTCACGGTTGACGATCCCTAACACTGTTCGATTCTCGCAATGTGTTGGGCGTCCGTTCAAACATTGTTCGCATTGATTGCAAACAGCGTTGATTTCGCCGACAACGCGGTCGCTAACCTTCAATGATTCGCCCCTCCCTTCGAGAGATGGGTTAGGGGCTAGGGCAACGACCTCGCCTACGAATTCATGCCCCAACACACCCCTGTACGGATAATATCCCTTAACCAGTTCGAGATCAGTGCTGCAAATTCCCGCCCTGCGAATCTTTATCAATGCCTCATTCGGCTTCTTCGGTTGAGGTATGTCGCGGAGTTCAAGCTTGTGGTTTTCAAGCCAGAGAGATTGCATTCTTATTCCTCCGCCACCGCCCACCGATCGCGTCCGCTGTTCTTTGCCTGATACAAAGCCAAATCGGCGCGGTGAAGAAACTGCTCCCAGTTCTCACGTCCGTGCTGGTACTGCGCAATGCCTACGCTGATAGTGAGCTTAAGAACGTGATCGTTGGAAGCCACCTCCAACGAGCGGATCTTCTGGCACAATCGTGAAGCCTGTTCGCATGCGGCTTTCACATCGCTGTTCGGCAACACGATCAAAAATTCCTCTCCGCCGTAGCGGCCGATCGTATCCGGGTGACGGATCTGTTCGCGCAGGCGGGCGGCAATCGTGCGAAGCACATCGTCGCCGACCACGTGACCATAGGTATCGTTGACTTTCTTGAAGTGGTCAATATCCACGATCGAGATCGAAAGCGGTGTCTCGTAGCGCGAGGAACGGATCACTTCCTCCTGCAGGTCTACCACGATCTTGCGGCGGTTTGGCAGGAAGGTCAACACGTCGGTGTTCTTGATCTCATGCGCCTGCGCCAACACCGCCTTTAATTCAATGTCTTTGATCTCGAGCGAGCGCTTCGCCTTGCTGAGTTCCAACTCTAATTGGCGGGAAATCTCGAGAAGTTTCTCATATTTCTCAGGCAGGTTTTCCTCGTTATCTGGCACCACGCCTCCCAAATTGACGGTCAAGCATATCAACGGAAAGATGGATCATCGTCGGTCTGCCATGCGGACAAGTCCGCGGTGAGTCGCACGCTTCGAGGTCGGTCAGCAGGGCGCGTTGTTCATCATTGGAAAGCGATATCCCCGCTCGCACCGCCATCCGCTTGCATACGCGTGCGGCGAGTTTTTTCTCCACTTCGTGTTGCAACGGCGCCTCATCCTCCTCGAAATCTTCCGCCAGCGCGCGCAACGCGGCGGATGGGTCACTGCCTGCAAACAACATCGGCATCGCGCGGACTTGAAACGTGTTCGGCCCGAACTCTTCCACATCGAAGCCAAAACTTTTCAATACGGATAAATGGTCATCCAACAATCGGGTTGTTTGTGGAGGAAAGGTCACAACCGCAGGCGTCAGCAGAGATTGTGAAGCGATGTTTTTCATCTCATGCTGAGCCATCAACTTCTCGAACAGAATGCGTTCGTGCGCGGCATGCTGGTCAATGAGATACAACCCGTCGGGTCCCTCCGCCACGAGATACGTCGCGCCAATCTGACCGATAAGACGCAACAGAGGAATGCGACTAACCGTTGAAAGCTCACGGTTGGTAGTTGACGGTTGGTAGTTTGCTGTTTGTTCTTTACCACCAACTGACTCATCATGCCCAATCGTCCAGTCCAACCCGATGGATGGATTTGATCCTGCTTGCACAGTCCGCGACGTTCCCCACAGGCTTGGCGCGACGTTCGGGACGGGCGAATACGCCAGCAAAGCTTTTCGAACGGATCGTTGCACGAAACTGAACACTTTGTCCTGATTCCGAAATCTCACTTCCGCCTTGGCGGGGTGCACGTTTACATCCACCTCTTGCGGATCGATCTCAAGGAACAACGCAGTGAGCGGGTAACGTCCCACCATCAGCAACGTGTGATACGCCTGCAACAACGCGGCTGACAGCGCAACATCATGCACCCAGCGTCCATTAATGAAGAAGGTGATCTCCTTACGATTGGAACGCGTCAGGGAAGTCGGGCTGATGAACCCGGTTAAACGATAACCATCCTCTTCCGCCATCACTTCGAGCATCTGCTTTGCCACATCCACGCCGTACAACGCGGCAAGTATGGCGCGGCGGTCGCCGTCGCCTGTGGTTTGCAACGCCACACTTTTACCTTCAGATAACTTAATTCGTTTCTCCGGATACGCCAGCGCGTAGCGCGTTACGAGCGAGTCAATTGCGCGGCGTTCGGTCACATCGGTTTTGAGGAACTTCAACCGCGCCGGGACGTTGTAAAACAAATCCTCCACGCGCACGGTCGTGCCAACCGTCGTACCCACTTTGGAAAGTTTCCCAACCTTGCCGCCTTCCACTTTTGAGCGTGCGCCCTCTTTCTCTTTTTTTACGCGCGAGGTGAGCGTCATCCGCGAAACGGAGCCGATGGAGGCGAGCGCCTCGCCGCGAAAACCAAGCGTGGATATTGAAAAAAGCTCCTCGGAGCGAACCAGCTTCGAGGTCGCGTGACGCGAGACCGCAAGTTCCAATTCATTCAAGGGAATTCCAGATCCATCATCCGCAATTTCAATCAGTTTTTTCCCTGCGTCTTCGATACTGATTGTGATCGTTTTTGCCTCTGCATCCAGTGAATTCTCCAACAACTCCTTGACCACCGATGCAGGGCGTTCGATCACCTCGCCCGCGGCGATCCGCGATGCGACCTCGGCAGAAAGTAGACGAATGGGCATGGCGGCATTATAACCTTTATAATTTGCAGGCATGAAAAAGAGACTATCACTTTTGTCTGCCCTAATCATACTGTTAGAATCTTGCGCTCCCGCTTTGCAAGCCGAAGCTTCCGTGATCGCGTTTACCGAATCGCCGGTTCCAACAGAAGCACAATCGCCGACACCCGCGCCCACTTCGACTCCTGCGATATCGCCGACACCTGATCCGTATTACCTTTATACCAATGAATACCTGCGTTCACGATTATATGGCGGCGGTGAAATCGAGTTCCTCGAAGTGCTCGGGCAGAACGTTTTCTTTACGCGCTATTTGATTCGTTACTTCAGCGATGGGTTGAGCATCTACGGCTTTGCCAACATCCCGAACGATGAGGGTCCGCACCCGGTCATCATCGCCTTGCACGGCTATATTGACCCGGCGCTCTATTACACGCTCGATTACACAACCCATTACGCCGACGCGCTGGCAAACGCGGGATACATCGTCCTGCACCCGAACCTGCGCGGTTACGCGCCCTCTGACGATGGCGATAATCTCTTCCGTGTTGGCATGGCGATAGATGTGTTGAACCTGATCGGCATCGTCAAAACACAAAGCGGCGGTGACGACCCATTGCGAACCGCAATCCCGGAGCGCATCGGCTTATGGGGTCACAGCATGGGGGGCGGCATCAGCACGCGCGTCCTCACGATCAGCGACAGTGTGCAAGCCGCCGTGCTCTACGGCTCGATGAGCGGCGATGAGCAAAAGAACTATGAAGCCATCCGAGTTTGGTCAGGGAATGCGCGCGGGCTGGCGGAACTGGAGGTTCCAACAGACGCGCTGGCTCGCATCTCCGCGATGTACTTCTTCAACCACATCACTTCGGCTGTGAGCATCCATCATGGCACAGCCGACACACTCGTTCCGCTCGATTGGTCTGTGCAGACTTGCGAGCAACTGCAAGCGTTAGGCAAGAACGTGGAATGCATATACTACGAGAATATGCCGCACACGTTCTACGGCGCGGGTGACGAAGAGTTCATTCAGAACACGATCCGGTTCTTCAACCAATACCTGTTTGCACCATGACGTATAATCGCCGAATGCGTTTTTCAACCCTCTTATTCGATCTCGACGATACGCTCTACCCAAATTCAACAGGTTTGTGGCAGGCGATCAAGAACCGCATCAACCGGTATATGATCGAACAGTTGAGCATCCCTGAAAATGATGCGCCCGCGTTGCGCGAGCAATATTTCAAGATGTACGGCACAACGTTGCGCGGCTTGCAGGCGCGTCACAATGTGAATGTGGAAAACTTTCTCGCCTTAGTGCACGACCTGCCTTTGCAGGACTATCTCACCCCCGACCCGGTTCAACGGGATATTATCGCTTCACTGCCCCAACGGAAACTGGTCTTCACCAACGCCGACATTGCCCACGCCCGACGCGTTCTCGCCGCGCTGGACCTCAGCGACCTCTTCGAAGCAATCGTGGATATTCACGAAGTATCGCCGTATTGCAAGCCGATGCCCGAATCGTTTGCCATCGCGCAGGAACTCGCCGACGAACCCGACCCACGCAAGTGTGTGATGATTGACGACCTGCCGCGAACGACGCGCGCCGCCCTGGATGCGGGTATGGCAAGCATTTTGTATGGCGCCGAGAAGCCGACCTCAGAAGCCAGCAGCGTATTCAAGGACTGGAAGCATTTGCCTATCCTGTTGGGATGATTCCATGCGCTTTTGGGAGTGGGCCAGTGTGAGGAGGCAATTTCAACAATCCATTTACACCATTCCAACAGATTCATTACGTCCCATTCAGCAAGCATTAATCACAGCGTAGTATCTTTCTGCCTAACACTCAATTGGAGGCTGTTGTGAATAAAACCATAAAAATTGTGCTCGGCACGCTGGCCGGCTTAATTCTGTTGACAGGCGTGTTCTCCGCGGGGATTCTCGTTGGCAATCTGATTCCTGCCACCGAAGAACTTCCCGTCATCCGCGACCTGATTCCGCCGGACGTATCGGTCGAACCGGAGCAACAATCCGCGACGCCTGAAGAATTACAAACGCTCTTCACTCCATTCTGGGAGGCGTGGAACATCGTCCACGAAAACTACGTGGATCAGCCCGTGGATGATGTCACTCTCATGCGCGGCGCCATCCGCGGCATGATGGATGCCATCGGTGATAAACAGACCTTTTACATGGATCCGTTCGTCTACGAGTCGGCGACCTCAGAACTCTCTGGCGAATACGAAGGCATCGGCGCGTATGTGGATACTGACGGCGAATATCTGACCATTATCAGCCCGATCGAAGGCTCGCCCGCGGAAGCCGCAGGTTTGAAGCCCGGAGACCAGATCATCGCCATTGACGGTGTGGACATGACCGGTACCTCCCCCGAGCAAGCACGTCAGAAGGTACTGGGTCCGGCAGGGACAACGGTCACATTGACCGTGGCTCGTGAAAGCGAGGAAGAACTGCTGGAATTTGTCATCACACGTGCGCGAATCACCATCGCAAGCGTGACCGGTGAAATGCTCGAAGATAATATTGCCTACGTGGATATCAACCAGTTCGGCGACAAGACCACCGGCGAACTCAACGCAGTGTTGAATGACTTGCTCGCCCAAAACCCAAGTGGCATCATCATTGACCTGCGAAACAACCCTGGCGGATTTTTGCACACCTCGGTCGAAGTGGCGTCTGAATTCATTGACGAGGGCGTGATTCTTTATGAACAATATGGCGACGGTGATCGCGATACTTACAACGCTCTTGGAAACGGCCGCGCAACCGACCTGCCAATCGTGGTATTAGTTAATGAAGGCTCCGCCTCCGCCTCGGAAATCCTCGCTGGCGCCTTGCAGGATTACGGACGCGCCCAACTGGTCGGCGTGCAATCGTATGGCAAGGGTTCGGTCCAGCAATGGATTCCGCTTTCGAATGAGCAAGGTGCAGCGCGCGTGACCATCGCTCGCTGGCTCACGCCGGATGAACGCCTCATTGACAACGTCGGGTTGACACCGGAGTTCATCGTGGAACTTTCCGAGGAGGATATTGCCAACGAACTCGACCCGCAATTGGATAAGGCAATCGAAGTATTATTGGGATTGATCGCACAGAAATAAGTCTTGATCATTGCCAGCCGAGGCTCAAACCAAGTGGCGAGGCAATGACAGACAAGAAGTAAAAGGACTTAACCATGTTTTTCTTCGACCCGCTCTACCTGATCTTCATGATTCCTGCCTTCATCTTGATGGGAATCACCTCGTGGTATGTGAGACATGCCTACAATAAGTGGAGCCGCATCCGCGCGAGTAGCGGGCTGACCGGCGCGGAAGCTGCAAAACAACTCATCTCACGCGCAGTCTATATCGGTGATGCCGGCAGTACAAATCTGCGCGACGTCCGCGTGCTCGGCGTGGGAGGAAATCTCACCGACCATTACAACCCGCAAGATAAGACTCTCTACCTCTCGCCCGGTGTCGCGAACACCCCATCGGTCGCGGCGGTGGCAATCGCCGCGCATGAACTCGGCCACGCCATGCAGGATGCCGAGGGATATGCCCCGCTTCGTTTCCGTTCGGCCATCGTGCCGGTCGTCAACATCGGCTCGAACCTCGGCTGGATTTTGATCCTTGCCGGGCTGTTGCTCCGATTCACCGAACTCGCGTGGCTAGGCGTGCTTTTCTTTGCCGGCGGCGCGGTCTTCGCGCTTGCCACCCTACCCGTGGAATTTAACGCCTCGGCACGCGCAAAACAACTGGTCGCCGAAGCGGGCATCATCCGCACGGACGACGAAATGCGCGGTGTGAATCAAGTGCTAAATGCCGCCGCGCTGACGTACGTCGCCGGTCTCGTCACCGCGGTCTTGCAATTGCTCTACTACGTGTTCCTGGTTGTCGGACTCGGCAGGCGCGACGACTGAGCCCGATATCCAACTTCGGAAGTCACGATGACTTCCGAAGTTTTATTTTCTCCACAATCGCCTTGTCATCGTTTGTGTATAATCCCTCGCGTGAGGAAGTTCTTTTTCATTCTCATTACATTTCTCGGCGCGGGGTTTGTGTATTTAAGTTTTGGCGAAATTGAAAGTATCGCTGAAACCCTGCAACGTGGAAACATCTGGTTGATCTTGCTGGCAGTTCTCATCCAATGCGGCTGGTTCATCCTCGCGGGGTCTGTAATCCACGCACTGTATCACCTCGTCGGCTTGCACGAATCGCTCAAAAAGATGTCGCTCCTTTTCGCTGCGGGGACATTCGTCGCGACGGTGATGCCCAGCGCTGGCATGGGCACGGTGGCAGTTTTCATCAGTGAAGCGAGGCGAAGCGGGCAATCCACCAGCAAGGTGACCGTTGCCAGCATGTTGTACATCATCACGGATTACGTTGCTTTCCTTTGTGTTCTCGCTGTCGGGCTCATCGTCCTTTTTCGCGGTAACGACCTCGATGCCACCGAAATTCTCGCTTCGGGGATCATGCTTTTCATGGCGGCAACGCTTACCTTTCTTCTCTACCTCGGTTCTAAATCGGAAGTACGGCTGGGAAACGCGCTGGCACGCATTGTGCGATTCCTAAATCGCATCGTTCGACCGTTCATCCGCCGCGATTATCTGAGCGAAGCCAAAATGCACAACTATGCCCGCGAAATGGCGGAGGATTTGCGCGCTCTTCCCGGGCGTTCGCGCAGTCTCATCAAGCCCTTTCTATTTGCATTTGCCAACAAGACGCTGCTGATGTGCGTGCTCACGGTGATCTTCCTTGCTTTCAAGGTTCCTTTTTCCGCCGGCACCATTATCGGAGGGTTCTCGATCACGTATTTGTTCACGATCGTCTCGCCTACACCGTCGGGAATCGGCATCGTCGAGGGGATTATGCCGTTTGCGCTATCATCGCTCAACGTGCCGTGGAGTCAGGCAGTCATCGTTACGCTCGCATACCGCGGCATCACATTTTGGTTTCCGCTCGGCGTTGGGGCATGGGCGTTGCGCATCCTGCACATGGATTCCAGCCAGCCAAACGAAGCAGTCTCATCGCCATAGATACGACCATGCCGCTCGACACTCTTTTGGATCACTGGAAACGCGACGCTGACATTGCACCCAACATTTCCGCTTGGCAGACGCTCCCCCCGCGCCCCGCGCAAACGCATCCCTTTCCCGACGGTCTGCCTGCTCCACTTTCCCAAGCCTTGATCGCCTCAGCGATTCATTCGCTTTACTCGCATCAACTCGAAGCATGGACCCGCACGCGCAGGGATGAAAATATCATCCTGTCCACCGGCACTGCTTCAGGAAAAACGCTTGCATACAATCTTCCAGTATTTGCTGAACTCATCACCAACGCGAATTCTCGCGCGCTCTACTTCTTCCCCACCAAAGCCCTCACGCAAGATCAAATGTCCACGCTCTCCAACTTGGCACGTGGAACCTGGAACTTTGCACCCGCAATCTATGATGGCGACACTCCGCAAAAGGACCGCGCCGCGATCCGCAAGAACGCGCGCATCCTGCTCACCAATCCCGACATGCTTCACACCGGCATCCTGCCGCATCACACTAACTGGCTGGAGTTCTTCGTCAACTTAAGATACATCGTTATTGACGAGACTCATATCTATCGCGGCGTATTCGGTTCGCATGTGGCAAACATCATCCGAAGGCTGAAAAGAGTGGCAAACTTTTACGGCGCAAAACCGAAATTCATCCTTGCTTCTGCCACCGTCGGCAACCCAAAAGAACTTGCAGAAAAGCTTATCGAAGAGCCAGTCGCGCTCATTGACAATGATGGCTCTGCCCGTGGGCCGCGTCACTTCATCTTCTATAACCCTCCCCTTGTGGATAAATCGCTTGGGCTACGCAAATCATCCCTGCTCGAAAGCGTGAGGCTGGCGCAGGGTTTTCTCGCACAGGATATTCAATCGGTGGTCTTTGCGCGCTCGCGCAGAAGCGTTGAAATTATTTTGAAATATTTACAAGAATCTCCATCACGCCCAACCTCTATCCCTTTGGGAGAAGGGCGAAGGGACGAGGGAAAAATACGCGGTTACCGTTCTGGTTACTTGCCAACTCAACGCCGCAAAATCGAAAAAGGCCTCCGCGACGGCTCGGTAAAAACTGTCGTCGCGACGAACGCGCTCGAATTGGGAATTGACATCGGCGGACTGGACGCGGCGATCCTCGTTGGCTACCCGGGCACTGTCGCTTCGGCGAGACAGCAGGCAGGTCGCGCGGGACGCGGGTTGGAATCGGCTGTCAGCGTGATGGTCGCCTCCGCCAACCCCATTGACCAGTTCCTCGCGCATCATCCCGAATACTTCTTCGAGCGTTCGCCCGAGCGGGCGTTGGTCAACCCCGATCATCTGTTGATCTTGCTGGAGCATTTGCGATGCGCCATGTTCGAACTACCGTTTCAAAAAGGCGAGGGGTTCGGCGCGATCCCAGCGCAGACTATCGAAGAGTATTTGAAATTTCTCGTTGAAAATCGGGAAGCCCATTACTCGAGCGAAAAGTATTTTTGGATGGCGGATCAATATCCTGCGGCGAATATCTCACTGCGTTCCGCGTCGCCGCAAAGTTTCGCATTGCAAACAATGGTGGACGACAAGCCCCAAGTCATTGGTATCGTAGACGGCGAGAGCGCAGCATGGATGGCGCACCCGGGTGCGATCTATCTTCATGAAGCACAGCAATATTTCGTCGAAGAACTGAGCCTCGAGCAACGCATCGCGCGCCTCAAGCGCGTTGAAAGCGATTACTACACAGAGCCTTTGCAACAAACAGAAGTGGAGTTGCTATCAACCAATGCGCAGGAGCACGCCGCGGGTACCGACAAGAGTTGGGGTGAGCTGAAAATCACCACGCAAGTTGCGGGATTTCTAAAGCGCCGCTGGTACACGCACGAAACACTGGGACAGGAACCGCTCGACCTGCCTCCTTCAGAAATGCAGACCACCGGCTACTGGCTCTCGCTCTCGGAAGCGACGGTGAGACATCTGCGTGACATCGGGAAATGGACCAACGATCCCAACGATTACGGACCTGAGTGGTCGAAAATTCGCGAGCGCGTCCGCACGCGCGATAAATTCACCTGTCAGGTTTGCGGCGCAGCAGAGTCGGGTCGCCAACACGATGTACACCACAAGACTCCGTTTCGCGCGTTTTTAGCAAGGGAGGAAGCCAACCGACTCGATAACCTCATCACGCTTTGCCCATCCTGCCATCACAAAGCGGAGCAAAATGTCCGAATTCGAAGCGGACTGGCAGGCTTGGCGTATGTATTGGGAAATCTTGCGCCGTTGTTCCTGATGTGCGATTCGGGCGACTTGGGCAGACATATCGAGCCTGTGGAGAATCAATCTTTCGGGCAACCAACGGTGGTGATCTACGATTCCATTCCGGCGGGAATCGGATTCAGCCAGAGACTCTTTGATCTCCACGATGAGCTGACCGCCCGCGCGCTCGAACTCGTGAGCGCCTGTCTGTGTGCAGACGGCTGTCCATCGTGCGTGGGTCCCGGCGGGGAAAACGGCGGCGGGGGCAAAGAGGAAACTCTGGAAATTTTGAAACGATTGGCGTCTGGAACTTAATTCGGAGCACAGCCGTTAAGGGGAAAAGGAGGATGCTATGCTCACAGGCAAAGGTATTGATTTATTGGTTACGGGCTTTACCCTGTTCAGTATCCTCGCGGCATGTGCCACCGGCGCGCAAATCGCCACACCAACACCGACCGTTACACCTTCAAATCAATCGTCTCTAAGCGGTCAGGTGTCCCTGACAACTATCTCTTCGAAAGAAGACGGGTCATCCCCGCGATACACCATTACGGTTCAAACTCCGCAGTTGGTTGGAAGTGAGGACAAACGGGTTCAGGAATTCAACGAGAAAGTGCATGATCTGGTAATGTCCGAGATCAGCTACTTTCGGGAAAACATTCTCTCTCACATGTCAGTTGTGCCTGTTAGCACGGGGAGTTTTTTCGATACAAGATACAGCCTTGTATATCAACGCGGAGAATTGTGGTCGCTCAAATTCGATTTCCATGGATACGCCGATGGCGCGGCTCACCCCTTTCATTACAGTCTGACCATCAATTACGATTTGCAAGATGGGCAGAAAATCTCACTCAGTGACTTGTTTGCGGAGGAGAGCGGTTATCTCAAAGCAATCTCCAGCTATTGCATCGCTGAGCTCAGCAAGCGCGATATTGGTTTCTACGGCGGGTTCGAACATGGAGCGGAACCAACCGCCGAAAACTATCGCAACTGGAATATCGCTAATGAAGGATTGCTGATCACATTCGACGAGTATCAGGTGGCGCCATACGCGGCCGGGCCACAGATCGTCACAATTCCATACAACGAGTTGAAATCTCTCGTCAATTTGCAAGGACCCCTTGTGGTGGTCCTACGTTGAATTGATCGATTTAGCAATTAAGTTGAAAGGGCTTCCTTGCGATGGAAGCCCTTTCTTTAGTAGCTCACAGCACGCGGCAGTGATTTCGCTTGCCGAATCCCTGCCGAGACCTGCTTCTTGGTAGGCATTCTGCGCATCAGCTTTTTCGACGTATTGGTCTTCTCAAGACTGGTCATGAATTTTACGGCGTCGCGCTTTGATAGTTCGCGCACAGTATCCACGCCGGCTGCTTCCAAGAGATCGGAAAATTCTGAACCGACCCCGCGGACGCGCATCAGATCGGAGCGGTTAACCCATTCGAGAATCTTACGGGGAGTGAATCCGCTGGCTCTTGCCAACTCTTTACGCCCCATGGGTGTGCCGCCTTTTTTCAATAGAGATTCCGTAGTACGAACGCCAGCCTTGGACAACTTTCTGGCATACGCCCCTCCAATGCCTTCGATGTTCTTTATGCTTGGCATATTTACCTCCTTTTCTAAATACTTTTATACCATGATTTTCTGCGATTGAGCAAATTTTCACATGAATAACTGATGATATCCTATGTGGATTCAATAAAATAAAAATCGCATATAATCGTTTTGGTAAAGAAATCCAGGATTGGGTTCACGCCTAAGCGATAAATTTAGAAATGTAGCGCATCATGCACCCACGATTGCTTCCAAAAAAATGAATGTCCCAAACCTCCAAGCCCCATCCTACAAAACATATTTTGTAGACCTGCCGCTCTCCCGTTTGAATATTCTGGAAACGGGCGAGGGCGAACCGCTTATCCTGGTGCCCGCCACAATCTCGGAATGGGAGGATTGGCTCACACTCGCCCAATTCATGGGGCAATGGTTCAAAGTTTATTTCTTCGAGTTGCCGGGGCATGGACAGTCCACACCGTTCAACGAACGATTTTCCAGCTATCAGGTGGCGGAACTTGTGGAGCAACTGGCGGATAAAATGGGATTCCGACGATTTAACCTTATGGGATTTTCATTCGGCGGCATCCTAGCCATGCGCGCCTTCAAACGGCTCTCACGCCGCATTGACCGACTCGTGTTGATCGCGCCGTGTTTGGGAAGAAGCGCACTCCCCTATTCACCCGCGCGGTTGCATATGCTACATCGCGTAGTGCGGCAGTTCGAGCGTCCGAAGCTTCGGTCAGGGTTCGTGAAATTTGTGCGCAACCCGCACACGATCTCGCTTGCCATCTCCGCGGTGCGAATGGTGGGTCGGCTCGAACGCACGATACCGCTCAGACGAAAATTGCCGCGTATCACAACCAACACAGTTGAAGTGCTTACAGCGCAAATTAACGAGATCCTCACCACCGAGTTCGAGGTGGAATCAACCAAGCACGAAACGCCGTGTTACTTTGCCATGTCCATTTACGACCCGCTCCTGCGATTCGACACCACGCTCGCAATTGCCGAAAATCACTTCGACAATCTAAACACCGTCCGCCTGACGTTCCCGTTTCATCAGCCGCCCCGCCCGTTCACCTTTGAAGAATTGAATGACGGGTTCTATAATACGGTAGACTCGTTCATGCGCGTGAACGCTTGAGTCTCGATACCATGTCCACAAAGAGAAATGCCGCAATTGTTGCGGCATTTGCACTCCTGATTGCTCTGTGGATCTACCGCGAACCCATCGGTGCATGGCTGCGCTGGTTCAGCGATCTCGATGCGGTGATCGAAACGATTCGGGGATTTGGCTGGTGGGGACCGGCCATCCTCTTCCTGCTCTTCATTCTGCAAGCCTTCCTTGCGTTCATTCCGGGACAGGCGCTCATGATCGGCAGTGGGATCATCTACGGCTTTATCGGTGGATTCCTCATCACATGGATCAGTCTCGTCGTCGGCGGGCAGATCGCCTTCTGGCTCTCGCGTAAGTTCGGGCGTCCCTTCGCCGAAAAGTGGATCGCGCCCGATGTGCTCAACCGCTGGGACAAAAGCGCCGCGGGTCGGGGTGTGGCATTTTACGTAATTACACTCGTCATGCCTTTTGTGCCCAACGACGCAATGTGTTACGTCGCCGGGCTGGGAAGCATGTCGTTCAAACGCTTCCTGCTCGCTAACATACTTGGGCGCGGCATCGCCAGCCTGCTCACTGCGACGGTCGGTGCAAACTTAATGGAAATCCCGGCTCTACTTTGGGTATTTATTGTGGGCTTCGTAGCATTGGGTCTTGCAGGCTGGCTATTCGCGAGACGAATGCAAAAAACCAATCCCGCGGATTAGCCTCGAATCTCGTAGGGGAAACCGCGCACTTCCCACTCCTTGCCGTTCACCTCACATCGTACATGCACCGGCAACAACTTTGCCGTCACGCCTGAGTTGGGAATCCAAATTCTCCCCGTTTTTGGAATAATAAACAATCCGTTATCGTCGCCAACCGGCGTGAAATTTTCGTTCGGCTGTTGGTGAAAAACGGATAATTCCAGTCTTGTGCATAATTCGTTTGCCAGACCGATTACATCTTCGGATGGCAACCCGATCTCACTCGCATTCAGGATTTGATTGCTGTTGAATTCGGCTTCGACTGCGTTATTCAAATCCCGCCGCGCGATGAATTCGAGAACATTTCCCGCAGAATCCTTGAAGTAGACCGAGTGGGAATTCCAGTTCGACGAATCGAAATCGTCCTTGCCGCTTTCATCGCGCAGTAACGGAACGCGTTCCGCAATCCACGCCTTAGCCGCAAGGAGTTGATTCGCGGGGATGTTGAACGCGAAATGATACGCGCCGTCGAAATCAGGCTTGGCTTGTACAAAGACCAGTGTTGTCTTACCCGTTTGCACTTCTAGTCTCTCAGCGGATAACTCTACCGGCAACTCAAGTACATCGGAATAATAGTCTGCCTGCGCATGCAAATTCCCCGTTTGAAGTTCAAGCCGTGTGATATTCATCAAAAACACGCTTCGACTATAAGACGAACAAGCCAGCCGACTATTCCACTTTCATCCACCGCTTCACCGCCTCATGCGGATGTTCATACTTCCCCATCGCATCTAACAGTTGAGTCGGGTCAGAATCAATTGATATTGCATTACGGTGTTCCTTGAAGATAAAGCCCTCGGCAACGGCGTGGTCAATTGCGGCTAACAAGGGCGCATAATAATTCCTAACGCTCAACAGCCCGACCGGCTTCTGGTGAGCGCCGGTCTGAGCCCATGTGATGGTCTCGAACAATTCATCGAATGTTCCGAATCCGCCGGGAAGTGCAACATAGCCGCCTGCCAGTTCGTGCATCCTTGCTTTGCGTGCGTGCATGTCGAGTGGAACATCCATGCGGGTCAATCCGTCATGTGCAAGAGCAGGCGTGTTCATGGAAGGAATGATCACGCCGATCGCTTCGCCGCCTGCAGAAAGCGCGCCATCAGCCACAGCGCCCATCAGGCCAGTCCGCCCTCCGCCGAAGATCAGGCGAATCCCTCTTTGGGCGAGGAGAGTGCCAAAGGAACGCGCGGCAGATAGATAGTCGGCATGAACCGAATCCGATGATCCGCAGAACACACAGATCGACTTCATCAAATCCATCCTTTGTACTGATATTGCAACATGTAAGAAATTTCAATCCTGCAATGTATTGTATCAGTGTTGTAAACAAACTCTAATCTTTTTCCAACGGTGACTCTCTGGTCTTTTTTGGTAGAATACATCCACGTTCAGGAGAAAAAACATCATGGCTGGAATGGAGCGATTTACACAGCGAGCAAGACGGGTTTTGAGCCTTGCACATCAGGAGGCTGAGCAATCCCGCAACAATAATATCGGCACAGAGCATTTATTGTTAGGTTTAATGGATGAAGAGGGCGGTGTGGCGGGCCGCGTCCTGCGCGAACTCGGCATGACGCCGGATCGTGTGCGCGAAGTGATTCGCCGCGTATCCTCCAGTTCAGTTGGTTTTGACCCCAGCCGCGTCGAACTCGCCTCAGACACCCAGCAGGTTTTGGAACTTGCTGTGGAGGAAGCGCGGCGGCTAGGTCATCATTACATCGGCACGGAGCACATTTTGCTCGGCTTGGTGCGCGTGGATGGCACCGCGCTGGAGGTGCTTCGCAGACTCGGCGTGACGCCGGATCAGATCCGCCGCCAGACTCGCCGCGTCTTGAACGAAGCCGCTTCCTCCTCGCCCATGCCGGCTGGCGCCGGACCTGCGCGTGGCGCACAGCCCAATCAGAAGACCCCGCTCATTGACCAACTTGCCTCAGACCTCACGACCAAAGCCGAAGAGAAGAAACTCGACCCGGTCATCGGTCGTCAGATGGAGATCGAGCGCGTGATTCAGATCCTTGCGCGCCGCACGAAGAACAACCCGGCGTTGATCGGTGAGCCCGGCGTAGGCAAGACCGCCATCGTGGAAGGTCTCGCGCAGCGCATCGTGGACGGCGATGTGCCCGCCCCCCTTATGAACAAACGATTACTGCAACTCGATGTCGGCTCGCTTGTGGCTGGCACGATGTATCGCGGTCAATTTGAGGAACGACTCAAGCGCGTCATCGACGAACTTAAGCAATCCGGTGCAATTTTATTTATTGATGAAGTCCACATGCTTGTGGGCGCCGGAGCCGCCGGCTCCTCCGTGGACGCGGCAAACATTCTCAAGCCTGCACTGTCACGCGGCGAGCTGCAAGTCATCGGCGCGACGACTATGGACGAGTATCGCAAACACATCGAATCGGACGCAGCACTCGAACGGCGATTCCAACCCATCCAGGTGGACGAACCATCCGAGGAGGAGACAATTCAGATCTTGAAAGGGATCCGTTCCGCCTACGAGGAACATCATCACTTGGTGATATCCGACGAGGCTCTCGTAGCCGCCGCGCATCTATCCACCCGCTATGTGACAGAACGCTTCCTCCCCGATAAAGCGATTGATTTGATCGATGAATCGTCCTCCCGCGTGCGCATGTACAAAAGCCCCGCCGCGAAAGAAGCAAAGGACTTGTTCGGTCAATTGAGGCAGGCTCGGCAAAACCGTTCACTCGCACAAGAAGAAGGCAACAACGAAGACGTGATCGAGTGGCAGGAACGCGAGACCGAACTCAGCGAACAGATCGAACGCTTGCGCACCGGTTGGGACCGCGCCAGCAGTCCCGTTGTTTCTGCGGAAGATATCGCCGAGGTGGTTTCGATGTGGACCGGCGTTCCGCTCATGCAACTCGCGGAAGAAGAATCGCAACGCCTGTTGAAGATGGAAGATGAACTCCGCAAGGGAATCATTGGGCAGGAAGATGCCATTGTCGCCATCTCACGCGCAGTGCGCCGCGCACGCGCCGGTTTGAAAGACCCGAAACGCCCGATTGGTTCATTCATCTTCCTCGGTCCGACAGGCGTTGGCAAGACAGAATTAACAAAAACACTTGCCAAGTTCATGTTCGGCAGTGAAGAAGCCGCGATACAACTCGATATGTCTGAGTTCATGGAACGGCACACCGCATCACGATTGGTTGGCGCCCCTCCGGGATATATCGGCTACGAGGAAGCTGGTCAATTAACAGAAGCATTGCGCCGCAGACCATACTCGATCGTTGTCTTCGATGAAGTCGAAAAGGCACACCCCGAAGTGCACAACATGTTGTTGCAGATCATGGAAGAGGGTCACCTCTCCGATGCGAAGGGCCGCAAAGTGGACTTCCGCAACGCGATCATCGTGATGACCTCCAACATCGGCGCGGACATGATCAAGAAACAATCGCTCGGGTTTGCCCTAAAGCGCGATGAAGCAGTTCAAGAGCAATTCTCGTATGATGACATGCGCAAGAAGTTGAACGAATCGCTCAAGCGTGCCTTCCGCCCCGAGTTCATCAACCGTCTCGATGCGACCGTGATCTTCCGCGCCCTTAACAAGGAGGACATCCAGAAGATCGTCTCGCTCGAGCTCGATAAGGTCGCCGAGCGTCTCATGGAACACAACCTGGTCCTGACCGCCACCGACAATGCTCTGTTCATCCTTGCGGAATTGGGCTACGATGCCGAGTTCGGCGCGCGCCCCCTCCGCCGCGTGATCCAGCAAAGGGTGGAAGACCTGCTGTCAGATAAGTTGTTGAGCGGCGAATTCCAAAACGGAGATTCGATCCTCGTAAGCGTGAGCGGCGACAACGAAATTGTCCTCGAACGCGAGAGGATCGCGGAAAATCAGGAAGAGCCAGTGGTGTAAGACAACCGCTGAAAACCAAAGAGCAGAGACAACGTCTCTGCTCTTTTTATTGGACCTTCATCACTCGCACCTGCACAGGTTGACTGATGCCCTTCAAATCAAGCGAACGCGTTTCCAGACCGCCCACGTCCAGATTCCCAGATTTCACGCTCTCCTCGCTGATCAGAATCTCGTCCGCTGAGACGCTGTCGTCTGTTCGCCGCGTAACGTTCGGGCTGCCTATGGGTTGTCGATTCTATAAGCCCTAAATCTCCAATAGGCTTTTGAATGGTTCGGAGTGTGCTGTGAAACCGTATCCTTGGGTTTCCAAGGGGTTAAGTTTTAGAGCCGTGGCGCGTGTCTGGGGGCGGGTGACGATCGCGTTGCTTCTTTGCCTCGCTGTCGGGGGTCAGCCGCTCGCCGTAGGGGCCACGCCGTTCATGCCTGAAATTGTCCTGGTCATCAATGATTTGGTTGCCAGCCCCAAGTCGGCCACGCTGTGTATTGGTGAAAAAAAGCTATTCTGGGTATATGCATACCGCAGGGTCAACAGGGTCTTTGCTCCTCCTTGGACAGCAGGCAAAGTGACGCATACCTATGAAGCAAATGAACCGATCTGGGCCCTTGTGGATGATCCGAACGTGGGCGAGATTTTCCCGTACGAGGCGACCACGGGCGGCGCCCCACCTGCAAGAGCAGCTTTCGTTTTTTACGCAAAAGAGGAGGGCACGGCAACCATCACTTTTACACAGACAGAATCGTTCATCGTGCCCGCGGGCGCACCGCCGCTCGGCGATCCCTTTGACACCACGACCGTGGACGTGGAGGTGAAACATTGCAAATTCAGACTCGTCGCCTTCTCACATTGGATCTTGCGCGACGGATTCTGGCCCAGGATGACCTCCGTGCTTTCAGCCGATGTCGAACCCAGTGGGCCAGGCAACAAGTTCAGTATCGATGTCCCTGTCGAAAATCAGGTTAATCCGCTCGTGCACCTGGGCACAAGCGGACTCTGCACGCCCACCATCGAGACAACAGGAGGAAAAACCGAGGCCCATATCGAGGGTGAATTGGACGCCAATGGGGACCTGAATTTTGACATCACCTATGAGTTGGTGACTGCCTCAACGAAGGTTGTTTGTCCCGGAGATATTTCCGGAGAAGCCGAAGACACGGGCCAGCCGCTTGTGTTGGACCCGCAGCCGCTGCGTTTCTCCGGGCCCGCCGGCGGTTTTTCAGGCGTTCTGCCGCACATTCTCCATGCCTATCAGGATGTCAACGGCCATACTACGCTGATTGTCGTTGCAATACCTCAATGAAAAGGCCACCTTCCACACTTTTGTGGATACTCCTTCCCGCCGCCCTCGCGCTGGGATGCCAGCTATTGACCGGTGCCACTCCTGCGACCCAAACACCGGAGGCGGACGGCAAGGAGGTTGACCTCGAGCTCGGTCCGGGGAGTTTCGATTTGACCGACACGCGAGCCGGGCTGACGGACCTATCCAGTTACACAGCCACCCTCACCGTCTCCTTCGATGGGACGAAGGATGGACAGCTACTGGACTGGTCAAGCAAGTACGTCATGCTCTACAGCAAAGAGCCCGCAGTCCGCCAACTGACCATCGAGAAGTCCGTGGATATTTCTGATGATGGACCATCCTTCCTGGCAGAGACGGACGGGGCATCGTACGAGATCGGCGCGGACGGACTCTGCATCGCAGGCGTGCTCGACCCGGCGAATTCCTTCGCGCAGGACTTGGAGCCGGCGGGATTGCTGGCGGGGCTGTTCGGCGCGGAAGAAGCGGGGCATGAAGCGGTCAACGGCGTGGAGGCCGATCATTACACGTTCGATGAACGCGCCCTCGCCCAAGCCGGTCTCAATCCATCCATCGGTGAAGTGTGGGTAGCCTCCGTGGGCGGTTATATCGTCAGGTATGTGCTTTCGACGAAGGGGGATGCCAGTTACTTCGGAGAGGGGATCGAGGGAACGCTCTCCTGGGATTACCAGCTTACCGATGTCAACCAGTCGCTGATCCCCGAACTGTCCGCAGACTGCCCGCCAGGCTTAGTTGATGTTCCGCTCCTGCCCGACGCCGCGAATGTGGTGAACATGCCGGCTTACCTGGAATTCGACACCGCCACGAGCCTGACCGACGCACTGGCGTTCTATCAGGAGAAGCTACCGGCTTTGGGTTGGATGCCGCTCACCGAGCCGGTTAGCACCGAAACAAGTGCGTTACTGGATTTTGCGAAGGATAAGCAGGGCTTGAGAGTGCTCCTCACCGCGAAAAATGGAGGCGCGAAGATCGTCTTCCTTTTGAACCGCGGCGTGGAATTCGACGCCGGTCAGCAGCAGCCCGGCTTTCCCGAAGGCTTTCCCACCTTTCCACCTGTTTTCCCCACACCCTCGCCGTAGTTTCCCCTATTCCGATCAGTCTCGGTATATTGAAGTTCACTCGGAAGGGACTCGCATACCACTTACATCAAACACTTTCCATTCCGCTTGCCGCAATCCCGATTTTATTGCCATATAAACACTCGTTCTGTTTTATTGAACTTTCATCACTCGTATCGAAACCGGCTGACTCACTCCCTTCAATTCAAGCGAACGCGTTTCCAAACCACGTACATCCAAATTTCCAGATTTCACACTGTCTTCACTGATCAGAATCTCTCCCGCCGCGGCTCTGGAGGAGAGTCGCGCACACAGGTTCGCGGCGCTTCCCAACACGGCGATCTCATTCACGCCCGTGCCTGATCCCACCGCGCCGACATAAGCCAGCCCAGTATGAATTCCCGCGCCGACGGGAATCCACGGACCGTTCGCGTTTCCGTGCCCCGTTACTTGCAGGAGTTCCCGGGCCGCTTGCAAGGCAACCTTTGCATGATCCTTCCCGGCGAATCGAGGAACAAACAGCGCGCTGACTTGATCCCCCATCAGACGATTGACCATGGCATTGTGCGCGATCAACACATCGCTGGTTTCCTTGTAAAACCGCTGGATGACGTTCTTGAAATCCGATATCGTACTGTGTTCGGCAAGGGGAGTCGAATCGCGCACGTCGGCGAAGAGCATGGTTAGTTCCACCTCCGCGCCGCTCTCGAACTTACGCGCGTACTCTTCGCATCCTCTGCAAAACCTAGAATTGAAGCTGGAGGGAGCCGAGCCCATAAAGCGCAGGAGATTCCCTCCGAACCCGTGCATTGGGATGCCACATTCGAAACAGTGCGGATCACTGGGCAACCAACCAAAGAATCTTCGCTTCGTGCCGGTAAGAATGAAAAGGATTTCCTGCGGCGGCTCGATCCTCCACTCGCCTGTCAGATACCAATACCAGACTTCGTCGTAGGTTTGCTTATCCATAACACCATTAAACCACAGACATCTGTAATGAATCCTTAATAAGATTTGGTAGACTCAGGGTATCAAATCAAGTGAAGAGACGTGCCCAATTTCAAACGGAGAACTTATCATGAACAATAATCTTCAAACCGCAACACTGGCTGGGGGATGCTTTTGGTGTCTGGAAGCCGTCTTCGACGAGGTGAAGGGAGTCAAAGGTGTCGAGTCAGGCTATGCCGGCGGAAAGACCGTCAACCCGTCCTATCGCGAAGTCTGCAACGGGGATACGGGTCACGCTGAAGTGGTGCAGGTTCACTTCGACCCCAACATCGTCTCATATCGTGACCTGCTGAATGTCTTCTTCGCCCTCCATGACCCCACCACATTGAACCGTCAAGGAAATGACATTGGCACCCAGTATCGTTCCGCAATCTTCCATCATGACGATGAGCAGAAGAAGATCGCCGAGGAGACAATCAAGGATCTGAACGCCCAGAAGATCTGGGACAAGCCTATTGTTACAGAAGTATCAAAATTGGACAGGTTTTACATGGCGGAGGAATACCATCAAGAGTACTTCGCCCGCAATCCGTATCAGCCGTACTGCATGGCGGTCGTCGCGCCGAAAGTGACGAAGTTCCGCAAGCATCATCTGGAGATGCTGAAGAAGCAACCGGCGTAGCGGGTAAAGACTTCACAGGTCTCAGAGACCTGTGAAGTCTTCTTTTTTTGTTATACTTGCCGTCGCTTATGACTGAAACTCGAACTCCCAACTTCTTCGTGCGCGACGTTCCCATCTACGGGGATACGCTTCTCGCGCCCATGGATGGCTATTCGGACTGGCCCTTCCGTTCCATCTGCCGCGCGCTCGGTTCTGCGATGAGTTACACCGAGTTTGTCAAAGTGGAGAAAATCCTCAGCCGCTCGAAGGAACCCGCTAAGCGGTTGTACTTCGAGGAGGTCGAACGACCCATCACGTTCCAAATTTACGGCGATGACACTGAACTGATACTCAAGGCGGCATTGGTCGTGGAAAAGTGGAAGCCCGACATCATTGACATCAATATGGGGTGCCCCGCCAAATCCATTGCGGACCGCGGCGCCGGTGTGGGTATGATGCCGACTCCGCTCAAGATCGCGCGCATGTTCCGTAATCTCGTGAAGGCATTGAAGGTGCCTGTCACAGGGAAGATTCGTTTGGGATGGGACAACATTAAGAACTACAGACTGATCGCGCGAATCGTGGAGGAGGAAGGCGGCTCGCTCGTCGCAATTCACGGACGCACCAAGGAACAACGCTATGCAGGAAGTGCCGATTGGGACGCGGTCGCCGACGTGAAGTCACTGGTCAAAATTCCCGTGATCGGAAGCGGCGATGTCCGCACCGTGGCTGACATCCAGCGGATGAAGGCGCATACCAACTGCGACGCGGTCATGATCGGGCGCGGCGCAATCGCCAATCCATGGATCTTTGCCGGCTATGACCGCGAGGAAGTCCCGCATGAATTGGTGATGGAAACCATTCACGAACATCTGGAGAAGAGCGTGCAATTCTACGGTGAAGAGGATGGGCAGAGGCTTTTCCGCAAATACGCCGTGCAATATCTGCTGATGCAAACGCTTGACCGCGCCGCGCGCAAGGAGATTCTCAAGGAGCGACCGGCGGGGGAATTTTGGAAGATGCTCAATCAAGTGTATGCGATGACGGGATAGAACATAAATTCTGTTATACTGGCAGGGCACAGCATACCCATGCGGGTACTTCGCTGTGCCCTGCTTGTTTATTTGAGGTCGTCATGGCAAAAACACAAACACGATATGTCTGTCAGGAATGCGGGCGCGTCGCTGCGTCGTACATGGGGAAATGCCCGCAATGCGGATCGTTCAACAGCATGGTCGAGGAAGTCATCCATGAAGAGCCTGCCACAAAGGCAAAGGCGATTCGCGGGCTGACGGGTCGGTCTGCTCCGCGTTCCATCAACGATATCTCCTCGGACGCGGAAGACCGTATCCGCGTGCCCATCGAGGAATTCGCGCGTGTGCTGGGCGGTGGAATCGTGCCCGGCTCCATCGTGTTGGTCGGCGGCGACCCGGGCATTGGCAAATCCACGTTGATGTTGCAAATGGCAATAGAGATGGCTTCACAAAAGCGGGTGCTGTATGTTTCAGGGGAGGAATCCGAACGACAGATAAAAATGCGCGCAACGCGTTTGAATTCAAACGCAGGGACGAACAGCCGGGCGAAGCCGCCCCTACCTGCAAATTTGTTGCTCGTCACCGAAACGAATCTCGAAATCATCCTCAACCACATCCATGAAGTGAAGCCCGAATTGCTGATCGTCGACTCGATACAGACGGTTTATCTCTCCAGTATGGATTCATCGGCTGGGTCAGTGAGTCAAGTCCGTGAGTGTTCGTCGCAATTGCGCGAACTGGCAAAGACCAGCGGAATCTCGGTCTTTATCATCGGGCACGTGACCAAGGAAGGCACGATCGCCGGTCCGCGAGTGCTGGAACACATTGTGGACACGGTGTTGTATCTCGAAGGCGACCGTTTTCAGGCATATCGCCTGTTGCGTTCGGTGAAGAACCGCTTCGGCGCGACCTCCGAGGTCGGTGTGTTCGAAATGCGCGAAGGCGGGCTGATCGAAGTCACAAATCCATCCGAGGCGTTTCTCGCGGAGCGCATGGTCAACGCCGCAGGGTCGGCAATCGCCGTGACGATGGAAGGCACGCGTCCAATTCTCGTCGAAGTGCAGGGACTCACTTCTCCCACACAATTCGGCAACGCGCGTCGAACTGCAAATGGAGTTGATTTCAACCGTCTGCTGTTGATCTCCGCTGTGCTGACCCGCCGCGTGGGATTGAAACTTGCCGAGCACGATGTCTTCGTCAACGTGGTGGGTGGCATCCAGATTGACGAACCCGCCGCAGACCTCGCCCTCGCCGCGGCAATCGCCTCTTCATGGAAGGATGTTTCCGTCAAGGCGGATGCGGTTCTTATCGGCGAGATCGGTCTGGCAGGCGAGTTGCGTATGCCCGGTCAGATGCAGGCTCGTTTGCGTGAGGCGCAAAAGTTGGGGTTCAAAACCGCCATCGTACCGAAGGCGTTGCGAAAAGGCGAGGGCTACCCAAAGGGAATCGAAATTGTGGAGGTTCGGTCGGTAGATCAGGCGTTGAGCGCAGCACTCAAAAAATAGATCTGTCCATAGGAGGGAACCATGACAAACTACATTTCCGCAGACCTTGAGCGCCTCGATCTTGAGAAGTTCATGCGCGAGGCGTTGCGCGAAGCGGACGAAGCGGGGAAAGCCGGAGAATATCCCATCGGAGCAATACTGATGCTGGACGGGGAAATCATTGCGCGCGGTCGCGCTCGTCATGGAGAATTGAAAAGTCAATTGAGTCATGCGGAACTGAACGCATTGCTCAATGGCGGCGAAAAACTCTGGACAGAGTACAAACGCGGAATACTCTTCAGCACAGTCGAGCCTTGCCCCATGTGTCTCGGTGCGGTCGTGATGGCGGATGTGCCGCATATCATCTATGGGCTACATGATGTTGTGGTTCAATCGAAAATAACCGTGGAAACAAACCCATACGTCCGGCGCCACATCCAGAGTTATTATGGCGGCGTACTCGAGGACGAATCGGCAACGGTCATCAGGAAATACAACCCGAGGATCCTGAAATACATGCAGACAGGCACCAGTTGAACAGATTCACAAGGAAACCCCTCGTGTGAGGGGTTTTTGGTTTGCAACCCGTCTTCATCTCCTCCGTATGAAGTGCAGAAGGAGACCCAAAATGAACGTAAAGATAGTTTCAGTTATTCTTGTGCTCGCGCTTGCCAGCATCGCATGTGGATTCACCGTTGACCTGCCTACGCTGAGGCAAGCCGGGCCCGAGGTCAAAGAAACCATTGAGGTGGCAGACCCCAAGTCCGATGAGACGCGCCTGAGGCTGTCGTTCGGCGCGGGCAAATTGACGTTATCCCCCGGTGCGAAGAGTCTGGTGGATGGCACCGCGATCTACAACGTTAGCGATCTCAAGCCAGAGGTCATCGAAGATGACGCGGAGGTCACGATCAAGCAGGGCAATTTCCAGCAATTGCCGCCATTCGAAGGAATGAAAAATGAGTGGGATTTCAGGCTCGGGGAATCGCCGATGGATCTGGTCATTGAAGCCGGCGCGTACGACGGAGACTTCGAATTGGGCGGCTTGGCGCTGAACAGCTTGAGCGTCAGTGATGGCGCGGCAGATGTGCGCATTTCGTTTTCCGAACCGAACCTCGTCGAGATGAGCATGCTGAGTTACACCACCGGCGCATCGGACGTGACCATCGAAGGATTGGCAAACGCCAATTTCAAACGCTTTATCTTCAACGGCGGCGCGGGAGATTACACTCTCGATTTCTCCGGTGATCTGCAACAAGATTCAACCGTGAGCATAGATAGCGGTTTGAGCGACCTGCGGCTGATCATCCCATCGGGTGTGAGCGCAGTGGTGACGATTGACGGCGCGCTGGTGGATATCAATGTCGGCGATGGTTGGTCGCGACGAGGTAACACCTACACTCAAAAAGGTGACGGACCCACACTGACGATCATCATCAACATGGGCGCGGGCGAGATCACGATCACCGATTGATCTAAATCCAGAACTCCATCCCTCCCGTTTATAATCGGGAGGGATTTTTTGTTGCATAAGGAGACGCATGATGCCCGGACCTCGAACTATCCGCGCCCCTCGCGGCGTTAACCTCACCTGCAAGAACTGGCTCAGCGAAGCCGCATATCGCATGATTCAAAATAATCTCGACCCGGAAGTAGCGGAGAAACCCGACGATCTTGTCGTCTACGGCGGGAGAGGCAAAGCCGCGCGGGACTGGGAATCGTTCGATGCGATTCTCGAATCACTGAAGAATCTCGAAGAAGACGAAACGCTTCTCGTGCAATCGGGCAAACCTGTAGTCGTGTTCAAGAGCCACAAGGACGCCCCAAAAGTTTTGATCGCCAATTCGAATCTTGTACCGCATTGGGCGACGTGGGAGCACTTCGATGAGTTAGCCAAAAAGGGACTCATCATGTACGGGCAGATGACCGCCGGTTCGTGGATCTACATCGGCACACAGGGAATCTTGCAAGGCACATACGAAACATTTGGCGCGCTGGCAAAACTCAAGGGCTGGGGCTCGTTGAAAGGCAAATTCGTCCTAACTGCCGGGCTCGGCGGAATGGGCGGCGCACAACCCTTGTCCATTACGATGAATGAAGGTGTTGGACTCATCGTTGAGGTTGACCCTGAACGTGCCGAACGTCGCCGCGCGATTGGATATGTGGATATGGTGGTGGACAATCTCGAAGAGGCGATGACGCTCGTGGAGGAATTCAAAGATAAACAAGTTCCCAAATCCATTGGGCTCATCGGCAACGCGGCAGATATTTATCACGAGTTGTCCGAGCGTGGAGTCGTTCCCGATGTAGTGACAGACCAAACGTCCGCGCATGAGGCGTTATTCTACGTGCCGTCCGGGTTTTCGGTCACAGCCGCGGATGAACTGCGAAGATCCGATCCCAAAAAGTATAAGAAGTTGGCGATGGATTCGATGTCACAGCACATCCAAGCGATGCTTGCCTTCCAACGCGCGGGTGCAGAAGTTTTCGATTACGGCAACAACCTTCGTCAACAGGCGTACAACAATGGTGTGAGCGATGCGTTTGAATTCCCCGGTTTTGTGCCTGCGTACATTCGTCCTCTGTTCTGCGAAGGCAAGGGACCGTTCAGATGGGTCGCGTTATCCGGTGATAAGGATGATATTTATGTCACGGATGAAGCAATCATGGAACTTTTCCCCGAAGATGAGCATCTTAAGCGCTGGCTGAAAATGGCGAAAGAGAAGATACCCTTTCAAGGGCTGCCTGCCCGCATTTGCTGGCTTGGCTACGGCGAGCGCGCGAAGGCCGGCTTGAAGTTCAATGAGTTGGTCGCGAGCGGAAAGGTCAAGGCGCCGATCGTCATCGGGCGCGACCATTTGGATTCGGGCTCGGTCGCTTCACCGAACCGCGAGACAGAATCCATGAAAGACGGTTCCGATGCGATTTCCGATTGGGCGATCCTCAACGCGCTGATCAACGCGGTGGGCGGCGCGACCTGGGTATCCTTCCATCACGGCGGCGGCGTAGGGATGGGTTACTCGCAACACGCCGGGCAGGTCATCGTGGCAGACGGTACGTCCGAAGCCGCAAAACGATTGGAGCGCGTGCTCACCACCGACCCCGGCATGGGTGTGGTCAGACATGCCGACGCCGGCTACGAGATTGCCATCGAAGCCGCGAAACGTCACGGCATCAAAATGCCGATGTTGAAGTAAACCTGAAAATCAAACGTCTCATTGCGTTACGGCTTTTTCAGCATACAATTGGACAAATATTTCGAGAGGAGAAACCATGAAAAACAAATTCCTGACATTGACACTCTTGTTGACACTGGCCGTGTCATCGTGCAACCTGCCGCAGGCAACGCCGACCGAAACGCCGGTTATTTTCACGCCTACGTCTGCCCTGCCAACGGACACACCGCTGCCCACCAACACCCCACCCCCGACGGACACGCCGTTACCCACGCTCACGTCCACGCCCAGCGTGCCGACCATTACCACCAAGGATCAACCGGTGAACTGCCGGCTTGGTCCGGGCACGGCATGGCTGGCGATCAGCGCGCTTAACCTGGGAGCGAGTTCGCAAATCGTCGGAAAAAATTCGGATACAAGCTGGTGGCTGATTCAAGATCCGCTCGGCTCCGGACGAAATTGCTGGGTCGCCTCCAGTGTGACCGTCGCTTCGGGGAATCTCTCCGGCTTGCAAGTGGTGCAGACTCCCTCTGCCTCAGTGACGGATGTTTCCCTCTCGTTGGAACCGAAATTAATTGATCTTGCCCTGCTATGCATTGGGGCAGTTCCTCCGGTTAAGTTCAAAGGCTCGATCGAAACCAACGGACCCACCACGGTCAAATGGCGATTTGAAACCCAACAAGGCGGCGCACAACCGGACAAGACCACGGAGTTCGATGCGTTCGGCGAGAAAGAGGTCTCTGGGGAATATACGCACGTTGCCCCCATTGCCGCAGGCAATTATTGGGTCAGGCTGGTCGTCACCAGTCCGAACAGCCTCGTGGCAGAGGCAACGTATACAATCGATTGCACGTAGCCCAACCCTAACTTCTGCAGTTTGACCTATAACAACGGGACGATTCGATAAATCGTCCCGTTGTCTTATTCGTCGTCTTCACTACTTTCTTCGGCGACGGGCAAATCTCCATGGCGATTCTCGCCCGCTTAATGCGGCTGGATCGGTATCACGTCATATTCTCACTCTTGACATACTGTATACTATACAGTATTATATCGTCACAGGTGACCAATGGAAAATGACGAACTCGTACAAAACATCCTGTTGGAACTGCGACGCGGAATCCTGTCTCTTGCGGTGCTGAGCCAGTTGAGTAAGGAGCAGTATGGTTACTCCCTGCTCAAAGCGCTCGCCGATCAGGGTATGGAGATTGATCAAAGCACACTCTATCCCCTGCTTCGCAGGCTCGAGTCGCAGGGACTATTACAGTCCGATTGGCGCATTGTGGACGAAGCGCGTCCGCGGCGTTATTACGTGATCAGCGCGCAGGGCAAGTCGGTGCTGACAAAACTCAAGCTGGAATGGTCTGCCATGATGAAGACCTTGCAGAAAATGTTGTCATGAAGAAGGAGAATGAAATGAGTCTTGTTGAACGATACATTGCGCAAGTTGGAAGGCGCCTGCCGGAGAAAAACCGCGCGGATATCGAAGCCGAGATCCGCTCGATGCTGGAAGATATGCTCGAGGAAAAGAATCAAGCCGGGGCGGCGAATGAAGCGAACGTCAAGGCGGCGCTTCAGCAATTAGGTGATCCCGCGTTGTTGGCGGAGAAATATTCGCCATCCAAACGATATTTGATCGGGCCGGGCTGGTATGACGCGTACCTAGAGGTGCTGAAACGCGTGCTGACTACCGTCCTGCCGATTGTTTTGACTGTGACGTTCCTTGTCAGGCTTGCAAACGAACCCGGGGATGTTATCGGTTCTTTCCTCGGGGCAGCAGGGTTCGCCTTCTCAGCAGGATTACAAGTGTGCTTTTGGGTCACACTAGGATTCATCATCGCGGAACGCGAAGGCGCGCCACTGGAGGATTTCCACGGCAACCGATCGCGCGTATGGACTCCTGACCAGCTCCCACCACTGCCGAAGAAACGCCAAATGGACATCAGTGAGGCGATCACAAGCATTGCTCTCGTACTCGGCGGCGCGATATTGATGGCGTTGTCGCCGCAGATATTGAGCATTCAAAGTAACGGGGAGACCATCCCGTTCCTGCACCCGAACCTTTGGAGGGTATGGCTGCCCATCTTCTTTGTGCTGGTTGGTCTCACCATGATCCACGAGTTGTTCAAACTCAAGATCGGAATTTGGACTCGGGCATTGACTGTGACAAATGTAATTCTGGGGCTTGCCTCCATCACGTACATCCTCCTGTTGGTCACAACTCAGGAGGTTGTCAACCCCGCGTTCGTGGCTGGGATGAATGCAGGTATGCCAACCCTGGATGTACAAAACTCAACCGAATGGGCTGTATGGACGGTCGGTATCACAGCCGCGATCATCATCGGTATCTATATATGGGATATGGTCGAGTCGATCCGTTTGGCAAGAGCCTATGAATTGCAAAAGAAACAGCATAGTTAAGAATATCTGTGTGAAGCAAGGAGAACGAAAATGAATCTGATTGATAAATATGTAGTTGAAATCGGCAAACACCTGCCCCGCAAACAACGCGCAGACATTTCGAAGGAAATCCGCTCGACACTGTTGGATATGCTCGAGGAACGGAAACCGGCTTCCCCGGAGAGCGATGCGGTAGTCATTGAGTTATTGAAAGAATATGGCGAACCGCGCGAAGTTGCCGAATCCTATATCGGACCTCGTTATCTAATCAGCCCTCGGATTTATCCGCTGTTCGAACTGGTGACGAAAATCGTGTTGTCGGTCGTGATCGGCATCGCGATCGTGGGGATGGCAATCGCGTTGATCGGGTCGAGCCTGACAGGGCTTGAATTCCTCTCCAGGGTGGGCGAATCGGCACTGGGATTGCTTGGAAGCCTGGTGACCGTGTTTGGGAACATCGTGATCGTGTTCGCGATTCTGGACCGCGTGCTGCCCGCCAGCGAATTCGAACCTGAAGACTGGGACCCGCAAGCCCTCGCCGCCGAACCTGACCCCGATGAAGTGAAATATGGCGAGCAGATCGTTGGGATCTTCTTTCTCGTGCTGTTCCTGATCATATTCAACATCTATCCCGACATACTGCGATTTGGATTTATCGAGGAGAATGACTGGGATTTTCTTCCACTCGTATTGTCAGATGCGTTCTTCAATTACCTGCCATGGATCAATATCTTGTTTCTTATTGAAATCGGCGTGGGCGTGTATCTCATCCGCGTGGGAGTGTGGAGTGCCGCGTCGCGAATTGTCACCATCCTCATCAACCTCGCAGGAATTGCTCTGGCTGTGGCAATGCTCAGAGGACCGTCTCTCCTTGATTTCATCCATGGTGATCCGCCTGGAAATCTTGCAAGACTGGCCAGCATAGGAGATCTAATCTCCGGCATTGTGTTGATCATTGTCATCATCATCTCAGGCATCGAGATCGCTCAGATGACGTTTAGGTTGCTCAACGTTCGATACGAAACAAAATGAGTTTTCAGGTGCAGAAAACCAACTATAAGGAATTGCCTGCAAACGACCCCGATAGCTCGGGGTCGTTTGTTTCAAAACTTGTAAAGTACAATTCTCGAATGGACTCATGGATTCGCGTTCACGGCAAGATCGTTCAGGGTTATCACGTCGCCTCTGCCCCATCGAAGGATTATCCGTATGGGGCATTGGACAGGCAAAGGCCTATCTTCAAAGCGCGAGGACTCGACCTTAGCGGCTACTTCAATGGCACGCTGAACATTGACATCAGCCCGCGGGCGTTCAAACTCATCAAACCACAATTTACGTTTCATACCGTCGAATGGACTGACCTGCACCCGCCGGAGCATTTTTCTTTTTCGCGTTGCAAAGTCATTTTCAAGGAAATCAAATACGACGGCTGGGTGTATTATCCACATCCTGAGACGAAACTGCGTCACTTTCAAAACCCGTCCCTGCTGGAAGTGATCGCAATGGAAATTCCCGCGGTCACATATGGAGATACATTGGATGTGTTGATCAACCCCGAGGAAATCGAAGTACGAGAATGAAATGCACTCAATGATAGAATCCAGTCGAAAAAGGAACAACCTCATAGAAACGTCCGAGAACAACCTTACCACCGGGAAGCGAGACCGACATTCGACAACAGAGGTGATCCATGAACAATTCTGCGACGTCATCAAAAGATGGACAAGCTCCGGCACGTTGGTTTGGCGGCTGTGTAGCGGTGATCGTTATCCTCGCCGGGTGTTTGTGCATGGCTGGAGTGTGGTATTTGTTTGCCGGCGACAGCGTGGCGGTCTTGCGGACCAGCTGGCATTTGCAAGGCAATGGTGAAACCGCGACAGGCACAGTTGTGGATGCGGAACAATTCAGCGGGGTCAGGCCCGAGTCAAACTCCACGTTCAAACTTTTCGTCGAGTATGAGGTCAACGGACAGAAGTACGTGATCGAGAGCATCACGTTTTACCCGACCATCGGCAGAAGTTGGGTCGGTGAAAGCATGCCGGTGATCTACGATCCTGACGACCCGAATACCGCACAAATCGATACTCTTGAGGAGCGCTGGCTGCATCCGTTTTTTGATGCATTTCCCTTTTAATTCCGGTCAATGAAACACAACAAGACATATCTTTTGCTATTTATATTCACCCTGATCTCGTGTCAGATTCCCGGTGTCCCCTCGCCGGGGATTGAATCGACGCCATCGGCAACGCAGACGCCCCTTCCAAGCGAGACCGCCTCACTCACAGCGACAGTCACTGAAACGTTTGCACCAACCCTCTCGCCGACTCCGTCGCCTCTCGCGCGCCGCGTCTTGATCCTATCCATTGACGGTCTCCGCCCGGAATTGATTTCTCTCGCGCCGATGCCCAATCTTCAAATGTTGATGCAGAACGGGGCATATACGCTGACGGCGCAAACTGTGTACCCAAGCGTGACGCTGGTCGCACACGCTTCGATGCTTGTAGGAGTTTGCCCTTCCAAACACGGTGTGGATTGGAATGATTACATTCCTGAAAACGGATTTGCCATGGGCACAGACTTATTCGACATTGCGCAGGCGGCGGGATTGCAAACCGTAATGCACGTGGGCAAGGAAAAAATAAGGCAGGTCACAGAACCCACGAGCCTCGACATTTTCACTTACGTCAACGACCGCGATACCGTCGTTGCGGATCGGTTGGTCTCGAACTTCCCCTCGGATTTTAGGGTGTTGTTTGTCCACTTCCCGCTGGTGGACGGCATGGGGCACGTCTTTGGCTGGCTTTCGCCGGAGCAAGTCAGTGTTGCCTTCCGCGCGGACGAAGCGCTGGGGATGGTTCTCGATGAATTGGATGCGAAGAATATGCGCGCCGAAACATTGATCATCGTCACTGCCGATCATGGCGGACATGATACGACGCACGGCTCCACGTTGCCCGAGGATAAGACGATTCCATGGGCTGCATCGGGACCGGGCGTCCAGCCCCGGCAATTGACGACACAAGTCCATATCATGGATACAGCGGCTACTGCCGCTTTTGCGTTGGGACTTGAAATCCCCAGCGAATGGGATGGGGTTCCGATTTACGAAGCATTTGGTTTGCCTGTAGAGAGACAGTCCGAGGGATGTAGATGAAAAAAAACCAACTGTCTTCATTGGGGATTCCATTCCACACCACGCTCAAGTCCTTCTGGACTCGTGACAGTAGTATTCTCTTGGGCGGATTTCTGCTGACGATCTTCCTCATTATCTACATCTGGTGGCCCCTCGCTGAAGAGTATCTCAAATATGTAGATTGGAACGGCGAGTGGTGGCGTTACGTGGACTGGCTCCTGCTTGGAATCTTCGGGTTCATGTCATTGACCATCATTGCCCGCGCCAACTTGAAAACTGACCTGCTCATCGTCTTCGTCGGCATCTGCGGGGGCCTCGCCATCGAATCATGGGGAACACAGACGAACCTATGGACCTACTACACGGATGAACGCCCGCCGCTGTGGATCGTCCCTGCCTGGCCCATTGCAAGCCTTTCCATTGACAGGATCACGAGATTTCTAAACTGGGGAATCGAACACATCACAAGACGGTTTAGGCCGACCATTCTCAACCTGTTAATCACGATCTTTTACTGGCTCACCTTCGCCTCCTTCTTGACGCTGATGCTGGTCTTCGTCGCCCCGACCTTTGACAAGTCATTCACCTGGCTCGCGGTCCTTCTCTGCATTCTCCTTATTATGACTCCCACGGATTACCGCTTGGCGTTGCTCACGTTCATCGCAGGCTCCGGGTTGGGATATTACCTCGAGCTTTGGGGCACCACCCGCGAATGCTGGACGTACTACACATTTCAAAAGCCGCCCATCTTTGCGGTGCTCGCGCACGGCATGGCAGCCGTCGCGTTCTGGAGGGCGGGCTTGCTGATGAGAGTGTTTTGGGAGAGATTCGGAATCTCAAAGATCCAACACGCCACATAAAGGCAAATCACCAGCATTGACAAGAAACATCTGTTCTGATATAGTTAACTTTGAAGTTAACTATTATGAGCAGAACTTACAACCAAAAGGAACTGGATCGAGTATTCGAAGCGCTCGCCAATGTGCATCGGCGGGAAATTGTGTATGTCTTGAGCCTGCAACCCGCTTCCATTGGTCGTCTGGCTTCCATGCGCGGTCTCTCCCTCCCCGCTATTCACAAGCACATCAAAATCCTTGAGAAAGGAGGTTTCGTCGTCCGCAGAAAGGCTGGTCGGACCAATTTCCTTTCACTCAATCGAAACTCACTTCGTGTCTTGCAAGATTGGCTTTCTCAATACCACGCGTACTGGGGCACCAATGCAGAGACATTGGAAAACTATTCTACTTATATACAAAAGGAGAATTGAAATGAAAAAGTTTATTTTGATGTCAGTCGGCTTTGAAACGCCAACTCCTGAAGTTCAGCAGGCTTGGGGCAAGTGGTTCGCATCCATCGAAGATAGGATCGTGGATAGTGGCAATGTATTTTCCGCAGCGAAGGAAGTGACAAAGAATGGGGTGAACGAATTACCGCGCGGACTGGATGCGATCACAGGATACACGGTCATCAACGCCGAGAATATAGACGAGGCGGTCAAAGTCGCCCAGACGAGCCCGATCATCACGGCGATGAGAGTCTACGAAGCTGCATCCATGTAAGCAAGGTGGTCGCCGGCATTGATAAGAAAACCTACTGGCGAATCATGACTATCAAAAGCAAAAGGAGAAACAAATGAAAAAGTACTTACTGTTACACGTCGGGTTTGAACAGCCCACCCCGGAGGTTATGGAGGGTTGGAATGCATGGTTCAAATCCATTGCGGACAAGCAGGTTGATATGGGCGGCTTTGGCAAAGGGGTTGAGATCTCGAAGGGCGGAGTAAAGGAGTTATCGTGGGACGCGAATTCCCTTACAGGCTTCAATATGATCGAAGCCGAAGACTTGGAAGCCGCGAAAAAGATTGCACAAGCTTGTCCTTACATTACGAGCATCCGTGTTTATGAAATGAGGTCGTAACAGACTGCTTGGAACAACGGACAATAATTCAGAAGGGTCTGCGATCGGTTCTGCATCACAGACCCTTTCGATTTAGGCTTATTTGGAAGGCAAATCTCAGAAGGCGTAAACAGTTTCCAGTCAACGAAGAAACGAAAACCTGCCCCAACCACCTTGACACGGGGGAAAATTGTCCTATAATGTGACCTGCTGGTCATATGACTTTGAGGTCACATTTTTATGCCAAAACAGACGTTCCACAACCTCCCCGAGGAAAAGCGCCGAAATATCATCAACGCCGCCATCGAGGAATTTGCCGAATACGGCTTGGAGAACGCCTCCACCAACCGAATCGTGGCAAATAGCAGCATTGCCAAGGGAAGTTTCTATCAGTATTTCGAGGACAAGCAGGATGTCTTCATGCACTTGCTTTCCATGCTCGAACGCGAAAAGACGGAATTCTTCGAAGACAAACATCCGTCGAGCACGAATATGGATACCTTTCACTATTTCCGCTGGCTCATCAAGACCGGCATGGAATTCAACAGTTCTCATCCCCTGCTGACACAGGCTGTCAGCCGCGTGATGTTCGGCGAAGGGATGTACTACGGGCAGATGTTCGCTGATATTCGTGAAAAGACCGCACAAGCGCTCCGCGCCATGATCGAACAAGCCATTGCGCGCGGCGAAGTGGACCCAAGCGTGGACGTGGACCTGGCAGTGATGATCATGGAGACCTGGAGCAATGCCATCAGCACCTACATCTTGAACGAAGGTATGAAGCAAAAGGATGTCATGAAGTGGATGCGTTCCGCAAAGGTTCAGGAAAGGATCGACAAAATGTTGTATGTGATGGAATACGGACTGCGAAAGACAGAATCGCAATTCGAGACGAGCATTTAGAAGGGAGCATGTCATGATCTTGTATTTAAGAATGGCTTGGCGGAATATCTGGAGACACCGCCGACGCACCGTGATCGTGGTCGCAGCCATGGCTTTTTGCATGGCGCTGTTGACGTTGTACGACGGCGTCGTTGCAGGGTTCGAGGAAGCCATCTATGGCAATGCGATCAAACTCCTCGGTGGAAATATTCAAGTGCGCGGCGAGGGATATGGCGAAAAGTCGAGCGATAATCCCATGGTTCCCGTGGATGACTATCAATCGGTCGTGGAGGTCGCGAACCGGCAGGAGAATGTGATCAATGCCCTGCCGCGCATCAACACGGGTGGTTTGACCACCAACCGTGAAGGAGCATTCCCCGTCAATATTATTGGGTTTGACCCGATCCTCGAGGCGAAGACAAACGTGGTGGCTGAAAACATCGTGGAGGGCCGCTTCCTCACGCCTGAAGATGAGGATGTGATCTTGATTGGGCGCGGCCTCGCGGTGCCGATGGGCATCGGCATTGGGGACCGTATCACCTTATCGGGAAATATGGCGAACGAACAGACGCGCCAGCGCACGATGACCGTGGTTGGCATCTATGACATCGGCTTCCCTTCGGTCGAAAAAAGGACAATGTACATGTCCCTGAACGAGGCGCAGAATCTTTACAACCTGCGCGGTCAGGTCACCGATGTGGTCATCCTCGTTGAAAATGTGGGTCAGGAAGCGCCGGTTGTGCAGGCGTTGACCGCTTCGTTCCCCAGACATGAGATCGAGACCTGGGAGACAAGCATTCCTGAATTGAGTTCGACCCTCGGGATGAAAAACACGGTCATGACCACGTTTGGATTCATCATCGTGGGCATTGCCTCCATCGGCATCCTCAACATCCTGCTCATGGCGGTCTTCGAGCGGACGCGTGAGATCGGTCTGCTCGGCGCGATGGGCGTCAAGCCGCGTCAGATCACCATCCTGTTCCTCCTTGAAGGCATGATGATCGGTCTGGTCGGCGCGGCGGCGGGAGCCGTATTGGGGTTTGCCAGCAACAGCGCGCTCGGCGTGGTCGGTATTGACTACAGCATGTTCGCTGAAATGACAGATTACATGGCGTTGCTGGGAGGCATTATTTATCCTGTCCTTCCCCCGGAGTGGCTGGTCATCCGCGCATTGACAGTTTTGCTCGTTTCAGTCGTCGCTTCGATCTACCCCGCGCGTGAAGCTGCCCGCCGCGAACCGGCAGAAGCCCTGCATTACGTGTAGATCCTTAAGGAAAACTAATGACACATCTATTCAAAATGGCGTTCCGCAACCTGGGACGAAACATACGCAGGACAGTGTTGACCGCCCTCTCGCTTTCGTTGGGAACAGGCATGCTGCTATTCCTCGCGGCAACCATCGAAGGTGAATTCAGGGGCGCAATAGACATAAGCATCATCCTGCATACCGGTCACATGCAAGTGCGTGCGCCTGATTATGAAGAGGAGAAACTCAGCCTCGCGTGGGACGACCTCGTAGCAGACCCCAATAGAATTGCTGGGCAGATCAGCGCACTGGAACAGGTTCAGACGGCGACCCCGCGTCTGTTTGCCAGCGGCATCCTTACGGTCCGCGATGAATCGGCGGGCGTCCGAGTTATGGGAATTGACCCTCCTTCCAGCGCGAACCTGCCTTTCCATGAAGGGCTGGTTGACGGCGAGTTCATTACCACCGATGATCGTGAAGGCATCATGATCGGCTTGCCGCTCGCGGAAAAGTTGGGGTTGAAGACCGGCGACCGGGTGAACCTGCTGGTCAATACATCGGACGGAAGCGTGGATGAACAAGTCTTCGTCATCCGCGGGTTGTTCTCGACGAACACACCCGGTTACGACAAGTCCACGATCCTCATGCCGTTTGCCAAAGCGCAGACCTTTACCCAGACCGAAGGATACGCTAAGTAGGTGTTCAGAATATTTGTCATATTGTGTTGGATTGGGTTTATCCTTGATGGGCAAGGAGACCCAATCCGGTGGCACTTTTCAAACTGACATCCCGTGCTTACAGCTTGTTACGT
>Ga0187893_10001160_pt1 | contig 65373 bp, 53 predicted proteins | sample MA1701074metaG_FD_139574 | JGI IMG/M metagenome (GOLD analysis project Ga0187893, IMG submission 139574) | White microbial mat communities from a basaltic lava cave in the Kipuka Kanohina Cave System on the Island of Hawaii, USA - MA170107-4 metaG ... | reverse complement strand
GGAGCGCACAAGATCAACAACACCATGGGCCAGCTTCTGCTCACCCGGCGCATGGGCAAGAAACGTGTGATCGCCGAGACCGGCGCGGGGCAGCACGGGGTGGCCACGGCCACCGCCGCCGCCCACTTCGGCCTGGAATGCACCGTCTACATGGGCGCGGAGGACATCCGCCGCCAGAAGCTCAACGTCTTTCGGATGGAACTGCTGGGGGCGAAGGTCGTCTCCGTGGACACGGGGCAGAAAACGCTCAAGGACGCGATCAACGCCGCCATGCGCGACTGGATGGCCACCAGCGACCACACCCACTACGTCATCGGCAGCGTCATGGGCCCGCACCCCTATCCGCTGATGGTCCGCGACTTTCAGAGCATCGTCGGGCGCGAGGTCAAAGCACAGACACTAAATCAAATAGGCAAACTTCCCGATTGCGTCGTGGCCTGCGTCGGCGGCGGCAGCAACGCGGCGGGCATCTTCTCCGCGTTTCTCGATGACGCCGGCGTCAAACTTATCGGCGTCGAAGCGGCCGGTGAAGGGCTCGCGCCCGGCCGACACGCCGCGACGCTCAGCACCGGATCGCCCGGAATCCTTCACGGTATGCGCACTTACGTCCTACAGGACGACGACGGCCAGACCATGCCCGTCCATTCCGTCTCCGCGGGATTGGATTATCCCGGCGTCGGTCCGGAGCACGCCTTTTGGAAGGAATCGGGCCGCGTCGAATACGCCGCCGTCGATGACGCCGCTGCGCTTCGAGCCTTCACGACGCTCTGCGAAACCGAAGGCATCATTCCCGCTCTTGAACCCGCCCATGCCGTGGCCCACGTCCTGCGCATCGCCCCATCCCTAGCGAAGGACTGGGCGATCGTGGTGAATCTGTCTGGTCGCGGGGACAAAGACGTCGCCGAAGTCGGCAGGTTGCTGCGCAGATTCACAGACTGACTAATCGCCTGTGTGCGTCATTTTGACCGGCGGCAGTTACCCATTTGGGGTGGGGAACTGCTCCAATTCCCCACGTGTTAAGGTGGGTTTTGTTAACAGGAACGAGCTGAAAAACGCGGGATTGCTGCTCAATACGGGCGTTTCATCCCGCGTATCGCAAGGCTTACGGTTTTCGGCACATCAAATGCTGGTATGCAACGAGAGCCTTGTTACGCGCGAAGCGTGAGGCTCGTCGCAGCTGGTGGGAGGCCAGTGACGGCGCGAACGGTGGGGACCGACTAGCGCTGATGGGAAAGTGAAGAAAAGGGCGGCATTGGCGGGGGCGCCGCCTTATGCGACCGACGTGCTTCCATCTAGCACGTCGGTCGCGGTATTTTTGGGTCGTGCTTGCACTTCATGCTGCCCTTCCGATCGTTCTCACCCTGAGCGAGCGAAGGGTCTGCTCGATTCACCGAGATCTCTTCCCCCGCCACTCCTCGTTAACTCCTTTCGCCGTTGAACGGGATCGATGAATTCCCTATACTCACAAATTCGATGCCTTTAGCCCCCAGCGACTTTGTATTCGACGAAGATCAGGCGCTACTCCTCCGCGCGGCGAGCGAATTCGCCCAAGCCGAGCTGCTCCCGCTCGATCGGGCGTGCGATCGGGATGATTCGTCCATCGCCGCGATCCTTCCTAGGCTGTCGGAGCTGGGATTCCTGAACCTCATGGTTCCCGAAAGCCTTGGCGGGATCGGATGCGCCTACCGGACCTTTGCGGCCATCCTGCATGAGATTTCGGTCTGGTCGGCCTCGGCAAGCGTCACCATCGGTGTTCACAATCTTGTTGCGGGCATTGTCGCCAAGTTCGTGCGCGAGCCGCTGCGAAGCCGCTGGCTTTCCGCCTGGGGCGACCCGCGAAACTTCGCGGCCTTTGCCGTCTCCGAAGCCAACGCCGGCAGCGACGCCGCCGGTGTAAAGACGACCGCTGTCGAAGTGGACGGCGGCTTTCGAGTCAACGGCGAAAAAATGTGGGTGACCAACGGTTTGAGCGCCGGTTGGCTCTTCACCCTCGTTCGCCTGGCCGGACTGCCGCCCGACAAAAACTTCTGCACGCTGATGATTGATACCCGCCTGCCCGGAATCACTCGAACCAAGATCGAAGGCAAGATGGGCATCCGCGGGAGCGAAACCGCCGTCGTCCACTTCGCCGACGTGCTCGTACCCAAAGAGAACCTGGTCGGCGAGCGTGGCAAGGGCCTGGAGACGTGCCTCGCCACGCTCAATCAGGGGCGCATCGGCATCGCCGCCCAGGCGACCGGCATCGCCGAAGCCTGCCTCACCGAAATGGTCAGCTACGCGCGGCAGCGCGAACAATTCGGACGACCGATAGGCGCGTTCCAGGCCATCGGTGAAAAAATCGCCGACAGCGCCGTGGAACTGGAAGCGGCCAAGGCCCTGGTCTGGCGGGCGGCGTGCGCCGTGGACTCCGGCGAAACCAACCGCAGCGCGAGTTCCATGGCCAAGCTGTACGCCTCCGAAGCCGCCAACCGCATCGCCTATCGAGCCGTACAGGTCCACGGCGGAACGGGATACGTCCACGAATGTCGCGTCGAGCAGCTCTACCGCGACGCCCGCATCACTTCGATCTACGAGGGCACCAGCGAAATCCAGCGCATCGTCATCGCCCGTGAGCTGGCTAAGCACTAGGGTCTCGCCCGCCGCCCGCCGTGACCCAAAAGGGGAGGAATGGTACAATACGCGTGTTGGGAATGACCGATGGATTATGAACTATCCGACGATCTGAAGTCGTTGCAGGAGATGGCCCGGCGATTTGCGGCCGACCATATCGCCCCCCACGCGCGAAAATGGGACCGCGAGGCGGACATCCCCCGCGATCTGGTAAGTAAACTCGCGGAGCTTGGCTTCCTGGGCATCTTCATCCCCACCGAGTACGGCGGCGTGGGACTGGGCGACCTGGGAGCGTCGGTCATCATGGAAGAAATCGCCCGGCACTGCGGCGCAACAGCGCTCATGCTCGACGCCCATAACGCCCTGTGCTCCGCTCATCTCATCCGCGCGGCCAGCGCGGAGCAAAAAGCAAAATACCTCCCCAAGCTCGCTTCGGGCGAATGGTTGGGGGCCTGGGCCCTGACCGAGCCGGGCTGCGGAAGCGATGCGGCGGCCCTCACCACCACAGCAACGCTCGACGGCGACTCCTGGGTCCTCAACGGCGCGAAACAATGGATCACCAACGGCCACTACGCGGGCGTCTACGTCGTCATGGCCCGGAACAAGCCGGACGGCGGAGCGAAGGGAATCAGCGCCTACATCGTGGAGCGGGGCACGCCCGGTCTCATCATCGGACCGAAAGAAGACAAGCTGGGCATGCGGGCGTCCGATACCGTCGGACTCACTTTCGAAAATTGCCGCATCCCCAAAGCCAACCTCTGCGGAAAGCTCGGCGAAGGCTTCGTTGACGCCATGAAAACCCTGGAACGCGGACGCATCACCATCTCCGCGATGTCCGTGGGCCTTGCTCGCGGGGCCTTGGAAGAGTCGCTGGCCTACGCCAAGCAACGAACGGCCTTCGGCAAGCCGATTTTCGAGCATCAGTCGATCCAGTTCATGCTCGCCGACATGGCCATGGAGGTTGACGCCGGGCGTCTGCTCACCCGCAAGGCGGGCATCCTTTCGGACGCCGGTCGCCCCAGCAATATCGAAGCGTCGGTCGCCAAACTCTTCACCAGCGAGATGGCCACGCGGGCGTGCCTCAACGCGATCCAGGTTCACGGCGGCAACGGCTACACCAAGGAAGTGCCCGTCGAGCGCTACATGCGCGACGCCAAGCTCTGCGAAATCGGCGAGGGCTCCAGCCAGATCCAGCGCATGGTCATCGCGCGTCATTTGCTTGAGCTATAGAGGCGTCGTGCATGAACTTCGAGCTGGACGACGACCATCGCATGTTGCAACAGCAGGTCCGCGACTTCGCCATCCGCGAAGTCGCCAAGGGCGCCGCACAGCGCGATCACGAGGCAGCCATGCCCGACCGGCTCCGCGAGCAACTCGCTGAGTTGGGCGTGTTCGGAATTTCCATACCCGCGGATTACGGCGGCGCGGGCATGGGGACGGTCGCCTCGACCATCGTCGTGGAGGAAATCTCCAAGGCCTGCGCCGGAACGGGGGTGATGCTCAGCGCCCACGGATCGCTGTGCGTCGATCCCATCCTGCGCTTCGGCACCACGGAGCAGAAGAAGAAATACCTGCCGCGACTCGCTTCCGGTGAAACCGTCGGCTGCCTGTCCCTGACCGAGCCGGGCAGCGGCAGCGACGCAGGCGCCGCGACCTGCGCCGCGGTATTGAAAAGCGACGGCTGGCACATCACCGGCACGAAAATCTTCGTCACCAACGGCAAGGAGGCGGGCGTGATGGTGCTCATCGCCGTGACGGATCCCGACGAGCCGAAGCGTCGACTGAGCGCGTTCATCGTTGAGAAACCCACGCCGGGACTGCGCATCGGCAAGCTCGAAAAGAAGCTGGGCATCAAGTGCTCCTCGACCGCGGAGTTCGTGTTTGAGGATTGCGTCGTGCCGCAGAACGCCCTTCTGGGCGAGCGCGGCCGGGGACTGCGGGTGGCATTGACGACCCTCGACGGCGGGCGGATCGGCATCGCCGCCCAGGCGCTCGGGATCGCCCAGGCCTGCCTGTACGAGTCCATCAAGTACGCGCGGACGCGGGTGCAGTTCAACCAGCCGATCGGCAAGTTCCAGGCCATTCAGAACAAGATCGCGGACATGGCCGTGGGAATTGAGGCCGCACGCTCACTGACCTATCGCGCGGCCTGGCTCAAGGACACGGGCCGGGAATACGGCCAGGCCGCGGCCATGGCCAAGCTCTTCGCCAGCGAAATCGCCTCCAAGGCCGCCAATCACGCCGTTCAGGTCTTCGGCGGATACGGCTACATCTGCGATTATCCGGTAGAGCGTTTTCTTCGGGATGCGAAGATCACGGAACTGTACGAGGGAACGAGCGAGATTCACCGACTGGTTATTGCGCGGGGGTTGGCAGGATGACTCAGAGATGATTGACCGCCTGCCATTGCCGATCGAGCTTCCCTACGATGCATTGGAAGACTACTGTCGCCGCTGGAAGATCAACAAACTTGAAGTCTTCGGTTCCATCCTACGGGACGACTTCGGCCCGGAGAGCGATGTGGATTTTCTTGTGACGTTTGATCCTGAGGCGCATTGGACATTGTTCGATTGGGTTCATGCGCAGGACGAACTCGCCGCATTGATCGGACGCCCCGTCGATCTAGTCTCAAGGCGTCCGATCGAACGAAGTGAGAACTGGATTCGTAGGCGTGCAATCCTGGGTAGCGCAAGGACGGTCTATGTCGCCTGATCTGATGCCGCTTGCGGACATCGTCCTGGCGATCAATCGCGCCTTGGGGTTTATCCACGGGTATGATGCGGACCGGTTCTTCTCGGACAAGCGTACTCAATGGGCTGTCTATAGCCAGGTCATCGTCATTGGTGAGGCGGCTCGGCGGATTTCGCGGCAATTTCAAAACGAACATCCGGAACTCCCGTGGGCCGAGATGACCGGTATGAGAAACAAACTGGTACACGACTACGACGACATTGACTGGGAACTAGTTTGGGACACGTTGGTCAATGATCTGCCGAAACTGAGGGGGACGATCGAGCCGCTGATTCCGAAGGAGACGTGAGCAAGACTGTAACTTGAAGGAGGCGCGTAGCGATGCAACCCAAGAATGGATTGGCTGCCGGCGCAGCGAGTCTCGGAACGCTAATAACTGCTTGCGGGGGTCAGCCGAGTATGGTGAGTGCGGTCGAACCGCTCTATGTCGATGCATTTTCATTAGACCCGGGCTGGGTCACTGACCAACCCGTAAACTATTACTGGGACATAGCCCAAGAATCATTTCACGCGACGACAGCGAACGCCCAACCAAGCCAGTCTCCAACTCGGTATGCATACAGGCCTGTCGACTACAACGGAGAATCTATTCGACTGACCTTCGATATCCAGTTGGTACAATTGGAAGTGGAGGCAGGAGTTCACTTCGGGCTGTTCGACGAAAACCTTATGATTGGGGCCCTTCCCGGTTCAACGGATGTGAACTTCCTGCACGTTCATCCAGCCCGTCGGTTGAACGGCGATCTTATATGGACACTGCGCGTCATCGGATCGAACGGGATGCAGCATGTTGAGCATATCGGCCTCAACTCGTATTCCGAAGGAGTTTGGTACCGTTGCACTATGACGTTCGATGCCGCTGCCGACTTGGCTTCGCTGCAGATTACGGAACGCGACTCAGGTGCTTTGGTAGGCACCGCATCGGTGTCCAACATCGGAGGACTTCCGACTGATCTCGATTTTCTAGGATTCGCGCGTGACCCGGCTGGGAACTGTTGCGCCCCTGTGGGAGCCGGATGCACTGAGCCCGCCTGGTGTGCGGGGTCGGGTACAGCAATAGTCGACAACGTGACGCTCTCCCAATTGATTGCCGAGGACGTTCCGGCAGTTTCAGATTGGGGACTGATTGTCACCGCGGTAGCAATTAGCGCAATCGCGACAGCAGTGTTACGCAGAAAGCAGCATGGCAGTTGTTCACCGGGCTGAGTAATGGCTTCAATCATTGACGCCCAACGAAGTGAGCTTGAATCTCTCTGCCGCAAGCATCGCGTACGGCGGCTGGAGGTGTTCGGCTCGGCCGCGGACGGAACGTTCGACCCGGAGCGCAGCGACATCGATTTCCTGGTGGACTTCTTCCCTTTCAAGCCAGGAACCGCATTCGACACCTACTTCAGTCTGCTCGAGTCGCTCGAAGCCCTTTTCGAGCGGAAGATCGATTTGGTTGACGTGACCTGTCTGAGGAACCCGTTTTTTATTCGTGGAGTTAACGAAAGCCGTACCTCCGTATATGAAGCACCGACCGAGCAAATATCTGGCTGACATGCTCGACAGGTGTCAGTACCTCAGGGAGCTGACCTCGGGCAGGTCCATGGAAGACTACAAACGGGATCGAATGTTTCGAGGCGCGATCGAGCGAGAGCTTCAGAACATAGGCGAAGCTCTTCGGCAGCTTCAGAGTCGAAGCCCCGACATCGCCAGGAGAATCAGTGAGCACGAGAGAATCATTCGTTTTCGCCACGCGCTCGTACATGGATAGGACATCGTCCGCGCGGATTACGTTTGGGACGTGATCGAGATCAAACTCCCGATCTTACAAAAAGAGTTGGCCGATTTGTTGGACCAGAAGTCGCTCTTCGAGGGACCATTCTAACAAGGAGGCGGGGCAATGTTCCGACCGACGGGTCATACTTCCGGTACATCGAGATAATTCCGACAATGCGGGCAGGTCTGCACCGTTTCCCGCTGTCCGAATGGAAAACGCGAGGTCTTCCCGCACTCCTCGCAAACGGCCTCCACCGACCGGCCCTGGCCGGCCTCGTTTTTTTCCCTGCGCTGCTCGACGTGCTCGCGGACCAGCGCCTTGGCCCGCTCAGCCTGCTGCGGATCAACCACGCAGACCTCGATGCCCTTGGGCGCCACCGTCAACGGCAACTGCGAGCCAAGATACTGGTCCTTGACGTGCGCCGCGATGCCTTGATCGCTCAACCACGCGGCGACGATGTCGGCCTCGCCAATGTCCGCCGCTCGGTATACGCAAATCATGTCAGACGGCATTGCGGCTATCGAGCACTTTCTTTTCTTGAGGCGATGCGTTCCTGGGCCGCTTCGAGGATCAGCTCCAAAAGCTCCGCGTAGCGCAGTCCCGCGAACGTGGCCATGAAGTTCAGCTTGCCGTCCCAGCACCAGCCGGGGTTGGGGTTGACCTCCAGCAGCTTGATCTCCCCCTCGGCGTCGGTGCGGAAGTCAAAGCGGGCGTAGTCGCGGCAGTCCAGGCGCTCAAACAGCTTGTTGGAATAGTCGAACAGGCGGCGACGGACGTCCTCGTCGATGCGGGCTTCGTGGTACTTGATCTGCGACCAGTAGGGGGAATCGGGAATCCACTTGGACTCATAGCCGAGGATGGGCGGCAGGCCGGGGTCCAGGCCGGTGTAGTCGACTTCCAGCGGCGGCAGGTTGCGGAAGGCGAGGCCGGGGTTGCCCACGATGCCCACGCTGTATTCCGGCCCGGTGAGAAACTCCTGAATGAGCACCGATCGGCCCGGCAGCTCCACGCGAATCTGCTCCAGATAGCCCCACAGCTCCTCCGGCGAGCGAACTACCGCGTTCTGCCGGATGCCGATGCTGCTGTCGCCGGTATTGGGCTTCACCAGCGCCGGAAACGCCGATGGCAGCGTGGCCGCCTGATCGTCGGGATCGTAATACGTTTCCAGCGGAACGGGCACGTCGAGGCCCGCGGCGATCGCACGGACCAGCGATTTGTTGTAGCACAGCCCCAGGCACGTCGGACCGGCGCCGGTGTAAGGAATGCGGAGCATCTCCATCACGGCCGGTACGTGCAGCTCGAGGAAGGCATCGTTGTTGAACCCCTCGTCGCACAGGTTCAGCACCATCTGCGGCGGGTTCGCCCGGAAGTCCGCGACCAGCGAGGCGTGATTGTCGAGGTAGCGATATTCGTAGCCGGGTAGCTCGGTAAGGGCCTCCTTCAGCCGTCGGATCGTCTCAATGTCTTCCTCGTTGAACTGCCCGTTTCGCTTCACCGAATCGGGGAGTCGCGGGTCGCCCAGGACCACCGTGACTTTGGGGAAGATCGGCCCCTTCTTCCGCGCGACCGCGGCTTTTCTGGGCGCTTCCGCGGTCAGGAACATCCTATGGGCAAGCATCCCCAGGTCCTGCTTACGGTCGGAATCGGTGATAATTCCTTCGTGCATGCGCACCGAAAGAAACCCCACGCGTTCGAGCATCTGCGTGATCTCGGCGCGGGTGTAGAGTCGTTCGGCGTAGAACTGGTCGGCGATGACGCCCTTCTCAGCGTGGACGACGACCTCGCGGGACACCAGTCGCACACCGTCGGACGCCAGCGATCGCTCTCGGCAGACGAAGTGATTCTGATCGATCCACTCCCACGATCTCTTTTCAAAGTTGCTCCGCAGCCACTCCCCGTCGGCGAGGTCCATAGCGATAAACCCGCCGCCGCGCAGCACCCGCTGCGCGCTTAGTAGCACCGCAAGGTCGTCCTCTTCGCGATCGAAATAGCCGAAGGAGTTGCCCATCAGCGCCACGCAGTGAAACGACTCCTCCGGAAAACGGAATCTGCGGGCGTCACCCTCGTGGAAGGAGACGGACAACCCTTCCGTCTTCGCCCGCTTGCGGGCAAGTCGAATCAAATAGCGTGAGCGATCGAACCCGACGATTTGCTTGAACCCGCGACGCGCAAGCTCCAGGCAATGTCGCCCCTGCCCGCAACAAAGATCAAGAATGCGATCGTTGGGTTCCAAGCCCGCGGCGCGAATCAAAAGGTCCACGTCCCGCGCCGTGTTGCGATCGTTCTCGACAACGTCACCATCCGTCTTAAGATATATGGAGTTGAAAAGCGTACGCCACCAATCCGAGGGCAGGTGGCGCTCCAGATCGGGGATGGGTCCAACCGTTTTGGGGACGGCGCCGGTAGTCACCGCCGTCTTGGCCATGATGTCGCCTCCGCGCGTCGCCAGCCGGGCGACGCCTTCGCCCTCCGTGCCAGCCGTTCAATAGTATACGTTGTAAGGTCGCCGCCATGAGTTTCAAGACCACGGCGAATCTTTTTTGACGACGTTCCCGCGCCGGGGAAGTTGGACGAATGCCGGCGACTTTCCGCCGCCGCCCATGCGAGGGCTGGCTGCGGGAATGAAGTGCCCAATGGGGGCGCAGCGCACCCTGGGCCCGGGCGCTGCGCTTGCCGGGGCGAAGCTATTGGACCGTGGCCCCCGGCATGGATAGATTCATGCAGCTTGCACCTAAACAGCGAGCGCCGGTGAGGCGCCCAGGGTCGGCGTCGAGGCGCTGCTACCCAAATGAAAGCTCCGCCCGTGCGCGATAACCCCGTCAGCGTTTCCCCAGAGCAGCGTCGAAACCTGCTAAGCCACGCCCGCGCCGTCGCTCTGCAAGTGCTGGAACGGCGAGCAGTTGGCTCATTTTCGCCTGTCCCACGCCTTAACGGTCGTTTCGGGGGAGTATTTGTGACCTTTTGGTCCGGCAGGCTTTTGCGGGGCTGCACCGGAACGTTTTCACCAACGACCGATCTCCCCGCAACCATTGCGGAGGTGACACAATCCTCCCTCTCGGACCCGCGATTTGGGCATAACCCGATAACTGCCGCCGAACTGCACGCTTTAGAGATTGAACTGTCGGTGCTCAGCGACCCTGAGCCCGCACGAAACCCAGCATCGCTGTCCCTTGGCGTACACGGCATCGTCGTGCGCCGCGGGGACCGCTCAGGCTGCTTTTTACCCCGGGTAGCCGTGGAGAAGGGTTGGTCGGCGGTGGAGTTCCTTTCCAAGTGTTGCACCCTGAAGGCAGGCTTGGAGGCCGAGGCCTGGCGCGACGCGAATACCCAAGTTCTCCTGTTTACCGCTGACTCGTTCATGGAGTCGGATTTTTTCTAGACCTTAATAGGCCCTTGGCCAGTGCAAACGTGTCGGCTTTCCAATGTCACAGGCGTGTTTCCCTGCGAGCCCGCCATGGGCAAAAAGTGCAATAAGTTGTCGAACGAGGACTTGGTATTACCTTCCTATTGCCGCCAAAAAAATCTGCAAGAAAGGGGATGACAAGCCATTGAGCGTCGTGTATACTAGAAGCGGTTCTGCGGGATTGTATCGCCTGTTGCCATCGACCCCGTCGCGTAGTATACTCCGTTTCGTGATCCAGTCGGGCAGGCCTTGCGGGATCACTTAGTTCCAGGTCGAGTAGCCACGGACGGCGACGTCGGGGTGCTTTCTCGGAAAGAACGAGCGGTGTTTCAGGGCGGGCCACAAGGCTCCGCGAATCGCGCCGCTTAGGCCAATCCTGGGGCGAGCTGCTTATGCTTGGAGGCGCAGCTCGAAAACATTGTCACGAATCCGCGCCAAGCGCATCAAGCCGATCATCGGTTTGACCGGCGGGATCGGAGCGGGGAAGTCCTCCGTTGCTCGAATCCTCGAGTCGCTTGGCGCAGCGGTCATTGACTCGGATCGCCTCGCGCACGAAGAGTTGTCGGACCCCGAAGTGGTCTCGCGTTTGCGGGACTGGTGGGGTGACAAGGTATGTCCCTCCGGCGTAGTGGATCGCAAAGCCCTTGGCTCCATCGTGTTTAACGACCCGGTCGCATTGGATCGCCTGGAAAAGCTGTTGTATCCCCGCATCCATCGTCGCCGCGAGCAGCTGGTGGAAAAACTCAACGCCGATGGGGCGGTGCGGGCGATCATCCTCGACGCCCCGAAGCTGCACGAGGCGGGTTTGGGAGACTACTGCGACGCGTTGATTTTTGTTGACGCCGACAGGGCTACACGAGTCCAGAGGGTGGCTGCCTCTCGCGGATGGACGGAAGAAGAGTTAAGTCGGAGAGAAAACCTGCAGAATTCACTGGACACGAAAAGGGCAAATGCCGATCATGTGGTGATTAACCACTCCAGTTTGGACCGGTTGCGGACCGACGTTGAAAGAGTCTTTTCCTCGGTGCTCGCTTCTTTCTCTCCAGACGCGTCAAGCAACCGGACCGGAGAATGATAACACGTAAGCGAGTGACCGAATCAAACAAACCAGCCAGACGCCTGCTTTGAAGGCACGTCTCATTCAGGAGGATCGTTTCATGGCGAAAGCCACTACTGGTAAGGTGCGTAGCACCAAGAAGAGAACCACAGTTTCCACGGAGGAAGATACCCCCATGTCGCCCACCACACCCGAAATTGAACACGACGCCGTTGTTGAGGATGTCGAGTCGCTGCCGTCCGAGCACGAGCCGGAGGCCGCGCCGCCGCGCTTCGAGATGGAACCGCCCACCGGTCCCATCGACGCGGAGACCCACGCCAAGTACGAAGAGATCAAGCGCGGCAACATCCACATCACCGAGCTGCAGAAGATGAGCGTGCAGGAGCTGCACGAGGTCGCCAAGAAGGAGGGGCTGGAGGAGTACACCGGCCTCAAGAAGCAAGACCTCATCTTCAAGATTCTTAAAGAGCGGATCAACCGCAACGGCCTGATGTATGGCGAGGGCGTGCTGGAAATCCTGCCCGACGGCTTCGGTTTCCTCCGCAGCCCGGAATACAACTATTTGCCGTGCCCGGACGACATCTACATCAGCCCGTCGCAGATTCGCCGGTTCGGTCTGCGCACCGGGCACATCGTCGCGGGACAAATTCGTCCGCCCAAGGAGTCGGAGCGATACTTCGCCCTGCTCCGGGTTGAGGCCATCAACCTCGAAGACCCCAACGTCGTCACCGAGAAGACCAACTTCGAAGACCTCACCGTCCTACACCCCGACAAGCGGCTCTTCCTCGAAACGTCGCAGGACGAAATGAACATGCGCATCGTGGACATGGTCACCCCGATCGGCAAGGGGCAGCGCATGCTCATCGTCGCCCCGCCGCGGACCGGCAAGACCGTGCTTCTGCAGAAAATCGCCAACGCCATCTCTAAGAACCACCCCGAAACCTATGTGTTCATCCTGCTCATCGACGAGCGACCCGAAGAGGTCACCGAGATGCAGCGCAACACCACGGCCGAGGTGGTCAGTTCCACGTTTGACGAGCCCGCGTCGCGCCACGTGCAGGTCGCGGAGATGGTCGTTGAAAAAGCCAAGCGCCTCGTCGAGTACGGACGCGACGTGGTGATCCTACTGGACTCGATTACGCGACTGGCCCGCGCCTACAACACCGAGGTACCGCACTCCGGCAAGATTCTCTCCGGCGGTGTGGACGCCAACGCCCTGCAGAAGCCGAAGCGCTTCTTCGGGGCCGCTCGAAACATGGAAGAAGGCGGGTCGCTGACCATCATCGGCACGGCCTTGGTCGATACCGGCTCGAAGATGGACGAGGTCATCTTTGAGGAGTTCAAGGGCACGGGCAACAGCGAGTTGCACCTGGACCGCCGCCTCGTTGACAAGCGCGTCTGGCCGGCGATCGACGTGGCCGCTTCCGGCACGCGCAAGGAAGAGCTTCTGCTCGATCCCAAGGAGCTGGAGCTGGTTTATCGTTTGCGCCGCGTGCTCTCCGACATGAACGTCGTGGAGGCGATCGAACTGCTGCGGGCGCAGCTTGGCAAGGTCCGCACCAATGCGGAGTTCCTGATGACCATGAACTTGGCGTAGAAAGATCAGAACCCGGAGCGCGAGCGACGGGCCCTGTGGTGTTTGTTTCCGTCTAAAGCCGCGTCATCTGCTTTCAAGGCCCCGCGCTGGTGCTCGGGGTTCGGATTACAGGGAGCTATTTTTGATGAACATCAGCATCAAATACTGCATGCAGTGAAACTACTATCCCAAGGCCGCCGGTCTGGCGGAGGCGATCAAGGAGGAGTTCGGCGTCGATGCGAAGATGATCGAAGGCTCCGGCGGGGTGTTCGACGTCCACGTCAACGGCACGCAAGTCTGGAACAAGCACGACATCGGGCGCTTCCCGGAACACAACGAAGTGCTGGACAAGATCAAAGGCTTGACCACCAAACCAAAGTAAGTTCCCGGTCGAGAATTCGATTTCCAAGGCACGCTAGGCGAGGGCTATCCTCGGTTTGGCCCCAGCGGCACGACCCTCCGATACCGTCGTCGAAGTCGCCCGAGAGCGGGAAGAGTAATCAACCCTCCGGGGGCATCGTCGAATCGCCTCGGAGACGGTGGTAAGTTTTCGGCTTGAACAAACGCAAAGCCGTACCTACGGGAAAGCGCAATCGCAGGCGTGCGGGGAATGGATAGGCCTCAAAACCCATGGACTGCTTGAACGCCTCAAGACTGGAAATGTCGCTTTTCAACGAGTAATGCGCCCGACGCGCTCCCTGTGTTTGTGCGGCACAAAGGCAGGAGAAAATGATCGTATCATTGGGCCGGCTTTCCAGACGATCGGTGTGCGACGCGAGGGTGTCAATGTATACGGTGTCGTCGATGACTCGCACGATGAGCCAGGCGCACATCCGTTGATCGCCGACCCCGCCGCGCGCGGCCAGTACCGTCGTGCCGGGCCAACCCCCAAGCTCGCTCCAGGTTTGGGAAAACCGATCGAGCGACATCGGACGATTCCAGCCGGTCCGGGCCACATGACTGTTCCATACCTCAAGCGCCTCTTCGCAAACCCGCCCGTTTCCCGCATCGACCGCACTGATCTGAAGTTCACGCAGTCCTTTGCGAATGGCTCGCCGCTTGTTCTCCGCGACGGCGTCCAGCCCATAGCGACTCAGGTCATGGATCACATTCATCCAGACCTTGGAATTCGCCGCGGGTATCGCAACCGGCCATTGCCAACCCAATAAGGGGCGACCGCTTAATCCGGCAGGCTGCTTTGAAAATGGAACAAAAAAGTCAACGGGCCAGGCAAATCCCGGCTTGACTCGATACCACCATCGCCCGTCGCCGTCGATGAATGGCTTACTGAATCCTTGATAGGGCGCTAGTCCATTGAAATACCACCAGAACTCATTGTGCCGCGATTGCAGGGCGTATCGGCAATATTCTTCTGCAGTTGCCGTGCGAAGTGTTAAGGCCGGCGTTTCGGGCGCGTCGCGGTCTGAACTCATGGCGCGGACGAACCGCCTCCGGAGCGTTCGTTCCCAACCGGCGATGCCGGTTTGGCGCACACGCAATAAATCGCCCCGTCAAGCGGCTCCTTCAAAAGCTGCGGCGCAGTGTCGCACAGTCTCTGTTGCTGAATCTGAGGCACGGTGGCCATGCCCTGGATGCGGAAGCCGGCGGCGTCAAGCAGGCCCGCCGCTTCGGAAACCGTAAACCAATGGACGTACGGTCCCTTGTCGATAAACGCTTTCCAGTTGAATCGGTCGCCCATGCGCATCCAGGGCAGAGCCTGGATGGATCGCCGCGAGCGTAGCGCCCATCGCAGCATCCGCAGATACGCAATCAGAAACCGATACACACTGTTGCGCCGCACTTCGAAGGACAGGAACGAGAAAAGAGCGATGCCGCCCGGTCGAAGAATGCGAAACGCCTCGCGACATGCGTCCGCCGGCGCATTGTCTCCATCCATGCACGACAACAGTTGCTGCAGATAGATCACTTGATCAAACGAGGAATCGGGATAGGCGAGCTTCGTCGCGTCCAGCACCTCAAAATGGATGGAATGTTCGGTGTCCGCAGCCCGTGCCTGCTCGATAAATCCCGGCACATAATCAAAGCCGTGCAAGTCAGCGAACCCAAGCTCCCGCAACGCGAAGAGGATCCGTCCGCCCGCCGTCCCCGCCTCCAAAGTCTTGGCCGACGGTTGGAAATAGCGGCCAACAAGATACCGCTCCTGAGGGTCCAGCTCGTTCCGCCCGACCCAACGATGGAATTCGACAGTCGAATAAACGTCTTTGTTGTCCTGAATGGCCACAAGACCCCCAACCATCGTCGCCGTGCGTATCGTTTTTTCAGCCCAGTCGCCCATCGGCAACTGATTCCACCGCCGCGAAGCTCCGATATTACCCGCACCAAGGCGTTAGCATAGGGAGCAGCGGCGTGGAATCGCATCAACGGCTTCTGGGAATCGGCGTCATCGGTTGCGGCCATTGGGGACCGAACCACGTTCGCGTCTTTAATGAACTGGACCGCTCGATCGTACGGGGCTGCGCCGACCTGAATCGCTCAAGGCTCGCACGCGTTCACTCGCGCTTCCCCGGCCTTCGCACCACGACCGACTACCGCAGCTTGCTCTCCGACGACGATATCGACGCGGTAGTGATCGCCACACCGACCGCCACTCACGCGACCATCGCCCGCCAAGCGCTGGAGGCCGGCAAGCATGTTCTCGTCGAAAAGCCGCTGTGTACGAACTGCGACGACGCCTTGGAGCTTGCCGCTCTCGCCAAGGCAAAGGCCCTAGTCCTGATGGTCGGGCATGTGTTCCTGTTCAACAGCGGGATCATCAAGCTCCGTGAACTCATCGCTGCCGGAACATTGGGGCGGATCCACTACCTCGACGCCGTGCGGACCAACCTCGGTCCCGTTCGCGGGGATGTGAACGCCTTGTATGACCTGGGCACGCACGATCTGAGCATCTTCAACTATCTGCTCGGCGCCGTGCCGACAGCCGTCTCAGCGCAGGGCAGTTGCATCTCGCAAAAAACCATCGAAGACGTTTGCTTCGCCACGGTCCAATATCCCGACGGCACGCTCGCCCATCTCCACGTGAGCTGGCTCAACCCACGCAAGGTCCGTACCCTCACGGCCGTCGGGTCGTCCAAGATGGCCCATTGGGACGACGTAGACCAGCAAGACACCCTGCGGCTATACGACAAGGGGCTCGATGAACCGCCCTACTACGATTCCTTCGGCGAGTTCCAATATCTTCTCAGGAGCGCCGACGTCCACGTGCCCGCGATCCGCCGTACCGAGCCGCTGCTCAAGCAGGCCGAAGCATTCACCGCCTGGGTGCTCGATGGCTCGCCGAAGGGCCCCGACGCGATGGACGGATGGTTGGTCGTCAAGACCCTTGAAGCGGCCATGAAGTCCATGCGTCACGGCGGCGCCTTGATCCCCATCGACACCGCTACGCTGGCGACAAAGGTGCGCACCGCCCCCCTCGACGCGGTGCCGCTCATCCACGGTCCACGCTTGCCCTCCGAATCGCCGGAGCATGTCAAAGCCACGCCCGCCGCAACCCGATAATAGAGCGTGTCCGTCTACACCAAAGTCAGTATCCCAGAACCCAACCCCCCGCACTCACCCATCCCATGCGGCAGGCGAGAGCCTACTGTCTTCGTACATCCCTTGGCCATCTGCGAAAGCGCCGCCGTGGGCGACGGCACCCGTGTCTGGGCGTTCGCTCACGTGATGGACGGGGCCGTCGTCGGAAGGGATTGCAACATCGGAGACCATGCTTTCATCGAGACCGGCGTCCGCGTCGGCGACCGCGTTACGATCAAGAATAGCGCGATGCTCTTTGCCGGACTAACCGTCGAAGCTGACGTATTCATCGGTCCCGGCGTGATCTTCACGAATGATCGTTATCCTCGAAGCCCGCGGATGGCCGAAGCCGCGACCCGTTACGAAAAACCGGAGAACTGGCTCACCCCGACGTATATTCGGCAAGGTGCGACGATCGGCGCGGGCGCCGTGCTCCTGCCCGGCGTCACCATCGGCACTTACGCGACGATCGGCGCGGGGGCGGTGGTGATCGGCGACGTTGCCGACCACCGACTCCTGGTGGGTGATCCCGCACGGGAGGTGGGATGGGTGTGCGAATGCGGCCTGCGGCTGGGAGATGACGGAACCTGCACCGGCTGTCATCGGCGTCATCGGCTGGTGAAAGAACGGCTGCTTGCCGCCGAGTAGGCCTGTGTACAAGAACCAACGGATCATCGCCATCATTCCGGCGCGCGACGAACAGGCGAAAGTCGGCCGCGTCGTCGATCGCATCGATCCTCGTGTCGTCGATACCATTCTTGTCGTGGACGACGGCTCCACGGATGGAACGGCCAGCGTGGCCCGCGAGCGAGGCGCGACGGTCCTTTCCACGGGTCGCGTTCTGGGAGTAGGGGCCGCCCTTCGCGCGGGCTTAGACTACGCCATGGAAAACGGTCACGATATCGCCGTCATCCTGGCCGGAAACAACAAAGACGACCCAACCGAGATCCCAAGATTGCTTGACCCAATTTGCGACACGGGCTGCGACTTCGTCATGGGCTCGCGTTATTTGAGCGGAGGCCGCTGCGGCGGCGACATGCCGCTCTATCGACGACTAGCCACCCGGCTGCACCCCTGGTTAATGAGCCGCCTGGCGGGCAAACGCCTGACCGAGAGCACCAATGGGTTCCGCGCTTTCAAGCTCACGCTTCTGGACGACCCGCGAATCAACCTGAACCAACGGTGGCTCGATAGCTACGGCCTGGAAGTGTATCTGCTGTGGAAGGTCCTCAAGCTTAGCTACCGCCACACCGAGGTCCCCTGTACCAAGGTCTACCCCCCTCGGGCCCTGGGCAATACCAAGATGACGCCCGTCATCGGCTGGTGGAGCATCCTTCGACCCGTTCTTTGGCTCGGCCTCGGCCTGCGCCGGTAAAAACCGCCCGCCGTAGCATTACCAATCGCTCTTTTTGATCGACTAGCTTCTTTTTTCGGACGAAGAACAGGCAGTGCAACGCCGATGAATGAAGGCTGAACTGCGCGCGTCGGGAATCGCGGTCACTGGGAAAACTACGTGGACATCCTCCTTATCAATCCCCCCTGGATGACCAAGGACGGCAACATCTGGCACGGCGTGAAAAGCACCTCGCCGCCGCTGGGGCTGCTCTACGTCGCGGCCTACGCCGAGGATCGGGGACGGACCGTCCACGTCATGGACGTCAACGCCGAACGCCTCCATTTTGAAGACATCGAACGGTTTGCAGCCGACCACCAACCTGACTGGGTGGGCATGACTGCCGTCACCGCCCAGATCATCAACACTCACCGCATCGCCGGCATCATCAAGCGCGTCTCGCCGCGATCGAAGGTGGTCATCGGCGGCGTTCACGCCACGGCCATGCCCGACGAAGTCCTCCGCGACGACAGCGTCGATTTTGTCATCCGCGGCGAGGGCGAGATTCCGTTTTTTGAATTGGTCAGTGCCAAGGCGCCGGAAACCATCGGCGGCCTGTCCTATCGCGGCGGAAACCCGCTCCAGCCGATCCGACACAACCAACTGGCCGAGCCGCTACAGGATCTCGACGCTCTCCCCACCCCGGCCTATCACTTGATCTGCTTCGATCTCTACAAGCCCGCCGTGGGGGCCTATCGACGACTGCCGTCCATCAACATGACCATGACCCGCGGCTGTCCCGGCAAATGCACGTTCTGCAATTCCGCCGAGACCGCTCTGCGTACCCGGTCCGCCGAGCACGTGGTCAATGAAATCCAGAAGCTCCAGGTCCGCTACGGCATCCGCGAGGTCAGCTTCTACGACGATACGCTCACCATCTTCAAGCCGCAGGTCGCGAGGATGTGCGAGTTGATCGTCGAGCGCGGGATCGACCTGACGTGGTCGTGCTTCGCCCGGACGGATTGCGTCAGCCCGCCTCTGCTTGCGAAGATGCGTGCCGCTGGATGTCACCAGATTCTGTTCGGCATCGAATCCGCCGATCCGGACATTCTCCGCAACATCCGCAAGCCCATCGACATCGAGCAGACCAGAAAAGCCGTGCGCATGGTGCAGGACGCGGGGATCGCTGTTCGGGCGGCCTTCATGTTCGGCAACCCCGGCGAAACCGTCGAAACCATGCGCCGCACCATCGACTTCGCCAAACATCTTGACCCCGACATCGCCCTGTTCAACATCACCACGCCCTATCCCGGCACGCAGATGTTCGAATGGGCCCGCAAAAACGGATACCTTCGGACGCTCGACTGGAACGATTACGACCTCGCCAACAGCGTGCTCGAACTGCCCACCGTCTCCAGCGCCGAAATCAACCGCATGTACAAGATCGCCTACCGCGAATTCTTCTTCCGGCCAAGCTATCTGTTTCGACGACTTTTCAAGATGCGAAGCTGGGACGACATTAAGTGCAACTTCCGCGCCCTTCGTTCCATCATGTTCACCAAGACCACAGCGCCGCCCAAGGAAACCACGGCGACCCCACGTCAATCGCGCCTGAAGCTATTGCCCGACCCTGCCCCGACGGCGGCGGCATGCACCTAGCTCGCCTGACATCATACTTGTGCCGATAACCCATTACGTTTGTTGGAAAACAGGCATGATCAAGATTCCCCTCGTCAATCTGAAGCGGCAACACCAGGCGTTGCGTAATGAAATCCGCTGCGCCATCGACCGCGTCATCGACCGCGGCGATTTCGTCCTCGGCCACGAAGTGACGGCCTTCGAGGAAGAATTCGCCGCCTACTGTGAGGCCAGGCATTGCATCGGTGTCGGCAACGGACTCGACGCCCTGACGCTTGCGATCAAGGGAATGGGCATCGGGCCCGGCGACGAGGTCATCACCGTCGCCAACACTTTCGTGGCCACCGCTCTGGCGATCCAACACACCGGGGCCACTCCCGTCCTCGTGGACCACGAACCGGATACCTACAACCTCGATCCGCACCGCCTGTCGGCGGCGATCAATTCTCGTACCAAGGCTATCATCCCCGTACACTTGTACGGTCAGCCCGCAGACATGGACGCGATCGGCGCAATCGCCGACGAGCACGGCCTGTCGGTCATCGAGGATGCCTGCCAGGCCCACGGAGCACGCTACAAGGGCCGTCGCGTAGGTGGCCTGGGCCGGGCGGCAGCCTTCAGTTTCTATCCCGGTAAGAATCTTGGCGGCTTGGGCGACGGCGGGGCCATCGTCACCAACGACGACGAGCTGGCCGCGTGGCTCCGCACCACCCGCAACTACGGCTCGACGGCGAAATACCATCATGCGATCCGCGGCTTCAACAGCCGTCTGGACAGCATTCAGGCCGCCGTGCTGCGCGTCAAACTCCGATATCTCGACGAATGGAATACGGCTCGCCGCCGACTCGCCGGCCATTATCGCGAGTTGCTTTCAACCGCCGGAGTGACGCTGCCCGTGGAATCTCCCGATTGCGAGCACGTCTACCATTTGTTCGCCGTTCGATGTGCCCGCCGCGACGCCGTCCTCCAACAACTGCGTGATCGCGGCATCGACGCCGGAATTCATTACCCCGTGCCGATCCACCGCCAACCGGCCTTCGGCAGCCAATGCCTCGTCCCCCGCCCACCCACGCAGACTGAAACGTCCTGCGCGGAGCTTCTTTCGCTGCCGCTCTGCCCCTTCATCACGGAGCTGGAGATCGAAACCATCGCCGCGACGCTCATCAACGCGCTGGCGGACTCCACCGCTCAGTCCCTCCGAGTCTAAAGGACTCCCGGTATTAGCGTGGTGGGGGTTTCGGCGGGGCCCCCGGCCTGCAGGCCTTGCACGGCGTTCGACCGGCGGCGCGGGCTTTCGCAACGCTTTCAAACGTAACACGGTTTTCGAGCTTAATCCGCGCCGCGTGGCTGCACGAATGGTGATGATAAACGGTCGAATTCTGAGTGCCCACATACAACACCGCAATAGCATTCGGGATGGCGACAACCCGTGAAGGCGGCGCCGTCGCTGCGCTCTTCAATTCAGGTTTCCCGGCCTCCTCCCACGCGCCCGCAATGAGATTGGCGGCCAAGAGCGCGCCGGATTCGATGCGCGTTTCCAGTATGGCCGCCACTCGTGGGTTCAACCGATGGAGAAGTGCAGTCGTATGGCTACTTGTAAGATGGTTTTCCGCGAGTCGTAGCTCGGATGCAAGCTGTGCTTCCACGGACCGCAACTCCTCGGCTGCATCAAACGCGTCCAAAGTAGCATCGAACGCCGCATCGAGGGCCTTGCCCTTGGGGGACCGTCGTCCCGGGTATACACGAACCTCGTACTCGAGTTGCTCACCAAATATCTGAACAGCTCCGCAATGGTATCCCATCCGAACGTCCATTAGAACCTCATCTTCGTTGGTCGAGTTGGCGAATCGCCCAGAGGTGGTGTTGAACGGCATGGCCGCATCGACACAAAAATGCAGCAAGGCGCCCGACTCCGCCGCGATTTTTTCAGGGTTACCACTGCGGAATGCCTTCACCGCGCTCTCGTAGCGGTCCTGTAAGATCCACGGCAGAAGCCCGCCCTCGCGGACGCCGCAGCTTTCATAGAGTGCCACGGCTTTGTCGCGTTCCCGTGGGAAACGCCGTGCCGCCGCGCGTCGCTCATCGATGCCAGCTGCTCCCGCGGCGATATCCAGCCAGACATAGTGCCACTGGAGCTCCTCGGCGGCCGCCTTCGAATCGGATACGACACGCGCTCGCGGCGCAGCGGCTTGTCCAAAGGCTTCAAGACGAGTTTCAAAGAAAGCATGCAACGGCGGTGGAAGAATGGTAATCGCCGTCGTTGCGGCGATATCGTAGATCTCTTTGCATTCGACGTGTCCAGGACGGGAGGCGGCAGCGCCGCAGGCCAGGAAACCCGTGAGAATCGCAGCCGGATAGCACACTTTTCAGCTTCCACAACCGTCAGAGCAGGCCGGTCGCTTCGCGCGCGATCATTTTCCCGACGAGGTTCTGCTAGTTGAGGCGACCTGGTCCGGACATCGCTTGAGAATCTCGCGAAGCAGATAATCTTCCATGGCCGGGTCGCGCCCGCAATCCAGCCAGCGATCGTCCTTCGTGGTGACTTTCAAAAGGCCGGTCGTCGAAGGCAAGGTCTCGCCGAAGTATTCGTAGGCCGCACCCGTGCTGTTGAACTGCCGGTCGGGCGACGAAAGGCGTTCCTTGTGAACCACAACGGCAAGCTGCGTCCAAGGTCCCTCGCCCTCACGCGTCAAGGAAACCTCGACCCAACGCCGCATGGGATTCAGCGTCGCCTCCCAGGCGTCCCGCGGCGTATCCACGTCGTGCCGCCAGAACTCCGAGAAGTGCTGCGACGACTCCGGCATGGTGGTGATGACCCCGGCCCGGCGATCGACGCGGTCCAGTTGGAACCGGCCGCGACGAAGCGTCTCCTGCACGGCCTCCCACAGTTGATCGGCCTGCTCGGAAGTCTCCACTACCGACACGCAGCGAGTGGATTGATACTCGCCCCGACGCGGCGACGAACATCCCAACGCCGCGAGGGCCGATATCAGCAACAAGAAAACGGACAGATTCCGCAACATCAAATGAGGACCATACCGCTCTGGAATTCCACGTCAAGCAACCGCCGTCATTCTGAGCGAAGCGAAGAATCTCGTCTAAGTGACACGGAAAACGCGCCCAAGCAAGATCGTGGGAAGAACGAGCGAAGCCACCAAGAGGGCGGCCAATGGTCCCCGCGCCGCCCAAACGATGCAGGCATCAAAGAGAACAAGCGAGATGACAAATGTCTTGACGGTGGCCTGCACGGTTTGCGGAGAACGCTCCGAAACCGCGCGAAAACCCAAATAAGCAAGTTCTAGGGCGAGTAACGCCGTCAGCCAGAGAAAGCTTAGTCGCACGGGCGAAATGACCCATACCACGGCCGTCAGTCCGACCACGGCAGTGCAGACCCCCGCGGTCCCGGCGCTCAGCCGAACCGCGGAACTCCGGCCCGCTTCGTGGCGGGCGAAGAACGTGACCGACGCAACGTAGAGCCACATCAATCCGATCGGCGTCAGCGCCGCAGCCGTCCACAGCGTTGGCATCGCTTGCATCCCCAGAGCGAGATTCAGCGCGCGGCATAACCCCATGACGGCCGGCGCGACGAGCGTTAATTTGAGCACCGCGTCATAAAGTACGATGGCGACGATCAGCAAACCGGCGATCAGCGCCGCCTTCAGCGAAATAATCGCTGCAAACCCGAACCCGATGACAAGCAGGCACACGGAAAGACACAATGCCGTGCGCCGCGATATCCGTCCGGACGGAATGGGCCGTTGAGGCCGCTCGGCGCGGTCACGCTCGGCATCGCAGACATCGTTGAGTGCGACTCCACCGGCGTACAAACACACGGACGCCGCGACCAGCCCGGGAAGCTCGGTCCATCGTTCCAGCCCGACATACAATAAACCCGCCAGCACGTCGGCGGCGGCGGTGAACAAGTTCGGAACGCGCACCAGGTCGAAATACGCTCGCGCCTTGCCTTTCACGTTGGGCTCAATTGGGTCAAGTAATCGAGCGCTTCCTTCCCGGCTGCGTCTGGGTCGTCCAGATAGGGGTAAAGCTCGACCGTGATCCAGCCGGCGTATCCCGTGGCGGCAATCGCTCGCAATACGGCCGCGAAGTCGATCGCTCCGCGCCCGGGGATAAGATGCTCGTGGACCCGCGTCGCGGCGATGTCCTCCGCGTGATAGTGCCTCGTCCAATGGGCCAGACGCGCGATCGTTTCCGGCAGCGCATCGCCGACGCAATAGAAATGCCCGAAATCGAGGTTCAAACCGAACATCGGAGAATCGATCCGTGCGGCCAGTTCCTCGAACTGCGCCGCGTTCTCGATGAGCAAACCCGGCTCCGGTTCCACCAAGAGCAAGACGCCCTGGTCCTCGGCGCGAAGGAGGGCTTCCTTCAGGCCATCGACAAAACAGTCCATCGCTTCTTCGCGCGACATGCCCTCTTCCAACGGTCCGCCCGGCTCGGTGGTGATGCACTTCGCCCCCAACTTTCGCGCCAACCGCAGGGAAGCAATGGTGTGCTGCACGCGCAGGCGTCGAAAGTTCGCGTCAGGCTCGATCCACGAAGGGTGCCAGAAATCCTGCACCGTGCTCATCATGAAGGCGTTGATGTTGGACAACGTCAAGGTGTGGGCCTCGAGTCGGCGGCGGATTTCTCCGACTCCGGCGTCGCTGATCGTCGCCGGCCAGGCGTGCGGCGCGTCCGCCATGAGCTCCATCCCGCGATAGCCGATCCTCGCGATCCGCTCGATCGCCTCGCCGATCGACCACCGCCGGTACGCGTTGGAACTATACGCAAACTTCATGCGTGTAGGGTCCGCCGTGTGGAACGCGGTGAACTGACGACATGCTCAACCAGTCGTTTCCATTGTGTGAACAAATCGTGCTCGCGCACATCGATCGGGTCCTTGAAGAAAAACCCCAGGTGCCGCATGGGGCCGCTGGTGCCGCGCTTCGCTTCCAACGCCGCGAATCGAACTAGGTCGATGATCAGCGGCGCCGCGAGAATAGAATCGCTTCCGCACCACGTAAATTGCATGGACATTTTCGTGCCCAGAAATCCCTCGAAGTGAATGAAATCCCACGCCACCTTCCAGTCGTCCAGCGACGGCACGTAGTCGATCGACACCCGCGTGGTCGGCGAGCCCCCCACGATCCGCGACACGATGCCGTCCTTCGTTTGTATCTTCGACCGCCGAATCTTCGGATCGCGGAGCACGGCCCCGTCGCGGTTGCCGAGAATGTTCTGTCCCACCCAGCTCAGCACCGGCAAGTGCCGCATGGCGAACAGCGGCGCAAGGACGGACTTCACCAGCGTCTCACCCGTCTTTCCGTCTCGGCCCATGTAAGGAAGGCCAAGCCGATCGGCTCGCTCTTGAATCGCAGGGACATTGATGCCCAAAGAAGGCGTGAAGCTAATGAATGGGGAGCCCGCCTCGATCGCCGCCAGCGCGTAGAGCGAACTCGTCGGCAACACCCTCGATCCCGGCTTCGATAGGGCGCGTTGGAGCTTGGCGAAGCTCGCGTGCGCGGCCATGCGGCCAAACGGCGCCTCCGAAGACGCCACGTGAACCACCACGACGCAGTCCAGTCCTTTACGTCGTTGGAATCCCGCAATATCAGCGGAAAGATGCTCGACTACCGCCGCCCCCGATCGCTCCTTCTTTAATCCGCCGAGATCGGCGAGTTTGCGGATCGTCGGCCCCGCCCCGTACAGCGAGCCGGGGCGGAGGTTGCGTTGCATGGCCCGAATACGCGGTGCACAGCGCCGCATCATGTTCTCGTCGAACAGGGTCGCCTTCTCATGCGCAGCGGCAATGGCCTCAAGAAGCGTCTCCCTGCGCACCTCGTGTCCGCCGATCACGATGCTTCCCGGGTCAATCAGCGGAACCGTGTCGAAAATGGGCAGAGCGCTGACGAGACCGGTCGGTTGCGCGAGCCCCTTGGAAAGCGCCGTCACCCCAAGTGCGACGGCGCTGCCCACGCGACCGCCCGCACCGACCATCCACAACCCGACTTTGTCTTTCGCGTATTTCATGGTCCCGACGTTTCGAAGACCGCTCATCTTAGAGAAACCCCGTAAGACACGCCAACGATCGCGTGGTACAATGGGCGTCGGGATCTATAGCTTATTGGGACGGCCGTTCATGCCTCTCGATCGTTACGGACGGGAAATCAACTACCTGCGGTTGTCGTTGATCGACCACTGCAACCTGCGCTGCGTCTATTGCATGCCGCTGCGCGGCCTGCGCTTCGCGCCCTCGCAGGAATTGCTATCCGCCGACGAGCTGGAAACCATCGCCCGCGCCGCCGCCTCCGTCGGCTTCCACAAAATCCGCCTCACCGGCGGCGAACCCACTTTGCGATCTGACCTGCTGGAAATCGTGGAGCGCCTCCACCGCGTGGACGGCATCACCGATTTGGGCATGACCACCAACGCGATCCTTCTGCCCGATCTCGCCGGCCCGCTTCGGGCCGCCGGTCTGGGCCGCATCAACGTCCACCTCGACACCCTCGACCCCCAGCGGCTCAAGCGAGTGATGCGTTTCGGATCATTGAAGGAGATTTGGGCGGGCATCGAGGCCGCGGAGGCCGCCGGCTTTTCCCCCATCAAGCTCAACGCCGTGGTTGTCCGCGATTACAACGAGCACGACGTCGTCGATCTCGCCCGCCTCACCCTCGAGCGCAACTGGCATGTTCGTTTCATCGAGCTGATGCCCCTCGGAAACGGCGAGTGCGCCCGACTGTCGCTCAGCCAGTACGTCCCCAACCCCGAAACGCGCGAGCGCATCGAGGATCAGCTCGGGCCTCTATCAGAGCTACCCAACGGCAATCCATCCGACGAAGCCCGAAACTTCCGCTTCGATCGCGCCAAAGGCGTAATCGGCTTCATTTCGCCGGTCAGCGAACCCTACTGCGGTTCGTGCAATCGAATGCGCCTGACCGCCGACGGCAAGTTCCATCTTTGCCTGCTCAATGATGACGAGTTGGACGTAAAGACCGCTCTCCGCAACAGCGGCGGCCAGCGGGCAGTCGCGGAGATTCTTCTTCAGGCCGTCGCCCAGAAACCCACCGGCCACCGGCTCGAACAAGGCTTCTCAACACAGCGCCGCGCCATGTTCCAAATCGGCGGGTAATCCCTCTCCCCCGTTGCGGGGGTCAGACGAGCCGACCGAAGAGGAAAGGTCCGAGGGCAGGGTGAGGGGGCAAGCCGCTCATTTACGCAACTCGCTGAAACAACCTGACGATGAATGATTGCCGACGGTTCTGCGATGTCGCGGACTGCTTGGTGCGGGTTGACGATGACCGATCGGAATCGCATTCCCAACGACCGCATCCGATCGGAATTGGTCCGTGATGACGCCGCGCTCGCGGACATCGTGATGAAATTCGTCGCCGGGCTAAGCGATCGAATCTCGCGGATGCAGGACGCCATCCGCGCCGCTGACTACGAGGCCCTGCGCACGGCGGCCCATCAACTCAAAGGAAGCGGCGGCGGCTTCGGCTACCCCATCCTCACGGAATGCGCCGCCCAGCTCGAAAAACACGCCAAGTGCGAATCGCTCGGCCTTTGCGTGGAAGCCATCGAAGAGCTCAAGACAATCTGCCAACGTGTCGTCGTCGAGCCTGCCGATTAAGGATTGATCGCAAATCCCCTCTCCCTCGGGAGAGGGCTAGGGTGAGGGGGAACCTACACCGCCGCGCCGACTCGTGGCCCCGCGCTCGCCACTTTCCCGGAAACCTGCTTGAGGTTCGTGAAGTTCTCGTTGAAAAGTCCCGCGAGTTGCTTGGCCTTGGCGTCGTACGCCGCAGGGTTGCGCCAAGTCGATCGCGGTGACAGCACTTCCGTGGGTACGTCGGGGCACGCTTGCGGAATGGAGAGCCCGAAAATCGGGTCGGTCGAGTAGGCCGTCTTATTGAGTTTACCCGACAGGGCGGCGGCAATCATGGCTCGCGTATAACGCAGGTTCATCCGTTGACCAACGCCCGCTCCGCCGCCCGTCCAGCCGGTGTTGACCAGCCAGCAATAGGCGTCGTGAGCGCCCATGCGCTCCCCAAGCATCGTCGCGTAGCGCTGCGGCGGAAGCGGAAGAAACGGCGCGCCGAAGCACGCACTGAACGTCGCCTGCGGCTCGGTGACCCCCGCCTCCGTCCCCGCCACTTTCGCCGTGTAGCCCGACAGAAAGTGATACATCGTCTGCTCGGGTGTCAGCTTGGCGATCGGCGGCAGCACGCCGAAGGCGTCGCACGTCAAGAAAACGATGTTCTTGGGATGCCCGCCCACGCTGGGAATCACCGCATTAGGAATGTATTCCAGCGGGTACGCCGCCCGCGTATTCTCCGTGATGGCCGCTGAATGAAAATCGATCGCCCGCGTCGCGTTGTTCACCACCACGTTCTCGAGCACCGTGCCGAACCGGATAGCCCGATAGATCTGCGGCTCGCTCTCCTCGGAAAGCTTGATGCACTTGGCGTAGCAGCCGCCCTCGATGTTGAACACGCCCTGATCGTTCCAGCCGTGCTCGTCATCGCCGATGAGCCGTCTTTCCGGATCGGCAGAGAGCGTCGTCTTTCCCGTCCCGCTCAGGCCGAAGAACAGCGCCGTGTCGCCTCCGCGTCCGACGTTGGCCGAGCAGTGCATCGGCAGCACGCCCGACATCGGCAGCAGGTAGTTCATGATCGTGAAGATGCTCTTCTTGATTTCTCCCGCGTAGCCCGTCCCGCCGATCAACACCAGGCGTTGGCCCAGGTGAATGACCACAAACGTCCCTGACCGCGTGCCATGTTTGTCGGGATCGGCCTCGCACGTCGGCACGTACAACACCGTAAACTGGGGCTCGTGACGGCCCCCCGAACCGGGCGCGGGCCGAATGAAAAGCTGTGCCGCGAAAAGATTGTGCCACGCCGTTTCGGTGATGATGCGGATCGGAATGCGCGATGCCTCATGGGCCCCCGCGAACATGTCTCGCACGTACAACTTCCGGCCGCGACAATGTCCGATCACGTGGCGGTGCAGCAGCTCGAAGTGTTTCTCGCTGATCGGGGCGTTGACCTTCCCCCACCAGATCTCGTCGCGCGAACCCGGCTCTTCGACAAAAAACTTGTCTTCGGGTGATCGACCGGTGTGCTCGCCGGTGGTGCAGACGATCGCGCCGCTGTCGGCCAGGATTCCCTCGCCGGCGCGCAGCGCATGCTCGCACAATTCGGCGGGCGGCAGGTTCCAGAACCCCCCTCCGCTTCCGCCCAGGCCGCAGTGTTCCAGCCCCACCTGGCTTACGTTGTATCCGACGTTGCTCACGGCGAGTCCCCGCCGGCCCCGGTTGCGCCAGTTCTCGTCACCGTGCACCCGTCAAGGGCCGAACGAAAGCCGCCTAGTCTAGCGTCTCCGCCTCGCACCACAACCCAAGAAACGCCCGCACTCGAAGCCGTTCGGATCGCCAGGCCGGCGCTACGAGGCTGCCGCTGTCTCGCGGCGGGCGAAGTAAATCTTCGCTCCGATCAGCAGCAGCAGCGTCAGGACCACCAACCCCCACTGCGAAACCGTCGGAATCGCCTCGTGGGTGCACTCGATATCCTCACACGTCAGCTCCTCGTGCCAGACGAGATCGTCGCCCTGGCAACCGTCGTTGGTCGTTTCGGTACAACCGCCGAACGCACCCTGATCGCAGCACGCGCCGGTCTGCTCCACGCACATGTCAAGGGCTTCATCGCATTCCGTACCCGCCGGGCAGGGGGGATTACCGTCCACGCAGTGATCATTTGCATCACACGTCTCTTCGCCGTTGCAGAATTGCCCATCGATGCAGAAATCGGGGACCCTGAAGCAGTCGCAGCAATAAACGTGGCCAACCGACAAATTCGAGGCAAACTCGCTGTTAACATTCAGCGACGTGTTTGTCGTTCGGTCGAACACCTGACAGTCCCTACAGTGCACAAGGTTGGGCGGTCCGCAGTCGCCGTTGCACGATAGTCTGTAGTCGCTGCCAACCGGAGTGATCTCGATCGGCCCACAGGGACCGGGATCGGCACAGGCGCACTCGGTGGCACTCGGGCCGACCGACGTGATTTCCACGCATAGCGGCAGACACGTCTCGCTTTGGTCGCTGCTCAGGCAGTCCCTTTTCTGGAGGGATGCGCATGGGTCAGTCGGTGTCGGATTCTCCAGGGGGCATGGACAACACTGCCCGTAGTCCGCGGTGAGTTCACCGGTCATCGAGAAGCCGGTGGCTGCGCCGCCTGTATAACTCACCACCACCTCGATGCAGTTCTCCTCTCCCCCCACCAGAGGTACCGAGCCGGAGAAGCTCCTCGGTGTGGTGGAATTCGGCGGTGGAAACAGAAGGAAGCCCCCCGCTCCCCCCGAGTTCCTAACAAGGAAGTGGGCGTCATCAGCCGCAAGAATGCTGAAGGTAAGCTGCGGGTTCTGGACCCCGTCGTTCACGCAGAAGCACGTCTCGTAGCAGTAGTCCCCGTTCGGACCATTATAGTTGGAGCTAATCCATTGGCCGGTGGGGAGCGTCGACCAATTGGAGTGCGGATTGACGACCACAGCCTGCCCAAACGCGGGGCCCTGCGGATCACACGCCTTCGCGGTCCAAGTGTCGTCTACGCTGCCCATCGGAAGGCGAACGCCGTTGTCGTCAACGCCGGTCGTCAGATCGATCACCAGATCGTCCCCCTCGCAACAGCAGCAGATGGTGACTCCGCCGGCCCCGTCCGGTTCCACCGTTTCGACGCACGACTTATCGGCAGCGCAAGTAGTACCCTGGGCGCAAAAGGGTTGGCCGGTCGCAGGGACCTCCACGTGACACTGACCATCGTCTCTGCAGTCGCATTCCAACGCCGTTACCACGCTCCCTCCATTCCAATGCACGCACGTAGGCAAACAGAAAGCGCCCGTGACTTCCTCGCAATCCCGCTTCCGCAGTGGTTCGCAGAGGTCGGCCAGCAGCGGCTCGTCACATAGGCGCGGGCATGTAATTTCCACGTCGCCCAGCCTGAACTTGTCTAGCCCGGACACGTTCGAGTCGGCGTCGATCATCAGCGCATTCAGCGCGGCTGTGCCGCCGATTAGGGGTAGCCCAATGAGGCCGTAAACGAACTCGGTTCCGAACTTGATCGCATCGGCGGTACTCCAGACCTGCACTTTCACCCCGGACATGCGGTGGTCGTAATCGTCGCCGCCAGCACAGGAATTCGGTGAACCTGAGTTTCCGGCCTCAAAGTCATACCCGGACGGTGTCCAGTCCGCGCCCGCGCAAGCATTGCCAACGCGACAGTATTCATGCAACCGGGCGGTATGCGAGCCACTTTTACAGTCGCCTAGCATGCTCCTCTCCGCCAGCAGCATACAGCATCGATCGGGCGCGAAGCTGATGTCGGAAACGGGATTCGACCAGCGACCGACTGGCGTGGTTGCATAGGGATACATGTCAAGATCAAGCTCATGACATTCGCTCCCTTGTAAGAATTCTCCCGTGAGCGGATCCAGCGCGATCGACCAGATTTCGTTGCCGTATTGGGAACTGATGCGCGTAGTGGGACCCCCGAAGCCCTGATCGTAATCCTCGCGCCACGTGCTGTAGTACAGACGACCCTTGTTGACCTGAACGGCCCAAACACGTTGGGCTCGTCCCGTCACCGGGTGTGGGACGAGGAGATCCGGAAAGCCGTTCGCGTCCAGCCCGGGCGGGCCGATCATGCTCGTACCGGACGCGTGATGCCATGTCGAGAGAATGGCTGCGGAGACCGGGTGGATTTGGTAGATCCGGCCATCCTCGAAATTGGTCGCATAGAGCATCTGGTGGGCGCAACTGAAGTGGAGGTTGCCCAGTCCGGGAAAACAACTTTCCAGGTTGGGACCACATTCATCACTAGTAGAGGCCCCCACGCAATTGTTGATTACATCGTTGGGAAGGATCTGGAAACAGCTCGGGATGCCGGTGTTTGTGTCGATCTTGTAGATCGCGCCAGCGCCGTTCGCGCCACTGCAGAGCGCCCCGAGCGAGTCCATGCCAAAACCCTGGGAGTCGCCGTAGATGGTGGTGTGCGCGACAAAAATGTTCCCCAAGTCATCGAGCGTGATGCCAAAGACACCTCCCAGATTCGTAGGTGTCCAGTCCTGTGGGGGGGTTGGAGCAAATACTGGCGCAAACCAGTTGGACCAGTTCGGGAACGGCTGACTGGTGATGTCGAATGCTACGACGACGTCCACATTGCTAGGATCCACAGTCATGATAGCGGCCGAGCCGAATGCACTGAGGAAATTCGGCTTTTCGCCGCAGCAGGAGTCGCAAGGAGGCGGCGGCGCGGTGACGACTTCCACCGTCAGGTTATCCCAGAACATGCTGTTCCAATGTGGGTTCACCCCGCCGGTGATGATGATCGACCGGATCGGGCCGCTCGAGTTCGTGGCGCTCACCGTGCTAACCTGCGGGAAGTGCATGAGCCCGTAAAAGAAGGAATCTGTGCCGCCGACGGGCCCCGTACCGCCCGGCCCGGCGTAGGCAGTGAGCGTCATGGTGTCCTGGTCGTCGCTCGGCGTGCCGGAGCCGTAGTCGCCCGCCTCGATTGAGATGTTGATCAGAGGCACGTCAAAGTCGATCAGGAACCCGTCGTTCGTAGTAGAGTCGAAGAAGGGGTTGAGGCTCCGGCTGCCCCACGACGTCGGGGTCTGGTGAGTCGATGGGAAGCTGCTGCTGAAGTTGCCGAAGATGTCGAACCGCTTCCCGGACGTGCGTGTGACCGTGGCATTCACGCCCGGCCGGGCCATGGCCAGCGACGTGTGCGCGCCGACGAAGCCTGTGGCGGCGAACTCCTCGAAGTCAAACGTTACTGGGGCCGCTCCGGCCGCGGGGACGAACGCCGTACCGACGCATGCCAACACCACGGCTGCACCGACTTGGCCTCCGAGCCAAAACCTACGCCGATGCGCCATGGCACCGAGAGAAACGTAACGCCCACGCAGAACGACTTGACAGGTTTGCATTTTCGGCCCTCCACTCGAAGAAAGAATTGGCGTCGCGGCGGGTCGCTAAAGGGAGCGGCAGTATTCGGTCACCGCAACACTGGTAACGCCTGATAACTGATTCGAACTCCTGTGTCAATGGAAATTCGACGCTTCGGCAGGATTTGTGGGTGGGTTTGTTGACGCCTAACTCCCGTGCATGTTCGTGTGGTGTTGGAATCGCCCTGCCCGGTGCGCCGGGATTTCATTCCGTCCGCGGCTTGAAGGGGTACATGCCTTGGCGCTAGGCCTTCGACCACAGCGCATCGGGCATCAACCGTAACTGACCATCCCGCCCCACGCAGGCCAGCGTGGTGGAAGCCTCACAAGCCTTCTGCCCGTTGTTGTCCACAATGTAAGCATGATCGACGCGCGTCCGCGTGATCCGAGAGACCTGAACCGTTACCGTCACCAGATCGTCATAACGGATGGGCAGGAGGTACTTGCAAGCCGCCTTGTACACCACGAACAGAACGCCTTCCGCCTCCATGTCGCGGTAACGGAACCCATTCCGCCGCAGCAACTCCGTCCGTACGTGCTCGAAATACTCCCAGTACTTCGCGTGGTGCAGATACCCCATCGGGTCGCACTCCGCGTAGCGCACCCGGAACTCCACGCTGCACCGATCGCCGATTTGACCGATGGTTGATTCGCACATCACGCCGCTCGCACCTACTGTAACCATTCTATTCTGGTTCCGTCGCCCATTCGACGGCCAATCCCCCCACGCGAGGACGAGGCGCGCTGCGGTCAAGGTAGATCGCTAATCGCGCCCACCGATGCGTGGAAGCTACGTCCGGGTTTGACGCTTCGATCTCATGTTCGCGCAGCGCGTATTCGTGCGTCGATTCGAACCGAAAGACGAGTAGGGCCCGCCCGCCGAGGCGTTCGAGGCGTCGAACCACGCCGATATCCTTTGCCAGCCAAACCGTCTCCCGCAGCCGAAAGCTCGCCCACCAGCCGAAGTGCAAATCCGTCTCCGCCCTCAGCCGCACGCAATCCGCGTACGACGTTCCGCCGGTTTCGACCGTTTCACGCCCTTCCAACCAAACCCGCCGGGACGCCGACCCATACACGAAGGGTACGCCGTCTCGGTCGTACATGGTGATCCTCGCCTGCCACGCCGCCGGCGCCCCCTCCCGCACGCTCAAAGGCCACTCCACAACCGGAGGGTCGAACTCTGCGAAGAGCGCCTCGGTGCCCTTTCGCGGCGGACTCGGCCATTTCAGACGCGGTCGATGCCCACCCTTCGAATGCGGATCAAGATACTGGGACAACGGCCGTTCCACCCGGCCCGCCAAGGATCCCTCCACTCGACCGCTTGCGTCCTCGCTCTCTACATACTCCGCGGGTGACTCATCGCGGCGGGTGGGATTCGTGCGCGAGTACGTTCGCCTCGCGCGTTCGACCCGTGGAAGGAAGGCCGCCAGATCGTCGTACTCTTCGGACTCCCGCGCGGAAACGTGGGAATCGTTAGTCGCGGGAACCGTGGCACAGCCAGCCACCGCCACGGCCAGCACCGTATACGCGCGCAAAAGTATCATCACAACCAATTCTAGTGCTCCGCCAACGTTAACGCTGGGGTCATCGGGCAAGTAAAAGGCACATGCGGGAGGGCGAGGCTCTCGCCGAGCCGCTTGACTCATTACAAAAACAGACTTTACCTCCGCCCCTTGACGAAACCCCGCCCATTCTCTATAGGGAAGCCCCAGGTACTTAAGAGAAAGAGGTACCCGCTTCATGGCCGAAGGTCTTACCCCCTCGCGATCCTCGAAAAGCTTTACGATTCCCGATGCGCTCGCCTTCGACGATGTCCTGATCGTTCCCCGACGGTCCTCCGTTCTGCCCGATCAGATCGACGTCGGCACGCTGCTCACCCGCGACATCCGCCTGAACATCCCCCTCGTCTCCGCGGCCATGGATACCGTCACCGAGTCGCGCCTGGCCATCGCCATCGCCCAGGAGGGCGGCATCGGCATCATCCACAAAAACCTCTCCATCGAGGCCCAATGCCGCGAAGTGCATAAGGTCAAGCGATCGGAGAGCGGCGTCATCCTCGACCCCGTCTCCCTCGGCCCCGACGCCCCCGTCGCCCGCGCCAAGGAAGTCATGTCCCTGCAAAACATCTCCGGCGTGCCCATCGTCAGCGACGACGGGAAGCTCGTCGGCATCATCACCAGCCGGGACATGAAATTCCTCGAGCGCGACGATCTCAAAATCCGCGAGGTGATGACCTCGCAGAACTTGGTGACCGGCCCGCCCGACACCACACTGGAGGATGCCTCTAAAATCCTCAATCGCGCCAAGGTCGAAAAGCTCCTGCTCGTGGACAAGAACAACAAGCTGGCCGGTCTCATCACCATGCGGGACATCGAGCGCAGCCGCCAGTTCCCCGGAAGCTGCAAGGACGCCCGCGGGCGGCTCCGCGTCGGGGCGGCCGTCGGCGTTCACGAGTTCGACCGCGTCGAGGCCCTCATCGCCCACGACGTCGATGTCGTTGTCGTCGATACGGCACACGGCCACAGCGACAACGTTATCGAAACCGTCAAGCAGCTCCGCCGACGCTATCAGATTCAGATCATCGCCGGGAACATCGCCGCCGCCGAAGCCGCCAAAGACCTCATCGATGCCGGCGTAGACGCCCTCAAGGTCGGAATCGGGCCCGGCAGCATCTGCACCACCCGCGTCGTCTCCGGCGTTGGCGTACCTCAACTGACCGCCATCATCAATGTCTCTTCCGTCGCCGGTCCCGCGGGCATTCCCGTCATCGCCGACGGCGGAGTCCGCCACTCCGGTGACATTACCAAGGCACTCGCCGCCGGCGCTCATACCGTGATGGTAGGCTCCCTCTTCGCCGGCCTGGAGGAATCCCCCGGCGAGACGGTCACCTGGAAGGGCCGTCGATTCAAGGAGTATCGCGGCATGGGCTCGCTGGGGGCCATGGTCAAAGGCTCCGCCGAGCGCTACGGGCAGTCGTCTTCCACGGCCAAGGGAAAGCTCGTCCCCGAAGGCGTCGAGGGTCGCGTACCCTTCCGAGGCCCCCTCGCCGATTTTGTCTACCAGTTGGTCGGCGGTCTCCGCGCCGGAATGGGCTACTGCGGGGCGAAGTCTGTTGAGGAGCTGCGCAGGGACGCGACGTTCTGCCGCGTCACCACCGCCGGAGTCGTCGAGTCCCACCCCCACGACGTGGTCATCACAAAGGAGTCAACGAACTATGCCTTCGAATATCGAAATGAATAGAGACCGTGTGTCACGGGCGACTCGCAGGGTGCCACTGGCGGCTTGCCCGCCAGTGCTCGTTTTCCTCGTCTCAACAATTCCGCTGACCGGCTGTCAGTTGAAGGTCGATCCCTTCAAGGACGAACTCGCCGGGCGGCAGGAAATCACCACCGCCTCCGTCGAGGGCGCTCGCACGGCCCAGACCGCTCCGGCGATGCCCCGCGCGCGTGGCTACGCTCCTTTCGAGCTTCATGCCGAGCCCGAAGGCGTGACCCATGGGCCCCTCTACTTCGAGGATCCTTTCGAAGACAAAGGAAGCGAGGACGGCCAATTCGCCTGGACCGGCGAAGATTATTTGCAGCTTTTCTATTGGCGCGCGCGGTATCTGCTCAATGGCATTTTCCTTCCGGTCAGCCTCGTCGTGACCCCTCCCTGGACGGTCATGGAAAGCGACGGCCATCTCAGTCGTCAGGCGCTGGGATACGATCACGACGCCGAGCGGGCGGTTGCCCCGTCGTCCGATGAACCAACGGGCGAAGTTTCGACGGGAGGATGACCGCGAAAACGGATACGCGCTCTTCGATCTCTCGTTGTCCGGCCTGCGGTCAGCGCGTGGACTCGCCGGACGCCGCCCGCTGCCCGCTTTGCAACTTCACCTTCGGCGACGACCGCGTCACCGGCGCCGACGTCTCTCCTTACGCGAAGGCCTACTCCCAGCGCGAACGCGCGTGGTGGAGAATGTGCCGCTGGGTGTGGTCCGCGGGGTCGCAGCGACTCGCCCACATCGCCCTCATGCGCACTTCGGCGGCCTCAAGACGATTCGCCTGGCTCAACCTCCTTTGGCTGGCTTTGGCCATCGGCGCTTTCCAGGCGACGCGCGTCGGTTGGCGCGCGGTCGCGGCGGTCGAGCCGGGCGGCTCGACCACTCCGGCGGGCCGCGGCTGGCTGCACGTCGCCGGCGCTCCTCGTCCGTTGCCGCCAGGTCAGCCGCTGAGTGTTCCCGTCGATCTGTGGTGGAATGCGGCTCAGGCCATGATCGCCTCCGTCGTCGCGGGCCTCGTCGCCCTCCTCTTGATGTGGCTTTTGATCCTCTTGATCCGCGCCGGCCTCACCGCCGCGCACCTCGCCCCCTATCGTGGCGAACAGCGAATGTCAGCGGCCTTGCTCTACAGCACCGCCTGGTGGGTTCCCGCGCTGGCGGCGATCATCGTCTGCCTCCCGCGACCCTTGGTGTTTGTAGGCATGGTAAACAGATGGGGATTGCTCCCGACCCACCGAGGCCTCTCGCTTTTCGCCGGGGCGATCGTCGGACTCGCCGTGACCTTGTGGTGGTTTTGGCTGATCCGTCTCGGCGCGACCGCGCCCGCGCGAACCCGCGGCCGCGTCATCGCCTTTTGCACCCTCGGTATTCCCCTGCTGCTCGCGGGAGCCGCGGCCGCGTGGCGATTCGGATTGGATGCGTTTCATGATTTTCTGTTCGTGCGCTTGAACATGCAGTTTTAACTGATAACTGGCAACTGATAACTGACAACTGATAACTGATAACTCGTTCTGGAGGATTGATGCAGCCCGCAACCGTTGTGGTCCTTGATTTCGGCGGTCAATACGCTCAATTGATCGCCCGCCGCGTCCGTGAAAACCACGTTCACAGCCTCATCGTGCCACCAGATGTCACCGTGGAGCAGCTTCGCGCTCACAACACCGTCGGTTTGATCTTCTCCGGCGGACCGTCGAGCGTGTACGCCCCGAACGCCCCGCGCTGCCGCCCCGAGATTCTCGAAGCCGGTTGGCCGATCCTCGGCATCTGCTACGGGCTGCAGCTTATTTGCCACATGCTCGGCTGCGAAGTCAAGGCGGGCGCCTCGAGGGAATTCGGACGAAATCCGCTCCAGGTGCTCGATCACAACGTGCTGCTCTCCCACGTGCCCGCAGAGACTTCGGTATGGATGAGCCACGGCGACATCGTTACCGAACTGCACGCCGACTTTGTCGCCTTGGCCAAGACGCTCAACTGTCCTTACGCCGCCGCGAAGCACAAAACCAAACCCATCTACGGCATCCAATTCCACGCCGAAGTGACCCATACTCCTTGCGGCGCCCAGATTTTCCGCAACTTCCTTTACGACCTCTGCGGCTGCACCGGCGACTGGCAGGTCGGCAACGTCGTCAAGGACGGCATCGAAGCCGTGCGCCGCAAGGTCGGCCCGACCGAACGCGTCATCTGCGGACTCTCCGGCGGGGTGGACAGCAGCGTCGCCGCCGCCCTCATCCACGAGGCCATCGGCGATCGCCTCACCTGCATCTACGTGGACAACGGCCTCATGCGCGCCGGTGAATCCGACATGGTCGAGTCCACCTTCCGCAAGCACTTCAAGATCGACCTTCGCGTCGTGGACGCCACCGACCGCTTCCTGACGCGCCTTGCCAGCGTCGCCGACCCGCAGGAAAAGCGTCGCATCATCGGCCACGAGTTCATCGAGGTCTTCAAGGCCGAGGCCAAAAAAATCAAGCACGCCCGCTTCCTCGCCCAAGGCACCCTCTATCCCGACGTCATCGAGTCCGGCCACAGCGTCTCCGGCCAGGCCGCCAACATCAAAATCCATCACAACGTCGGCGGCCTTCCGGCTGAACTGGGCTTTGAACTCGTCGAGCCGCTGCGCGACCTCTTCAAGGATGAAGTCCGCCGCGTCGGCGAGCACCTCGGCCTGCCCGAAGAGATCGTCTGGCGGCATCCCTTCCCCGGCCCGGGCCTGGCCGTCCGCGTCATCGGCCCCGTCACCCGCGATCGACTTCACGTCCTCCGCGCCGCCGACACGATCATCATCGAGGAAATCCGCGCCGCGGGCTGGTACAACAAGATCGCCCAGGCCTTCGGCGTTTTGCTGCCCGTCAGCACCGTCGGCGTCATGGGCGACGAGCGCAGCTATGCCGGCCAGCACGTCGTGGCCGTGCGCTTCGTCGAGTCCACCGACTTCATGACCGCCGACTGGGTACACATCGACTACGAGCTTCTAGCCCGCATCTCCAACCGCATCATCAACGAAGTCCCCGGCGTCAACCGCGTCGTCTATGACGTCTCCTCCAAGCCCCCGGCCACCATCGAATGGGAGTAACTTCGCCGCCCGCCGGGCGTTTGAGCACCACGTTCTTGACACCGTGGCGGGCTGAGCGGCGGCATGAGCGGCTCTCACAAAAGCATGAGCAGCAGCGCGACGGCGACTGTGGACCGCTACGCGGGCGAGCCGTCGGCGGCGGTCGAACGAGCCGTTCATTTGTTGTTTCACGTGGAACAAGTTTTTTCTCTCTTTGGGCGCGGAATCCCCGTGTCTCGCTGCCCTCGTCGAACCGCTCGACGCGCGGAGGAATCCTGGGTTTTCCTTGCCCCTATAACTTCACGGGCGCTAAGTCGCGCGAGGGGCAAAAACCGATCAGACCTAGAGACGAGAGACCGGAAACAAGAAGCTAGACCAATAAGCAAGCCACAAGAATTCACAACCCCTTGCATACCCGGTCGCTTTTCGTTAGGGTACTGTTTCGTATAACCAGTCGCAGGAGGCGGCAACGTGCCAACGCTTCAGTTCAAGGAGGTCTCGGTCATCGAGAGCAACCCCGAGCGGGCGATGAACGGACCTCACTACGTACCTCATCCGATCCCTTACCAGGGTAGCAAACGGCTTATTGCACCGACCATCCTCGCCTATTCGCCGCGGAATTTCGCACGACTAGTCGAACCATTCGCGGGATCGGCAGCGGTATCTCTCGCAGCGGCGTTCCGTCGCCGTGCCGAATCATTTTGGCTCAATGATGCGCACGTGCCTTTAATAAGACTTTGGCGCGAAATATTGCAGCGACCTGCGGCGCTGGCTCACGCATACGCTAGACTTTGGAAATCCCAACAAGGCCGCGAACGGGAATTCTTTGATGAGATCCGTTCACGGTTTAATCGAAAACACGCTCCGCCCGATTTCCTCTATCTACTTGCCCGCTGCGTGAAGGCTGCGATCCGATACAATTCGTCTGGCGAGTTCAACAATACACCGGACAACCGGCGGTTGGGCGCGCGCCCCGACGAAATGCGCCGCCGAATCCTTGGTGCAGCGGAACTACTCGCACGCCGTACGCACCTGACCGCACAGGACTATAGGAGCGTGCTCGCTGATTGCGAACAAGGCGATCTGATCTACATGGACCCGCCCTATCAAGGGGTCTGCGGTGATCGCGATCAGCGTTACGCCCCGAAGATGATGCACGATCAGTTCTGTTGCGAACTGGAATGCCTCAACCGTCGCGGCCTAATGTACGTCGTTAGTTACGACGGTCGCACGGGTGAGAAGCAATATGGCGAGCCGCTTCCCGCGGACCTGGGCCTACTGCATCTCGAAATCCGCGTGGGACGATCGACGCAGGCAACGCTTCTCGGTCGAAGTTGCACGACCTACGAGTCGCTCTATCTATCCCCATCTGTGCAACGAAGGCTTCCAAGGCATGTGAAGTCGGCCGAGCAACTTGAACTCGCCCTTGGATAGGATTGCAGTGGCGAAACGACTACCAAAGGCTTTTCTGAAACGCTTGCAAGCGGTCAAAGGAAAGCGTTCTCGGGCGGTTGTCGATCACATCCTGAAGCACGGACACATCACCACCGAGGACCTGAAGGACATCTACGGTTACGACCATCCGCCGCGCGCGGTGCGTGATGTGCGCGAGCAGGGGATTCCAATCGAGACGTATAAAGCTGTCGGAAAACACGGCCGGCAGATTGCCGCATATCGGTTCGCTGATCCAGCCGGCATTCGTGGTGCTCGCCACGCTGGCCGACGGGTGTTCTCGAGAATGTTTAAGGAAGAGCTTATTGCGCTTTATAAATCACGATGCGCGATCTGTTCATGCGGCTACGAGCACCGCTACCTCCAGATTGATCATCGTGTACCCTACGAAGTCTCAGGTGACGTGAAAGGCGAGCCAAATCCAACCGAGTTTATGCTGATCTGCGGCTCGTGCAATCGCGCGAAATCATGGTCCTGCGAGCACTGTCGTAACTGGACAACTGACCATTTGCCAACGGTGTGCAAGACATGCTACTGGGCCTGCCCGGAGAGGTACGCGCACATCGCGCTGAGGGTGGTGCGTCGATTGGACGTCGTCTGGACCGAGCACGAAGTGCCGGATTACGATAGACTCCTTCAGATGTCGAATGACGCGCGCGAGGAACTCCCGAATTTTGTCAAGGAGGTCCTGCGTAAGCATAAAAAGACGCATTGAGATCCTCGACGAGGAAACCGTCAAAGATGATAGGTCACTGGCGGTTACGACGCGGCGGAGGTTGCGACGGCTGGTGCGGCGGCTGTGAGGGGCTTGGGCAAATCCTTTTTCTCGCCCTCCCAGCCCTTGGACGGCAGCTCGATGTGGGCGATGGATTCGGCGCGGACCATGACCGAGCTGACCTGGCGCGGGCCGGTCGGCTCGTGGATCGTGGCGTTCGTAAGGGTGAAAAACCCGTTCTGATGTTCGCGGATGGCGTCGGAAGGCCGGATGGCCGAGCTGGTGATGACGGAGACGTTGAACGTCCCCACGATGCGCACCCCGGTGATGAGCTGCACGGTCAGCTCGCAGCCCTTGGTCGATTTGCTGGCCCCTGGCATACTGATCATAAAGAACTCCGCAGTACACATCGGCAGATTCGAGGCGCAAGTGAGGCCCGATAAGGAGAGAATCTTTCGGATAACAAGGACATTCGACGGAGGATTAGGGCACTAGGCATCAAGGCATTAGGCAATAGATTTTGGTCGCCGAGTGCCCATTGCCTAAACGCCTAATGCCTTGGTATTGCGAGGAGCGGCGAGCAAGAAAGTCTGGGAGCCGACGGTGAAGGCCAGCAGGGCGATCGAAAGGACGACGCGGATTGCGAAGAGCCAGCGGGTCTGCGGGCGGCGAAGGGCCTGATCGAAGGAAGGAATCGCGCCCTTCTTGATTTCGCCTTCGAGAAGCATCCAGCGAACGTAGCCCAGCACGCCACCGGGAGGATGGCGCTCGGCGAGGAAGGTGCGGACTTCGGCGGCCACGGCGGTGCGATAGTCGTCGGCGGAGCGCCCGCCGATGTCTCGAACGCGGCGGACGGCATCGTTGGCGACGTCGGCAGGGAAGTCGCGGCTTTCCTTCGCGATAGAAAACGTCCAGCAAAAACCCACGATGAGCGTCGTGCCGGCAAGGACCGCGGAGCGCGAATAGGGTCTGCCCGGGGCACCGACGCGATAGACGGCGGCGCCGATAAACAACCCGAAGAGCATGAAGAAGAATACGCCCAATAGAAATGGCAGCGGGCCGCCGTAGGACAGAAGCCAGGCGAGCGGCAGTGAAACGAGCATGCCCACGGCGGTCGCGTACCACCACCGGGCATGGCCTCGCGGCGGCGCGTTGGCGAGGGTCGAAGGGATTGCCTCAGTAGTAGTCGGGCCGGATGGCATCGCGGCCATCTTCGATCATCGGGCCGCCATTCGCAACCGAATGGAAACTTGCGGGGGTGAAGAGACCTATTCGACCTCGCGGGAGGTCGGTGGTCGATCCGGTTTTAGTTTTTCGGGTCGCGCGGCTTCGCAGGAGAGGATTGTTCGATGATCTGCACGACCACGGTCAGATTGGCCTGGGGGGATTCGGCGGGCTGCGCGGCGGCATCCTTGTCAGCGGGCTGCCTCGATCCGACAGCTTCCTGCAAACGGCGATCGACCAATGGGGGCGGGGCTGGGGGCTGACGCTCCGCGACCGGGGCAGCGGATTTTGCTGCGACGCGCTCGCCCTCCTTCCCTCCGACCGTCGGCTCTTTCGCGGCATCATCGGCGCTCGCAACGACATCCGCTTCGTTTCTGCGAAAGCCGGAGGATTCACTCTCCGTCGCAGCGGATTTGTCCGCCGAATCGACGAGCTTGGGATCGATGCCGATGATCTTCAACAACCCCTCAAGCGATCCTCCGTTCGCGCCGTCGGCGGGAGCCGGCGGCTTTTCATCGGCGAGCGCTGCGATACGCTCGGAAGAAAGCCTCCCCAGCTTTTCCTCGGCGGGGGACGCAGCGGCCTGACGTTGCTCGCCGAGCAGTTGCACCACGCTACGACTTTTGTCCACGCCCTGGACGGCGATGGGACCGGCCACGAGGGCCACGGCGTGGCCCGATGCGGAAAGCTCGTTGAGCACGCCGTCGATCTGCTGCGGCGATGCGTGAACGAGGATCTGATCTTCGCCCGCGGCTTTGAAGTTCACACCGGATTCTCCGCGGATGTAAAAGCGCTGATCGGAAGGCGGTGCGTCGGCTCGCCAACCGGAATTCACGGCAAGGTCCGTCACTCGCTGGTTGGACAGGGCGGCGGCAATGTTGGCGGTTACGGCCTCACGTTCGGTCCGATTGCGGACGGCGACCTGCAAGCGGACGGGTTCGGCGGCGAAGGTCTGGCCGCGCAATGAGCTTGGCTCAACACCCGCCGCAAGCTGCTGCTCGACGGTAGCGAGCGCGGCCGTCGAGTCGCGCCCCGGACCACTAAGGATGCCGCCCGATGGAGCGTTTATTGACTTCGAGACATGCGCAACTGCTGATTCTTCAACGCTTGATCTGAGGTCGGCTCTTTCCTTAACGGCATCAGTCTGACGAGCGTCGCGCTTATTCTGAGCAAGTTGGGCGGCGCGGTCGCGGCGGGTCTGCCCCGCGGTGTACCACCAGCCGGTAAGGACGACCAAGCCGACCATGGCGGCCATCGCCATTCGCGCGGTCCATGACGACCTGACGCGAGTGTGATGCGCCTGCGGCTGGGGAAAGTCCTCCAGCAAGGCCGTTCGCTCCAGGGCGGCCTGGATATCCGCGGCGACGGAAGCGGGGGCGGCGTGGCGGGGGAGGGATGAAATGGCCTGGGAGGTGCGCTGCAAGTCGGCCAGCAACTGACGGGCGGACTCGTCTTCGCGGAGGACGCGCTCGATGATCTGGCGCTCGCGCGCGTCAAGCTCGCCGTCGATGTAGCCCGACAGCAATTCGCCCAGTTGTTCTCGATCAATGCGAGCCATGACTTCTAAGTCTACTCTCCTCCCCTCGAAAGAGCGGGATCGATCGCCTGTTGCAGGGCCAGTCTGGCCCGGAACAGGCGCGACTTCACGGTACCGGGCGGGACCTGCAGGATCGCGGCGATCTCCTGATAATCAAACCCTTCGATGTCCCGCAGCACGATCACAGCCCGTTGATCCCCGTCAAGTCCCTGAAGCGCCGCGACGACGGCGGCGTGCATCTCCGCATCGCCAGGCGTGCGGGCCGGGTCGCCGTCGGATTCGCCATGCACGCGGCGGACCAGCTCCTCGGCCTGGGCACCCGTCGCCGATCCCGCATCCAGCGACAACGTCCGCCGACGATGGATGTTTCGGCGGTGGGTGAGCGACAGGTTGACGGCGATGCGGAAAATCCAAGTGTAAAACCCGCTCTGCCGGCGGAACCCGGCCAGTCCCTCAAAGGCCTTGAGGAAAGCCTCCTGGGTCAGGTCTCGCGCGTCCTCCAGGTGACCGCAAATCCTCCAGCAAGCGTTAAACACCCGATCCTGGTACCGCTGGACGAGCGCGCCGTAGGCTTCCGTCTGGCCCCGTTGAACGCGCCCAACCAGTTCCGCATCCTCCACGAAGGCCGATGCTGACGAACGTCCGCGAGGTTCGTCCGTCCCTGGATTTGGACGCTCCAACATCGGTTGGGTTCCCTGGAGGGAGCCGGGAACGGGCCATCGGGTCCGCTTTTTCCAGCTAACCTATCATCGCCCGCGTTCCGATGTGGGTCAACGTGAATATCAGTTCAGCGCTATCCGATTGGTTCTTCCCCCCAAAAGCGTTAACATGAAGCGTTCTAAGCGGATTTAATGACGATTTACCGATTAGCTGCCGCATTGAGAGAAATGCTACCTCGAGCCCGGAGTGACTGATGGCCACAGCCGTTGAAGATTTCAAAGTCGCGGACATTGATTCGGCCGATTTCGGTCGCAAGGAGATCGTCCTGGCCGAGCACGAGATGCCGGGGTTGATGGCCATCCGCGAGGAGTACGGGCCGAGCAAGCCGCTGAAGGGAGCGAGGATCACCGGCTCGCTGCACATGACCATCCAGACGGCGGTGCTCATCGAGACGCTCGCTGAGCTGGGGGCCGAGGTGCGCTGGTGCAGTTGCAACATCTTCAGCACGCAGGACCACGCCGCGGCAGCGATCGCCAAGGCCGGCACCCCGGTCTTCGCGTGGAAGGGCGAGACGCTCGAAGAGTACTGGTGGTGCACGAACCAGGCCCTGCTTTTCCCCGAAGGCGGACCCAACCTCATCATCGATGACGGCGGCGACGCGACGCTGCTCATCCACATGGGTTATGAAGCCGAGATCGAGTTCGCCAAGTCGGGCAAGCTGCCCGACCCCGATCGAGCGGACAACGAGGAGGAGGCGATCGTCCTCGCGTTGATCCGGGATGAACTGCGAAAAGATCCGCAGCGCTGGCACCGCGTGGTTGCGGACATTGTCGGGGTCAGCGAGGAGACCACTACGGGCGTGAAGCGGCTGTATCGACGGCAGGAGGCGGGCACGCTGCTTTTTCCGGCGATCAACGTCAACGACAGCGTCACCAAGAGCAAGTTCGACAACATCTACGGCTGCCGACATTCGCTCGTGGACGCGATCATGCGGGCCACGGACGTGATGCTGGCGGGCAAAGTGGCCGTGGTGTGCGGATACGGCGACGTGGGCAAAGGATGCGCGCAGAGCCTTCGCGGGCAGGGGTGTCGGGTGATTGTCACGGAGATTGACCCCATCTGCGCCCTGCAGGCCGCGATGGAGGGGTATCCGGTATTGACGCTTGAGGACGTGGTATCCACGGCGGACGTGTTCGTGACGGCCACGGGCAACAAGGGGATCGTTCTCGCATCGCACATGGCCAAGATGAAAAATCAGGCGATCGTGTGCAACATCGGGCACTTCGACAATGAGATCGACATGGCCGGGCTGAAGCGCCTGCCGGGGATCCGCAGGGAGAACATCAAGCCGCAGGTGGACAAGTGGACCTTCGCCGATGGGCATTGCATCCTGGTGCTGGCTGAAGGCAGGCTGGTGAACCTGGGCTGCGCGACCGGACACCCCAGCTTTGTAATGAGCAACAGTTTTTGCAACCAGGTGATTGCGCAGATGGAGCTATGGAACGCACGAACAACCGCGAAGGCGAAACCAAGCGGGCGGCGTTATGAAAAAAAGGTCTATACGTTGCCCAAGCACCTGGATGAGAAGGTAGCCCGATTGCACCTCGCCAAGCTGGGGGCCAAGCTCACCAAGCTTCGACCTGACCAGGCCGAGTACATCGACGTGGACGTTGAAGGGCCGTACAAGTCAGAGCATTACAGGTACTAATAGAGCAAAGCAGCGGGAAGGTCAGACTCCCAAACGACGAGATTCTTCGTCCCGATGAATCGGGACTCAGAATGACGGCGCTCACTACGGGCAGTTGGCGTTAGGCGTCGGGAGAGTCGAGTTGTTCCAGATTGTGTACTGGCCCTCGCCGATGAGCAGACCAACCGCATCGAGGATGTCCGCACCGGTGACGGTTCCGCTGCGGTTCACGTCGGCACTCAGCAGCCCCGGCGGGTGCGCCGCGGTCCCGTTGAGGTAATTGACCAGGGCATCCACGTCTGCCGAACTGGCCGTTCCCGTCGCACTCAGGTTTGCCGGATGGGCGATATATCGCGCAAAAGAGCCGTTGCCGGCGTAGGTGATCTTGGTAACGGCCCCGGGGGTAATGGGGCGGGCGAGCCTGATGGTATAGTCGCCGTCACCGTTGTCGGAGACCGAGGCGACGCCGTTGGCGGAGCCCACGATGGTCGTTTCGCACACCGACCAGCATCCCAGGATGTCGGCGCCGGGAGGCGCGCCCACTCGAATCGTGTCGATCCCCAGAAGCTGGGTCGAATCGTTCGGCGGAAACGGGCGGCCCGCGTCCAGTATTCCCGGCGGGGGATCGTAAAACGCGACCGTTCCGGTTGGACACGCGCCGCACAAGGCCGGACATAAGATGTCCGCCCCGCAGCCTGAACCACCCAGCCCCGTCGTGGCGCAGGAAGCGTCCCAGTCGGTGTCGCAGCAGTAGCTATCGCATCCGCAGACCGCGTCGCAGCAGGCTTCATTCGCGCAGCCCGGCGTGCCGACGCCCGCGCAGCAATCGCCCGTCGCTGGACAGTTCACGTGATTGGGCGGTTCACAAGCGATGGAAAGCGTGCCGGTCCCCGCGGCGCTGTCGGGGTAGTTGCCGAGGCGAATCAGGTAATTGTTACCGGCGACGGCGTGGAAGACGGCGGTAGACTGCAATGAACAGCGATCGTCGCCGCAATCGAGCAGGTCGGCCTCATCGGGCGGACAGGTGCAGCCGTCGTACACGGCCAGTTTGGTGTCCATGGTGGTCTGTCCGCAGGTGCGCGCGTAAACCGTGCCGGTGCAGTCGGCGGTCCAGCAGAACCAGACGTCATCCTCGATCTGTGCGTCGCCGCCGAGGTTCTCGCAGGCGGCATGAGCCGGACCGTCGGTCGTGGCCGCGTTCGTGTCAAAGGCGTATGTTCCTTCGCCGGAAAGCGGCAACGCGTCGGCACAATGGTCCGACGAACAAAGGTCCCTCGCTTTTTGGGCGCAGGCGTCGGTCCATGTACCGCTGCAGCAGGACGGCGTAGCGGCGCACACTTTTTCACAGCAGAAGGCGCTCTCACATCCGCCCCCGGCATGCTCGAGGAAGCAGTTGCCGTCGCGGTTGAGGCACGTCGTTCGGGGACAGGTCGGCAGATCCACGCAGAACAGGCCCGGAGCGGAGGCTCCGTCGTAAACCTCCTCGCATTCCTCCGGAGTAAAATCATTCGAGCAAAGGGTCGTGTTGTGATTGACGGGGTGCGGGAAGCAACAGGCGTGGTTTCCGCAGGGCGGGTTGAACGGACTTTCATCGCAGGTGACGTTCTGCATCCAGCGTCCCTCGCATTCCGTCGGGAGGACGTCGTCCGTACACGTCCCGCTCACGTCGTTGCAGCACGCGCCGATCGGCGGTGCGCCCTCGCACCATACGATGGCCCGGAAACTGCCCGCCGGAACACAGCAATTGGGCGGACAGACGCTCGAACCACTGGGACAAAAGGTGGGATCGAAACCGTTTCCAAAGATGAAGGCATCGGTAGACCAGGCGTTCGGAGCGCTGGAGTGGTTGAAGATCTTGAACCCGTCCTGACTGAAGCCGACCGAGGCAAGCCCGCCGAAAAGGGGACCGGCGTTGTCCGAGCTGGTCGTGACCACCATCCAGGCCTTGGGAGGCAACACCAGCCCGCTGAAGGGACCGGCGACCAACTGCTGACGAGTCAAGTCCGCGGGAAGGTTGGTGAAATCCCGTTGCGTGCCGGGGATGACCGCGAGAGGAATGTCGTCGCCATCGACGCCGGGCGTGCCGCGATCGTTATTGGTCCACAATTCCACGTGAGCACTAAAAGTCGCGGGCCCGACGGAGTCATCGCCGGCGAGGAGAACTTCATAGGCGGTCAGTTCGCAGGGAATGCCTGCTCCGAAGACCAGGTCGTCGCCCCACTTCTGGCCGGCGTCTATGGGGACAAAAATACGGGTTGAAAAATCGTTTCGATAGATTTCAAAGTTCTCGCCGCAGGGCGTGTCGGCGCAGACGGCGCCGGGTCGAAACAGTCCGTCCGGGCAGCCCGGTTGGTTGGTGTCCGCGCATGTTTCAAAGTCCGTTCCGGTGCAGCAGGCGCCGGTCAGGCAGGCGTTGGGCTGGCAGGTGGTGAACGCCCCCTGCCACACACTCGGCGAGAGACAATTTGCCTGAGTTTTTTGTGTACACGTAGTTCCGTTGCAGCACGCGCCATTGGGAGGAATGACCGTTTCACAGTGAATGTTGGCCCAGAATCCGGCATACGGAGGGGTGCATGTGGGATTGTTAGGTGGACATACAAAATTGAACAATCCACAAACATCGGGATTACGATCGGTATCATTTTCAGAGAAGGAATTCTGGGTGGAGCCGATTTCGGCCTGCTGCGCTACGATCCAGAATGCGTCGCTGCGGGAAAAGGTCACGGCCATCCACACCACGGCCGGAATCGGAATCGCCGGGGTGATTTCGGCCTCAAGTTCAAAGGCTCGGGTGGCAGGGTTCTGCCCGGTACCACAAGGAGCGACGGGGCAAGTTGGGGTAACGATGAAATCCGCCGCAGTGCCTGTAATCAACGACGAGCCGGCGGCACACGGGTCGCCGGTCCACAGCTCAGTGTGGACGTTGAAACTCGTGCCGAGGGGGCCGTTCCCATATACGGCAAGATTATAGTAGACCGCATTGCACGCTCCGTTGGCAAGCGTGAGATCGTCGGCGACTCGTTGATTCGCGCCGGGTCCAAAAATGTTCTGGACGGGGTTGATCTCATTTCCATAAACCCGCGTACTGCCCGTGGGAGCACCGGCGACTCCGCCGGATACGGGCAGAGGCAGAATCCGCGTGGACTCGAAAGGAGCCGACAGTTCGACGGCGGGCACGGGAGCGGAATCAACCGGCGATTTGAGATCGAAATCGCGCAGCGTCTTTATCGACGTCACTGGGACGACGGGCCCGTGCGGTTCAGCGGAGGCAACCACCGGGGCCAGGGCACAGGCCAGCACCGCGATCAGCCCCCAAGTCTTGAATTTCCTTCCTCGCATCAATCTCACCCCATCTGAAAAGGCGTTCCCCAATCGCCCCCTTTTTGCACGCCGGTCGCGTAGAAAGCGGAAACCGGCATTTGGCGCCGATCCGGCCATGGTGCGGAACATCGAAATCAGCCGGGACGTGTCAGCCGCGATCGCCTAAGCGTTCTCCCAAAAAGGCCGTACGACGCAAGCCTAACAGCGCCAGCGGCCTGCGGCGAGTCCCTGATCGTTCCGCGGTGATGATATGACCGTAAAACGGGTCGAGTAAAGAATGAGAATGGGGCGAAAAAAGGCCCGATATCACAGGTTTGGGCACGGAAGTGAGGTCCAAATATCCTGTCCAAAGACGATTGGATTCTTCGCTTCGCTCAGAATGACGTGGACCGTGATTCCTTGAGGACCGGCCTAATAGCACAACATTCGACATCAGTTATCGGACCTAGATTCGGTAGGTCGCAGGAATTGGGATGCCACGCGCCGAGATTCTTCGCTTCGCTCAGATTGACGCTGGGAGACGATTCAATCCCGATGATTTGTCTGCAATATCTCGCCGGTAGTAGGCATTGTCGAAGTGAATTCGTTCGACGGTGGTGTAAGCACGGCGCTTGGCGTCGGCGATGTCATCGCCTAGGGCGGTGACGCCGAGGACACGGCCTGCGTTGCTGACCGTCAAATGCTCAATCCTCCTGGTGCCCGCGTGAAAAACCTTCACGTCGGGCATTCCCGCAACTTCGTCCAGACCCTCGATTACCTTACCGGTTTCAAAATTCCCGGGGTACCCTTGAGAGGCCATCACTACGCAGACGGCGGCCTTGGATGTCCACCGGACATCACACTCATCAAGGCGACCGTCTACGACGGCCTCAAGCAAATCCGCGAGATCACAATCCAGGCGCGTCAGAAGGACCTGCGTTTCGGGATCGCCGAAGCGGCAATTGAACTCCAGCACTTTGGGTCCGCCCGCGGTGAGCATCAGACCCACGTACAGCACGCCGCGATAGGGCGCGCCGTCGTTGCGCAGGGCGTCGACAATGGGCACGAGGATATCGCGCTGGACGGCGGCGAGGACCTCCGGCGTGGCAAGGGGAGCAGGGCTGTAGGCGCCCATGCCGCCGGTGTTGGGGCCGGTGTCGCCGTCGCCGATCCTTTTGTGGTCTTGAGCCGATTCGAGTAGGTAGATGGTTTGCCCGTCGATCAGTGCGTGTATGGATATCTCCTGTCCCTTCAGGAGCTCCTCGACGACGACGGTGTCTCCGGCGGCGCCAAACTCGCGGGCGACCATGACCCGTTCCAGCGCGAGAAGGGCCTCGGCAGGATCAGAGCAAACCATCACGCCTTTGCCCGACGCAAGCCCCGCCGCTTTGACCACAAGGCCCGTTTCTCGCGTGGCGACATAGGCCTTGGCTTCCGCGAATCGCTGGAAGATGCGGGCCTCGGCGGTGGGTACATGGGCGAGTTTCATCAGTTTTTTGGCGTAGGCCTTGTCGCCTTCGATGCGCGCGGCGGCCTGGGTGGGGCCGAAGATTCGAAGGCCCGCGGCCCGGAATCGATCCACAATGCCCGCGCAGAGAGGGGCTTCGGGGCCGACGACGGTGAGGTCCACGCGGCGCTCGAGGGCGAGTTTGACGAGGGCGTCATGATTGGTCGTATCGACGGAGACGTTTTCGGCGATCGAGTCGGTCCCGGCATTGCCGGGAGCGCAGAGGATTTGCTCAACGCGAGGCGACCTGCTCAAACAGTCCGCCAAGACGTGCTCTCGTCCGCCGCCTCCGACCACCAAGACTCGCATAACACCGAATGTTGGCGGTGAATCGTCAAAACGTCAAAACGCCAAAAAAACAAAACGTCGAAAATGTCAAACCGCCTATGCTTTGCATGTATTCAAAGCGATTCAACTTTTGTGTTCTTAGTTTTTGACGTTTTGACATTTCAGGGTTTCGTTGGTTCGTTTGACACTTGTGGAAAGGTGAACTAAGGTGCGTTGCATGATTGCGGGGTAGAGCAGTTGGCAGCTCGTCGGGCTCATAACCCGGAGGTCGCTGGTTCGAATCCAGCCCCCGCTAATGAGACGGCCTTGGCGCTAGCGCCAAGGCCGTCTTCGTTCGTACAATCCGCTACGCCAATTCTAAAAACGCCTTCGTCGCAGCAGCATCAGCCCGAGGAACATGGGCCAAAGAGTAATGAATCCAACGGTTCCGCAAACGCGGCCGTTGTTCGGAACACCCTGCCCCGGCTCGTCCTCATCACACGCATCGCCGACGCCGTCATCGTCGCCGTCCGCCTGATCCGCGTTGGCAACGTCCGGACAGTTGTCCTCCTCGTCCGCGACGCCGTCGCCGTCCTCATCGACCGGCAAAGGACAACCGTCGGCATCAACCTCGGTCCCGGCCGGGGTGTCGGAACACTGGTCAAGGTCGTCGGTGACACCATCCGCGTCGGAATCCAGTTGGGAGTCGGCGCAGCCGAACTCATCCACGTCGGCGCCGGCCGCGGTTTCCGGACAGTCGTCTGAGTCATCGGTGATGCCGTCGTCGTCGGAATCCGGCGGGGGGGCGCAGGCGTTACCCACGCCGTCTCCGTCGGCATCCGCCTGATTGACGTTCGCCAGGTCTGGACAATTGTCGCAGCCGTCCCCGACGCCGTCGCCGTCTCGGTCGATCTGATTCCCGTTGTCGACGGTCTGGCAGTTGTCATCACTATCACAAATGCCGTCGTTGTCGGCGTCGGAACATGGGCGGGGGCGGGGAGGAGGGCAGCCAAAGGGCGAAGGAACGGCCGGACAGCCGTCGATGCAATCGGCTACCGCGTCGCCGTCCGTGTCGGCATCAACCACGCCGCAACCACAGGCGCCGGGACTCACCTTGAGCGCGTCGGCCGGGCAGCCGTCCTGGCAATCCTGAACGCCGTCACCATCGGTGTCGCCGATCGCGGGGCAGGCATCAAGGCAATCCGGAATGGCATCGGCGTCGGTATCGGTGAGATCGTTCGCACCGGGGCAATTGTCGCAGCCGTCGAACAGGCCGTCGCCGTCGGCGTCGGCCGGGCAGCCGTCGGGACCGACGCTTGCGATCGCGCAGGCCGGCGTTCCGCGACATGCATCCGCATCGTTCAACACCCCGTCCGCATCCTCATCGGCGGTTGAGCAGCCATTGGCATCCACCGGGTCGCCCGCGGTAGTAGCGGGGCAGGTGTCGCAGCCATCGAAAACGCCGTCGCCGTCGGAGTCGGCCGGGCAGCCCGTTTGATCGACCGACGCGCACGTCGATGTGTTCGGACAGGCGTCAAGGCAGTTGATCACGCCATCGCCGTCCGTATCGGTGATCGTCTGAACTTCAAAGGCGCCGATGTCGGCGGTGCAGCCTACACGGGGGAATGCGCGCTGATCGTCGACCGGCGCGCCTATGGACGTACCGGCGTCGATGCAAACGCTGTCGGCCTCAAGGGGAATCGTGTCCGTCAAGCCACCGTTGTCAAACGGCGCTCCACTGACAAGGCCGGGGTTCACCGGCGTCGCCAGCGTGCCGATGATGTCGCCGGCGACGGGAACGATGGCGGCGCCATCGGTGTGCGGGATGCAGTTATGGCCGAGCGACGTCATCGTGCCGGCGACGTGGGCACCGGAAGAACCGGCGGTGTTGTAGGCAAAGGCGTTATTGAGCAGCGTCATCGAGCCGCCGGCGACGGAGACCGCGCCGCCTACGACGGCATTGTTGGTGGAGAAAGTACAATTGGTGATGGCCGATGTATAGCTGGTAGAATTGAATTGGCGGATCGCGCCGCCACTGCTTCCGCTCGTGCTATTGAAGAATGTGCAATTGGTTATCGTGACCGATGGCGACCCGCCGCCCGTGCCATACCAGATGGTCCCGCCGGAAAGCTGCGACCGGCAAGCGCTGAATGTGCAGCGCTCTGCCGACAGACTTCCTTGCAAAAGGACAATCCCGCCGCCTTCGGAGTTTGAGAACATGTTGTCGAAATGACAATCCGAAATACTCAGGAGGCCGCTGGTATCGAACTGTATTCCCGCGCCGGTGTTCCCCGCGATTCCGCCGGCGTTCGCGCGCCCATCAACCAGTCTCAGACCTGAAATGCCGACGCCGCCCGGGGCGGTCACGTTGAAAATACGACTGACCGACATGCCACTGACCGAAAGGACTCGCGGCCCTGGACCCGTAATCGTCACGTCGTCGCTGATTACAATCTGGCCAGTCGTTAAAAAGATCGTTCCCGTCAGGCCGGTCTGAAACTCAACTTCGTCCGGACCGGCGGCGCTGTTGGCCTGCGCGATCGCGTCGCGCAGGCTGCCGGCCCCCGAATCCGCGAGCGTGGTGACCGTAAATGTCGCAGCCCGTGCAGTAGCGGCCGAAGCGGCGAAGATGACGGCGAGAGAACCGGCAATAGCAGAAAACCGAAGTCGGTTGATCATTGAAGTCCTTCCATTTGCAAGTTTGATGCAGCGGGGCGCGAAATTCAGCAATGCCAAGTCAGCCTCGGCCCGGTTTCGCGGACACGCGATTTGACGTATCTTACGCAAAATTCAAGCCGCAAGTCTATAACGGCGAATTTGGCGCTTTATCGGCCCTGTCTGTTCATCCAACCAGGACTTGACGCCGCGTGGTGGGCGCGACGCGGTCGTGTGGAGTGAGGATGCCCTGGAAATTGAGGGGGTCTGCGGAGGCCACAGTGATCGGCTCACGCGGCCCGCTTTGCCGCAAACTTCTCAGCCGCTCGACCGACTCCGGGAGGGCGTACTGCTCGCCGGAGAAGCCGGCCACGAATCGCCCACCGCGTACCTCGCCGCGCAGCTCCATCGCGCGATAGACTCGGAGGAGCGCTGACCAATTCACGGGCATCTTCTCGCGCGTCAACATGCGGCGAAAAACAACGCCCGTGCGTCGAAGAAGCTGTCGGGCGACGAACTCGTCCGGCGGCGGGGGAAGCGGGTTCACACGGAAACGGCTCCAGCGACCGAAGGAGCGCACAGGGCCGCGACGGCGCGATGGTGGCGTAATCATCTGCCTCATGGCCGCAAATGAATCGCCCGTCACCAGGCCGTGGGAGACCAGCTCCGCCAAGCCGACTTCGACGTAGGCGGTGGGGAGTTTGGCCGCTTTCTGAAGCTCCTGCGGGAACATCGCCCCGCCCGCCGACAAAGCCTCGAGCAAATCGCGGGCGGCGCCTCCCAAGCCGTCCAACTGCGGCGGCTCGGTCAGACCCATCCATGCGTTCAAGTCGTCGCGGGGAATAAAGGTCAGGGGCGTGACGCGGATCGGACTTCGGCCTTCACCCCAAAGCCTGCCCCAGACGAATTCGCCGGATAAGGTCAGCTCGTCGAGCCATTCGCGGCGGTAATCGCGAACGCGGCGCGGCAGGATGTTCGCTTCCCAGGCTCGGACCGGCGCATCGAACCCGGCAAGCTGGCGCAGGACCTGAGCGACACCGCGCGGTCCTTCAAGTCGGCTTTCCTCGTCAACATTCTGCCAGCAGGCCAGGAAGCGCAGGAACTCCGCGGCGCTCACCGGCTCAATCTCTCGACGGAGCTTGTCGAGTGTGTAACGATGGATGCGGGCCAGCAAGCGCCGCTCGCACCAGACCGGTTGTCCATCCAGACGCGTGCGCATGACGGCCCCGTCTCGCTCCAGTTCCAATAGAACGGACCCAACCTGGGCACCATCCTGTTTTAATGCAGTGAGGCGCGGATCGTCTTCCCGAACCGGCCCGAGGGCTTCGAGCCGGCCCAGCAGAACCTTCTTGGGCTCATTGGGGCCATCGACCGCGAACCAGCGATTCTGCTCATGAACGACTCGGTTCTGTTTGGCCAGTTCCATGAACCAACCGAGCCACGGTGCGGCTTCGTCGTCCGTCACAAAGCCCATCCAGAGCAGGACTTCGTGGACTTCCTCGGCGCTCTCCGGCTGCGGCCAGGCCTCCTCGCGCACGCGCTGCACCGCGGCGGGATCGAGCGCCCCGATGTCGTCGAGAGAGCGAGGGTCGAGCGTCCGCCGGGCCAGCACCGCCTGCGTGCGCCGTTCCTCCAGGGGAGCGTCGTCCAGGAACGAGTACGGCTGGGACGATAGGATGCCGCGAGCGAACGCCGACGGCTCCGGCGTATCAACGGCGACGCGCTCGATGGACCCATCACTCAATGCCGCAAGCACCTCGATGAGTCCGTCAATATTCGTTGCCTCGTGCAGGCAATCGTGGATTGTCTGCCGAACGAGCGGATGCTCCATGGGAATGGGCAAATCTCCGGCGGGCAGGTTTTCGGGACAGGCGACGGCGGCCGGAAAGGCGGAAGCCAGCAAGTCGCCTGCTCGCATTCGCATGATGGCGGGGGGTACGGGCTTGCCGTTCTGGAAGCGTTCCAGGACCAGCGAGCGCGTCGCGTTCCAGCGCCAGCGTGACTCGAACATGGGCTGATCCAACACCGCCTGGGTCAGCACTTTCTCCACGGTATTGGTGTGCAGGTAATTGAAGAGGTCCTCAAGGGGAAAACTGTGCTGGAGTCCCAGAGAGATGACGATCGCCTCCTCGTTGGCGGCGGCCTGAAGCTCGAAGCCGAAGCCGCGGCAGAAGCGCTTGCGAAGGGCCAGACCCCAGGCCCTATTGATGCGCCCGCCGAACGGAGCGTGCAGCACCAACTGCTGCCCGCCGCTCTCATCGAAGAACCGCTCCAGCACGACTCGTTTCTGGGTGGGCACGGCGCCCAGCACGCGGCGGCCTTCGGCGATGTACTCGGCGATCTGAACGGCGGCTTCGGGCGGCAAGTTGATCTCGTTCTGCAGCACGAGCGGGTCCGCGGCCTCCTCGCGTATCCGGCCGATCTCGGCGGACAGCTCGGGAGTCCGCGAGGGCCCCTCGCCCAGCCAGAACGGGATGGTCGGCGGCTGTCCGCGGGCGTCGGCGACTCGTACCACGCCGCGCTCGACCTTCAAGATGCGCCAGGAGGTGTTGCCGAGCTGAAAGATGTCGCCGACGCTTGCTTCAATGGCAAAGTCTTCGTTCAGCGTGCCGACAAATGTGCCATCGGGTTCCATGAGCACGCGGAAATCCGCCACGTCGGGAATCGCGCCGCCGCCCGTAATGGCGGTGATCCTCGCCCGCTTTCGCGCCATGAGCCGCCGCCCCACGCCGTCGCGGTGCAGCAAGCCTCGACGCCCTTCGCTGTGCAGATGAATGACCGCGTCGAAGTCTTCGCGTTTCAGCTCGCGATAGGGCCAGGCGCGGGTCAGGCATTCGTATAGGGCGTCTTCGGACCAGCCCTCCGGCCCAGCGGAGACGCAAGCGGCCGTGATCTGCTGCGCCAGGATATCCAAGGGCGCGGCCGGCTGCGGCGTGCGGTCCAGATCGCCGCGCGTCGCGGCGCAAAGCAGGGCTGCCGCCTCCACCAACTCATCGATCGTGAGCGGGAATATGCGGCCTTTGGGTATCCGCCGCACGGCGTGGCCGCTGCGCCCCACACGTTGCAGGAACGTGGCAATGGATCGCGTTGCGCCGACCTGGATCACCAAGTCCACGTCGCCGATATCGATGCCCAGCTCCAAAGACGCCGTGGCCACAAGGGCCCGCAAAGTTCCGGCCTTGAGACGCTGTTCGGCGTCGAGCCGCCGCTCACGCGACAAGCTGCTGTGATGGCAGGTGACCTCGTTTTCGCCGAGGACATCGGTGAGCCGGGCGGCGATGCGTTCGGCCAGCTTGCGGGTGTTGACGAAAATGAGTGTCGTGCGATGGGCGTCGATCAGCTCCGCGATGCGGTTGTAAATTTCGTCCCATTGCTCGTGCGAGCAGACCGTAGTGAGCGGAGAGGGCGGCACCTCCACGGCCACGTCCATTTCGCGACGATGCCCGACATCGACCAGTTCGCATTCGCGCCCCACCCCTACTAGAAAGCGGGCGACCTCCGACAGGGGCTTTTGAGTGGCGGACAAGCCGATGCGCTGGAACGGACCGGCCAGCGCTTCGAGACGCTCCAGCGAAAGAGCCAGATGCGAGCCGCGCTTGTCGCGGGTCAGGGCGTGAATCTCATCGACGATCGTCGTCTGAACGGTTCGCAGCAAACGCCGCCCGCCGGCGCTGGTCAGCAGGATGTACAGCGATTCGGGCGTGGTGACGAGAATATGGGGCGGCTTGCGAAGCATGGCCGCCCGTTCACGCTGCGGAGTGTCGCCGGTGCGCACCAGGACGCGAATCTCCGGAAGGTCGGGATCGAGGGCGGTCAACTCGCCAAGGGGTCCGCTCAGGTTTTTCTGCACGTCGTTGCTCAAGGCTCGCAGGGGCGAGACATAGAGCACGCGAAGTTCGTCAGGCAGCAGGAAGCCTTGACGAAGGAGATGGTCAATGGCGGACAGGAAAGCGGCGAGCGTCTTGCCTGTGCCCGTCGGGGCGGCGATCAGAGTGTGACGGCCTTCGCGGATGCGCGGCCACCCCTCGCGCTGCGGCTCCGTCGGCTCGCCGAAACGCTGCACGAACCACCGCTGAATGGTCGGATGAAAGCCCGAAATCGGCATTCCGCAAGTATACCCGATCGGATCCCGCTTTTCCCGCCCTTGTAAGGGAGAGGGTAGGGTTGCGTCGGTAGGGCAATTAGGGCTTTTTGGCGTTTCGCGGGTCGTCAGCGGGATTGAGGTAAACGATCTGCCATGGTCCTTCGCCGTGAAACTGCACGATCGTTTCGCCGGTCACCCATGCGAAGTGCTTCATGCCCGCGGGCCAATATCCAAATGAGCCGGTGGGCATTGCCTTACCCGTCGCTTTGTCGATTTTTTCGCCCTCGGCGATGTGGAATGTTCCCGCAATGATCGTGATCCGCTCAGCCCTGGGATGGACATGCGGCGGAATGGTAAAACCGTCGGGAGCTTTCACTCGAAAAACGAAAGAACCTGCCTTGGATGGGTCGCCCTCAAGCACCGCTATTTCTGCTCCGGCCGGAAGCGACTCTGGGCCTTTTTTCCACTTGACCTCGCTTGGAGAATAAACGTTGAACATGCCCATTTCGGACTGTTGCGCTTTGCTTCCCGGCATGTCCTGTGAAGCGGCGTAGGACACAAAAGCGAGGCCGACCAGAACGGCGGTCAAGGCCAACGAGCGTCGGTTCATAGTAGTTCTCCTTCGTCGGGCCCAGCCGGCAATGCAGGCCGTCACCCAGCAGGCGTATTCTACGCTTCCCGCGCGAATCGTCCATTGCCGACAACGCCCGGTGGACCTCTAGCGGACGCAGCGATACGTTGAGGACATGAACCTGCGTCGTGTTGGGATAGGTCTTGGTCAGCAAGGAGACGACAGATGAACAACTTCCGGAAAATCACGATTGTCACCCTCGTAGCCGCGCTATCCTCGCTCGGAAACGTGGGCTGCAAAAGCGGCGGAAAAGCGGGGAAAGAGGAGCATCCAAAAGAATATCCCCAGAAGAAAACGGAACAACCCAAGGGCGATCACCCCAAACATTAACGGCCGCTGTCACGGTGGCAAACTATGCGGCATTCCTGATTCGGCCACGGCTACGACTGGAGGCTAAGATGGTGTCTCTGCATACTCCGGGAAAACTCGCTTCAGCAGCAACGGCGGTCGCGCTCTTTGCCGCGGCGTGCGGCTGCCAGAACATGGGGCGTCGCGCCCTTTCGCAATCCCAAGCCGTGCCCCGCGTCGTCACCGCCGACATCCAGGCCGGAATCGAGAAGCACATCGAAGAGCAGACAGCCTTGGGCGGCGGGTACTTCACGATTCCCTATGAGGGGGAAGACCTGCGACTCAAGCTCGTTCGCGTGCATACTTACTATCTGGCGAACCTTGGACCGCGATGGCACTTCGCGTGCGTGGACCTGGCCAACATCGACGGCAACGTGTACGACGTGGACTTTTTTCTGGAAGGCGACCCCGGAGACATGCGCGTGACGGAGACCCTGGTACACAAGCGTAACGGGCAGCCGTTTTACGTCTGGGGGGAGGAGCCGGACGGCACTTGGACGCGCTCCCCCGTGGCAACGGCGTCCAACGCGTTGCTCGGTGTTGTCGAGGGGACCGATTCGTTCGAGTTTCTGTATCAGGCGACGCTGCCGAAGCTGGGCGATGCCGCCCGGATGTGGATTCCGCTGCCGAGCAGCGATGAATTCCAGACGGTTGAAGTGCAATCGATCCGCGTGCCGGGGCGACGGGAAACATTGACCGATCGACGCTACGGCAACAAGGTCCTTTTCCTCAGCCTCGGTAAGGAAGACAGCGGAAAGCCGGTTGAACTGCGGTTTCAGGTTCAGCGCAAGGAGAAAGGGCCGTACACCGATCCGGCGTCACGACCGGGCGATTTTCTCGCACCCGAGCAGCTCGTTCCCAAGAGCGCGGAGTTCGGCGCTATCGCATCCGAAGTGGTGGCCGGGAAGAAGGACGACCTGGTTCGAGCGCGGGCGCTCTATGACCACACCATCGATCGAATGCGCTACATGAAGTACGGCCCGGGCTGGGGAAAGGGCGACGCCCTGTACGCATGCAACGCCCGCACCGGCAACTGCACGGATTTCCACGCCTATTACATCGCCCTGCTGCGGGCCACGAATATCCCCGCTCGTTTCGCCATCGGGGCGTCCATTCCCTCGGAGCGCAACGACGGGGGCATCGACGGCTACCATTGCTGGGCCGAGTTTTACGCCGAAGATAAGTGGTGGCCAGTCGATCTCAGCGAGGGCGACAAGTACTCGAGCCTTTCGACTTACTACTTCGGACACCATCCGGCCAACCGAATTGAACTGAGCCGGGGGCGAGATTTAATCGTCGAACCCGGTCCGGCATCGGGTCCACTGAATTTCCTTGCCTATCCGGTTCTGGAAGTGGCGGGCAAGCCGGTCGCCGTCAAATCGCAGTTTTCGTTCCGCCGACCCACCCGCACGACACAAAACGCAAAACCAGCGAGTACTCCAGGAGCCTGAAATCAAATCCGCATCCGGACGACGAGCAAGAGGTTCTCATCGCTTCCCGGCTTGAGTTTCCCGCGATTCGACGCTTAAATGTCGCTCCCGGAGCGGCATGGGAGCGGCTTAAGCCTCCAACGCCACGCTCGCGGGCAATCGAGGAACAGTGACCGTAACCGCGCCCGCGCACAATCCGTTTCACGCCGCACAGGCACACGTCGATCGAGCGTGCGAGGCGCTGGCGCTCGAACCCGCCGTCCGCGAGCTGCTCCGATCGCCCATGCGGGAGATGACCGCGCTTCTTCCGTTGCGCATGGACGACGGGACCGTGCGAGTCCTTCCGGGCTATCGCGTGCAGTACAACAACGCACGAGGTCCGTGCAAGGGAGGGCTTCGCTGGCACGCCAAGGAAACGATGGACACGGTGCGGGCGCTGGCCTGCTGGATGACGTGGAAGACGGCCATCGCCGATCTGCCCCTCGGCGGCGGCAAGGGCGGCGTCACCGTCAATCCCAAGGAACTGTCCACCGCCGAGAAGGAGCGTCTGGCCCGTGCCTACATGCGCGCGTTCCAGTCCATTTTCTCGGTTGACCGCGACGTGCCCGCACCGGACGTGAACACCAATCCGCAGATCATGGCCTGGATGATGGACGAGTATGAGACGCTGCGCGGCGAGCACCATCCGGGCGTCATCACCGGCAAGCCGCTACCCGTCGGCGGGTCGCTAGGGCGGAGTGACGCCACGTCCTATGGCGGCATGTGCATCATCCGCGAAGTAGATAAGGCGCTGAACCTGCGCCTCGAAGGGGCGCGCTACGCCATTCAGGGTTTCGGAAACGTCGGCGGCGGCATCGCCAGATTGCTGTTCGAGAAAGGCGGCAAAGTCATCGCCGTCAGCTCCGAAGACGCCGCGATTCATAATCCCAACGGTATCGATGTCCCCTTGGCGATCGATCATTACGAGCACCATGGTCAACGACTCGCCGGTTTCCACGGCGGAGAGTCATTTTCCAATGATGATCTTCTGACCTGCGACTGCGACGTGCTCATCCCCGCGGCCATCGAACACGTTATCACGCGACAGAACTCCGAGCACGTGAAAGCCAAAGTCGTGGTGGAGCTTGCCAACGGGCCGACGACGCCCGACGCCGATCATGTGCTCGCTGAGCGCGGCGTCACCGTCGTGCCCGACATCCTCGCCAACTCCGGCGGTGTCACCGTCTCCTACTTTGAGCAGGTGCAGAACACCTACAACTATCCGTGGTCGCTGGAGGAAGTGCACCGACAACTCGATCGGAGGATCACGGGAGCGTTCCATTCCCTATGGCAGATGGCCCGCGAGCGGTCGGTTTCCCTCCGCGACGCCGCATATCTGCTGGCCGTGGACCGCGTGGCCAAGGCCTGCAAAATCCGCGGGTGGGTGTAGGCGATGAAGCTCGGTGTAGCGTCGGGGCTTGTCCCCGGCGATGGAGCGCGTGCCATTTCGCTTGAGCGGTGCTCCCAGCCGCGGGCTACACCCCGCGCGACGATAAGCCTGCTTGATCGCCCGTTGGATGCCAGTTACCATCACTCGTCCGAAACGGCGCAAAGAGTAAACCCTATCCCGAGAATCAAATGGCGAATGCGAAAGGCCCGCGCCGAAGCGCCTGGTGGAAGTCGGAGGTGCCAAAAGCCCTTTACCACCAACACGCGCGCGGCGACATAGTCTGCTGCGACGCCTTGTCGTTCTTACACTATCTCAAAGATGGTTGCGCAGATATCGTCTTTCTCGATCCACCTTTCAATCTAGGCAAGACTTATGCTAGCAGCAGTACGCACCGGGACAGGTTGCCGAACGACGAGTACATGCGTTACATGGAACAGATCCTGCTTCGATGTTGCGACATTCTTTGTGACGGAGGAGCCCTCTATCTCTACCATGTTCCTCGACTAGCTATGATCTTTGCGAATATACTCGCGAAACACCTTTCGCTACGGCATTGGATCGCCATTGCCATGAAAAACGGATTTGTCCGTGGGGATAATCTGTATCCCGCTCATTACGGACTTCTCTACTTCACGAAGGGTGATCCGGCGGTTTTTCGTCGCCCTAAGTTACCTATTGCGCGTTGCAGAAAGTGCAACTCCACGCTTAGGGATTATGGTGGCTATAAGCAGTACGTGACTGAGGGAGTCAATCTGAGCGATTACTGGGACGACATCAGTCCGGTTCGCCACAAGAAACACAAAAACCGTACAGCCAACGAACTCCCGCTCACCATTCCTATGCGTGTCGCTCAAATCAGCGGATGCCGCAACGGGACTCTCGTTGATCCTTTCGCAGGGGCCGGAACTTCAATCATCGCCGCGCTCAATTGCCACATGCGGTTCGTAGCTGCGGATCGTGAGCACGATGCCTGCCGCATTATGCGTTCGAGGCTACAGAGACAACCTGGGAGCGTCGCAAATGGACAGTAACGACCAAATCATTGCATCACCGAGCAAGGCGTTCTTCATTGACATGTTAACTCGCGACATAACTTTGGCCGAGTGCATTCTCGACCTGATTGATAACTCCATCCACAATGCGATTCGCCACCAACGATTTGACGTAATGCAAACGCTGACGCCAGGCACAACAAAGCATTTCAAGAATACGCATATCCACGTTAGCTTTGATAGAGCTTCTTTCGAAATCGTCGATAACTGCGGCGGTATTTCGATAAACGACGCCCAGAAAGAGGTTTTCAGATTCGGGCGCGCGATACCGCAGAAGGGCTTCAAGGGCTTGGGCGTTTATGGGATTGGCATGAAGCGAGCTTTCTTCAAGATGGGCAATCTTGTCGAATTGCAATCCCGCACCGACAAGGAAGAATTCAAGGTTACCATCGACGTGAAAGACTGGAACGCAAAGCCGGATGATTGGACGTTTGCGTTTGCAGATACCAAGCGCATGAGCCACCGCAAAAGCGATGCAGGTACACGAATACACATCAGCGAACTACACGACGAGGTCGGTCAGCGGTTTGCTGGTAACACGTTTCGCGCCGAAGTTCACAACCGGATCGCGACAACCTACGCACTCTTCATCAGGTGTGGTATCGATATCACCCTCAATGGCGAACCAGTCAAACATGATCTCCCTGACTTCGCGGTGTCCCGTGACCTTGGCATTACACGGGCAAAGTTAAAACATGACGGCGTAGACATTCTTATCCTGGCTGGCGTTACGCCTGCATCTGATAGGACTCCGCGCGGCTGGTACATCTTTTGCAACGGGCGCATGGTAGTGGACGCAGACAAGACGCACATGACGGGTTGGCACAACGGGCGCACCTTCAACCCGAAGTACAATCACTTCCTTGGCTGGACGTTGTTCGCGAGTACTGATGGTTCAAAGCTTCCCTGGCGGACAACCAAAGAAGGAATCGACGCCGAAACCCCGGTCTACCGGGCTGCTCTGAACGAGATGCGTGCGCTTGCGAAACCTATACTCTCGTTCCTTGCTAAGCAGTATCCAGGCGAAGTCGCCGAGTCGGTCCCCGAACGCGAATTAATCGATTCGGCCAAACGAGTATCCGTACTCAAAATCGCTTCAGGCCCGAGCCAAACCTTCAAAGCACATGCTTCCGTGTCGGCGAAGACCAAAAGCGTTCGCATTCAATACGATCGCCCGCGATCCGAGGTCAGTAAGATCGCATTTTCGATGAATAAACCAAACATGGCAGCTGCGCGAGTCGGTGAGTTCACATTTGAATACTACTTGAAGAACGTGGCGAAATAATGCACCGCATGCGCAGCTTCGAGAAACTGAACTATAGCCTAAGACCAGCGAAGCAGGTCGAGCGCAAGCTGCTGGTCGAGACGCTGCACCTATTGGGCACCGCCGGATATCCGATACGGGACTACACCTATATAGGCTTTAGCTCCGTGTACTTCGTGGACTGCCTCTTGTTCCATAAATATCTCTACATAGACCGGATGATTTCCATTGAACGAGAGGACATCCCGCGCCGCATGCGGTTCAACAGGCCGTACGAGTTCATACGAGTCCGAATGCAGCCTGCAATTGAACTGGTATCGACGCTCAGCCGAAAGCGTCCGTACTTCGTTTGGCTCGACTACGACAGAGCACTAGACCTTGAGATCCTCGACGAAGTGGAGGCTTTTTCACAGAGGCTAGCGTCCGGCAGCATCTTGGTTGTGAGCCTTGACGCGCGCCCCGCTTCACCCGAATCCGAGGACAGCTTGATACACACCGAGGCCGATCGCAAAGGGCAGACGCTTAGGTACTATCAACAACAATTCCAGCGTTACAATGGAGGACAAATTGAGGCGCGGGACTTAGACTCGCGTGCTCCACGAACACTTGCGCGAATTCTACGCGGGAAGATTCAGGAAACTCTGCTGGGACGTCCCGATCTGGAGTTCGTTCAGATCTTTAACTTGTCTTATGCCGACAACGCCCCAATGTTGACGGTCGGTGGCTTATTTGGCGTGACCGGCACGGAGCGCAGAGTACGCAAACTGTTGCGAAAGCTAGAATACGTTACGTCCGGCGAAGTGCCCATTGAGATTAAAGTGCCTCCGCTGACAAGTCGTGAGCGTCAATGGCTCGATTCAAACACAAGCAAGCGTGGCAAAAAGGCTCCTTTCGAAATGGATGCAAAAACCATACGGTTGTACCGAAGCTATTCGCGTCACTATCCGAACTACTACGAAGCTGTCATCTAACGTCTGGGGCCAACAGGCGGCGTGGCCCACCTCGTTTCCGAGATGGGGGGGATGATGATGCAAGTGACCTGCTCCCCGAAAGTTGATCCAGTCGTTGTGAGAGTCTCTACTGCCCGGGAACCGGGCAAGGAGGCTCAGAATGAAAGGCAAGCGACATACCCCGGACCAGATCATCGCCAAGCTGCG
>Ga0187893_10001159_pt1 | contig 65394 bp, 55 predicted proteins | sample MA1701074metaG_FD_139574 | JGI IMG/M metagenome (GOLD analysis project Ga0187893, IMG submission 139574) | White microbial mat communities from a basaltic lava cave in the Kipuka Kanohina Cave System on the Island of Hawaii, USA - MA170107-4 metaG ... | reverse complement strand
TCCCCGGCATCTACAACGGCAGCAACCGCACCTTCTGGTTCGGCGCCTATGAAGGCCACCGCAGTATTGCTCCGTTCACGCTCGGTTTTCCGGTCCCCACTCCCGAGATGCGGACGGGCGATTTCCGCGGCCTGCTGGATTCCCAAGGCCGATTGTCGCGGATCTTCGATCCCAACACCACCAATCCCCAGAGCTGGAGCCGCGAGCAGTTCGCCTATCGCGGCCAGCCCAACGTGATCGACCCGGCCCGTCTAAGCCCCTTGGGCAAAGAGCTGTTCGCCATTACACCGCTGCCGACCCGGCCCGAAGTAAACCCACTGCTGGACAACAACTGGTTCGGTCCGGTGCCCAACACCACGCGACAGTGGACCTCCTCGGCGCGCTTCGACCATAGGTTTACCGACAAGGACCAGTTCTACGCCCGCTATACCCAAGGCGACACTTTCAATTTCTCCCAGCGCTTTACTCAACCAATGCTCAACAACGTGGCTGGCACGTTGCGGCGCCTCGCGCCCAGCAAGAGCATGGCGCTTTCCTGGGTGCGTACCGTTTCACCCACTTTTTTTAATGAAACGCTCGCCAGCGTCGCACGCGAGAACTACTTCTTCGGCACCGGCGAACCCGGCGTCAAGTACTCCGACCAACTGGGCCTTCCAAACCCGCTCAACGTTCCCGGCTGGCCCGGTCTCTACGACACCGGTATTGGCAACTATTATTTCGAAACCGACAACACCCAGGGCGCCGCCGACACCCACTTCATCTTTGACAACCACTCGACCAAGATCAAGGGCCGTCACGAATTGCAGTTCGGTTTCCACTATCGCTACGACCAGTTGAACGTGCTGCCGGACCAACAGCAGAACCAGGGCAACCATAGCTGGTCCACTGCGGCCACTGCGCTCTTCGATCCCACTTCTTCGCCCACCAACCCGCTGGCCACTCCATTAACCGGCCACAACCTTGCCAACATGTTTCTCGGAGTAATGAACTACTCCAACCAGTTCGTCCGCGGCTATTTTTACATGCGCGGCTGGGAGTACGCCGCCTACTTCCAGGACAACTGGAAAGTGACGCCGCGGCTGACGCTCAACCTCGGTCTCCGCTGGGAGTTCTGGCCGGCTTTTCGTGAGAAAAACAACGTGCTCACGTCCTTCGACCCGAACCGCCGCGCCGTGGTGATGGGCACGGATCTGGACACGATGTACCGCCTGGGGGCCACCCTGCCGGCCATCGTCAACCGCCTTGATTCGCTGGGCGTGAAGTTCATCACGCACAAGGATGCCGGCGTCTCTCAGTCGTTGATGGACAGCAACAAGCTGAACCTCGGACCGCGGATCGGGCTCGCTTACCGTGTCGGCGATGGGCCGAAGTCGTTCGTTGTCCGCGGCGGCTACCGCGTCTCATACTTCCCGATACCAATGCGTGGATGGTCGGCGCGGATGCGCTCCAACGCACCGCTCACTGCGCGATTCCGCGTTAGCCTCACCGATCCCGCGTTATCCCCAGATGGCGTGTCCAACTACGGTCTGCGTACAGTGCCGACGGTCATCGCTGGCAGGAACAGCCGTGAAGTGGTCACGTTGTCGGACGCGAGCAGCCTGGCCCGCGGTTCCGTCCTCGCCAGCTACTTCGCCAAGGATCAACCGAACGGGCGCGTGCAGGACTGGAACTTCACCCTCGAGAAGGAGGTTATGTCCGACACCATCGCTCGTGTCGCTTATATCGGCAATCACGGCAGCAACCTCGAACAGTTCAATCGCTATAACGAGCCCACGCCAGACTATATCTGGTTCGTCACTACCGGCGAACCGCTGCCCACGGGTGCCTTCGCAGGCGTTGCTCGCCGCCCCTACGACCAGAACGTTTACGGCACGGTCGAGGAGTATCGCATGAGCGGCTGGTCCAATTACAACGGCGTCCAGCTCGAGCTCGAACGCCGTTACTCCAAAGGTATCGCGTTCCAGGTCTTCTACGTCGTAGGCAACGCGCTGGGAGCCGGCGGTCAGGACTTCAGCGGAACCTCCATCATTTCGGCGCCCAACCAGTTCCTGCCCGGCTTGGTCCCCACGGATCTCGATGCCCGCAACCGGCTGCTCAACTACCAGCGCGACATCGGCGTTCCTAAGCACCGCGTGCGCTGGAACTGGATCGTCGATCTGCCTTTCGGTAAGGGCAAGTGGCTCGGGCGCAGCGCCGGTGGCGTGCTGGATCGCTTCATTGGCGGCTGGCAGGTGGCCGGCATTGGCTCACTGCGCAGCAATTACTTCACCTTGCCGACTGGCAATTATCCCACTGGGAACAAGATCGAGACGTACGGTTACAAGAACCCCATTCAGGACTGCCGTAGCGGCGGCTGCCGTCCCGGCTACCTCTGGTGGAACGGCTATATCCCAGCCAACCGTATCAATAGCGTCGATGCCCAGGGACGCCCGAATGGGGTCATGGGAGTGCCGGCGGAGTACAAACCGGCCACTGCTCCTCTGATCCCCGCCGGCAGCACTGCTATGCCCGCCAACGCACCGGCCGGAACCGTGGTATCGCAGTTCTGGGACACCAACACCGTTTGGGTGCCGCTCAAGAACGGCACCATCCAGCGGACCAATTACAACGACGGACTGCATCCATGGCGCCAGCAGTACCTTCCGGGCGTCCGCCAGTGGAGTACGGATGCCTCGCTGTTCAAGACCATTCCGGTCACTGAACGAGTGGCGCTACGCTTGAACGTCGACTTCTTCAACGTATTGAATGTGGCGGGCAATCCAAACTCTATCGGCGGAGACGGCTTGCTGATCACGCAGACCTCGGGCCAGCCCGCCCGTGAGTTGCAACTGACGCTTCGCCTGAGCTGGTAATCGAGCTAGGTGCGGCCAGCCGTTTACCGGATTTTCGCCGGCGGCCACCCTTTTGAGCCAGTCAGCGGGTTCGACCAAGATCGCCGCTGGGATGAGGCGGCAACAGAGAAAGCCATGATCGACTACAAGCTGGGAACACGTTTTTTCGTACACGGGGAGATTGGCGAGCCGCAGCAAAACCGGCGACTCAAATACCGGACTGACGAAATCCAACCACGCCAGTACTAAATTTAATATATGATTCTCAGTGCTGGCGTGGCTGGCGACCCACTCGAGTCTTCACGCCGCCTTGCGGACAGGCGGTAACAAGACCCGCGCCTTGCGCCCATCCTGAACGGAAAAGGTGCTGGCGCCAATGCGAATTACCTCAGGAGCCAACCGCGCCGCGGCGCCGAAGTATTCATCGAGCGGGTACAAGGAATACGGTTTAAGTTCGCGGAAAACACGTCCTAGCCTTTGCTGGATCCGGTAGACCATGTGGAAGAAGGTGCCCCTTTCCATCTTGAGCTGGCGGCAGCACAGTTTCCAATCCGCGCCAAGCAAGAAGTGATACCGGAAGATCCTGAGTTCATCGGGAGCCAGATGGCGCTGGCTGACAAGACAAAAGTCGGCGATGTATTCTTCGTCCTTGCGGCCCCAGAAGTTCCGTCTCTGGTTTCCCAGACTGACCTCGAGGCTCACTCGGCTTAAGTATTTTTCTTTCGCGACACAGTCCCGGAAGCGGTAAAGGCAGGCGCGAAACACGCTTCGCAATACACAGTTACAAGGGGTGCAACGACCCCGCCGACCGATGATCAAACCGACTCCGTGGCAGAAGGTGCAGGTCTGTTCGGCCAAATGCAATGTTTCTGAGCGATCCCATTCCATACAGCAGTGTCCTCCAGGCTGCATCGATTCAATCCGCTTCTAGGGATCAGCGCAAAACGAAGCTGGGGACCGGCCAGTACAGAGCGAGTCCTCTGTGGAGCCGGGCCGGCCCTCTGCGCTTTCGGGTACCTATGGCAAGCTTGGGATGCAGCCCGTTTCTGTGTTTCATAGTAATCCTGCTGGGATAATAGTCAAGAAGAACTTTAATTATGGATTTGCCCGGAGTCTGCAAGGCGACCGTAATCTACACATTATACGCTTGTTAATACCAGGATAGATCGCGATATTAATTTTGGTTAATTTATATTAAATTAGGATCTATTTTACTGCATCTGGCTAGACCAGTCTGAAATGTTGAACGGCGGGTTGGCGCGGATGTAATCGGCCTTGAGGTCTGGGTGGAGATCCCGGACAAAGCTGTCTGCGGCCTGCTCACCAAGATTGGCTTCAATACCGCGAATCGCAAGGTTCATGTGCGCCAGCCGCCAAGTCTTGGGTTGGACTCTTGGCCGAAGATGGAGATGTCGCGCTTCGAGCCGCCGTGTACCTCAACGAACCGTTCGGACTGCACGAACATTCCGCCCGAGCCGCAGCAGGGATCGAAGACACGCCCTTCATACCGCTCGATCATCTCGACCAGTAGCCGAACCACGGAACTGGGCGTGAAGAACTCGCACCCAATTTGCCTTCGGCGGCGGCAAACTTGCCGAGGAAGTACCCGTAGACCCGGCGAGAACGTCTTTGGCGCGCGCCTGGTCCGAGCCGATGGCGATGGAGCCTATCATGTCGATCAGGCCGCCCATCCGCTCGGTAGCGATGCCGCGGCGAGCGTAGTCGCGCGGAAGCTTACCCTTTAGCTTGGGATTGTCTCGTTCGATGGCATACATCGCATCGTCGATGAGTCGGGTGATGTTCGGCTGCTTAGCCTGGTTCTGAATGTTCCCCCAGCGGGCTTCTGGTGACACCCAAAAGATGTTCTCGGCGGTGTACTCGTCGCGGCTTTCGAGCAGGCGTTCGGCTTCCTCGCCCTTGATGCCGTCTGTCTTGAGTTCCTCGGCAAGCTTCCGGCGGCGCGTCTCGAATGCGTCGGAGATGTACTTCAGGAAGACTAGACCCAGCACGACATGCTTGTATTCGGCGGCGTCGATGGAGCCGCGGAGTTTGTCGGCTGCCTGCCACAGGGTTTCGGGATCAACACCCAGCTCGCTGGCGCTGAGGACGGAGGCATGTTCCGAAGTCTGATTGTTTGACGTCACGTCGATACTCCTCATGCGACTCAACGCACCCAGGGCCGAGTGGCGGTGCCATACAACAGGCCCACCGACAGGGTGATGATCGCCTCGAGCCCCGTGTGCTCGTGGCCTTCCTCTGCGCCGCGAAACAGCGCGGCGTGACGCGTGAGAGTCGCCATCCTTTGGCGCGAACGAGTTTCGTCACGTTCGCTCTGTTCCTGGCTGCTCTGTTCTAACGAGATCTCCTATTCTCGCTCAGTAACGGTATGTGTGGCTTCCATAGCCGGCGGTTCTTGATATCGGCGCAATCCCGCCGTTGGTCTTCGCGGTTACCGTGCACCCATCAAGATGCGTGGCGCGAAATACGAACGGACGCGGCCAGTCGGCCAAACCACTCGGGCCCTCTCCCAACTGCGAACGGGAATCGCAGCGGATAAAGGCTAAAGCGCAACCTCTTGATTGTATGCTAAAGGCCACAAATCCCTTCTGCCGCCGTAACTCTACTATATTCACTCACTTACAGCCTTAATCTTCTAAATCGCCAACTTTTATCCCACGAGTCACAAGGGATTTTAAAATATTCTCGTAATATTTTCAAGTATTTACGCGACCTACCGGAAGGAACTGCCCTCCACCAGCCGCTACCCTGAAATCGCCGGGTCCGCATTCGCGTTCATCGCGTTCATTTGCGGCCAATAACTCTGTCGAAAAGGAGCTAACCATGCCGTCTCTGAAACAGATCCTCGCCAACCGCGCCAATGCCCAAAAATCCACAGGACCCCGCTCGCCCCAAGGCAAGGGCATATCCTCCCAAAACGCTCTCTCCCATGGCCTTGCCTCCAAAAAGTCCATCGTGCTCAACGGTGAGTCGCGCGATCGCTTCGACCGCCTCTGCCGGTCCTTCTTCGAAGTCTTCCAACCCTCCAACGATGTCACCGCTCTTCTCGTCGAAGAAATGGCTGTCGCCAAATGGCGCACCCGCCGCCTTTGGACCATCGAAGCCGCCCTCTACGACCATGAGCTTGATTCCATCCGCCAGGAGCTCGACAAAAACTACGCCTCCATCGACAACGAAACCCGCGTCGCCCTCGCTTACAAATCCCTCCAGGACTCCTCTTCCTGCGCCACCAGCCTCAAAGATCATGAGCAGCGCCTCCACCGTCAATTCGAGCGCACTTCCGCTCTCTTCTACTTCCTCGAAGCCACCACAGGCCCGCCACCACCGGAGAACAAACCCATTTCCTCCCACAACGTCGTGGAAATCGTTCCCCGAATCCCGCCTTCAGAGGAGGCTGCATGAGCTTCTGGACCATCGACGATGACCCCATTCAACCTCGCTCCCTCCCCCACACCACTGCCGAAACACCCGTTCCTAAGGGCGAAGGCCGCTCGGTTGGCGCACGCACCGACCGCGATTGGAACCACTTCGTCGACTTCCTCCTCCAAAACCTCAAACCTTTCCCCGATGCCCTGCGTGCCATTGCCGACGCAATTCTCCAACTCCCCCCGGAACTCCGTGGCTCCCCATCTTCTGCTTGAGGACCTGAACAATGGCGGAACCTGACTTCTTCAACCGGATCCTCTCGGGAATCGGACATGACGACCCTGTCTCCTTCGCCCGCTCCCACCTCGACTTCTCCCCCGACTCCCACCAAACCCGCGTTCTCGACTCCTCTATCCGGCGCGGTATTCTCAACTGCTGCCGCCAATGGGGCAAGTCCACCACCACCGCCGTCAAGGCCGTCCACCATGCCTTCACCCAATCCGACTCCCTCACGCTCGTCCTCTCGCCCTCCGCCCGCCAATCTGCCGAATTTCTCCGGAAAGTCGAGAAATTCATAAAAAAGCTAGACATCCAACCTCGCGGAGACGGCGATAATGAAATCTCTCTCCTCCTCCCCAATGGCTCCCGCATCGTTGGACTCCCCTCCGCCGAAGACACCATCCGCGGTTTCTCCGGCGTCTCTCTTCTCCTCATCGATGAAGCCTCCCGCGTTCCGGACGACCTCTATCGCGCCGTCCGCCCCATGCTCGCCACCAGCGACGGCTCCCTCTGGCTTCTCTCCACGCCCAACGGCAAACAAGGCTTCTTCCACCAGGAATGGCTGAACCTCGATACCGCCTGGACCAAGATCGCCGTCCCGGCCACCGAATGCCCGCGCATCCCAAAAAAATTCCTCGACGAGGAGCGCACCACTCTCGGCGACCAATGGTTCCGCCAGGAATATCTCTGCGAATTCACCTCCGCCGAAGGCTCCCTCTTCTCCGAGGAAATGCTCCTCGCCTGCATCGACCCCGATCTGGAGCCACTCGACTTATGATCCGCAAACTCTACCCGGCCTACACCTGCGGCCTCGACCTCGGCCAACAGCGCGACTTCACCGCCTTCGCCGTCCTCGAATCCTCCACACTCCTTTACCCCGAACGCAACCCCGTTACATTCGAGCAGATCACCAAAACCCAAGTCGCCCTGCGAGCCCTCAAACGTTTCCCTCTCCGCACGTCCTATACCGACATCGTCGATCTCCTCCGCGACCTTCTCCGCAAACCTCCCCTAGCCGCCTCAGCCACTCTCGTCCTCGACGCCACCGGATGTGGCCTCCCCGTCTACGACCTGATCAAGTCCATCCGGAGCTTCCCAGCGCGCGTCATTCCCGTCACCATCACCGGCGGAGAACGACCCTCGCGGGACGGCCTCTTCCATCGCATCCCCCGCCGCCACCTTCTCTCGAACCTCTACACCCTCTTCTCGAAAAAAGATCTCACTATTGCCCGTCGCCTGCCTCTCTCCCAAACGCTCCTTCAGAGCTCGCCGCCATCCGCCACGCCTTCGACACATCCGCTCCACACGACGACCTTGCTCTTGCTACGTCCCTCGCTGCCTGGTTCGCCTCCCAACCTAAAATCGGCCCACAATCCAATCCATTACCGGGACTCCATTCCTACCATGCAACATCAAGATGAACTCAACCCGCCAGACAAAGGACGCCGCACATTCAAGAACTGCCGCGTGAAGGATTTCACACTCAACGCGCAGTGCTCGCCGGCACCGGTTACTTCCTCCAATCCACTGCAACCAGGTTCGGTGGCTACCGTGACTGCGCTTCTGGCGGTTTCGGAGTATGTCGCAGCGCAAGCCGCAGGCTCATCACGCATCGAACAATTCTCCGAGGGCCGGCTGAGGCCTCCAGAGCGGAGTAGAATGAAAGAACGCCGCTATCATGTTGCCTACGAATGAATATGTCGAGCTCCATAACGGCGGCTACTACGTTGCTGGGACGCGTATCGGCCTTGACGTTGTGACTTACGACTTTCGATTCGGGCGTTCGGCGGAGGCCATTTTCGACGCTTAGCCATCTATCGGTTCGCTGGCCAAGGTCTACGGGGTCATTGCTTTCATTTTGGACCATCCGGCTGCAGTTGACGCCTACCTGAAGGAACAGGAGCGTATTTTCGAGGAGATCAAGGTTCAGCATCCGATGCCCCAGGAGATGATGGAACGCTTCGAGGGGGCTCAAGAACGAAAGGTCCGTTAGTCTGCTTGAGGATCACCTTTCAGGCTGATGCCAATCTTGACCCCGATATCGGGAGGGGTTTGCGACGCCGAGAGCCCTCCTCGATTTCCGACACTCGGCAGGAGTAATTCCCGACGGCGCTCCCGATCCGGAAGTTCTGCGCATCGCCGCGAACGCTGGTCGGGTTCTTGTTACCCGGGATATCCGTACCATGTGGGTTCAATTCCGAGAATTCGTTGAGGGACGCGAGTCTCCCGGCGTGCTTCTGATTCCGCCATCCCGGTCAACCCGTGCGGCCATCGAAGGACTCTTGATCGTTTGGCTTAATTGGATGCCTGACGATTTGCGCAACCAAGTTCGGTGGCTACCGTGACTGCGCCTCTGCCGGTTTCGGAGTATGTCGCAGCGCAAGCCGCAGGCTTGAAGCACTCATTTCCGCGCCGCGCCACGGTAAACCTCGAGCACCTCGGCCGCCGTTTGCTGCCAGTTGAAAGACCGGGCGCGCGAGCCGCCCTGTTCCACCAGACGATGGCGGAGATCGGGATCGAGCAGAATCTCTTTCAAGCCGCGGGCGATCTCGAAGACATTATCGGGGTTGACCAGGACCGCGGCATCCCCGACAACTTCGGGAAGGCTGCTGACATTCGAGGTAAGAACCGGCGTACCGCAAGCCATCGCTTCGAGCGGCGGCAAACCGAAGCCCTCGTTGAGAGAAGGGAACGCGAATGCGCTGGCGGTCCGATAGAACGCGCGCAACGTCTCAAAAGGGACGAAGCCGAGGAACCGGATGGCGGCGCCCACGCGACTCTGAGCGGCGGCGCGGCGAACGGCGGGGTATTGGGAAATCTCATCTCCGATGATGATCAGGCGCAGATCGCCAAAGTCAGGGTGACCGGCGAGATCGCCGCGCAGAACAGAAAAAGCTTCAATCAAGCGGGGAATGTTTTTCTGGGGGCGAATATTGCCGGCGTAAAGGATGAACGGCGACGTAACAAGATAGCGCTCGGCGACCAGGCTCCGCTCCTTGGACGGATCGATGGAAGGCTCGAAAAAGCGGGGGTCGGGTGCGTTGTAAATTCTTCGAATGTGCTCCTGTGGAATTCCGAGCACCGTGGCGGCCAATCGGCGGGTGGCGCCGCTCACGGCAATAACCTTGCTGGCGCGGAGGAGCCCGCGGCGCGCGCGATACAAGCTCAGTTGGTTCTTCCAGCCGTCGCCGGAAAACAGTTGCCGGCTCATGTCATGTACGGTGACGACATAAGGGCGAGGCATGAACCAGGGAACGCGGTTGATGGGGACGTGGACGAGATCCGGCCGCAGACGGCGGAGGAAGGCGGGGAAAGCAACATGATCGACGACTTCCAAGTCGTTGTGACGGTAGAGGACAGTGTGAAAGTGCCGCGGCAGACCGGCGAACTGATCGCGTTCGGACGGTTGGCAGACAAGGAAGTATTGATTCTCGGGATCGATGGACCGGAGTCCCTGGACCAGATTGCGGATGTAGGTGCCGATGCCAAAGTCCCGCACATGGCGGGCATCAATGACAATCCGCAGCGGCATCCTAGCGCACTGCGACGGCGTGCTTCCACTCGTAAAGGGGGAAGCGGCTGCTGAGGCCCGCGACACGCTTCTGGATGCTTCGAATGGCGTCTTCAAGCCTGGCCGGTTCCGAGGCCAGCCCACTGAGCAACTCGGCAATCAGCGAGGCAACCTCACGCATCTCCGCCGCCTCAAATCCGCGCGTAGTGACCGCTGGACTGCCTAGCCGGATTCCGCTTGGATTGAGCGGCGGATTGACGTCGAACGGGATGGCGTTCTTATTGACGGTGATCCAGGCGCGGTCGAGAACCGCTTCCGCCTCCTTGCCGCGAACGCCCTTGGAGAACACATCGAGCAGGAGCAGGTGAGTATCGGTGCCGCCGCTGACCACTCGGAAGCCGGCTTGCATGAGGCCGTGGGCCAGAGCTACCGCATTGTCCTGGACCCTCTGCTGATAAATCCTGAATTCCGGCTGGAGCGCCTGAAGAAGGCAGACGGCTTTGGCCGCCACAACATGGCAGAGCGGGCCGCCCTGTGTGCCAGGAAATACCGTCTTGTCGATGGCTGGCCCGTACTTTTCGCGTGCCAGGATCATGCCTGCGCGCGGACCGCGGAGAGTCTTGTGCGTGGTGGAGGTGACGATGTCGGCCCACTGGCAGGGATTGGGATGCAGGCCAGCCGCAACCAGACCGGAGAAGTGCGCCATGTCCACCAGGAGGAGCGCACCGGCGGAATCGGCGATCTCACGGAAACGGGAGAAGTCAAGGATCCGGGGATAAGCGCTGCCGCCTGCGATGATGAGCTTCGGCTTACTTTCCTGGGCGAGCCTGGCGAGCTCGTCGTAGTCGATCCGCTCGTCGTCTCTGCGCACACCGTAGGGGATTACTTTGTAGGTTTTGCCGGAGAAATTCAGATGATGACCATGGGTGAGATGGCCGCCATGGGCAAGGTTCATTCCGAGAATGGTGTCGCCGGGCTGGAGCACGGCAGCGTAGGCTGCCTGGTTGGCCTGCGAGCCCGAATGCGGCTGGACGTTGGCGTACTCGGCGCCAAACAGCTTTTTCGCGCGCTCGCGGGCGAGATTCTCGATCACGTCGATGTGCTCACAACCGCCGTAGTAGCGCTTGCCCGGGTAGCCCTCCGCATACTTGTTCGTGAGCACGCTTCCAGTGGCTTGGAGCACTGCTTCGGAAGTGAAGTTTTCGCTCGCGATCAACTCCAGGCGTGAGTTCTGGCGCTCGAGCTCCGCGTTCATCGCCTCGAATATTTCCGGGTCGACTTCGGCCAGGGTTCTCGCCATCTGCTGCTGTTGGGTCATTTCTGATGTTGCTCCAACTGCTCAATCTTGGCCACACGCCGCCCATGACGTCCGCCATCGAACGGTGTCGCCAGGAATGTGTCGACCAGAGTTTCGGCCGTGGCAGGGTCCGTGAATTTCGCGCCCAGCGTCAGAACGTTGGCGTCATTATGGGCGCGTGTGAGCCGGACTTCCTCCTCGCTGACACCGAGGGCCGCTCGAACTCCCTGAATTTTGTTGGCGGCGATGGACATGCCGACACCGCTGTCACACACGAGGACGCCTTTTTCCGCGGCGCCCGCGGCTACTTCCCGTCCGACCAGGGCGGCGTAATCGGGATAATCGACGCTATCGGTGCTGGCGGCGCCGAAATCCGTCACGTGATGGCCCTCGGCCTCCAGGCGATCGCGAAGGCGCTCTTTCAATTCGAAGCCCGCGTGGTCCGCCCCGATGGCGATTTTCATGGGAAACCCGATTTTAGCATGTTAGAATCAGGTTCCCGAACATGCGTTGGAGCAAAATCTTTATCCCTACTCTTCGCGAGAATCCCGCGGATGCCGAAGTGTCTTCGCATCAACTGATGGTGCGCGGTGGCTACATACGGCAGCTTTCGGCCGGCCTCTACAACTATCTCTTGTTGGCGCAACGGTCCCTGTTGAAGATCGCCCGGATCGTGCGGGAAGAGATGGACGTGATCGGCGGGCAGGAGATGCATCTGGCGGCGCTGCATCCGGCAGAGGTGTGGCAGGAGTCCGGACGCTGGGACCTAATGGGCGACAACCTGTTCCGCTTGAAAGACCGCGGCGGGCGCGACCTATGCCTCGGTATGACACACGAGGAAGTCATGACGTTCATCGCGAGGGGGGAGTTGCGATCGTACAAGCAGTTGCCGCAAATCTGGTATCAGATTCAAACCAAGTTCCGGGACGAGCCCCGCCCGAAGTCCGGATTGCTGCGTGTGCGCCAGTTTCTGATGAAGGATTCCTATTCGTTCGATCTCGATGCTGCGGGGCTCGACGCCGCCTATCAGAAGCACTATGACGCCTACTGCCGGATCTTCGACCGGTGCGGGTTGGAGTATTTTGCGGTAGAGGCGGATTCTGGGGCAATGGGTGGGAGCCAATCGCATGAGTTCATGGTGCGGACCGGCGCGGGCGAGGATTTCGTGGTAGTCGCTCCTAAGTCTGGGTACCGGGCGAATCTCGAGAAAGCCGTATCGCGGGCGGTGGCCCACTCGGTAGCAGATCCGGAAGGCGATCTGACACCGGAAGAGTTTCACACGCCGGGTTTCAAGACGATTGAGGAGGTTTCAGGGTTCGATGGACTTCCTTTTACGTCCCACATCAAGAGCTTGGTCATGGTAGCGGACGAGAAGGTGGTGTTGGTGCTGGTGCGTGGGGATCACACCCTGAGCGAAACGAAGTTGGCCAGAGTGTTAGGCGCGAGAGAGGTGCGACCAGCGCATCCGGACGAGATCCGTTCTCGGATGGGCGCCGAAGCGGGGTCGATTGGCCCCATTGGTGTGAGCATGCGGATCCTGGCCGATGGGGCGTTGCGAGGACGGCGTAACATGATTACAGGGGCAAATCGCGACGATTATCACCTGCGGCATGTGACACCCGGCGAGGACTTCGCCTGCGAGTATCATGATCTCCGCCAGGTGGCTGCCGGCGATGCCGAGGCGGCGAGCGGCGAACCCCTCGAAATCTACAAGGCGGTCGAGGTCGGACACATCTTCAAACTCGGATATAAGTATTCAGAGTCCATGGGACTGCGAGTGCTGAACGAGCAAGGCAAAGAGGTGACGCCGATCATGGGGTCATACGGAATCGGTGTCGAGCGAATTCTCTGCGCGGCGGCAGAGCTTTATCACGACAACGACGGGATGATGCTGCCCGCCGCGATCGCACCGTTCGAAGTGGTGATCACGCCCGTGAACGTCGGCGATGCGGCGCAACGGGAGGCGGCGGAATCGCTGTATGCCGCGTGCGTGGCCATGGGCGTCGATACACTGCTGGACGATCGGGACGATCGGCCCGGGGTAAAGTTCAAGGATGCGGATCTGATCGGGATTCCGTTCCGCGCCACGATTGGCAAGAAGCTAGCCGAGGGAAAGATAGAGGTCGTCGAGAGGCGAACCCGGGTCACTTCGGAAGTATTGGTAGGGGATGCGGCCAGTCAATTGGCAGCGAGAATCAGGAGCGCAAAGCCGGATGCCCGTTGATTGGGAGAGAGTGCGCGGGGAGTTCCCGTCGCTTGCGAATTGTACTTTCCTGAATACAGCCACCTACGGCCAGACACCGCGCCGTGCTTACGAAGCGGTGGAGCGGCACTTCGCCCGGCGCACCGAGAGAGCCTGCATGGACTTTCTGGACTGGTTCGATGACGCTGACCGAATCCGGGAGAGTCTCGGACGACTGATCGGGTGCGCGGCGGACGACATTGCGTTTCTGCCGACGGCTTCAGCCTCCCTTTCGCTGCTGGTGAACGGAATCGATTGGGCTCCGGGCGACCGCGTGGTCACTCTCGAGAATGAGTTCCCCAACAATCTCTATTTCCCGGCACTGTTGCGGGAGCGGGGTGTGGAGTTTGTGGAAACCACCTGGGACGGGTTTTACCAGGCCGTCACATCGCGGACGCGCCTGGTCGCGCTGAGCTCAGTAAACTACACCACCGGACTCCGCCCGCCGGTCGAGGAAGTATCGCGGTTTTTACGGCAACGCGGGGTGTTGTTTTTCCTCGACGGCACGCAGAGTGTCGGCGTCCTGCGGATGAATGTGCGCGAAATTGAACCATCGATGGTGGCTGTGGACGCCTACAAATGGATGTTGACGCCAAACGGCGCCGGTTTCGTCTACGTCGATCCGAAAGTGCGGCGGTGGCTTTCTCCACAGGTGATCGGCTGGCGGAGCCATCACGACTGGCGGTCAGTGGATAGTCTCCATCAGGGATTGCCGCAGATGACGGACAAGGCGGAGCGGTATGAAGGCGGGATGCTTCCGTTCCCCATGATCTATGCGATGGGCGCCGTGACGGACTGGATGCTCGAAATCGGTCCCGAGATCATCGAGCGGCGGGCGCTGGCGTTGGCACACTTGTTGCGCGACCGGTTGCGGGCGGAGGGGGTAGAGTTGCTGAGTGATCAGCGAGATCTTTATAGTTCGTCGATCGTTTCGGCGCGGCTGCAGGGGCGGGATGCATCTGAGGCGGCGCGAATGCTGCGGCATAGGGGCATCTATGTTTCCGCGCGGCATGGGCTGTTGCGGACATCGGTGCATTTCTACAATAACGAAGGAGACCTCGAGCGTCTGGGGGATGAGCTGAGGAACATCGCGGCAGGGTTCTAGAAGTTAAGCTCAGCGTCGGAGCGGCGGACGTAGTTGGCATCGGCCGCGGCCGGATCTTGAGCACGCCCAGCGAGGATCCGAGCCTGTGCGATATGGGCAATGGCCGTAGCCAATCCACGCGGAGCGAGGCGCTGCGGCCCCTTCAAGACTGAACCAAAAGGACCGAAATCGGTGGCGACGAATTCGATAGCATCGTTCGGGAGAGTAGAGAGCCAGGACTGCAAGCTCCCCACTGTTTCCGGAAGCACTGGATCCAGGGCGGCATCGTAAAGCGCGCCATAGATCTCACCCCGCCGCGCGTCGATCAGAGGCGCGCGCAACGGTGCCTGCCCGTGCCAGGCAAGAGCCTCAAGGTTGGAGACCGGTAGGAGCGGTTTCCGATTCGCTTCGGCGAAACCCTTAGCCGCGGCCAGTGCTACGCGAACACCTGTGAAGGAGCCAGGTCCCGACGCGGCGGCAAAACCAGTGACCTGGTCGAGAGAAGTGGATTCGCGCTCCAGCAGAACATGAATCTGCTCGAAGATCTTATGAGCATGACCGTCCGAGGAATTCAATAGGACTTCGCGCGTGCTGCCATCCGGCATGAGCAGGGCAATGCTCGCGAATTCCGAGCTCGTATCGATGGCGAGAATCACTTCCGTACGCGGACCACGCGATCCAGTGCGTAGACCTTTCCATTGGCGTTGATGGCGTAGAGGCGAAGATTCACAACCGCGGGGTACGACTTGGCCAGGCGCACAGGAATTCGAAACTCACCTTCGGGAGTGGTGGCGAGTATACGATAGCCCTGGCCGTCGGCGGTTGCTTCAGCCGTCCAGACGAAGAGCATCGATCGGGAGGCTCGGGTCTCGCGGGTGAGCTTCGCCTTGAACGGAATCGGAGCAGCGGCAGTGAGCTCATCGGCGGTAGGGGCCTCGATGGTAAAGGGAATCTTCTGCGGATTCCGTTCGACATCCTGTTGGAACAGCGGACGCGACTCGAACTTCCACGACCTCAGCATGCCCTCCTTACGCCCGTCACGCGAAAGATGCAAAACCCAGTCCGAGCTGCTGTCCGGAGGCGAAGCACTGAATCGTTCTCCCTTGTAGTCTTTCTTTTCTTTGATGATTTCGCCGGTCGAGGGGCGGAACCAGTAAACTTCGTACGACTTCCTCTCGGTCACGACTTCCACCGGCCCGGGTTTCTCGACGTAGACAATGTACTCGACACCGGCAAGGGCGAGCGCCCGCCCGCCGTCCACTTCAAAGAACGGCTCGAGTTCCCAGAAGCGCGTGCGGGAAAAGAAATCGTTCCACGCGGTCATCGCCTTGGCTCCGGGCGAATCCAGATACTTCGGATCGACTTCGAACTTTCGGCCTCCGTAAGTGCCGGTATTGCCGAACGTGGGGTACATCCCATTCATGGTCATGTTCCACAATGTCTTTCGGAAGGTATCGGAATCCATGTGGTGCGGATGGGACTTCCCAGCGCCGCTATCCTCGTAGGCGAATTCGGCGTTTACCAGGGGAGCGGTGAGAATCTGGCGCTCGATGGCTCCGAGCGCAGTTGAAGAGTTCTGGTAAAGCACATGAGTCATCCACCCGTCGGCCAGAAGAGGCGCCGACGTGGCGGTGGTGTGGGTGGTGCGGGGGTGCTGATAAGGATCGAGTTTCTTGAGAAGCAGGCCGGTTTCTTTCAGCACGGCGCGGCCGTCAGTATACTCCTCGAACTCCTGCACACCCTGCCACGTGATCATCATCGATGAGTAGCGGCCGATGAGGAACCGTATGTACCGCTCCCGTTGTTGCCAGGTGGGAAAAACCTTGACGAAGTGATCCTCGGCGGCGGCGAGAACCAAGTCGGCGAAGATGCCTTTCTTGTTCATGGCGAGAATCCGGCGGTCGAGCTCCTGGAAGTGCTCCATGTTCGGCTCGTCGGCGGATACGAATGCCTTTCGAAAGCGCTCATCGGAGGACATGACGAGGCCGCGCAGATGGTTAAACTTTTGTTTTGAGCGCGCCTCGATGAGCTGATCGAACAGTTCCCGGCCGATCCAGGCAAAGCGATAACAGGTGTCGCCCATCCATAGATGCGGCTGGCGGATTTCGGTAGTCGACCAGTGAAATGTGTTATCCGGACGCAGAAATCCGGGATGGCCGGAATCGGTGGCATTGATTTTCCCGGTCTTGCCGTTGAGTGAGACGAGATTGGACGTGACGCGGAAGTCCCAGTCTCCTGGGTCGGTTGGCGCGATCCGGATCACGAAACGGCGTCCGCCATCCCAAAACCCGGGCATGGCGTACGTGCGATGCCGGGGTGTACGGAATTCGGCGTGCAGATTGACCGAGAGATACGGGTTCGGATGCTGCGCAGCTTCCTGCGGAGTCATTTCGAAGACGAGATCGCAGGGGGAGTAGGTGGGCGTAGGAGGACAAGTAGATTGCGCGCTGGCAAAGCCAAAGGCGACCAGTGAGAGCCAACAATAACGCCCCATCATATCTGCTAGCATAGCGTTTAAGCCTTCCTCCCCGGGTTAAGGAGTAGCCCTATTCTCAAAGTTTGCGTCCTGGCGACATCAAGTTCGGGGAACTGCATCTTTGTCTCATCCGGCCGCACGCGTCTGCTGATCGATGCCGGGCTCAGTTGCAAGGAGACATTCGAGCGACTGATGGCGATTGGCGAGGATCCGGACGCAATCGATGCGATCCTCATCACGCACGAACATAGCGACCACGTGCAAGGGCTCGGACCATTGGCGAGAAAGCTCAGCAAGAAGCGACGGAAACCAGTGTACCTGTCTAAGTTGACGGCTCCCGCCATCGACTGGGGTGGTTTTGCTCCTATTGTAGAGACGTTTCAAGCCGGCACCTCGTTCCCCATCGGCGATCTCGAGATCCAGAGTTTCACCATCCCGCATGATGCCATCGATCCGGTGGGATTTTCGGTGCGGTGGAATGGCCTGAAGTTTTCCGTTGCGATGGATCTGGGGTATCTGCCGGCGTCGGTGAAGTATCATTTGCGGTCGAGTCACGTGTTGGTGGTGGAAAGCAATCACGATTTGGAGATGCTGAAAGTAGGGCCCTATCCGTGGCCGGTGAAGCAGCGGGTGATGGGACGCAGGGGGCATTTGTCGAACGACCTGGTGAGCGATTACATCACGGAAGACTTGGATGGAGAAACGCAGGCGCTGCTGTTGGGCCACTTGAGCGAGCACAACAATCATCCCGAGATTGTGCGCCTTGTGGCGGCGCAAGCTCTCGAACGCAGCCGCACGCGTGCCCGGTTGGTGGTCGCCGAGCCAAAGAAGCGGTCGGAGGTTTTCATCCTGTAGGAGTTTCCCGAGAGAATGATCGCGCGCTACACACGGGCGGACATGGGCCGCATCTGGAGTGACGAAAACAAGTACCGCTGCTGGCTCGAAGTGGAACTGGCGGCTTCGGAGGCTTTGGCGGAGATGGGCGTCATTCCGGGGGAGGCGGCGAGTGTGTTGCGCCGGCATGCGAAGTTTAAGGTGGAGAGGATTCTGGCGATCGAGCGCGAAGTCCGCCACGATGTAATCGCGTTTACCACCGCGGTGGCTGAGACAATGGCAGCGGCAGGGGCGGCGGAGGCGTCGCGGTGGTTTCACTACGGGTTGACTTCAAACGACGTCGTGGACACGGCGCAGGCCTTGCAGATCAACGCGGCGTCGGAGTACATCGCCGCGGGAATCGAGGCGTTGCTCGAAACCTTGAAGGCGCGCGCGTTCGAGTTCAAGAATGCGCCGCAAATCGGCCGTACGCATGGGATCCATGCCGAGCCCATCACGTTTGGATTGAAAATCGCGCTGTGGCATGACGAGTTGCGGCGTGGGCTGGTACGATTTCGCGCGGCGGCGGACGACATACGCGTAGGTAAATTGTCAGGGGCCGTGGGTACGTTCGGTCACATCAGCCCGGAGGCCGAACAGCGGATCTGTGCGCGCTTAGGACTGCGTCCGGCAGCGATCGCTTCGCAAGTGATCGCTCGCGATCGTCACGCGGCGTATGTATCAGCATTAGCGCTGGTCTCTGCTCTGTGCGAGAAAATAGCCCTCGAGATCCGGCACCTGCAGCGGACCGAAGTGCGGGAGGCCGAGGAACCCTTCACTTCAGGACAAAAGGGGTCGAGCGCCATGCCCCACAAGCGGAATCCCGTCGTGTGCGAGCAGATCTGCGGGCTGGCCAGGCTAGTGCGGTCCAATGCGCAGGCTGCATTTGAGAACATCGCCTTGTGGCATGAACGCGATATTTCGCACTCATCGGTGGAGCGGGTGATCCTGCCGGATTCGGTCATCCTGACGGACTATCTATTGGAAAGGACAGACTGGCTGGTGAAGGGCATGCGGGTGAATCCGGAGAGAATGTTGCGAAACCTCGAGCTAACGAAGGGACTGGTGTTTTCGGGCCAGTTGCTCCTCGATCTGACGGCGGTGGGCATGTTACGGGAAGAGGCCTACGCTGTCGTGCAGGCCGCGGCAATGGAAGCTTGGGAGCGGGATGGCGACTTTCGCAAGGCCATTGAAGACCAACCAACGATTGGGAAGTGGTTGTCACGGGAGCAGTTAACTCGGACTTTTTCTTTGGAGCGTCAACTCGGGAGTGTGGAGGATATTTTCCTGCGCGTATTTCAACTACAGGCGTAGGATAGGCCTATTCCTGATATATTCTTTTGAATCAATAAGTACTGATTCCAACTTACTACTAGAATAGTTGTTAATCTAGTACCTCGAACTCAACGACCCATCCTTCAGTCCATTTGGAACTTGTAATTCCTGCCGGTTCAGGTAAACTGCCAATAGAGGTAGTTTGTGCGAGCGTCAGTAGAAATGGCCCGGGTCTTGGTTGTTGACGATGACCCGGCTTCCCGCCTGACCCTGCAAACGTTATTGCAGGCAGGCGGTTATTCTGTCGATTCGGCGGCATCCGCCGCTGAAGCGGTTGACAAAATGGATGAGCAGCAGTACGAACTGGTACTCAGTGACGTCGGCATGGAGTCACCCGAAGCGGGATACAGGGTTATTCAGCATGCCAAGACCCGTGAGTACCGCCCGGCCACGGCCTTGTTGAAAATCTACCGAAGTGATGCGAAGAGCAATAACTTGCGCGACGTGGCAAGCGCTCTGATCAAGTCCGAAGCAGTTCCGGAGCTACTGACAAGGGTGGCGGACCTGATTAGTGAGCGGGCACAAAAACAATTGCGCAGGCGGCTTCGGTTGCATACGATCCCCTCTTAGGCGCCGGTGCTGGTGGCCCGCCCTCCAAGCACTTCCCGCACTTTGTTTTCGAGCGCTTGCAACGAGAAGGGCTTCTGCAGGAAACCGCTGCCGGCGGGGAGTTGCGTTGGATCGAATCCTGCGGTCCCCGTATACCCGGAAATGAGAAGTACGCGAGTCTCTGGCCGGATGGCGCAGATCGCCTGTGCCAGCTCGAAACCACCCACTTCGGGCATCATCACATCCGTGATGAGCAGGTCGATCGGCCCGCGATGTTGGCGGGCGAGGTCCAGCGCGTCGCGGCCGTTCCGCGCCTCGATCACTTGATACGACTGCCGCTCGAGAATCTTGCGGATCAGAGCCCGAATGCCGTCTTCATCATCAGCCACGAGCACGGTGATTTGGCGGGCTAGTTCTGTGCCGCGGGACGCTTCCGCGGCCACAGGCAGCAGGATGGTGAAAGCGCTTCCCCTGCCGAACTCACTTTCTCCCATCAAGTCCCCACCGCCTTCGCGAATGGCCCGGTAATGTGTGCCGAGATGATGCGGCGTGGGCTCGGAGCCGGGAGATGGCTCGAACAAGCTTTGCAACGCCTCGGGGGGGATGGCATAACCATTGTCGCGAACGGACACACGCACATAGGGTCCCGGTTCGAGGGAAGGGCGCGCGGATGTGGTAGCATCTCCCACGGTCGACGCCCTGGATTCAATCGTGATCGCCCCCCCGCCCGGCATCGCCTCCACCGCGCGCCGGACCAGGATTCGGACCGTTTCCTGAACAAACTTCCGGTCTCCTCGACAGGTTGTGTCGGTAGCGCGCAGGGAGAGAGAGATCGATACCTGCTGCGAGCCCAGCTTCAGCAGTTCCGGAAGAACCTCCTCCAGCGCCGCGTCAATCCCGAATGGCTGTACTTCGGGCGCCTGGTATTCGAGATAGGAGTTGATCCGCTGCGTAAGCGCGGAAAGCCGGTCTCCCGCGTGCAGAATCTCCTGAATGTGACTTCGCAGCACGTGTTCGGGCGGTAGGGCGTGCATCAGGTCTTCGCTGTAGCCGCTCAAGATCATCACCAGGTTGTTGCAATCGTGCGAAACACGGCCCGCGAGATTCGACACGGCCTTGACCCTCTCTGCTTGCGCGGTAGATCTCTCGCGACCGCGGACTCCAGTGATGTTCAACGTGAGACCATGAATCCGGAGAGGGCTCCCCTGCTCGTTGCGCTCGACCTGCACTAAATCACGCAGCCACACCGTTTCTGGTTCGAGCGCAGCAGCGCGATAATCGCATGACTCAAGCGCTTCTCCCGCCACGATCCGCTCGTAGAACTGGCGTACCTTGGAACGATCCGTTGCAAGCACCCGCGCGGCCGTCAGATCTGCTCCCGCACTCCAGGCGGACCCGGAAAGTCTCCACTGAGTTGCTGGCTTCCCTCCAGTCCACGTAAAAAGCAGTGATGCAGGATCGGCTTCCCAGATCACTCCGTTCACGTAATCCAGCCGCCACTGCAGTTCCTCGACGTTGGACGCCGACTGGAGAGTCTGCCCAGCGACGGCAGTGGAAAGATCGGCGGCGACCAGAATCACCTCCTGAACGGCCTCTTCGTGCCAGTCCCGGTGGCCCGCGATGGTCATCTGCAGCAGTTTCTTCTGCTCGCCGATCTTTACCTCGGCCAAGATCTCCTGCGAAGTCTCGCGTCCTTGAAGGATTGCCTCAAGCGGTTGTCGAAGCTCCGCTACTGGAACTGTCTTGTCCAGATCGCATTCCGCCAAGGGACGCTCACCCATCTGGAATAGACGGCGGAACGAGCGGTTCACCATTACGAACTCCAACTGTCGCGAAAAGACCGCCACCCCGAGCGGTAGCTTCCCGACGATCTCCTGGAAGTAACGCCGCTCCGCTTCCACCAGGGACAGAATGCGCGCCACGTCGCGCGTCGTCCAATACTCCTGGTCGCTCTGTTTCATCGGGCTGGATTCCCTCTGCGCGGCTTCCCTTTACGCTGCGGAACGCAAAGCCTTTGCGACTCGCACGGGCCCGCAGACATTGCCGATGCAAGGCGCGGGCCAGGAAGGCCGATACGCGCCATCTCCCTCTCCAGAATTGTGCTCCACGAACTCCGCAGAGTCCCTCTTTAGTTCAGTCTCCGGATTTTCGTGGATTCCAGCAAGGTACTCCGGGTGGGTTCTCTACCAGTACCGAAAGCATGGTACTCCATCGCAAGTACTCCCCCTTGCGTACCCTCCGCGAGTGCGGAGCTCAACCGCAAATCTCTGCCACGGAAATGAGTTTACCGCCTCCGTCCACGAACTCAGCGAAGAATCGCTCGCGACCCTCCTCGCTCAGATTCTTCGTGGCATCGGTCACTACTTCCACGCGCTCGCCTGTGGCGAGCAGTCCTAGCGCCGCAAAGCGAACGCAAATCTCCGTGACCACTCCGTAAACAACGAATCGATCCGCGGTGAGCTCGGCAAGCATCGGGTTCAGGTTCGGATTGCGGAAGCAATCGAGCCATTGCTTCTCGACCAAGAGCTGATCTACTTCCGCAAGTTGCATGCCACACGCTTGGCTCGAAAGCACGGCTCGCCGATCGAGCAAGGTAGATGCGGGCTTGGCCTGCCCGGCCGTGCCCACTACGCAATGCGCCGGCCAGTCTCGGAACTCGGGGTCGTTTTCAGCATGTGCGTCCATTGTGGAAACAACCAGAATCCCGTGGCTCGCCGCATACTGGTTCAGCTTTGCGATAGCCGGCAGGATACGCTCAGCCCCCGGCACATACAGCGCTCCCGCGGGAAACAGAAAATCGATCTGCGTATCGACGTCGAAGAAAACCGTCCTCACGACTCCGCCTTCCGCAATCCGGCTCGCACTTGCGCCTCGAGACCCCGCAACTCCTCACTCCATTCCACACGATACGGCTCGGATCCCGCCTCCAGGGACTGGCAGGCCTCTGGCAGCCGCGATACGGCCGCCTTGGCCTTCTCCCGTACCACCCTCAGCTCCGGCCACTCCTCGACTGGTTCGCCACGAAGAATAACCGGACGCAGCAACGGCTCCGGACTTTGGTCACTCCCGCAACCGGGACACTCCCAGACCAATCCGATCACGTCATGATCGCAATGCCGAAACACCTGCTTCACGCCAGGAACTGTTTCCTTCTCCGAACTCAGCTTCACGCCGAATCGTCTCTCCCCATTCCTTTGAATCTCGGCCAGCTTATATACCACGCTCAGAGCTGGGGCATCGGCGGAGGTGGAAAGCTCGGTTCCTACGCCGTAGGCGTCGATCGGCGCGCCAGCCTGCTCAAGCCTCCGGATCCTGGCTTCATTCAGATCGCCGCTCGCCATAATCTTAGCCTCTGTCAGCCCGGCCTCGTTCAGAATGCGTCGTGCTGCTCGCGACTGTTCTTCCAGATCGCCGCTGTCGAGGCGGATTCCCCACAGGGGCGACCCCAGTCGCGCAGCGTGCCGCGTACCTTCGACTGCGTCATACGTATCGACCAGGTAGACCGTGGAAGAACCAAGCAGGTTCTGTAATTGCTCGAAAGCTTCCGTCTCCGTGGCGAAGGACTGTACCCAGCTATGCGCCGCTGTACCATAAACGGGAATACCATAGCGAAACCCCGCCTCCGTATTACTGGTTCCAATGCATCCGCCGATATAGGCGGCGCGCGCGGCCAGGACGCCTGCTTCCGGCGAGTGGGCCCTTCGCGTGCCGAACTCAACCACTGCCTTGCCGCGCGCCGCCTGCACTACGCGCGCGGCCTTTGAAGCGACCATCGTCTGGAAACCGACGGTTGCCAGCAGATACGTCTCCGGGATCTGCGCTTCGACAATGGGAGCCCGCACCGTGAGCAACGGTTCTCCCGCGAATACAGGCGTCCCTTCCGGCACCGCGAACACATCGCCAGTGAATCGGAAGTTCCGCAGCGCCTCCCAAAAGCCCGCCGGGGCGTTTTGAAAGGCAACCAGAGCCTGGAGGTAGGCGATCTCCTCTTCGCTGTAGGTCAACCGGAGGAGGTATTCGACGGCCTGCCGCAAGCCTGCCGCGACCAGGTAATTCCGGCCGGGCGGGAGCCGCCGCACGAATAACTCGAAAGTTGCTTTCTCGCGGTCCTTGCCGGCCGCCACGTAGCCGGCCGCCATCGTCAATTCGTACAGGTCCGTGAGTAAGCCGAGCGGCACGTCTCCTACTTCTTCTTCTCTTCCTTCTTTTCCTCTTTTTTGGGTGGCGGCGGCTCTTTCACATCACTGGCCGCCTTCTTGAGCTCCTCAAAGACCTTGCCGTCGACTTCGTACACCGACGGCTCGTTCTCGCGGATGGCATAATACTTGTCCCCTGTCTTCGAAATCAGGACCTTCTCATTTCGCTTGCCTTCATTGGAAGTCACCACGACGTGGAAGACAGGTGTCGTGTAGCCGCTCTCGGGATACTTCGCCGCGGATAAGTCGCGCAGCTTGTCGATCAACGCCTGCACCGTGATCGAGTCCATCTGCTGGTTGCCTTCCATCCACTTGTCGGACGACTTAGAGAATGTCCGAGCTTTTCCGTTGTCGCTAACCTCGATTTTCGACGGATCACTCCAGCCGAAATCGAACAGCTTCTTGTTGCGGAAATCATCGACGCTCTTATTGAGCCCGTCGCCGAGATCACTGGTCAGCTTATGAATGCCCTCCACAGCAGTTCCCTTGCCGTAGTAGGTGTTGTCCTTCGTCTTACGAACTTCGATCTGCTGCGTTCCGGCAGCGTCGGTCACTTTAGCCACGGCCACAGGTTGCGCACCGCCATAAGCAGCAGCGGCTTTCTTGACGTCCTCCTCCGATGCCGCCGGGTCCATTTTGGCATCCTTCAGACGCCGCACCAGCTCCTCGACATTTCCGCCGTCGGCCCGCATCGGCTTAGGTTTCAGGATCTGCCACTCGTTGGCGTTGTTCTTGCCGAACTCGACTGTCTGTCCTTTGACGGACAGTTCAATGCGCGTGATCTTGTCCGAGTCGAACGTAAGCATTCGCTTGTCTTGAAGATCCTTGAACGCCTTATCCAGACTCGACTTGCTGAAGTTTGCCATCGTGAAGACGCGCGCATCGCCATCGAGCTTGGTGAAAACGCCGCCTTGCGTTGGCGTTTCATCGCCGATCAGCAGCTTCACCTTCTTGCCGTCCTTCTTTGTGACACTGACGGTGAGCGATGGAGTGTTCAGACCGTAGCTCGAAAGGTCCGCGGCCTTCTCCTCGATCACCCGATCCGAGCTCAGTGAACTAAACGTTCCCACCAGCGTGCTCACCGAATCCTGATCGGCGCGAAATGCTTTGGGAGAAGTAAGTTCCCACTTCCCGTCGGCCGCCTTTTTGACCGACGTGGTTTCCGCTCCCTTGACGATATCGACTTGCTGCACCTGATCGGTGGGGATTTCGAGGATCTTTGGAGGCGCGTCCGCCGCAGGTTTTCCTTCCTTGGCCTTCTCGACTTTATTGGAATACCAGAGGCCGCCGCCCAGCATGGCGAGCAGTAGGGTTGCAAACAGAATCCCGCGGAACTGCATGATGGTTTCTATGCTCCTCGCCCGTTACCTTCTTTTCCACCACACGCCCAGCCCGCCTGCAATGATCACCAGCGGAAGAAAGACAACGCAAGTGAAAAACAGCATGTTCATCTGCCGGACTGTGAGGCTCAACCGCCGGTCCTCCGGCTCCTTCGGACGGATCGAGATAAGGTCTTCGTCAGCCGACAGCCAGTTGAGCATATTGAGGAAGAGATCACGGTTGCCGTTGAACCGGATCAAATTATTCGCCACCCAGCCGGATGAGCCAACAACGACGAAACGACCCTGCTCCTTCTCCTTCCCCGTGTTGTACGTTCCAGCCGCTCCGATGGCGAGCGGCCCCTTCTTATCTTTGGCCGGATCCGGCTTCACCTCGCCCGAACTCAGGTTCGTGGTTGCGAAACTGTTGCCGGAACTCGAGAATAGCTTCTCGACTGAAGTCTTGTCCCCGGACTTCGTTTCGATCGAGCGCGCCAGCGGAAACGCTGTGGCCACTTCCTTCATCTCCCGGACGATCGCATGAGACTCGTAGGACGTGACCAGCGGCACCGCTTCGCTTAAGCCGAAAATACGGCCGATCCCGCTCAAGTCCAGGATCAGGTCCTTGTTTAACGTGACGCCCCAGCTCTCCAGTAGCTTGGTCAGCGCCTGGTTTTCATCGATTTCATCCCCCCGGAACTTCAGCGGGGGATCCAGCATGATGAGCGCGTGTCCACCCCCTTCGACGTAGCCCTTGATGGCGTTGACGGCTGGCTCCAGATAATCGCGCCGAGGCCCGCCCACCATAAGAACGGTGCACTCTTTCGGGATCTCGGGCTTTTCAAGCAGAGAGAGCTCCTGCGACTTGTAATTGTTGCGCTCGAACAAATCCTTTACGGACGAGTACCCCGCACGGTCCGAGTTGTCAATGGTGTGTTCGCCGCTACCCTTAACCAGACAGACCGTCCGCTGACCGCCTTTGAGCGCGCGGATGATCGCGCCCGTCACTTCCTCCTCGGTCACGGACTTGGCTTCTTCCTTGCGGCCACTCGCCTCCACAAACGTAGTAGCGTAATTGCGGACGCCCGCCGCTTTCGCCAACTGTGGCTTCTTATCTGGATCGACATAGTTCACCGAAAGCTTCGTCGATAGGTTGTCATAGCGATCCAACAAATCCTTGGCCCCGCCCGATCCCGAAAAACGGCTCGTCTGATCGAAATACGTGATTTTGACGTCGGTCTTCAAAGTACCCACCACTTTGTGTGTCTGGTCCGACAAGCTGAAACGCTTGTTGGTTGTGGTGTCGAGGCTCCAGATGTGCCGGTTGGCGAGAAAATTGAGCACACCCAGCACCGCCACCACGATCAGGATGTAGAAACTGACGTAGGCGGTAAACTTAGTCTGTTTGGCTTTCAACCACTTGAGATTCATTTACGACCTCCACCGCAAAGATTCCATGGCCCGGCTCGTCAGAAACAGGCCGAAGAAAATGAACGAGAGATAAAAGATCACGTCCTTGCTGTCGAGCACACCCTTGGAGAATGGCTCATAATGCTGCACGACCGAAAGATAGGCAATCACCTTTCCGGAAGCGGATGTGTTGAATGCCGAAACCCAGTCGAGCACCCACAGCAGAAGACAAATGGCGAACGTCCCGGCTCCCGCGATGATTTGATTCTTGGTCGTCATGGAGATAAATGAGCCGATCGCCAGCAGACAGCCTCCCTGCAACAGGAGTCCGAGATAGCCTACCAGGAGCGGCCCGATGTCCGGCTTGCCGTAAATAAACAGCACCACCATGTTCAACATTGACACGGCTAGCACGCAGGCATACATGATTAGAGCCGCAAGCCATTTGCCCGCGATGATCTCGATATCGCGCACGGGCGATGTCGCCAGCAGCTCGATCGTTCCCGAGCGCTTCTCCTCGGCGAACAGCCGCATGGTGATCATCGGAATCAGAAAGAGCCCGATCACGCTTACGTTCATGAGCACGGGCCGGATGATGTATTCATTCATGTCCATGGGCATGCCGCGGCCCATCATCTGTGATTCCATCCCGCGCGTGACGAAAAACGCCGTCGCGGCGTAAAAGAAGTAACCCGCGATCAGCGCGAAGAACACCATCAGCCCGTAAGCGATGGGTGAGGCGAAGTATCCCTTCAGTTCTTTACGGCAAATAATCCATATGTTGCTCATTGCGTGCCTCCCTGAGCCGCGGTTGCGGCCTCGGCGGATGTGTCGGCGGATGTCAACTGCAGGAAGATCTCTTCGAGGCTGAACGCCACCGGATGCAGTTCGTGAAGATTCCAGCCCGACTCCACGACCGCCCTTGCCAGATCCGGCCGTATGTGGCGGCCCTGTAAACTCTCTACTTCGAACCGCGAATGGCCGTCCTTACCTTCCTTCCCTACCACGCGGCTCACGCCCGAGACTTGTTCAAGCCGCTGCTGTACCGCCGCCACGCCCAGGTCGCCATTACGCCCCGAGACTTCCACCGCTACCGCTTCCGAACCTCTCAGGCGGCTCGTGAGATTCTCCACCGAATCAGTCGCCACAACTTTCCCCTTGTTGATGATGATCACCTTTTCACAGGTATGCTCGACTTCGGGCAGGATGTGCGTGCTCAAAATGATGGTATGATCTCCCGCAAGCCGTCTGATCAGGTCACGCGTTTCGATAATCTGCTTGGGGTCCAAACCGGCTGTTGGCTCATCGAGAATCAACACTTCCGGATTGTGGATGATTGCTTGCGCCAGCCCCACCCGTTGGCGGTAGCCCTTTGACAGCTTGCTGATCAGCTTCTTCCGGACGTCCGCGACGTTGCAGCGTTCCATTACTTCATTGGTTCGCGGAACCAGATCCGCCTTCGCAACTCTTTTCAGCCGCCCAACGAAGTGCAGGTACTCCTCGACCTCCATTTCCGGATACAGGGGAGGTACTTCAGGGAGGTAGCCGATCCGTTTCTTCACATCCATGGATTGCGTGGTCACGTCATACCCCGCCACTTCGGCCCGTCCTTCCGACGGCGGCAGGAAGCAGGTCAGAATGCGCATGGTCGTCGTCTTGCCGGCGCCGTTGGGCCCCAGAAAGCCGATGATCTGGCCCTTAGAGACTTCAAACGAGACATTGTCCACGGCGACCGTGCGTGCATAGCGCTTGGTGAGGCCTTCGACTTTGATCATATTGTGTGCTTTGTGTGCTCAGGTTTTGGAGATATCGGATTCAGATAGCCGCGCCACTCCACGTTGGCCCGGGTGAGAATCTCTCGCTATCGATTTTCCATCATAAAAAGACGCGAAACCCTTGTCAACGTTGGGTCCAGCCTCACGAGCCATTGGCAGACAGCCCCATGATCTGAAACCCGGCGTCCACATAGATTACATTGCCGGTAACCCCCCGGCCCAAATGCGAGCCCAGGAACACGGCAGTATCGGCGACTTCGGCCGGGTCGGTGTTCCGCCGCAGCGGCGCCAGAGTCGCAACGCCTTCCAGGACTTTCGAGAAATCCTTGATTCCGCGCGCCGATGCGGTCTTGATGGGCCCCGCCGAGATGGCGTTGACGCGAATGTTCGCGGGACCCAGATCGCTTGCGAGGTACCGGACCGACGCCTCCAGCGCCGCCTTGGCAACGCCCATGACATTATAATTCCGCACCACTCTCGCCGCCCCCAGGTAACTTAGAGTCAGGATGCTGCCGCCTCGTTTCATCAGCGGCGCCACGCTCCGTGCCACAGCCACAAGCGAATAGGCGCTCACATCCTGAGCCAACGCGAATCCTTTCCGGGATGTTTCCACAAACGGCTTCGAAAGGTCCTCGCGGTTGGCGAAAGCAATACTGTGAACCACTGCATCGAGCGCAAGCTCTCCGGCTTCCAGGGACTGCGCCAAGGCCGCCAGTTCTTCATCCTTGGTCACGTCGCAGGACAACACCTTGACGGCGCCAAGTTCGGCGCCTAATTCCTCGACTGTTTTCTCTTGACGTTCGCCTTGGTAGGTCAGAACGAGGCGAGCACCCTCCCGCCGGTAGGCCGCCGCGATCGCGAATGCGATACTCCAGCGGTTCGCTACTCCGAGAACAAGGGTCGTCTTCCCCTCAAGTAACCTCGACATGAACACGCCATTGTACCGCGCCTTGCCTCCCACATAACCAAGCGCCGCGCAACGACTCGGACGAGCCGCGCGCGGCGTCTAAAAACGGGAACGAAAGAGGAATCAACCCTTCGGGGCGTCTTCGCTCTTCTTTTTCTTCTTTTTCTTCTTGCCTTCTTCCTTCTTTTCCTCGCCCTTCTTTTCCTGCGCGAAGGTCAGGGCAGTGGCGCCGAGGACCATCGAAAGGCCGATTATCACGCTGAGCAACTTCTTCATTTGGTTTAGGATCTCCTTCAGAACTCACAGGCACTATTTGCCTATTACTGATGATCCGCCGGTGAGATGAAGTGCCTCTTAACATTGCATTATTTTCCCTTCATCCCTACATGCCCCCGTTTGCGAAACTTCGATGGCGCCAGTCACAAGGGAAATGGTTCTTCCCGAAATATTTTTTCTCCATTGTTTTGAGTCACTTCTGAAGGTCCTACCTAGGCCGGTTGGGCTCGAAACGCTTGCTCCGGTATGGTCCGGAAATAGAATGGTGGCGCCATGAAAAAGTCCGATCTCGCTCAACGGCTCGCTGAACGATCGAAGCTTACGCCTGCTGAGGCGGCCGATCGTCTGGACCGGGTGGTCCATTCCATTCTCAAGAAACTACGCCGCGGTAAGGGGGCTTCTCTGCCGGGTCTTGGCAAAATTACCCCGGGGCATCACCCGCCCTTCAGTCGGAAGGCAGGCCGCCGCTCCGAGCCTGCGCGAGAGAAATAGCATGACCCGGCGAAAATGGTCTTCCAGCGCCGAAATCGCCTTTCTCGTCAGAAAGTGTCTCGAGGAGGGCAACCTGGTCGAGATCGACGGACTCGGTGTATTCCGGCCAGACGGATCCGGCGGATTCGATTTTGAACCCAATACGCGACCCCGGATCTTTCTTGCCTATGTCACCGAGGACGTTGCGTGGGTTGACCGGATCGGCGTAGCGCTCGACGATTCCGGCTTCGATCCCTGGATCGATCGGCACAAGCTGGTGCCTGGCCAAAACTGGCCTCGAGCCATCGAGCGCGCTATCGAGGTGTCGGACTTTTTCCTGGCCTGCTTGAGCTCGCACAGCGTCTCCAAACGCGGACGCTTTCAGGCGGAACTTCGCTATGCGCTCGATTGCGCCGCGCTCATGCCGCAAGACGGCATTTTCTTCATTCCGGTGCGCCTCGATGAGTGCGCGGTCCCGCCGGCCATTGCGCGGTCTTTTCAGTATGTGGACCTGTTTCCACATTGGGAAAAAGGCATCCGGCGCATAACCGGGATGCTTCGCAAAGAACTCCGGCTTCGGCCGCCGCGCCGGCCACTGGCTGCGTGAAGACGCAGCCGCGTGAAGTACGATTGATGTTACTGCGCCGCGAAATGGGCGCGGCGGTTCCGTTGCCAGCAGCCTTCGTTGGCTTCGGAGCATTGCGGGCGCTCCTTGCCATAGCTGATGTTTTTGAGCTTGTCCGCCGGCACCCCAAGTTGCACCAGGAAGTCCTTGGCCGAAGTCGACCGCCGATCGCCGAGGCCAAGATTATACTCGGCCGATCCGCGTTCGTCACAATGGCCTTCAACGGTGATTACAAGTGATGGGAATCGTTGGAATAGCGACTTCAGACCGTCGGCATTCCGCGTCAATTGCGACCGGGCGTCCTCGCGAACGTCATACTTGTCGTAGTCGAAGTATACATCCTGGACTAGCCGCTCGAGCATTTGCGTAATCGTTTCCGTCGGCGTCACGGGCTTGGATACCGGCGTAGGAGGCGGAGGCGGAGGTTCGGTCACCGTTACTCGCGCGGAGCTCGTGACCGGACCGCCGCTGCCCGCGGCGCGCAGCGTGTAGTTCGTCGTGTCGTTCGGATAGACTTGGCGGCTGCCGTTCGCCGGAACTGTGCCGATGCCCGGCTCGATCGTAACCGATTCCGCATTCGAGGTTGACCACCGCAACGTGGCGGACTGACCTCGCTGGATCGAGGACGGCTCCGCGGTGAAGGATCCAATGCCCACCTTTGGAGGCGGAGGTTTCGGCGCCTCTACTTTCGGCGGAGGAGGCGGCGGCGGGGGCGGCGCGGGCGTCTTCTTCTTACACCCCGCCGCAAACAACATCAGTGCGCTTGCTAGCAGAACATAGGTAAGTGTGCGAGTTCTCATCTGGTAAGGGTTCCCTCCTGGGTCTCTGTTTGAATCCTTCTCTTCCATTTAGGTCCGGGAATTTGAATCTTATTTGCTCCACACGGGGTTTTCATTGCGCCCCTCATGCGTGAGTTGGCGTTCCTGCGTGCCATTAGCCAGCATTGTCCAAATCTGCGGCGAGCCGGTTCGAGTGGACGTGAACACTAAGTGTAAACCATCGGGGGCGAACGACGGGTACTCGTTCCGGCCCGCGCCGTGAGTCAACTGCGTGTATTCACGGCTGGCTACATCCATTACGAAAATATTGAAATTACCGGGATCATACCCTCTTGTCCAGCTAAATGCAATGTGCTGTCCATTGGGGTGCCACGAAGGATTCACCGCGTCTCCTTCGCCGGTTGTCAACCGCTGCACGTCTGCTCCTTCCAGGCTCATCTTATATATCTGGGGTGTCCCACTACGACCCGACGTCAAGACAATCTCAGCCCCGGTCTTAGGATTAACCTTTGGTTCTACTTCAACGGCGGATGCCTCGGCGATCCGCCTCAGCCCGGTACCATCCAAGTTGCAAATGTAAATATTACTGAACTTTCCGTGCGCTGTCGAGGCGAAGAGCATCTTTCCGGTGGCGGTGAACTCAGGGTTGGAGTTCATGGACGCCTGTGGGCTGAGAAAGGGCAGATACCGTCCGCTCTCCAGTGACATCATCATAATCGATGGATTGCCCTTAGCGAAAGTGGTAAACGCCATTCGTGTCGCATCCGCGGACACGGCGGGCGCGCGCGTGATCGTACCCAGACGCGTGAGAGGCTTCTGATTCGACCCGTCAAAGTCCATTACCCAGATTTCCTTGTTCCTCCCGACCGTCTTGGTGTAGTAGATCTTGGTGCCATACAATGACTTCAATCCGAATTTGGCGAGAATGTCGGCGGCGAATTCGTGCCCTACTTTCTTGGCCCCATCCTGGTTGAGGTCGCCGAAATAGATCTTGCTGAACAGTTGCGCATTGGCCACGTCCGGTTGATTGACATTAAACAGCCACCCGAACAGGGCTAGGCGGCCATTCTGTACCGCCGCGTAGCCAATTGTCAAGTAGTTCGTCTTGACTGGTTCGTTCGACCAATCCGTCAGCCAGGGGCCCTGACGCTGGTTGTTCACAGGTGGCTTGAGATCCTGAGGTTGCTGGGGAACATCCACGGGATACAGGCTCTTGGACGCCATCTTGAAAAAGCCAGAGTCCTGGAGATCCTGAAACAGTGTGCCGTTCAAGGCAGCCATGAGGCCCTGCGCCTCCCCGGTTCCACGAAAGTCGGGAACCGCGATCGTTGGGGGTTGGTAACCCTTCGAAATGATGTCCCTAAGATCGACCTGGGCGTGCGTGCCCAAAGCTCCCGAAAAGAACAAAACAAGAGGAAAATGTAGTTTCATCGTTTTAGCTCAAAGACAAACTCCACGGTGGCGGAGTTGCGTTCAAATTGGGCGGGCAACGGGTTGAACGGGGAACAATCCCGGATTGCACGCAGGGTCGAGTAATCCAGCTCCGCGTTGCCGCTCGTCTGGGCTACTTTGAGATTTTGGACGCTCCCGTTTCTTTGAATATCGAATAGGACGATGGCTTGCTTGGATCCGGGAGAGATGCCCTGCGCGTTCCACTTGCGAGCGATGCACTCCCGAATCAATTGCGCATAGGCGCCGAATCGGTCTCCGAAAGGATTGTGGGCGCCATGACCGAGCTTGCCTCCCCCTTGGTTGGCCTGGATCAATGGCGTGCTCACCTGGGCCCCCTTGCTGCTGGTGACCTGGCTCTCCTCGATCAGCCGCTTTTCGCGATTGCGTAGATAAGTGTCGAGGAAGTCGGTCTTCTTTTCCTGCTTCTTCTTTTTCTCACCGATCGGAATCGCCTCAGGATCCACACGTTTGCGTTTGTCGATCTGATTTGGTGCGGCCGGGGCAAGGGACTGTGTATCGTTGGCGACTGGATTCACAAGATCGCGCCGGCTGGGAATCGGAATGGAAGCAACCGGAGTCACGGCCGTGGTCCCACCGCCGGCATCCTGGCTGCCGAAAGTCGCAACGCCGCGGTGTCCTAGCAGTGGACCCGCGATGAACGCTGCCGCCATCCCGCCGTGCACCAGGATCGCGCGCACCAGCGGCCATCCCAGTGGGGCTTTGTATTCCAATGAATCTCGCCTCATCAAGTCCCTGCCCCTACTTTACCTCCGCCGCCCTTCGTCGTAGGGCTGCGTGACCATCAGCACCTTATAGCCCGCCTTGCCAACGGCATCCACGATCTTAGCCAGCATGTCCCACGTTGTCTCCTTGTCGGCGCGCACATACACTTCCTTGGCCTCTTTGTGACGCTTCTGGATGGACTCCTTGATCGTGTTGATGTTCAAGCGATCCGCGCTGAGGAACGCCTCACCCGTCTTCGTCACCGAGACGATCGGTAGGTCTTGCGAGCTGGCCTTATTGGCGGTCGTCTTAGGCACCTCGATTTCCAGGCCAAACTCCATGACATGTGCCGTTAGGATAAAGATGATCAACAGGACCAGCACGACGTCCACCAGCGGAATGATGTTGATGTCGGCCATCGAGCTGAAACTGCGCGATCGCCGCCCGCCGCCTCCAGGATTCGAAACCGAAATCGCCATGCTTCAGTCCCCGAAACTCCGCTCGGCGAGGTTCATGAACTCGAGCGAGAAGTCTTCCATTCGAGCCGCCATTTCGCGAAGCTGATGGCTGAAGTAGTTGTAGAAGATAGCGGCCGGGATGGCCGCGGCCAAGCCTAGAGCCGTCGTGATCAATGCCTCCCCGATGTGCGGCGCCACCACGCGCAAGCTCGCGGTGCCGGCCGTTCCCAGCGCCGTAAAGGCGTCCATGATTCCCCAGACCGTTCCAAGTAATCCAATGAACGGCGAAATGGAGGCAGTGGTGGCCAGCCAGCTCATGCTCTGCTCGAGCTTTCCCAATTCCTCGCTCACCCCCAATTGCAGGGATCGTTCCATCGCAAGCCTATTGCCTAGAGTTCCACGACTCTTCAACTGCCGGTCGACCTCTTCGTAACCGTACTCGAAAATCGACACCAGCGGCGAAAGCGGAAACTGCTCCACTCCTGTCGCCATGGTCTGGAGGTTTTCCGATTTCCGGAACGCCCGCAAGAAACTCAAGTTACGAGCCCGAGCCTTGCGAAAAGTGCCCCACTTGGCGAAGATGACAGTCCAGGACGCAACCGAAACCACGAGCAACAACAGCATGACACCGATTGGGACCGGTTGGGACTCCTTGATCAAGTCCCACGTGTCAATCTGGGCTAGTAGCAGTACCATTTTTCATGATACGTCAAAGGTTCGCTTGTGTTGCACAAAAAACGCCCGAGGACGAAAATGTTTTATAAGTGCGCCGCGAGCGCTTCCTGTGGCGCAAGCCTCCGGCTTGCTCGCCCGGCAAGCCACGTATAATCGGATCGGATGCTGGTTGAGCTGGTGGTGGAGAATTATGCCGTCGCCGAGCGGCTCCGCCTTCGGTTCCACGCCGGGTTGAACCTCCTCACGGGCGAGACGGGAAGCGGAAAGTCCATTGTTGTGGATGCGCTGGGTCTCCTCTATGGAGGCCGGGCGTCCTCGGAAGTCGTCCGTTCGGGCGCGGAAAAAGCGCGCGTCGCGGGCATCTTCGAAGCCCCGTCGTCCCTGCGGTTCCGTGAGCTTCTCGAAAGCAATGGAATCGAGCTCGAAGACGGTGAATTGCTCATCGAGCGGGAAGTACAGGCCAATGGCAAATCCCGGGCCTTCCTCGGGAGCCGGCCCGTCACGGCGGGCCTCCTCCGCGACCTGGCCCCGCACCTCGGCGACATTCACGGCCAGCACGATCAGCAGCAGCTCTTCTCCTCGGATGCCCAACTCGACATGCTGGATCACGCCGCCGGCGCCGGGCCGGATCGCGAGTCTCTCGCGGAGCTGTACAGCCAGTGGCTTCGCACGAGCCGCGAGATGGAGGAGTTGGACAGGAACGAGCAGGAAAAGCTCCGCCTGGCGGATCTGTGGAGTTTCCAGAAGCGCGAAATCGAGGACGCGGGTTTGCGGCCTGGGGAAGACATCTCGCTGGCGGCCGAAAGAAAGGTTCTGCTGAACGTGGCGCGACTCGGCGAGCACGCGCAAGGAGCCTATGAAGCTCTGTACGACGGGGCGGGTTCGGCGGTCGCGCAATTGCGGACCGCCAGGAGAAGGGTCGAGGAGTTGTGCCGGATCGATCCCTCGATGCAGGAGACCCTGGATTTGCTCGGGCCCGCCGGGATAGCCTTGGACGAAGCTGCCCACGCCTTGCGCCATTACCTGGGACACCTGGAGGCCGATCCCGCTAAGATCGAGGAACTGGAATCGCGTCTGGCGGCGATCGAGAAACTGAAACGGAAGTACGGCGGGACTGTACAAGAAATCCTGGCCTATCTCGAGGACGTGAGCAGCAAATTGCTGGCAGCCGAAACGGCCGGAGAGCGGCGGGCAGAACTACAAAAGGAACGAGAGGGCCTGGCTGCAGCCTACGAGGCGGCGGCGGCGCGGTTGGGTAAGATCCGGCGCGCATCCGCGGCGCAATTGGAACAATCGGTCGAGGAAGAACTGGCATCACTCGCGATGTCCGGCGCGCGGTTCCGGATCGAACTGACGGAGGGACCTTGGAGCCGTGAGGGTCTCGAGCGTGTACGCTTTCTCATTTCGGCCAACGCAGGGGAGGAGGCGCGGCCGCTCGACAAGGTGGCGTCGGGAGGAGAGTTATCGCGGATCGCGCTGGCGCTGAAGTCCTGTCTCATGGCGCGGGAGGGAAGTCCGAAAACTCCGAGAGGCGCGCGAACGCTGGTTTTCGATGAAGTGGACGCGGGCGTAGGGGGACGCGTCGCTGAAAGCGTGGGGCGCCGTCTGAAAAAGCTCGCTGCCTCGAACCAGGTTCTATGCGTTACCCACCTGGCTCAGATCGCTGGTTTCGCCGATTATCACTATGTCGTCGAAAAAATGGAGTCTAAGGGGAGGACCTACGCGACCGTCGAAGAGATTACTGGAGAGGCTCGCATGCGCGAAATTGGCCGTATGCTGGCCGGCGAGCGCGCTAGCGACGAGGCAATGAAAGTCGCCGAGCAGTTGATCAAAGCCGGCACACGGGGATAGTTCTAAAGGTCGCACGCGGACGTGGCGCGGACACTCGTGTCTGCCGCGCCGAGACTCGTCTCAGCGCTCGGTTGTAAGAAATGCGGCCAAACGGATTACCTCCATCAGGTTTTCGACCGCTCGAAAGACGCTAAACTGGCTTTGGGACGCTATGGACTTCCTTTGGGTAATCCTCATCGTCGCCGCGTGGATCATACTCTCCCGCTTTACGGGCGGCTGAGGGTCCGGTAAAGCCTGTCGGTGACAGGTTACCGGGTAAGCACTGCGCGCTGCGACCCGACGAATTCTCCCAAGCGCTCCATGGCCGGCTCAAGAATCCTCCGTTCCGCTGCGTAGCAGATCCGTATTGAGCCTTCGCCTCCCGCCCCGAACGCCACACCTGGGGCCAGGCCCACTTTCGTCTCCAAAAGCAGTTGGCGGCAAAATTCGAAGGAGTCCGTCAGGCCCTCCACTTTTGGGAACAGGTAGAATGCACCGTCCGGCTTGGGGACCGTGATCCCGGACATCCTGACGAGCTGTGCGAGGCAGTAGTCGCGATTCTCTTTCAGGCGCGAGATCATCTCCTCGATGAACGGTTCGCCTGCCGTTAACGCCGTCTCGGCCGCCCGTTGCGCAAAGCTCGGCGCGTGGGAAATGATGAACTCGTTCAACTGCGTGCACCGCGCCGCAAGATCCGCCCGGGTCGCGATCCACCCCACGCGCCATCCTGTCATGCAATAGCTTTTCGAGAACGATTGCACCACGATCACGGCGTCGTCGCGCCGGGCAAGTTTCAAGATCGACGGCACAGCCTCGCCCACCCTCGCTCCCAAGTAATACAGCCGCTCATACACCTCGTCGGCCATCAGCCAAAGGTTATGGCGCCGCGCGAAATCGAGAAGAGCCTGCTGCTCCGCGACCGTTGCCACCCAACCCAGCGGATTCGAGGGCGACGTGTACAGCACCAGCCGCGTTCGTGGCGTTACCGCATCGTCTAACGCGTCGAAATCGATCTCGTAGCGATCCCCTTGCAGCGGATGCGCCATCTGCACGACACGCGCATTGCACATCTGGACGATTGCCGATCCGTTGGGCCAGGCGGGCGTCAGAACGATCGCCTCATCGCCCGGATCGAGCACGGACCGGATCGCCACATGCAAAGCTTGCACGCCGCTGGTGGTGATTACGATCTCCGTCCCAGGATCGAGTTCCACCCCATGAGCTCGCGCGTAATAATCCGCCAAAGAATGCCTGAGCGACGGCAAGCCGGCGTTCTCTGTGTAGTAAGTGAACCCTTCGGCCAGCGCGCGCACAGCCGCGTCCTTGATGAACTGCGGTGTCGGCAGATTCGATTCGCCGAAGTATAGCCGCAGCACTCCGTCCATCCCCATCGCGACCTCAGCCAGCTCGCGGATCCGGGAATGACTCACCTCGCGCGCGGAGGGCGCGATCCCCGCCTTCATATTCCTTTTGACTTCCCGGCCATCAACTCATCGATGTTGATCAGTTCGGTTGGATAATCGCCCGTGTAGCAGGCGTAGCAGTAGTCGTGCCGTTCGTGATCATCCACCGCTTCGCGCAGCTTCGACAGCGGCAGATACCCGAGAGAATCGGCTTCGACGAACCGCCGGATCTCGTCGACGCTCTGGTTGGCGGCGATCAACTCACCCTTGGTTGGCGTATCCACGCCGTAGAAGCAGGGCGACACGGTCGGTGGGCAGGAAATGCGTAGATGGACCTCACGGGCGCCGGCGCTGCGCACCATCCGTACGATCTTCTTAGAGGTTGTTCCGCGCACGATGGAATCGTCCACAAGCACGACACTCTTCCCCTTAAGCAGATGCCGTACCGGGTTGAGCTTCAGCTTGACCCCGAAGTCGCGGATGGCCTGCGACGGCTCAATGAAGGTACGGCCCACATAGTGGTTCCGGATCAACGCCTGCCGATACGGCAGACCCGATTCCGCGGCATACCCGATGGCTGCCGAAACCCCGGAGTCCGGTACTGGAACGACGATGTCGGCGGTGGCGGCAGGACAAGACTGCGCCAACAGCCGCCCCATCGTTTCCCGCGAGTGCTGCACGCTGCGTCCGAACACGATCGAATCGGGACGCGAGAAGTAGACATGCTCAAACACGCAATGCGATAGGTTCCGCGCCGGAGCGAACCGCTCGCGCGTCATTCCGGACGGACCGATAATCACCATCTCGCCGGGCTCTACATCGCTGATATAGGTGGCGCCGATCAGATCGAACGCGCAGGTCTCGGAAGCGAATACATAGCCAACCCTACCCCCGGAAAGCTCCAGCTGCCCCATCGCCAGCGGGCGGAATCCATGAGGATCGCGCGCCACGATGATGCTGTCGCGCGATAGAAGTACCAGCGAGTATGCGCCTTCAATCTGCAACAATGCCTCTCGCAGGGCGCCCGCCAGCGTCTTCTCCCGCGAGTGCGCCACCAGGTGCAGAATCACTTCGGTATCGCTCGAAGCCTGAAAGATCGCGCCATCCCGCTCCAGGAGCCGCCGCAGCTCCAGAGCATTGGTCAGATTTCCATTGTGCGCCACCGCGATTTGGCCCTTGTTGCAGGTGACGGATAACGGCTGCGCGTTTAGAAGCACCGTGTCCCCCGCAGTGGAATAGCGGGTGTGGCCGATCGCCATCTCGCCTTTCAGCCGGCCGAGCACCTCCGGCCGGAAGATGTCCGCCACGTGCCCCATATCCTTGTGACAGGTTACGGAGCGCCCGTCGGCCACAGCCAGGCCGCAGCTTTCCTGCCCGCGATGTTGTAAGGCGTACAGACCGAGATAGGCGAGATTCGCTGCTTCGGGATGACCGTAGATGGCCACTACGCCACATTCTTCACGGAACCCGTCGAATATCATGCCGATACCCCCAGCAAGGCCGGCAAGGCCTCGTCCCATCGCGTGCGCAACTGCGTTACGCCTGCCATTACCAATGTAACGCCTCTGTTAGAAATCTCCAATGTGCCGGCCCTTGTCTCTCCGATCATCAGAGCTTCCACGCCCTTGCGAATCGCAATCTGCATCACCGCTTCCGGTTCCGCCGTCGAAACGATGATCCGCGATGGACCTTCATGGAACAACAGATACTCGGGCCGCAGGCTGGAGTCCAATGTGATTCGAGCGCCGACACCCGAAGGTCCAAAGCTGCACTCGGCCAGCGCCGCAGCGAGTCCGCCATCGCTCACATCATGCGCGGACTCCGCCAGTCCCGTGCCGATGACTTCCCGGATCGCTGTCTGCACGCGCTTCTCGTACTCCATATCGAGCGCCGGTGGCAATCCCCAGACCTCCTTCAGGATTACTTTGGCGTATTGAGTGCCACCGAACCGCCGAGGCTCACACATTCCAACCCCGCCCAACAGGACCACGGCACGGCCCGGATTCCGGAACAAGGCACCCGTGGGCTGCTGGGTTTGCATCAACCCGACCACCCCGATCACCGGCGTCGGATGGATCGGCTCGCCGAGGGTTTCGTTGTAGAGACTCACGTTGCCGCCGGTGATCGGGGTTTCGAAGAAACGGCAGGCTTCGCCCATCCCTTCGATCCCTTCCACGAGCTGCTTCATGATCTCGGGACGCTCCGGATTACCGTAATTCAGATTGTTGGTCGCCGCCACCGGAAGCGCCCCTACAGTTGAGAGATTCCGGCAGCACTCAGCGACCATCAACTTTGCCCCTTCGCGCGGATCGAGCATGCAGTACCGGCCATTGCCGTCGAGCGCCATCGCGACACTGGTGCCCGTTTCCTTGATCCGTACAATCGCGGCGTCGGCGCCGGGACCTTGCACCGTATTCGTGCGGACCTGATGATCATATTGCTCCCAGATCCAGCGCTTGCTGCACAGGTCACCCGAAGTCATCAGGCATTCGAGATCCTTTGATAGGTCCTTACTGGCCGGCACTTCGGGGCCATCCAGAGGGACGGTCCTGTATGCCGGCCGGTCGTGCCGGCGGTCATACAACGGCGCTTCATCCGCTAGCTCCCGATTGGGAATCTCAGCCACCACCTTGCCGTGATCCTTCACGCGAAGGATACCGTCCCCGGTCACCACGCCGATCTGCACCGCGTCGAGGCCCCATTTCTTGAACACCGCGTAGACTTCATGTTCGCGGCCCTTTTCGGCTACCAGCAGCATCCGCTCCTGTGATTCCGACAGCATGATCTCGTAGGGAGTCATGCTGGTTTCGCGCTGCGGAACGTACTGCAAGTCGATCTCGATTCCCGTGCCCGCGCGGCTGCCCATCTCGCAGGTCGAGCACGTCAACCCCGCCGCGCCCATGTCTTGAATTCCCACGATCGCGCCGGTCTTCATTGCTTCCAGGCACGCTTCGAGCAGGAGCTTCTCGAGGAACGGATCACCCACTTGCACGTTGGGTCGCTTCTGCTTCGATTCCTCGGTAAATTCCGCCGAGGCCATGGTTGCGCCATGGACACCGTCGCGGCCGGTCTTGGCGCCGGCATAGATCACCGGATTTCCGACACCCGTCGCCCGGCCGTAAAAGACCTCGTCATGCTTGAACACACCGAGCGCGAAGACGTTCACCAGTGGATTGCCCGAATAACTCGGATCGAAGACACACTCACCGCCGACCGTCGGAACGCCGAAACAGTTGCCGTAATGAGAAATCCCACTCACGACTCCTTCCACGATCCGCCGGTTCCGCACTCCCACCGCCGGATCGTCGAGCGCGCCGAACCGCAGTGCATCCATCACGGCGATGGGCCGCGCCCCCATCGTAAAGATGTCGCGCAGAATGCCGCCGACACCGGTCGCCGCGCCCTGAAACGGCTCGATGAAGCTCGGATGATTGTGCGACTCGATCTTGAATGCGATCGCATAGCCCCCGCCGATATCGATGACGCCGGCATTCTCCCCGGGGCCCTGCAACACCAGCTTGCTGCGCGTCGGCAGTTTCTTCAGATGAAGACGCGAGCTCTTGTAGGAGCAATGCTCGCTCCACATGACGCTAAAGATTCCGAGTTCGGTGAAGTTAGGCTCCCGGCCCAGGATCTTCTGGATGTGTTGGTATTCGTCTGGAGTAACTCTGTGCGATTCGAGTAGCTCAGCAGTGATAGTGCTCATCTCAATCCGGTCATTTCGGCCAGGGGGAGGTGAGAAACGGTGTTGACGATCGACTGGAGAATTCCGAGCCCATCGATTGATCCCATCAAGGCGTCGGCCGCGCGCTCCGGATGCGGCATCATGCCCAACACGTTGCGCTCACGGCTCAGGACGCCCGCGATGTTGCGTAGAGAGCCGTTGGGGTTCTGGACATACCGGAAAGCCACACGGTCTTCGGCTTCGAGCTGCTCGAGAGTCTCTTGATCCGCGTAATAGCAGCCATCGCCGTGGGCAATCGGCAGCCGCAACACTTGTCCCTGCCGCAACTGCGTGGTGAACGGCGAGTTCGTGGCGGCTACTGCGAGTTCAACGGTCTTGCACAGAAACTTGAGACCTTTGTTGCGAACCAACGCGCCTGGCAGCAAGCCGCTCTCGACCAGAATCTGGAATCCGTTACAGATACCGATCACCAGGCCGCCGTCGTGCGCGAACCGCTTCACCGCTGTCATTACAGGGGAGAATTTGGCGATCGCTCCACAGCGCAGATAGTCGCCATAAGAGAATCCGCCGGGAAGAATGACCGCATCGACGTCGCCTAGAGAGGTGGAATCGTGCCAGATGAAGTCGGCTTTTTGGTTGAGGTTCGCCGAGACCGCGTACCACGCGTCATGATCGCAATTGCTGCCAGGAAAGACCACGACCCCGAACTTCATGGCTTGGAAATTTCAGTGTAGCAGATGAGCCTTACGGATGATAATGAAAACTAAGCCGAAAGGGGCGTTCGAGGTGTAAAGAGTGTGAAATCAATTCGACAGAGGCGGATCTAGAAGCTCACGCGGATCCCGAACTGCATCGACCGCGGCGCATTTGCCTGCGTCGTGATTCGACCGTAGCTACCGCTGGTCGGAGTCAGGTTCGGCGCACCGAATTGCGGCCGATTGAAGGCATTAAACAATTCCCACCGGAACTGTACGCGGAATCGCTCGGTCACCGCCGTGTTCTTGGCGAGCGATAGGTCAGTATTGTTGATGGCATCCCCTTGGAGCCGAGCGAGCCGCGTGGACACGTCGCGCAAGGTGAATGCCGGGAGCGCGCGGAACGCCGGGAGATTGAACCATCGATCGACCGTACGCGTTCCAGCGTCGATACGCGGGTCGCCGCCCGCATAAGCGACATCCGGCAGCAGCAGCGCGAAACCGCTTTGGAACGTATGAATCGCGTTGAGCTGCCAGCCTCCGACGAGTTTCCCTGCGACCCCATGAAGCCGCCCGTTTTCGCTCCAGGGCAGGTTCCACACGCCAGCGAACGTGAACCGGTGCGGTGTCCATAACTGCCCGATCGCCTTGGACGGTCCGCCATCACTGTCGTTGAGGAACTGCACGCGCTCGATCTGCCGCATGAACGTGTAGGTAGCCAATAGCTGGAATCCGTGCGAGTAACGCTTGACCGCCGACGCCTGCAGGCCGTGATAGTAGGACCTGCCGATCGACTGGCGACGGATGACGAGGTCGCTCACGTGCGGGTAGTTCGCCAGCAGATTCTGGAGCGAGATGGTGGGCCGGCCGAGGGTCAAGTCCGAAGGGATCAGTCCAGCAAACGGATTCGGTACGGTTGCCTGCAAACGCGAGCCAAGGGCAAGATATTCGGCCGGGAGAAATCGCAGCGTGCGGCTCATTTCGCCTGCGCTGCCACTGCCGCGATTCCCCACATAAAGGCTCTGCGCCGTCTCGCCAACGTAGTTCACTTCCAGGCGCAAGTCTGGAAGGAGTTCCCGCTGGACGCCGAACTGCCAGCGCTCATTGTAGGGTGTGCGGTCCTGATCCTGGAAAATCTGGAAGCTGGTGCCGAGTAGAGTTCGCAAGCCCTGAGACCTTCCCGGCGGCGTGAGCAGTCCATTGGGGAAAGGATCCCGCAGGAGATTCGCCGGCTGGACTCCGTCGAGCGAGTTCAGCATGGGAGTGCTGGATGAAAAGCCGTCCTGGCCAAAGTCGCCCACCGACCAGTAGTCGTAAAAGTGGCCGTAGCCTGCGCGCAGGACCGTCTTGGTAGAGAGCCGCCAAGCCAGACCGATGCGTGGTGTCCAGTCGTTCCGATCAGCTCGGGCGGCGCGCCGGTTCTCCGGAGTCGCAAAGGTGAGTCCGCCGGGCACAAAGAATTGGCTAACGGGAAGTTCGGGAACCGGATTGCGGGCATAGGCGGCGCGCGCCGGACCCTCGATCGGATTGGGTGTGCCGAAAGCCCAGCGAGTCAGGTTGTTGAAACGCTCCGTGCTCGCGAGCTTCAGGTCATACCGAAGACCGATGTTCAGCGTAAGGTTCGGTGAGAGCCGTAGGTCGTCGTGGATGAAGAAGCCGTAGTAAGGTGTTTGCGCGGCGTTGGTGACGTTGAAAGTAGTGAAGCCCGAGGCCACTGTTCCGAGCAGGTAAGAGGCGATGCCGTGACCCACCGCGGCCCCGCGCGTATTCGGGTCGGGGCCTTGCGTGAAACCCCGATCGAACGTGAAGCTGCCGGAAGGAGAGTTGGAGCCGATCGAGTTGTTCTGCCGCAACTGGGTCTGGAAGCCCCACTTGAGGTTGTGACGGCCACGGAACTGCGACATCGTGGCGGAAAACGAGTAATGATAGCCGTGGTCGTAGCGATCGCCGCCCTCCGCGCCGAGCAACGCCATGTCGGAGTTCATAATGCGCGGCACTTTGCTCTGCTGCAGCACGCCAATGAAAGACGTCGCGAAACCGAGCTTGTCTAGATCGAAGCTCGGCTTGAATCCGCCAAGCGAGTATCTGGTCAGGCCGGCATTCACCACCAGGAGCGAGGTAGGGCTGAAGGTGATGGTATCACCCAAACCGATGGATTCCTGGATGAGATCCACATAGTGAGGACCGCCGGAGTCGATCAGGCGGGCCTGCAGTTCATACTTCTTGCTCCGCGATTCACGGCCGAACAGGCGATGCCGGGTGCCGATGTGATGATCGGCGCGGATGGTGAAATTGTCGAGATCATTGCGGGCGGTGATGTTGCGCGCGACGTTGTTGGTCCCTGTGAACGGATCGCCGGGCCGGTTCGGGAGCGGCGCGAACTCATTCAAGACATTGCGCGCCGCGGCATCGATTCGCGCGGCCGGGATGGCGTTGCCGGGGAACTGCGTCCGAAGGAAACGGCCAGGCTGGACGGGATTTTCGCGCGAGCTGAACGGGTCAAACACGGCGATGAGGGCGCCGCGATTGTCGAATGTTTGAGAGAAATCGCCCCGGCGCTGCAACTCTGTTGGCACGGTGTAGATCGAGGTGCGCGGCGCGCGGTTCCGTATGCCCTCGTAGTTGAAGAACCAGAAAGTGCGGTTCTTCCAAACCGGTCCGCCCAGAGCCGTGCCGAACTGGTGGAAGCGAAGCGCCGGCTTTCCGGCGCCGGTTTGGTTACTGAAAAAGTTGTTGGCGTTGATCGCATCGTTGCGAACGAACTCATAGACGCTCCCGCGCAACTCGTTGCCGCCCGAGCGTGTGGTGATGTTGATATAGGCGCCGCCGCCGTGGCCGTATTCTGCATCGAACGAATTCGTTTGGATGTTGAGCTCCTGCACCTGATCCGCCGGAGGAAGATAAGCCGCTGTATCGTAATGGCGATTGGGCACGCCATCCATCAGGAACTCGTTCATCCGGTAGCTGGCTCCGTTGGCCGAGAAGTAGCCGAGCGCAGTACGGTTGTCGAGTCCGTAGGTGTCCAGCGGGTTACTCATCTGAACGACACCAGCCGCCAGCCAAGCCATCTGCAGAGCATTGCGGCCGGAAAGAGGCAGCTCGGTGAAGAATCGTTCGTTCAGCGTCGTGGATGTGGACGCCGTGCCCGCCTCGACGATCGGGGCTTGGGAGTTGACCTCCACCGCCTCGCTCACCACTCCCACCGCCAACGTGACATCCACAGTTACCTTGTGACCTGCCTCGACGGTCAGGCTTTGGATGAAGCGCTTGAATCCGGCGCGCTCGACTTCGATGCGGTAGCCGCCCGGAGGCACCAGGTTGAACGAGTAGAAGCCCTGGTCATTGCTCGCGCCGGTTTGCTTGATCTCAGTGCGGGCGTTGATCAGCGTCAGTTGCGCGGCGGGAAGCACCGCTCCGGAGGCATCGCGGCAGACACCCTCCACCGAACCCGTGGGATTGATCTGGGCGATCGCAACGGTTACGACGAGAAGAGAAGGTAACGGAAATCTGGTCATTTCGCGGATGATTATCTCACACGCGAATCACAGGAAAATGACGGCTACTGCCGGCGATGCTGCTCCCTTAGCACGTTCGGATCATCCATCCGCGGAACCGAGCGTCCCTCTGCTTCCTTTGCATTTTCCGGCTCGAACACTTCCGATGGCACAGGCAACGCCTTATATGGCGCCAAGTCCGGCTCGTCTGTGAAGCAATCAGCCAGATCCGCAGCAGTCGCGTCGTACAGATTCAGCGGCGGAATCTTCAGCAGCCGGAACGCAGTCTTCAGAATTCCCGGGAAGCTGGCGTTGACATGCGACACGTAATCTTTCTTCGCATACGGACTGGCCACCAGCAATACCGTCCGGTGCGAATCGATGTGATCCACACCACCTTGGGCGTCGTCTTCCGTGACGAAAATCGCCATCTTCGGCCACCATTTGGAATGCGATAGGTATTCTACGATCCTCCCGAGAGCGTAATCGTTGTCCGCCATGAAACTCGCCTCGAAAGGATATCCGTCCTCGGGGCGCGCGCGTGCCAGGTGATCATTTGGCAGGTGGATGTAAAGCAGGCCCGGCAGCGGCTTATCGGGCTTCGCATACAGTTCCTCGATCTCTTCGATGAACACCTTTGCCCGGTACTGATCCGGAATGTTGGTGTTGTACCCCGGGTATCGCCGGGATGTGTTGCGATACAGCGGATCGGGCATCGGAACATTTGTCAGAAATCGCGCACCGGTAGGCGCGAGCCCGCCACCCTCGGTCGATCCCGCCAGCTCAAACCCCTCTCCATAGTTACGAAACGTAATCTTGTGCCGCTCCAGGTGATGCCACAATGCGCCTGCCTCCAACTGTTCTTCCGGATGAAGTGACGAATTGCTCTCGGCAAACAGAAGCCGCCCGGGCGCGCTCGATAGCCGGAAGTCCTTCTGTCCGCCATAGGACGCCATCAAAGACGACTCCGTCCACGCATTCGGATACGATCCCACCAGCCAATGATGCCCGTCGACGCTCACCTCCGAATCGGCGTAAAAGTTATCGGAGAACGCGAACCGCTGTGCCAATGCGTGATGGTTCGGTGTGACATTCAGGTTGCGCAGGCCGAGCCGCGTCTGCAACTCCCCGCGTAGGTTGTTGATCCTCCCGTAACGGCCAAAGCGCGCCAGAATCGGAATTCCATTCACCAGCCCGTTCGAGGCTTTCTCAAGATCGCCCAGTACTTCATCGAACGTCCGGTTCTCCTTAACGATCAACACGACGTGCTCGATCTGGGAAGGCAACTGCCGCGGCGGCTCCTTTCGCGGGAAGAATCCATTGGCCCCGAACACCTGCGCTGTCAGCTTGGGGAACTCATCCGCGTCGGGCATTGGAAACGACGTGATCGATCCGCGGCGGCGCGACCCGTGGAAACTGTCCGGCTCGGCGCCGCGCCGGCTGGCGTTAGGTCCCGTACCGTGGCCCTTGGCGCACGAAACCCATACCTGCCCCTCGCGAAATGCGATTCGGGTGGGGAACCATGCGGTCGGCAGAAACGCGAGCACCGCCCACTGTTTCGTATCGATCACGGCCACCGCATTGATCCCCGCGCACGCCACCAGCAAGTGACCAGAGGCAGTGTCGTACGCCAGTCCGATCGGAAGGATACCGCGATACTCGATCAATCCTGGAATCGCGAGCTGCAACTCCTTCTCGATTTGTCCGGTTTTCGCTTGGATCACGGTGATCGAATCATGATTGGCATTCGATACGAACACGCGATCCGCGGTCGCGATGATTCCGGAAGGGCTGCTTCCGCCGTGCACGCCGCCGCCAAACGGATGGCCCGTTCGAATGTACTTCTCAACAACCGGCCGTAGCGGGTCTTCCACATTCACCACAGCGACTGAATTGGACTCCGGTACGTTGGGATCGCCGAGTTCCGCCAGCGCCTCCTTGGAGGGGAATCCAAAGGCGGGAAACGGAAGCCCCGTTTCGCGTGGCCGCTCCGGATCGGCTCCGGGCGCCGCTTTGTACTCGAACATGCCGAGGTTCGCAACCCACACGCGTTTGCCGTCCGGTGAGAGCGCCATAGCGAATGGCAGGCGCCCCACCCGGACTGAGGATGCGATCCTCTTTGCCTTGGTATCGATGATCGCCAGCCGGAAATTGGCCTGATCCACTACGTACAGGCGCTGGGCTTTGCTGTCGTATGCGAGATCGCCCGTGTAACTGTCGCGGTGGCTGCCTTGGTTCAGATCGTAGATCTGCTTCTTGTTCCCGTTGCGTGTGTCAATGAATCGGACCCTTCCCGAGTTTCCTTCCGACGCGTAAAGGTCGCGATCGTCCTCGAATGCGAGGCCCATGAAAACGCTGCGCCAGTCGGCTTCATTTGAGTCTTCCTCTTCGTCTTTGTTGGCGGGAGCCACCAGATGGCGCGTGCGCCAGCCGTCTTTGTTTTGCTCGACGACGGTGAGGGCGTAGCGATTGGGGCCGCCGTCGGACGTGACCACGGTCTTGCCATTGGCGTTGATTGTGATCCCAAAAGGGCCCGGACCCGTCGGATATTGTTTTCCCAGCGGGACAATGACGCGCCCGCCGGGCAGGATGCTCGACGCACCGGGACGGCGCACTGCGGGACGATCTTCGGCGGGCGGGCGGAAGTCCTGGGCTGTTGCGAAGGAAGCAAGAAAGAGGAGCAGTAGGGCAAGCCTGTGGGGCAGGCCCATGGCCTGCGGCGGCCTCCCAGGCCGCCTCCAATGCATGTGATCCAACCCCGGCGGGCGGCCTGGGAGGCCGCCGCAGGCCATGGGCCTGCCCCACAAATGCATCAATTGGTGCGGACGGGCTTCTCGTACGGCGTCTTGAGATGCTTCGCCGCTACTTCCTGAGCGCCTTGGGTGTTGTCTTTCGTGCGTATAGCCAAATTGTACGCATTCACGGCCCGCTCGCGCTGATCGGTAATATCGAAAATATATCCGAGATTGATGTGGCCCCAAACCTCGGTCCACTTCGGCTCGAGATCCCCGTCCAAGGACGCCCGGAACTCATTAGCGGCCGACTGATAATTCCCCTGCAGGAAGAAGAGCTCCGCCACCCGGTAATGCGCCAGAGAACTGTTCCGGTTCACATCGAGCGCCTTCTGATACTCCTTCAGCGCATCCGCGAACTCGCTGATCTCAGCGAACATCTCTCCGCGCCGGATCGCAACCGCCACTCTCATCTGGTTGTCATACCGCAGGACGCGATGGTTCGGGTCGATGAAGATCTTCTTCGGACGCCCAAACGTCTCCACCACGAACTCGCTGCTCGTTCCGACCACGTCGACGGTCTTCGTTTCCGGGTTCCCGTCCGTTTCGATCTTCAACTCGACGGGCATGCGAAATGTATCCAGATCCTGCGAGATCTTCCCCATGATCCGGAAGTTCTGCTGCGTGCGGAACACCGTGTACTCGAGATTGAACTCCGGCGCGCCCGATGATTCGATCCACTGAATGAAGAAGCCTTGAAAACTGCGTCCAGCCACCTGTTCGGCAGCCTTGCGAAAATCGTCGGTGCTGACGGATTTGCCGGCATTGGCTTCGAGAAATCCCTTGACCAGTTTGCCGAAATTATCGGCGCCCATGATGGTTCGCAGCATGCTGAACACGGTTGCGCCCTTGGCTCCCGTCACCGCCCAGTATTCCGGCGAATAATCCTCGAGCCTGGACGACTGGATTACCGGAGGCTCATCGACGGTCAGCGCCTCGACATAGGTATCGCGCAAGTCTTCTTCCATTGCTCCTGGCCCGGCATTCTGTTCCACCCACAGCATCTCCGCAAGCCGCGCTGCCCCGTTCGAAAGCCAAATGTGATTGCGCGTGGTCGGCGACACCGTATTGCCCCACCACTGGCGCGCGATCTGGTTCACGAGCAGCCGCGAGTTCACCGTCTTGCCGATCGAGCGCGTGTTGAGAAATAACATTCCGGGCGCTGAATATCCATTGGGTGTTCCATTCTCCGTTTCTATCACCGTGAGACTGGATTGAGGCGCCAGGCTGAAAATTCCCGTCAGGAAGGTCATCACCTTCGCTACTTCCTCGCCGTAACCGGACGCCATTGAAGCACTGTCTCCGCGAAAATACAGTAGCGTCGTAATCCCCGCGGATCGGCTCCTGTAGGCCTCTCCCTTTACCACGGCTAGACTCCCTGGAAAACCCGCCCTCGGCGTTTCAAACTCGAACGTTACTTTGTTAGCGGGCGCCTGGCCTTTAGTTTCGAGACCGCCCGAAACTACCTTGAACCCTTCGGGAACCGTGATCTTCAACTTTGCTTGAAACCGGTCGGCCGTGTAGTCATTCACAGGAAACCATCGCGCGGGATACATGAGATATGAGTATTCGTCGCGAATCGCCGCAAACTTGATTCCGTAGACCGGGGAATCTTCGTTGCCCGCCAGACGCCCGTCGTAGGAAAAAATGACAGTAGCCGCCTGCCCTTTGGGTAGTGGGTCCGGGAACGATACGCGAACCGAAAAGTCCTGCTGGTTCCGCGAAGCAGGGAGTTGATTGCCCGCACCGTCCACCACACGCGACACCTGCAACGCGTTATTGAGCTCGAATACGGCGAAGCTGATGCGCTCTTCCATCGGCACAAACCGGACGATTGCGGTCGCGGTCAGTGTCTGCGTTCGAGGGTTGATCTCCGCTTCGATCTGATAGTGCTCGACGTCGATGCGACTCCGCTTCTCCTGCGCGACCGCAGGTAATACCGCGAGTAGCACCGCGACCACCACGTACCGCACCAACATTCTGACTCCTGACTCCTGACTTCTAACGACGTCCTTATCCCACATGCGCTTCTTCCTTACCGAGGATCCGCAGGACAATGCCGGCCGCACGATCCATGGGATCTTCTTCGCTCGCGAGCTTCCGCGTCACCTGCATTAACTCTAATTGCTGCGCGTGACGTTCCTCCTGGTTAATGAGCAGGCGGATTGCCTCGGCCGCCAGCTTTTCACTTGTAAACTCCTGCTGAATTAATTCGGGGACTACCCGCTTCCGGGCAATCAGGTTCACCATCGTAAAATGCGGGACGTCTACCAGGAAACGGCCCATCCACCAGCTCCATGGACTGACCTTATAGAAAGAAACCATCGGCGTCCCTAGTAGAGTCGCCTCTATAGTCACGGTACCACTGGCCGCTAACGCCAAGTCGGCCGCGGCAACGGCATCCCAGGTTTCCCCCTCAAGTTGTTGGATGGACGAGACGGAAAAGGGTTCCAGCAATTTGTTCCCCAAACGGCGCGCGGTACCGGGAGTGGTCGCGAGGACTACTTCCACAGGCATCTTTTCTCGAATTCTAGCCACCGCCGGTCCCAAAATCGACAGGTGCCGCAGGATCTCGCCCGGGCGGCTGCCAGGCAGTACAACGACCAGCGGACGATTCCCGTCGAGACCGTGCTTTGCAAGGAACTGTTCCCGCGTCAGAGCCGGCTTCACGATCCTCGTCAATGGATGGCCAATGTAGGTGGCCGCCAGCCCATGCGCACGAAAAAAGTCTTCTTCAAAGGGAAAAATGCACAGAAGATGATCCAGAGACCGCCGCATGCGTGACAGTCGGCCCTTCCGCCAAGCCCAAACCTGGGGAGCGACGAGATAAACCACAGGTATCCCTAAGGCTTTCAGTTTCGGCGCCAGGCGCAAGTGGAAGTCGGGGCTGTCGGTCAGAATCGCCAAGTCCGGCTTTTCATGCTCCGCGGACGCCGCTAGTCGCCGGAACTCCCCGTAGATCCGCGGAATGTGCCGCACCACCTCGACCAATCCGACCACATTGAGTCTCGCCGCATCGACTACTGTTCGGACACCTGCCTTCCGCAACCGCGGTCCCGTGCAGCCGAAGAACTCGGCGTCGGGCATTCGTAGCTGCAAGGCCGAAACCAGCGCAGCAGCGTAGAGGTCGCCGGAGGCTTCGCCTGTCGAAATAAGAATTTTCATGCCCGTCAAGGCCAGCATAACAATACCCCTTTTAGCAGCAATCAAATCGGTGATAGATTAACGAACATGAAGAGTCTCGTGGGTCTGTGTGTACCCTTGCTTTCGCTCGCTCAAGTCGATACAGGCGCGATCTCCGGAACTGTCCAGGACGCCACCAGTGCCGTGATTCCCGGAGCCAGAGTCGTCATCACGCAAGTCGATACGAACCTCAAGACCGAACTGGCCACCAACGCCTCGGGATTCTTCTCTGCGCCGGCGCTGCGATCCGGAAAATACGCCGTCTCCGCTTCGGCGCAAGGATTCCGCACTGAAGTGCGCGGCGGCATTGAAGTACGCGTGCAGGAACGCCTTGCGCTCGATTTCTCTCTGCAAGTCGGCACGGCTGCTTCGGAGGTTACAGTCACCGCCGCCGCGCCTTTGCTCGAATCGGAAACCTCATCGCTCGGCCAGGTGGTCGAACGGAAGACCATCACCGACCTGCCGCTCAACGGCCGCAACTTCATTCAACTCGCAACACTCACCGCCGGCACCTTGCCCTCGTCCCGTACGGCGGAGCGCGACAACTTCATCTCAAATGGCGCGCGCGCCATCCAGAACAGCTATCTCCTCGACGGTGTGGAGAACAAGAATCGCGTTCTCGGCTTTGACCGCAGCGCCGCGCAGATCATTCAGCCTGTCATCGACGCGATCCAGGAGTTCAAAGTTCAGACCAGCACCTTCTCCGCCGAGTTCGGCCAGGCAGCCGGCGGCGTCGTCAACGTCACCCTCCGGTCCGGAACCAATGAAATCCATGGCAGCGTCTTCGAGTTCTTCCGAAACTCGAAACTCGACGCCCGCCCCTACTTCCAACCTGTCGGCGGCGGGAAGCCAGCTTTCCTCCAAAACCAGTTCGGAGCTACCCTCGGTGCTCCTATCATCAAGAGTCGAACCTTTTTCTTCGGAAGCTGGCAGACGTCTCGCGAAGTGAACGCGGCCCCGCAGATCGGCAGCGTTCCTACAGCCGAGGTCCGCGGAGGCAACTTCGGCGCGACCCGCATGTACGACCCGGGGACTACTCGCGCGAATCCAGCCGGAGCAGGCTTTGTACGCGACCTGTTCCCCAACAATATCGTTCCCCTCAACCGCTGGGATCCTGTCAGCGCGAAACTTGCGGCCCTGTTTCCAGAGCCAAACCTGCCGGGCATGGTGCGCAACCACTTGATCAATCCCAAAGAGCGCGTCTACTCCAACCAGTACAACTTCCGCATCGACCATCAATTCGGTCCACGCGACTCGATCTTCGGTCGCTACTCGGCGGGCAACAACGACAACACACTCCCGCCGACGCTTCCTTCGCCGGCCAACGACTTGGTGCTCGCCACGCCCAACCAGCAGTCTGTCGCCATTAGTCAAACCCATACTTTCGGCGGCGCGAAAATCAATGAATTCCGCCTCGGTTACGTCCGCACGCAACTGCTCGAAGTCGCGCTCGCTCCGCGCCGGTTCGACGAATTCGGCATCAAAGGCGCCGTAAACGACCCCACCATCACCGGCCTGCCTACCTTTGCAGTCACGGGCTTTAGCACGATCGGCACCACAGGTCCGGGGAATCTTCCCATTGCCGCTACAGGATCGGCTAATATGCCCATCGACAAGCGCGGCTCGGTCTGGCAGTTCATCGACAACTTCTCCTGGGTCCGCCAGCGCCACACCATCAAGTTTGGGACCGACATCCAGCAGGTCAACATGTATGGCTTCGTCACGAACGCCGCTCGCCCGACATTCGCCTTCAACGGTGTATACACGCAGAACCCCCAGGCTCGCGGCGGCACGGGCCATCCATATGGAGATTTCGTGCTCGGCCTGTGCCAGAACTGCGTGGTGGCCACGCGCAGCATCAGCGAGATTCGCCAACGCATCGTGCAAGGTTACGTTCAAGATGATTGGAAAGTTTCCACCAAGCTGACGCTCAATCTCGGCGTTCGCTACGAGCTGACGCTGCCGTTCGTCGAAGTCGGGAATAACCAGGCGAATTTCGTTATCGAGCCTGGTCCGCTATTTGGAAAGCTCGTCGACGCGCACAACCGCGAAGGCACGGGTTTGAATGCTTCGCTCGTCAACACGGACTGGAATAACTTCGCGCCGCGGCTTGGCTTTGCCTATCAGGCTACCCGGAAGACGGTGTTGCGCGCCGGCGCGGGCATTTTCTATGGACGCGATGAGAACATCGGTGTCGGGCGAAGGCTGGTGAATAATCCGCCCTACTTCATTCAAAGCCGCTACCTGAGCGACCAGATCAACCCCAGCATCGTCGTTCGGGACGGCTTCCCGGCCAACGCACTCGACCCGGCGCGCGTCACCAATCCGGAAGTCAATGCGTTCCCACGCCAGTTCCCACTGCCCTACGTCATGCAGTGGAACTTTAACGTGCAACAGGAAACCGCGGGCGCGATGGTGTTCCAGGTCGGCTACACAGGTTCGGGAACCAAGCGGCTCTACTTTGTCAACAACGTCAACCTTCCTCCGTCCGGCGCAGGCAATATTGATGCACGGCGGCCCATACCCGGCGTGGGCGGCGTATTCGTTTACAACCCTGGGCTCAATGCAACCTACCATGCGCTACTGGCCAAGGTCGAGCGCCGTTTTTCGAAGGGTGTCAGCATGCTCGCCAGCTACACTTATGGTCACGCCATTGACGGTGGCGCGAGCAACAATGATCAGAACGATCCGGGTCCGATCAATCCTCGCGACCTGAGCTTGCAAAAAGGCAACTCGAATTACGACGTCCGCCAGCGCTTCGTCTTCAGCGGCGTTTGGGAGCTGCCGTTCAAGGGAGTCGTGGCCGGCGGCTGGCAGCTCTCCGGAATCTTTTCCACTCAAACCGGCCAACCCTTCACCGTCACCCAAAACGTCGACAACACCAACTCCGGGATTACCGCGCGACCGAATCGCCTGAGCGACGGCAATCTGCCCAACTCCCAGCGCGACCCGGCGCTCTGGTTCGACCTCGCCGCCTTCGCGACTCCATCCGGATTTGCGTACGGCAACTCCGGCCGCAACATCCTTCGTGGACCCGGTCTCACCAACATCGATCTCAACATCGCCCGTCTGTTTCGGCTAACCGAGCGCTTCCGCCTCCAGTTCCGCGGGGAGTTCTTCAATCTGTTCAACACACCCCAATTCGGGTTGCCTGCGGCAAGTATCGGAGCGGCTGGCGTAGGGATCATCGGGACCGTAGTGACGCCCGAGCGCCAGATCCAGTTGGCGATGAAGCTGATGTTTTGAAGGTCCGATACCGGATCACAACTCCAGCAGCATTCGGAGAATATTCTCCACGAGACGCATTGTCTCCGGACTCACCTCACCAATTCTCCCATTGGGACGAAATCGCCGGAGATCAACCTTGCCCAGTTGATCACACTTGATGCGGCTGGCTTTCCTGAGTCCCGCTTCACCTGGCTGCAAATCGACATGAATTCTGAGCGGTGGGCTCGAACTCGATATCGGAGTGACTTGCAGCATGCCGAACCTACTCGCGTTCAAAGAGTTCGTGGAAACTACCAGCGCTGGATGCTCATCCCGGATCTCACGTCCGAAGGAAGGGCAGAAGTTGACCCACCACACTTCGCCGCGACGCGGGTACTTGGATACAGCCGCCTCATTCACCGCTTTGACTTCCGCAAGCCGTCCGCGATTGGTCCCGCGTACGATGCTCGTTCCGCTTCCTCTCCGGGAAAGATCCGTAGGTATTCGGCAGCTTCCTCCTCGAAACCTTCCCAGAAGAGACTCTGTTCCAGTTTGTCGAGCGCCAGACGGATCACGTCTTCCTGGCTGGCGACTTTGAGGCGAGTTGCCAGATGTCCCAACCGTTTTCTGGTAACCGCCGAAACTCGTACAGAAGAGCCGAAGGTTCGGGGCACGAATTCATTATTACGCATGCAAATCCTGCATGCAATGAGGAGATCCCGATGCAACGCGTGAACTTAGTGGGCTGATCTGCAGTTATGGCTCGTGCTTCCGAACAAGCGTAGCGGTGCCGGACGTCAGAGATAGGGTTCTACCCAATTGATTCGTGTACCACTGAACGCTCAGGGCATTCTCGGAAACGAGCGTCAATTGGATTTCGCCCCGCGCACCACCATTGCCAGCCCAGGCGAAGCGGTCTGAGCCGCCGGACTGTCCTTGGAACTGGAACTGGACTTCGGGGGCGAGGGCGCGATCTGTGACGCGATACCGTGCGCGGCAGCGGCCCCACACCAGACCTTCCTGCTCCGCGATCACCATCTCCACGTATTCGGCTGGATAGAGTTCGCTGGAAGGGACCTTGCCGCCGGGAGGCGAGTAGATCCAGGTTCCAGCCAGGCGCTGGGCAGGTTTGACACGCGGCGCATCCTGCTGGGGCTCGAGGCTAGGACGAACCGAGGGTCCGGCCGAAACTGGCGTGGGGACGGAGGATGACGATGGCGGGATTTGCGGAAGGCCGGCGGATGCACCGGCTGCGGCTTGGTCACGCTCCGCTTTGAGGGATCGGATCGAGTGGCGTAGCTGGCGGATTTGCTCAGCCGGGTCGGGTTCCTGAGAAGGGCGTGATGGTGCCGCGGTCCGCACAGGCTCCTCCTGCTCCACACGTGGAACCACTGCCCTTCCGGCTGAGGATTCCGTTGGCGCGGGAAGTTGGATGACATAGACGGCGAGGACGGCTGCGACCGCCCATCCACTGTAGGGGAGTAGCGTGGCCGGCTTGAACGAGAGGCGTAGTGAGGAGGGAGGAAGAGGTCCAAATAGTTGCTGATCGTAGACGCGGCGGCGGACGGGATCGGCCAGGACTTCGAACATTCCATTGACTCGCTTCATCTGGGATTCGGCGAGCCGGCGCAGGTGATCGTCCTGGAAGTTGTCTGGATGGAGGAGGCGTGCGAGGTTGCGATGGGCCTGGCGAATGTCTTCGCTGGAGGCCATCATTGGTAGGCCGAACTCTTCGTAGTAGTTCACACGGTCTGCGCCACACCGCCCCTGAAGATAGTGCGCGCCAGCGTCCGATTTTCTCAGGCGGGGGCGGACCCGCCGTAGGCGTGGACGGGATTGGCCACCATTAGGATCCTGGCAGTTTCAATGTCGAGCTTCGGGAGAAACTCCGTGTAGATCAGTGCGTAGGGTCGGAAATTGCCTCCGCCTGGCTCCCCGACGCGGTAGTATCCAGCGTCCTGGGAGACGAGAACCCGGCTGAGGAGGCCTCGAGACGCCATGTGACGGACGCAGGCGACGTGCCAGTCGAGGGACTTGGGGCCGATGCCATCGAACTCCACCCATGCTCCGGCCCGGGCAATCTTCTCGTGGAAGGAATGATCCTTCTCGTTGTGGGCGTGAACCCAGACGAATCTCCCCGGGTCGCATTTGGCCGCAACAACTATGTCGAGTTGTTCCACGGCCGCCAGTCCGCCACCAGCGGTGTGAGACGCGAAGGTGAGCCCCGTCTCCTTGGAGCAGATCGCCGCTGCCTGGACGATCTTGCGGTCGAGATCGTCCAGCGGGGCGCGATTGACGCCCACTTTAATGAACCGTGGCTTCTCGCTGTCAATACCGCGGCGGGTCTCATTGATCCAGCGGCGGGCGATTTCTTCGGCCGATTCCGTTCGGGCGTACGCCGGGAGAAATTGATGGTCGCGGGCGGCGTAGAGGCCGGTGTTCGTCCAGATGTCAAGACCCGTCGCATCGGCGAGACGGCGGAGAAGTTTCGGATTGCGGCCAATGAAGTTAGGTGTCGCATCCTGGAACCGCCGGCAGCCGAGCTTGTAGATTTCATCGAGTTTGGGCTTAGCGATGTTGAAAACGACGTCCGGGTCGTAAGGACCGGGATGAGGCTGGTCTGCTCCGCGGAAGTCAACCATCACGTGTTCATGGACGAGGATTGTCCGGAACGGGAGCCGTGCGGCCACTGTGGTGACCGGCGCGGCGGCCGGGAGTGTCCATAGGAAATCGCGACGGCGCACCTATTCTGAATTCTAAGCTAATCCACAGCCAGTTTGGGAGTGAGGAACCAACGCAGAACGCCGTGCGGCTGCGCGCCGAATCGCTCGATTTCAACACAGGCGATCGCGCCCTTTTTGAAGTCGACGAGCAGGGATGGGGAGTTGCACAGATGGGAGAGAAGCATCCCGAACAAAGGCTGGTGTCCCACAAGCATCAACTCTTCCATGTTCTTGTGGGTGCGAACTTCGTCCCACACACCGGTCGGCTTGCCGTCGGGAACCAGAGCGGATGTTTCCAGTACGTCCTGTTTGTAGCCGAGAACTGTCGCAGCGATCTCTGCGGTTTCCGCGGCCCGCACATAGGGGCTGGTGAGGATGAGGTTGGGGTTGACGCCGGCCGCTTTGGCGGTGCGCAAAACCTCCTTCAGTTTTCTCTTCCCTTCCGCGGTGAGCGCACGGGTGCGGTCGGGAGATCCCGGTTTGCCGTTTTCCGCGATTCCGTGGCGTAGCAGGTAGACGCGCATCCTCCCAAAACCTCGTAACTCTTATTCTGCCATACTGTTGTGTCGGCACCATGACAAGTGCGGGCACATGGCGGGGGCAGGCTCCCGTGCTTCTGGCGAGTGGCGCTGCGATCGCGGGATTTGCGTCCATAGCGCTTTCGCACTTGCTGTTGGGAGCGGCGGTTGCATGGCTTCTGGTTGCGCGGCGGGAGTTGCTGCGGCTGCCCCCAGTGTGGCTGCCCGCGGCAGTTTTTCTCGCCTGGACCCTGGTTTCATTGTTCGCGTCAGAAGACCCCCAGGCGGGACTTCCGCAGGTCCGCAAGTTCTACGTGTGGCTGGTCCTGGTGGTTGTCTTCAGCGCACTCCGGAATGCGGAACAAGTACGTTGGCTGTTTGTGGCGATTGTCGCCGTGGGAACCGCGTCGGCGGTCTGGAGCATGGTGGAATTCTGGCAGAAGTACAGCCATGCCATGCAGACGGGCAAGGATTTTTATCAGGCGTATGTGGCCGACCGCATCACCGGCTTCATGAGCCACTGGATGACCTTCGCGGCCCAGATGATGATGGGGACGCTGCTTCTTGCGTCCTTCGTCTTCTATGATCGCCGCGGAATTCGATGGACCGTAGTCGCGCCGGCAGCGCTGCTGCTAGGGTTGGCGCTCGTGCTTGGATTCACGCGGAGCATCTGGCCCGCCACTGCCGCGGGCCTCCTGTACCTGGTCTGGTTCTGGCGGCGGTGGATGATCGTTGCCATGATCGTGGCCGCACCGGTGCTCGGCCTGGTAGGAATTCTCGCCGGGCCGGAATTTGTTCAGATGCGGATCCGATCGGTGTGGGCGCCGGACCCGAAGCTCGACAGCAACGCTGACCGCGTCGCGATGCGAAGCACGGGCATCCGAATGATCCAGGCCCACCCGGTGCTGGGCGTGGGTCCTGAACACGTGGAGCGGAATTTTGTTAAGCACATGCCGGACGACTTGGCCAAACCGCCGTGGGTAGGGCATCTGCACAACATCTATCTGCAATTCGCCGCGGAAAGGGGCGTTCCCGCATTGTTGGCCATGTTATGGCTGCTGGGCAAAGCTCTCGTGGATTTCCGGGCGGCTCTGCGCCGTTTGCGGCCCGAGGAGGCGACTCGACGGTGCGTCTTGCATGCGGCCGTGGCGTGCATGATCGGGATTCTGGTGGGAGGATGGTGGGAACACAATCTGGGCGACAGTGAAGTTCTCGCCAGTGTCTGGACCGTGATCGCGGGCGGTTACGTCGCGGTGAAGGAAGAATCGTGAAGGGCCGGGAAATCGTCGTTGCAGGCGGTGCGGGTGGACTGGGATCGCCGCTGACCCGCCTTTTATTAGAAGGCGGCGCGCGGGTGTTTGTGGGATATCGCACCAATCGCGAACGTGCGGAACGGCTGGTCGGCGGAGATGCGGTGCAGGCTGATCTTTGCGCACCCGAGGGTCGTAGCCGTTTACTCGATGCGTCTTCTTCGCTGTTCGGGCTCGTCGTGATGACGGGCGATCCGGCGCGCGTGAGCGATCCTTCGCAGATCGAGGACGCGATGCGGCGGTCGGACGAGGTGAACTATCTCGGCCCGATCCTGCTTGCGCGCGAGGCCGTCGGCAGGATGAAAGCGAGAGGCACGCCCGGGTCAATTGTTCTTGTTTCGACAATGCAGGCGGTAGCGGTGTTCGCCGGTTCGACGGCCTATGCGGGGGCGAAGGCTGCCCTCGTGCAGGCTGGGCGTGTGCTGGCGAAAGAGTGCCGGGGCGTGAACATTCGCGTCAACATAGTGTGCCCGGGCGTCAATCAGGCAGGTATGGCGGAAGCGAGCATCGCGGCCGGCAAGTATGAGCGATACATCCGGGAAGGCACGATCCCACGCTATGGCCGGGCCGAAGATGTGGCTCGAGTGGTGCGGTTTCTGCTGGAGCCGGATAGCTATGTTACCGGTCAGGTTTTGACGGTCGATGGCGGGTTGACCTTATGACCGCTTGCTTGCGCACGGCTCTGTAACTGGCGTGGACGGGCTAGAATGAGACTCTATGGAACTCAAGGGAAAACGCATTCTCCTCATGGTGGACCAGATCTATCAGGAGATGGAGGTCTGGTATCCGCTCTACCGTTTCCGCGAAGCCGGCGCGGAAGTAGTCACTGTCGGCGCCACCGCCGGCCACACTTATCCTTCCAAACTCGGCTACCCATGCGTGGCGGACAAATCGTACGACCAGGTTTCAGCCAATGAATTCGACGCCATTATCGTCCCCGGCGGCTATGCGCCGGACCACATCCGCCGCCACGCCAAAGCCACTGCGCTTGTAGCGGAGATGAACCAGCAAGGAAAACTGGTAGCCGCGATCTGTCACGCCGGTTGGGTGCTCTGCTCGGCCCACGGCATGCTGCGCGGCCGCAAGGTGACCTCCTTTATCGCCATCAAGGACGACATGGTCAACGCCGGCGCACACTGGGACGACGCGGAAGTAGTCGTCGACGGCAACCTCGTCACGTCGCGCAAACCCGACGATCTTCCCGCATTTTGCCGCGCTTGCATTGGAGTGCTCGTCAAAGTTCCGGTGATGGCATGAGGATGCTTCTTCTGCTTACGTCGGCGTGGGCCGCGTTCGCACAAGATGGCGCAACTCGTGAAAACTGGCCGCACTACCTGGGTACCTACCAGGCTTGGCGCTACTCCGCACTCGACCAGGTGACTACGGCCAATGTCCGGAAACTCACCCCGGTATGGGCCTTCTCTACCGGAGACGACGCCAGTGGACTTCAGGTGACGCCAATCGTCCTCGACGGTGTGATGTACATTTCGAGCTCCCACAACCATGTCTGGGCGATCGATGCGGCTTCGGGCAAAGAATTGTGGAAGTATGCCTACAATTTGCCCAAAGGGTTCACGATCTTCTATGGACCCTGGAATCGCGGCGTCGCCGTCGGTCACGGGAAAGTTTTCCTCGGCACGCTCGACAACAACGTCGTCGCGCTCGACCAGAAAACGGGCCGCGAATTATGGCGCGTCAACGTCGAAGATTCCACCCAGTGCGGGTGCAACATCACTGGCGCCCCTCTCCTGGTCAAAGACAAAGTGATCGTCGGGAACACCGGCGGCGACTCGGCGCATCGCGGCTACATCACCGCCTTTTACGCCAATACCGGACGCCAGGCGTGGCGCTTCTACACCATCCCGGCGCCCGGCGAAAAAGGCAACGATACCTGGGCCGGGAATTCCTGGCAGTACGGCGGCGGTTCCTCTTGGATGACCGGGTCCTATGACCCCGAATTGAATCTTGTGTTCTGGTCGGTCGGGAATCCGGCCGCTGATTTTTATGGCGGTTCTCGCAAAGGGGCCAATCTCTACACGGATTCAGTGGTTGCCCTCGACCCCGACTCCGGCGCGTTGAAGTGGTATCACCAGCAGATCCCGCACGATGTCTGGGATTTCGATACTGCCTACGAGAACATCCTATTCGACGCGGCCGTGAACGGACAGATTCGCAAACTCCTGCTCAATGTGAACAAGGGCGGGTACACGTTCGTGGTTGACCGGACCACTGGTAAGTTCGTCTCGGGCTATCCAATTGTCAAACACATCAACTGGATCAAGGGCACAGACGAAGACGGAAACCTCGTCGGGCGCAATGAGCCCGTTGTCGGCCAGACGACGTTCATTTGCCCGGCCATCGGTGGCGGCCGCTCCTGGAATCAGGCGGCGTATTCTCCAGTAACAAAGTGGCTCTACACCACAGCGATCGAATGGTGCCAAGATGTCAATTCCTATCCAGAGGAGCCGCAGGAAGGCAAAGTATTCTTCGGCGGCACTTTCGTTCCTCGTGATCCCCGCGGCGAACGCTCGCGTTCGCATCTGGATGCGTATGACCCGGTGACCGGAAAAAAGCAGTGGACCTATCCTTCTAAGTACCCGCTTCTGGCATCGGTGCTCGCCACTGCCGGAAACCTGGTGTTCACCGGTGATCCTGAAGGCTGGTTCTTCGCCCTTGACGCCAAGACAGGCCGGAAACTGTGGCAGTTTCAGACAGGAAGTGGTCATCGCGGATCTTCTGTGACTTATTCGGTCAACGGCCGTCAATATGTCGCGACACCATCCGGCTGGGGATCGGCCGTAGCGGGACTGGTGGCGCAAGTGTGGCCCGAAGCGGAGCATTTCCGTTCCGGCTCCACTCTATGGGTGTTCGCGCTGCCGGGGGGATCAAGATGAGGAGCCTGATCTTGCTGGCTGCTCTCCCATTAGCGGCGCAGGATGTGTTCGAGCAGGGCGCGCTGGTGTTCCGGCAATCGTGCGCGCAGGGTTACTGTCACGGCTCCGGCGGCACGCAAGGACGTGCGCCGAAACTGATCGGCCGCACATTCGACGCACCGTATGTTTCGCAGGTGGTTCAGAAGGGTATTCCGAACACGGGCATGCCCGGGTTTGAGCAGAATCTCGAAGCGGCGAAATTGAATGCGGTAATCGCGTACGTGATCAAGATCTCGGGCGGCGACACGTCCAAGCTCCCAGCGATTGCATCCGCTGCCGCCGCTCGGATGACCGCCAGCGAGACGCGGGGGAGGCAATTGTTCTCGGACGCCCTGCGCGGAATCCACCGCTGCAACACGTGCCACGCCGTTGAAGGGATCGGCAACGGGATCGGTCCCAACCTGGCTGGTGGCGCCCAGCACGACATAGCGGCCATCCGCAATGGTAGGCCCACATCCGTACGCCTGGCCAAAGTGGGAAGCGATCAGTTCCCGGCGCTGATCGCGGGACAGAAGGGCGAATGGGTGCAGGTCTACGATTTGACTTCTTCTCCTCCGGTTTTGCGCACACTGGCTAAACAGGAAATAACCTTTTCTGGGGAATCTTCGTGGAATCACGCCAACGCAGTGAAGAACTACTCGGACACGGACCTCCTCGACATTGCCGCGTACCTGCGTTGGGCGGCGGCCCATTAGCGGATGGAGAATCCGGCGATTTCCGTTCGCGGGCTGCGCAAGTCCTATGGTGATTTTGAGGCTGTCCAAGGAATCGACTTCGAGGTCGAGACGGGTGAGGTCTTCGGCTTGCTAGGCCCCAACGGCGCGGGCAAGACTACGACCGTTGAAATACTAGAGGGCCTGCGCCCGAGTTCAGCGGGCGAAGTGGCTGTCCTCGGGTTTGATCCGAGCACCCAGGTCCGCAAGCTGAAGGACCGGATCGGTGTCTGCTTGCAGGCGAGCAATCTACCCGACAAAATGCGCGTCCAGGAGGCGATGGACCTGTTCGCTTCCTTCTATTCCCGCCGCGTGGATCGCTCCGCGATTCTCCAGCGCTTGCAGCTTTGGGACAAACGGAACGACTATTATTCTTCCCTTTCCGGGGGCCAGAAGCAGCGTTTGGCCTTGGCGCTGGCGCTGATCAACGATCCACTGCTGGTGTTTCTGGATGAGCCGACGACAGGACTCGACCCGCAGGTGAGACTCGAAATTCACAAGCTGATCGAGGAAATGAGGGCGGAACGGCGGACGATTCTGTTGACGACGCATTACATCGAAGAGGCGGAACGATTGTGCGATCGCGTGGCGATCCTCGACAAAGGCCGGATCATCGCCCTTGGGACGCCGCGCGAGATTCAGGCCAGGACGCTGGGTCATTCACGCATCGAGATCGCGACCGAGCAGCCTATTCCGCCGGAACCGCTCGATCACGCCGCGTTCCAGGCTGAGAAGGTGACTGTGTCCGAGGACAGGCTGACGATCACCGTTACCTCCGCGCAGCCCGCGCGGACCGTGGTCGAGCTGGTGAAATGGGTGGACCAACAGGGCATCGGACTCGCCGACATACACTTGAAGCGGCCGACACTCGAGGATGTGTTTATCGAGCTGACGGGCAGCAGACTTCGCGAGTAGGCTTATGCAACCGTACCTGGCGCTGATCCGCATGAATCTACGCCTTGCTTTGCGCGAGCGGAGCGTGCTGTTTTTCAATTACATCTTCCCCCTGATTTTTTTCTTCGGATTCGGCGAATTTCTCGGAGGTCGCACGGCCGGCTCCGCGATGACGCGGATCGTGTCAATGGTGCTGGTGATCGGCATTCTGGGCTCGGGTCTGTTCGGCGCGGGAATGTGGGCCGTCATCGAGCGCGAGACGGGAGTCCTGCGCCGCTACAAAGTGACCCCGATCACACCACTGCCGATCCTTGTCTCGTCGATCATCACGGGCTGGCTCCTGTATCTGCCGTCCGCGATCCTCATCATCGCTTTGAGTCATGTCCTCTATGGGATGCCGCTGCCCCATCGGCCGCTTTCTCTCTTGCTGCTGGTGACGCTGGGGGCGTTCGCGTTCCGCGCCTTAGGTTTGATTATCGCCTCTGTGGCGAATTCGATGGCCGAGTCGAATGTGATGATTCAAGTGCTCTATATGCCTATGCTGTTCCTCAGTGGCGCCACGATCCCCGTTTCAGCCATGCCGCTCACCGCGCAAATCATTGCGCAGTTTCTGCCGGCGTCCTATCTCAACAGCGGCGTACAACACGTGATGCTGCGTTCGGAAGGGTTGGCGACCAATCTGGAGTCGGTGTTCGCGCTGATCGCCTCGACACTTGTGGCCACCTGGATTTCCAAGAACCTGTTCCGCTGGGAGAAGGATGAAAAGTTGCCGGCGGCGTCAAAGACGTGGGTGCTGGCGACTCTCGCTCCGTTCCTGGTATTGGGCGTCTATCAGTCGTGGAGCAGGGAGCATATCAATGAGGCCAAGCAACTCGACCGTGAAATCCGGCGCAACGTCGCGCGGTTGATTCGCGGAGCAGCCATCTTCACAGGCGATGGGACACTCATCCCCAACGGCGCCGTCCTCTTGAAGGACGGAAGGATCGAGGAGGTCTACGCGGAATCCATTCCTGATCCGAAGACGATCGGCGCCGATCCGATTGAAGCCGCTGGCAAAACCGTGCTGCCCGGATTCATCGATGTTCAG